>WNFM01104754.1_pt1 | contig 24905 bp, 24 predicted proteins | sample 5400271 | NCBI WGS metagenome assembly WNFM01 (sample SAMN13153352, study PRJNA577476) | soil metagenome | isolation source: 60 cm saprolite on Douglas fir-dominated hillslope | place: USA:California | collected 2013-09-17 | reverse complement strand
GTAAAGGTAGTTCTGCGAGTAAGCATTCCGGAGCAGATCCAGGATGCGAGTCTCGGAGACTCCGTACGTCTTGGCCTGATCGCGTCGGATGTCGACGTCCAGGCTGGGGGTGTTGTTGAAGAAATCGGACGACAGGGTCAGAAATCCTGGATACCCGCGCAGCTTCCCGATCAGCCGGGTGGCGACCTCGTACACCTCGCCGGGGTTAACGCCCGACAGGGAATAGGCGTACTGCCCCTGATTCTGGTTGGTCGCGCCGGTGCTGATCTCCAGAACCGGGTAGGGCCGCAGGAACGGCAGGACGCCGGGGATCGCGCCGAGCTTGCCCATGAGCTGACCGGTGAGATTCTGGATCGGGGCGCGCGTTTCGGGCGGGTTCAGGAAGGCCAGCAAGAACCCCTGGTTGGACGACAGGAACTTGCCGTTGCCGGTCATGGTGAAGGTCGCCCGGACGCCGGGGTCTTGCCGCAGCACGTCGCCGGCCTGGTCCTGGAGCGCCCGCATCTGCTCGGGCGCCGACCCTTCGCGGCCGATCATCACGCACCAGATGAAGCTGCTGTCGCCCGGCGGGAGGAACGACTTAGGGACGGCGGCGAACAGTCCGATCGTCCCGAGCAGGCAGACGACCCAGATGAGCGCGGCGACCCAGCGGTGACGCAGGAACCAGGTCAGCGACCGGCCGTAGACCGAGAGCCAGCGCGTCTCCGCCCCGCCGATGACCCGCTCCATCCAGGTCTTCTTCGAGCCGGCGCCTCGATCTTGAAGGAGCCTCGCGCTCATCAGCGGCGTCAGCGTCAGCGACACCAGCCCCGAGGCCAGGATCGCCACGACGATGGTGATGGCGAACTCCCTGAAGATGCGGCCGACGAGCCCGGACATGAAGACCAGCGGGATGAAGACCGCCGCCAGAGACACGGTCATCGAGACGATGGTGAAGCTGATCTCGCGCGCGCTGCCGAGAGTCGCCTTGAGGGCCGGCTCGCCCTGCTCCATCCGGCGCACGGTGTTCTCCAGAAACACGATCGCGTCGTCCACCAGGAAGCCGATCGCGAGGGTCAGCGCCATCAAGGTGAGATTGTTGAGGCTGTATCCGAGGATCCGCATCACGACGAAGGTGAGGAGCAACGACAGCGGCAGCGCGACGGCCGGGATCAAGGTGTCCCGGACGCGGCCCAGGAAGACGAAGATCACGATGACGACCAGAGCGAAGGCGATCAGCAGCGTTTCCTGAACGTCCGTGACCGAATTCACGATCGACACCGACCGGTCGTAGATCGGCGTGACCCGCACCGACCCCGGCAGCTCCGCCCCGATGAGCGGCAGCAGGCCGCGGACGCTGCGGGACACCTCCACCGCGTTCGCCCCCGCCTGACGGTAGACCGCCACCACGACCGTGGCGGTCGGCGCCGGGTAACCGCGCACCCAGAAGCGCATGTTGATCCGCTCGTCCTGCACGGAGTTTTCCACCCGGGCCACGTCGCGCAGGTGGATCGGGGCGCCGTCGCGCGAGCCGACGATCAGGTCGCCGTACGCCTCGGCCCCCTCGAGCTGGCCCCGCGGGCGGAGCAGCGCCGTGCCGGCCGCTCCGTCGAGCTGCCCCGGCCGTCAGGTCGTCCACCGAGATGCCGCGGGCCCACATCGCCGACGGATCGGCCTTGATCCGGATGGCGGACTTGGTGCCGAAAACATTGACCCGCGACACGCCCGGAAGGATGCTGATCCGCTGGCCGACCTGGGTGCTGCCATAGTCGTACAGCTGCCCCGGAGTGACGGTATCGCTGGTGAGGGCGATATAAAGGATCGGCTGGTCGTTCGGATTGGTCTTCGAGAAGGTCGGCGGCGAGGGGAGATCGATCGGCAGGCTCCCGGTGGCCTGGGTGATCGCCGTCTGCACGTCGGTGGCGGCGGCATCGATGCTCTTGGTCAAGGCGAACTGCAGCGTCAGGCTGGTCTCACCCTGGGTGCTCTTGGAAGTCACGAGCTCGAGCCCGTTGATCTGCATGAACTGCCGCTCGAGCGGGGTGGCGATGTTGCTCGACATCGTCTCGGGGCTCGCGCCCGGGTAGCTGACCTGCACCTGGATCACCGGGTAGTCGACCGCCGGAAGGTCGTTCACCGGCAGCTGAAAGTAGGCCAGGGCGCCGAACAGGATCACGGCCGCGGTGAGGACCGCCGTCATCACCGGACGCCGGATGAACGGCTCGGAGAAATTCATGACCGCCCCCTCTCGCCCGCCGGGACGGCGCTGTCGGCCGCACGCGGAGATTCGGGCGCCTTCGCGACCCGGACCTTTCCGCCGGGCGTGACCGCCATCTGACCCTCGATCACCACCCGCTCGCCGGCGGAGAGCCCCCGCGTGATCACGACCTGGTCCTCCTGCCTCTGTCCGAGCGTCACCGGCCGCATCTCGGCGGTGGAGTCCTCTTTGACGACATAGACGTACGGGCCCTTGGCCGAAGTTTGCGCCGAGGCGGCGGGCACCAGCACGGCGTCGCGGATGGTGCTCAGGATCAGCCGGACCTTGACGAACCGCCCCGGCCAGAAGCGATGGTCGCCGTTCGGAATCGTGGCCCGGAGCTTCACGCTTCCGGTACCGTCCTGGACGGCATTGTCGAGAAAGGTGAGCGAGCCGGCGCGCGGGTCGCCCGCTGCGTCCGGAAGCCGGACCTCGACCCGCAGCGTGCCCTGGGCCATGTTCCGCTGCACGGCGGTCAGGTCGTTTTCCGTGATGTTGAAATCGGCGTAGATCGGGTCGAGCCGCTGGATGACGAGAAGCGACCCCTTGTTCGCCTCGACGACGTTGCCGACATCGACCAACCGGTGTCCGGTGCGGCCGTCGATCGGAGAGCGGACCGAGCAGTACTCGAGATTGAGACGGGCGGTCTCGACCGCCGCCTCGCCCTGCCCGACCTGCGCTTCGGCCACCTCGACCCCGTTCTTCCTGGTGTCGTACTCCGACCTCGACACGGCGTTCGTCTGGATGAGGTCCGCGGCGCGGGCGAACTGGATGCGGCCCAGGTCGAGCGCCGCCCTGGCCTGCGCCAGGTTCGCTTCGGCGGCGTCGAGGGCGGCCTTATACGGCCTCGGGTCGATGGTGAAGAGCGCGTCCCCCTTCCTGACATCGGCTCCGTCGGTGAAATGAATCGCGGTGATCCGCCCGTAGACCTGGGGTTGTATTGACACCACCTCGCGGGCGACGCTCTTGCCGACCTCGTCGACATAGATCGGCACCGCATCGCTGACGGCGGCGACGACGGAGACGGGCGCCGGCGGACGCTCGAACGCCGGCTGGGCGCTGGTCTCGCAAGCGGCCAGCGACAGGATGTAGAACGCGACCGCTCCGAGACTGCCGCGCAGCGTCCGCGATTGGAATTGGTCGAACCGACTGCGGGTGATCAAGGTCACTTGTCTCTCCTTTTAAGGCTGACTTTCTGGATTCTCGGGTCGAGGCATCGGGCGAACCGCTTGCAGGCGGAGAAGTCGACATCGAAGAGCGCGCGCCGCTCGACAGGCGTGAGCCGAAGACCCGAAGCGACCAGCTCGTCGATCACCGCCTGGCGGTCATCTTCGAACCGGTGCCGCAGCTCTTCGTCGGTCGCCAGCCTGCCTATCACCTGCTCCACGCTGACCTGCGACATCGGATCCTCCGCCGAACTTTGCATCTGCTCCGTCTACCTCCCTTTCAAATGACGTGCCAGTCAGGCGGAGCCCGACCATCGATCGAGCAAAGGGCTGAGATAGCGTCGGTTGGAGGGAGAAGCCGATGGTTCGAAGCGGATCGGTGCGGTCTGGCGCGGTGTCCGGGGATCTACAGGTGCGGAAAAACCGTCAGCGCCGGGGCTCGGCCCCGGCGTCGAGACCGTGCCTCTGAAGCCTGGAGTAGAGCTGCGAGCGGGTGATGCCGAGCAGGCGAGCCGCCTGCGAGCGGTTGTTCCCCGCCTGCCGCAGCGCCTTGACGACCATGTCGCGCTCCATCGAGTCGAGGTTCACGCCGCCGGGAGGAAGCGGGTCGGCGGACGCTCCCCGGCCGGGCACGGAGCTTCCAGGCACCGCTCCCGCGGAACCTCCGGCCACCGGGAAGCCTCCGGCCACCGCGGAACTTTCGACCCCCGCGGAACCTTCGGCCCCCGCTCCGGGAGAGGCTCCGTGCCCCGCTCCGAACGGCAGATGCTCGACGGTGATCAGGCCGCCGTCGCACAGGATGGTCGCCCGCTCCAGGGCGTTGCGCAGCTCGCGGACGTTTCCCGGCCAGGAGTGGGCCAGAAGGACGTCGCGCGCCTCGCGCGAAATCCCGGCCGCGGTGCGGCCGATCGTCGAGCCGATCTCCTCCAGGAACGATTCGATCATCGGAAGGATGTCGTCGTGTCGCTCGCGCAGAGGGGGCAGCCGGATCTCGAAGACCCGCAGCCTGTAGTAGAGGTCATCCCGGAACTCGCCGCGCGCCATGGCCGCCTCGAGATCGCGGTTGGTGGCCGCCACGACGCGCACGTCCGCCTTGACCGGGCGCGTGCCGCCCAGCGGCTGGTACTCGCGCTCCTGCAGAACGCGCAGCAGCTTCGCCTGCACCAGCGGGGTCATCTCCCCCACCTCGTCCAGGAACAGCACCCCTCCGGCGGCCTGCTCGATGCGGCCCGCCCGGCTCGCGGTCGCTCCGGTGAACGCACCCTTCTCATGCCCGAACAACTCCGACTCGAGGAGGGTCTCCGGCAGCGCGGCGCAGTTGACCGCCACGAACGGGCCGCGCGATCGCGGCGAGCCGCGATGGATGAAGCGGGCCACCACCTCCTTGCCGGTGCCCGATTCCCCGGTGAGCAGGACGGTCGTCTCGGTCGGCGCCACCTTCGCCGCCTGGTTGAGGACCGCCTTCCATTTGCGCGACTGACCGATCACCCGGCCGTAACCTCGCGTTGATTCGAGCTCGCTCCGCAGCGCGTCGACGCGCTCTTCGAGCCTGGATGCCCGCTCGCCCGCCTCCGCCGCGCGGCGCCCCTCCTCGGCGAGCCTCTGGTGCGACAGCGCCAGGCTGATATGATCGACGACGCGGCGCGCCACCACCACGTCTTCCTCGGTGTACTGGCCCGGCGTCCGCGACAGGAAGACCAGCCAGCCCGGGCCCCCCTCGAAGCGCAGCGGCATCTTGAGCAGCGATCGCATGCCGAGATGGCGGCAGCCGGCACGGGGACCCTGGGTCTGATCCGGCAGAGCCTCGACGTCCGGGATCAGCACGTACTCGGTGGCCGGCTTGCAGGCGGCGCCTGTCACCGGCATCCGGGTCGGAAAATCGGGGATCGGCTCGCCGGAGATCGCATCGACCGTGATCTCGCTTCGGTCCGCGCTCAGCGAGGTCAGCATGAGGCGGTCGTGGGTCAGCACCGGCTTCACGACCTCGGACACCTGATTGAAGACGCCCCGCACGTCCAGAGACTCGGAGAGCGTAAGAAAGAGCGAGTCGATGGCGTCCAGCCGGCGCCGCCGCGCGCCATCCAGGTTCCAGAGCCGCTCGTGCTCGAGGGCCAGGCTCAGGAGACCGGCGATCGGTCGCAGGGCCGCCTCGTGCAGGGCGGTGAAGGCCGCCGGCCGCTTGGACGCCACGTAGACGAAGCCGATCGGTTGATCGCCGCGCAGGAGCGGGTTGATGAGCGCCGAGCGCATGCCGTCGGACTGGATCTTTCTGTCCTGAGGGAAGCTCGGGTCGAGCACCTTCGCCAGGTCGTCGAACCGCTGCGCGCCGGTGCCCGAAGGCCGCACCGCGGGAGAGAACTGATCGAGAGGGATGACGAGCGGAGGCCCCGGAACGTTCCCGACGAAGGAGTAGAGCGTCAGCGTATCGGGGCCCTCGAGGCGCGAAAGGCCCATCAGGTCGAACGGCAGGACGGTGCCGGCGGCAGCGGCCACCCGCGCGAACACTTCCTTGAGCTCCAGCGTCTCGGCGACAATCCGCGCGATCTCGCCGAGCGCCCGGGCGAGAGGGTCCGATTCCGGCGACACGACCCCGCCGACCGCGGGCGGCAGGCCCGCATCACTCCAGATCGTCCGACCCGAGCCGGGAGCGCCGTTCCCCAAGGCCGCAGCCCCTCCCCTGATTCCCCAACGGAATTGCCCACCATCTTATCACGCGATCAGACGATATCGATTTTCACGAACCACACCTCTCGCGTTTTGAGCCGGCACGGTCCAATCATCGTGTGTCGTGGGCCGCCCGCCCGATTTTCCGACTGTTTTCATACACCTGTCTGATTCCAGGCACTCGAGCCTTTCGCCCGGGGCCTGTCGCCCCTGCGCATAACCGCCGCATTGTCAGCGCCTTGCCGGCCAAACCGTCGATCGCTGCCGCGTTGGCACGCGGCGTGAAGAGAGTATCGGGGGTGTGTGCCTTACTGGTCAGCCCGGGTCGGCTTCCCCGGCCGCTCTCTTGTTCTCGACCTGCGTGAACCGGCGGGACCGACCGATTTGGCCGACCCCCCGCAGAGGCGGGCGGATCATGATGCATCATGGAACGAAGGCGAAGGTTCATTGAGCGGACAGGACGCTGACAAAGGAGAGACATGGCGCCGCACCCACTGAGCGACGAAGCACTCGATCGGTTGTTTCGCAAGGCGCGCACGCACAATGCGTGGTTGGACCGGCCGGTGAGCGACGATCTCCTGCGCCGGCTTTACGACTTGATGAAGTGGGGACCGACCAGCGCCAATCTCTCCCCGGCGCGAATCTTCTTCCTGCGCACCCGTGAGGCCAAGGAACGACTGCGACCGGCGCTGCCGCCGGCAAACCTGAACAAGACCATGGCCGCGCCCGTGACGGCGATTGTCGCCTACGACGAACGGTTCTACGAGATGGCGCCCCGCCTGTTCCCGCACTACCCCGGGTTGCGCGACACGTTCATCAACTCCCCCGAGCTGGCGGAGGCCACGGCGTTTCGCAACGGGACCCTGCAAGGGGCGTATCTCATCCTGGCAGCCCGCTCGCTCGGCCTCGACTGCGGCCCCATGTCGGGCTTCGACAATGCGAAGGTGGACGAGGAATTCTTCCCGCCCTCGCCAGGCGGCGAGGGGGCAACGGGCGAGTTCAAGCCGACCGGCCGGCTGCGATCGAATTTTCTGTGCAACCTCGGCTATGGCGACCCCGCGGGTCTGCATCCGCGCGGTCCGCGGCTGGAGTTCGAGGAAGCCTGCCGATTGCTCTGAACGGGTCGCGCCCCCCCCTTGGTCTCGAGCTCGAGGCGCGGGGGGTTGCTCATGACGTGCGAAGAGCGACTAGTAGGTCTGAACGAACGCGAGCGCGTTGACACCGGGGTTCCTGTCGTAGAGCCGGGCGTTGGAGATGTGATAGAGCGTGACGCCGGCGCGCGTCCCTCGTCTGTTCAGGGAGCGCGAGATGTCGAGACTGGAGCGGAACTCCATCGGACCACCCAGGTTGATATCGCCGTTCCGCGCATAGATCCCGACGGCGAACCCGGGGGTGAGACGCCAGTTCCGCGTGACGTTGAGGTCGCTGCGCAAGCCCGCGTAACCAAAGAGCGCATTCTTGGACGAGGCGGTCATCCCCAGTACGGGGATGAGCGAGAACCGTCCACCTTGGCGGGGTGTCCAGGCGCGCGAGTCGAGCCGGTACTCGAGACCGACTCCGGCCGACGATTTGGAGTGGCCCATGTTGAACGACCCGACCCCAATGTTGAACGACCCGGCGCGAGGGCGCTGCAAGTCCTGAGCCCGGATCGAGCCCACTGCAAGCACGCCTGCGAGTGCCATGAGGACCATCATTCTCGCGCGCATCGTGAACTCCTCTCCTCGAAACTCTGCCGCGACATCGTCCCCGCACCTTCATCCCTGCGTCTTTCACATCGACACCTTTCACACCGCGTGCCAACCGGACGAGATCGCGCGACAGAGCGGGAACACCCTGTAAGCGCGCGGGTTGCGCAGGTGGTTCCGGTGGGTGCGGCGGTCGGGGCGGGTGTTTGGAATCAAACAGGTGCCGGAAAACAGCCACCAGGCTCGATCAGCGCTCGAGGGCGCCCGTCAGATCGAGCAACGTTCCGGCGCGCAGGATGGTGATCGTGATCGGCTCCCCTGCCTGAGCCTTGCTGATTTTCTGGCGCACGAGGAGATAGCCGGCCGGATCGCCCAGGGAGATGCCCTGAACCGCGAGGATGATGTCGCCTCCGAGGATCAGATCGTCATCGCCAATCGTAGCGCGGAGGGTGCCCGCCCTCAGGCCGAAATGCTCGGCCGGGGAGCCGGTGGCGATTCTCTCGACCAGCAGTCCCGTTCCGGGAGGGGGCAGGTTGAGGATCTGCGCGAGCTCTTCCGAGATGAGAGTGCCGCTCAGGCCGCTCCAGAACGACCGCTCCTCCAGCAAGAGACGACGGGCCACGTTGGACGTGACCGCAAAGCCGAGCCCCTCCGAGCCGCCCGACCGGGAGAGAATGTGACTGACGATGCCGACGACGTTGCCCGAAATGTCGAACAGCGGACCGCCCGAATCCCCTTGGGTGATCGCCGCGTCGGTCTGGAAGAATTCGGCCAGGCGCATGTCGCTCGGGGCGACGTCCGGCCCCCGGCGCGCGCTGACGTGCCCGACGGTGAGGGTGTGGCTGATCCCCAGCGGCGCGCCCACCACGAAGACCTGGTCACCGACCTCGACCGCGTCCGAGTCGCCAAGCCGGGCCACCTCGGACGCCCGTGGCGCGCGCTCCAACTGCAAGAGCGCCACGTCGGCGGCCGGTTCGGAGTAGACGACCCTGGCGCCCAGGGTCTCCCCGTTCAGGAACTTGACCACGATGGCATCGGCCGTCTGGACAACGTGAGCCGCCGTCAGGACCTTCCCGTCCGCGGACACGAGAACCCCGGAGCCGAATCCTGCCACGTTGAGCGGTTGTGCTCCGGACGCGATCTCCTTCTCCATCGTGAAGACCACGACAACCGTCGGGTCCACCTTCTTGAAGACCTCCGACAGGCTTTGAGCCGACGCCGCCACCGAGGCTCCACCCATCAGGACGACCGATAGCAACACGATGTCGCGTGTCTTCATGATCCATCCTCCACGCCGGGAACCCGGCTCACCCCTGCGCGAGTGTCGCGGCACGACCCCGTTGTGCGAAATGCTCCGGCGTCGCTTCCGGCAAGGCGGCCACCGCTTGCCGTGAAATCGCGAGGCGCATGAGAAGATGCTGTCCGCTCCGCATGCCCCGGAGGCTCTCGAAGACGCGGCGGGGTGTGCCCCAGTCGCTCCAGCCCGAGTCCTTCACCGTCACGACACCGAGCGCATGCTCCTTCTCGAGGACGTCACGGCTGAAGTTGGCGGGCTCCATCGGCGCATAAAGCCGCTCGAGAACGCCGCCCTCGTCCGGCCGTCCCACGCGCTGCGTGTATCGTTCGAGAAGCCGCGCCACGCGCGGCATCTGCCGGAATGCGGCGGCCCAGAACTCTTCCAGCCGGCCGATGCAGATGAACGTATTCCAGAGCGCTCCCTGCCGGAGCAATTCTTCGGCGAGCGCGCGGTCCGGCTTCTCCACGAACCGGCGCACCCCTTGGATGGCGGCGACGCTCCCGGAGGCGCCGCGCTCGGGCACGATCCAGCCGTATTCGGTCTCCGGCCGGTCCGGTTGGACCCCGATCAGCGTGAGGCCCGGGCGCTCCGCGTCATCGAGGGCCGATTCGACGCCCGCAAGCAGCGGTTCCGGGCGGGAGACAAAGTGATCCGCAGGGAAAACCGCGACCTGGGCGCGGCGGTCCCGGGCGCGGATGCGCGCCAGCGGCAGGAGAAGACCGGGGCCCGTGCCGAGGTTTCGGGGCTGAACGACGAGATCGACCCCCTCGTAACCGCGCAGCTGCCGCCGGGCGACCGCTTCGTGCGACTTCCCCACGACGACGACCGTCCGCTCCGGCGGAAAGCGGGCGGCGAGACGGTCGAGCGTCACCTGAACGAGAGAGCGCTCGCCGTCGATCGCCGCGAACTGCTTGGGAAGGTCCTCTCCATAGAGCAGGCGGGTGAGCGGTCGAAGCCGGGTCCCGTCACCTGCCGCGAGCACCACGGCCCAGCGTCTCTTGATCGAGAGGTCTGCGGCGGCAAGCCCCCTCATGGCCGCGGATCTCCCCCCGCGACTTCCGTACCCGGTATCGGGGACGAGGGCGACGCCGCGGATCTGGTCGCCTCTCCTTGTGGACGCGAGAGCCTGGCGACCGCCACCCAGAGACCGACCATGATCACTGTGGCGATCGCCGTCGCGGCGAAAACCCCGAAGATCACCGCCGAGTCCACAACCCGCCGTGAGACCAATGCCAGAGGAGCGCGAGGGCTCATTTTGATTCCCTCCTTCGGCTCCCTTCCTTTCACGTCTCGTGCCAACCGACCACGCATCGAGAGGCGGGACGATAAGAAGCAGAGCAGGCGGCATTTAGCGCCGACGGCTTCGCCCCTCATGCCGCGATATCGAGTGTTTGGAATTCGACAGGTGCTAGAAAACAGCCATCGACACCGGAGCCGGTCGGCCGTCTTCCTGCAAAGCGACGTCGTTACGACTGCCCCATGGTCAGGACGACGCGGAAGCGCGCCTTGTTGCCCATCATGCGCGCGTAGCCGGCGGCAGCCTCCTCCAGCGGCATGATTTCGTTCATCGAGCGGATGTTCTGGAGGACGCTGAAGTTCAGGGTGTCCTCGCCGTCCTGGGCGGAGCCCGTCAGCGAGCCGCCGACGGAGCGCGCGGCCAGCACAAGATCCGTCGAGCCGATCTCGATCGGCGTGCCGTCGACGCCGACGACGAGCAAGTTGCCGCCGGGGCGCAACCCGCCGAGCAGCCGGCCCTGCGACTTGCTGCTCGACGCCGTCGCCAGAATCAACGTCGCGCCGCCGAGCTGTTGCAGCGCCTTCGCCGGGTCGGTCGCTTCGCTGTCGATGTAGTGGTGCGCGCCGAGACGTACCGCGAGCTCCTGCTTGGACTGCCCGCGCGCGATGGCGGCGACGCGGAATCCCATCTGGCGGGCGTATTGCACGGCCAGGTGCCCGAGGCCGCCGACGCCCTGGACCGCGACCAGATCGCCCGCGCGAGCGCACGATCTGCGAAGGGCGTTGAAGGTGGTCAGGCCCGCGCAGAGAAGCGGAGCGGCGTCGACCGACTTGAGCTCGTCAGGCACCGCGGAGAGGCCGGAAGCCGCCGCGTACATCACCGGGGCGTAACCGCCGTCATTCGTGGTCCCGGTGAGATGCTGATGAAGGCAGTGGACGAAGTTGCCGCGACGGCACTGCGCGCACTGCCCGCAGTTTCCGCCGAGGAAGCCGACACCGACGCGCTGGCCGGCCTTCCAGTTCGTCACCCCCGCTCCAAGGGCGTCGATGCGTCCGATCGCTTCATGCCCGGGAACGCGGGGAAACTCGGCGTTGGGGAGCAGCCCCTCGACCCCGAGGGAATCCGAGTGGCAGATGCCGCAGGCTTCGACGCGGATGCGAACCTGACCGGGCTTTGGATCGACGAGCGGGCGTTCCGCGAGCTCCAACACCCCGCGCTTCGTCGCTTGTACGACTCGATAACTCGACATGTTGTCTCTCCTTTCAAGCTTCCATTGCGTCGAGGCACGCCGCCGTCAGTAGCTCCTGAAAATCGAGGCGTTCGTGCCGGTGAACGAGCGACCGACCGACAGGTAGAAGGAGCCGTGCCCATTGTCGGACTGACCGTAGGCGAGGTAAATCGGCCCGAAGATGGTGTCGGATCCCACCACCAGCGTGCCGGTGTAGATCAGATCGCCAAGGTTGACCTCGGCGTTGGTGGCCCAGGCGTTTCCGGCCTCGACATAGCCGCCCACGCCGACGCCCCGGCCGAGCCGGCCGGAGAGAGGTTCCGACTTGACGAAGTACCCGAGCCGGGCGACGCCGAAGACCTGCCCCCGCAGCTGCGCCTCCTTGTAGCCCGACAGCGAGAGGAAGCCGCCCAGCGTGAAGTTGTCGTAGAACGGGACGTCGCTCCCGAGATTCGTGCCGCCGTTTGCGCTCATGTAGAGGTGGTGCCGCCCCCGGCTGATCACCTGTGTGTACGATCCGAGCAGCTTGGCGTACGACAGATCGGCGCCCATGTCACGGCGCGACAGGAACAGGTCGAGCAGCGCGAGCTGGCCGCGAAAGGGAAAGTAGGGGTTGTCGAAGCGATCGATGACTAGATGCGCGGTCCAGCCTCCGCTCCCGATGTCGAAGCGAGGCAGGTTGGACGCTCCGACGCGGGCGCTGGCCCGCACGCGTCCGCGGATGGCGCCGGCGCGGATCTCGCCGTAGCGGCCCAGCTCCGTTCCGACATCGAGCGCCCCCGTGATTCCCTCCACATCGTATTCTGCGACCAGGCGGTCCCTCTCGTAGTCGTTGAAGAGCCGATCGTTGTACTGGAACCCGGGGGCGACGAACCACCTCCCCGAGAAGTCGAGAGGCTGGAAGAGCTCGGAGGCGAGCAGGCGCGTGCGCCCGATCCGGACGTCGTTCCTCCACTCGGCCCCGAGGGGATTCATGCGGGTGCGCGTGTAACGGGCGAGGACGCCGTAGTCGCTGTCACCCTCCAGGTCGTTGACGAAGTTGAGGCCGAAGCGGAGGTAGTTCGGTCCCCAGGACTTCTCGCGCGTGCGCACGACCAGGTCGGTCCCGCGATCCGTGGGGACGAGGCGGTATTCGACCCGCTCGAAGTCTCCGAGGTCGTAGAGCCGGGAGAGGTCGGCCTTCAGCGTATCGAGATCGAGCGTCTGCCCGGCGCGCGTCCGGATCTTCCTCTCGATGATCCGGCGGTCGACGCGCGTCGTTCCCTCCAGCCGCACCGCGTCGATCCGGATCGGGGCGGGGGGCGGCGCGCCGCGCCCCTGCGCCAGACGTGCCGTGAATTCGTCATCCGGAACGGCGTAGCGGCGCAGGGCCTCCGCCTGGGCCCGGGCGGCCTCCTCGCCCCGCGTCACGGCAATGCCGGAGCGGGCGAACCCCGTCGAGGAGATGGTGCTCAGGTCCGGCCGGATCAGGAGATCGGCGCCGACGCTCTCGGACCCCATGTTCTCCCGCGTCAGCATGCCCGACACCTGCCGCGTGACGTCGGCGACGGTCTTGATCGATTCGGCTGGGTCGAGCGGGGTGCTGACGTCGACCGCGATGACGATGTCGGCGCCCATCCCCCGCACCACGTCGACCGGCAGGTTCCGGACCAGCGCGCCGTCGACCAGGAGATGCCCGTCGATCTCGACCGGCGCGAGGGTGCCGGGGAGGCTCATGCTGGCGCGCAGCGCCTCGGCGAGATCGCCATGCGACAGCACGACCATTCCGCCATCGCCGAGATCGGTCGCCACGGCCCGGAACGGAACCGGGAGCCGATCGAAGTCGTCGATGCCGGCGGTGCGCAGCGTGAGCGTCTGGAGGAGGAAGCCGATCTTCTGTCCCGCGATCAGTCCCCGCGGCAGGACGACCCGGCCTTCCTTGAGGCCCAGCTCGAAGTCGACGAAATCGCTGCTGTCGTCCTGCTTTCGTCGGTAAGAGAGGTCGGCTCTGGGAGGCTGGTCGTTGAACAGGTCGCCCCAGTCCACCCGCTTCATCGCCGCCTCGATCTGCCCGGGCGAGAGGCCGGAGGCGTAGAGGCCGCCGACGACCGACCCCATGCTTGTGCCGGCGATGCAGTCGACCGGCACGTGCAGCTGCTCCGCTCAAAGCGAGGCCGACCCTGGGGCGGGAGCGGGCGGCCGGCGTGCCGACCGCCGGCGCCTCCTCCGATGCGTGCCGGGCGGGCGCGGCCTGCGGGGAATCAGCGGCGGTGCCGGCCAGCGCACCCGGCCCGAGTGCCACCAGCCCGAGCACGATCACGATCCCGACGATCCGACGACCCAGAATGGGCGCGACCACTTCGTCCACGGTGCCTCGCTCAGCGGATCCGCAGCAACCCTTATGGAGACCAGGGTACCGGATCTATGTCCCTGTGCGCAGCGCGGGCGCAACGCGGGTGCCGATCGACTCGATCGCTTTCATGAGCTTCGCATGAGGCAACGAGGCGACGTTCATTTGAAAGGTGATGCGGGAGATGCCGCCCAGCGCTTCACTATGTCGAACGACCTTCTCCGCCACTTCGTCGGGGCTGCCAATCAGCAGCGCGCCGTGCGGGCCTCGTTGCGCATCGAACCCCGCGCGGGTGACGGGAGGCCATCCGCGCTCCTTCGCGACGCTGGCGACGGCTCGGGCGTAGCCGGGGAAGAAGTCATCGGCGGCCTCCTGCGTCGTCGGCGCGACGTAGCCCAGAGCGTGGACACCGACCCTCAATCGATCGAGCGGATACCCCGCACGCGTGCCGGTCTCCCGGTAGAGATCGACGAGCGGCCGGAAGCGCCGGGGCTCTCCGCCGATGATGGCGACCATCAGGGGAAGTCCAAGCGCGCCGGCGCGAGCGAACGATTGCGGGGTCCCGCCGACACCCCGCCATATCGGCAACGGATTCTGCACCGGCCTCGGGTAGACGCCCTGCCCTGTCAGGGGAGGCCGGTGCTTGCCGGACCAGCGGACCCGCTCGTTCTCACGGATCTTCAGGAGAAGCTCGAGCTTCTCTTCAAAGAGCGAGTCATAGTCTTCCAGTTGAAAGCCGAACAGCGGGAAGGCTTCGATCGACGAACCTCGGCCGACGACCATCTCCGCCCGACCCTGGGAAAGAAGATCGAGGGTGGCGAACTCCTGAAACACCCGCACCGGATCGGCGGCGCTCAGGACCGTGACGGCGCTCGTGAGGCGTATGCGGTGCGTCCGCGCCGCCGCCGCCCCGAGAATGACCACGGGAGCGGAATCGAGATACTCGCGGCGATGGTGCTCGCCCACTCCAAAGACGTCCAATCCGACCTGGTCGGCATGTTCGATCTGCTCGACCAGATTGCGGAGCCGTGTTGCCGGATCGACGGCGAGGCTGAGATCGTCGTACGCTGCTGCAAAGCTATCGACGCCGATTTGCATCCCTGACCGCCAATCTCGCCTGCGGATTCAAGTCCCCGCCGCGCTGCACGCCGCGAATTCCGCGGCGTTCCGGCCCGACATCAGTCCATTGACGTACTGGCGCCCGAAGCGCCGCTGCGTTCCGCTCTCGACACCCACGAGCATGTAGACGGCCGAGCCGACGCGGGGGATCGACAGAGGGTCGGCCACCGACATCAACTCTCCCGGCTGTGGGGCTCCGGCGCCCGTCACCGAGCATTCGACCGGCACGGCGCGCGTGAAGTCGGGCAGGTCGTGCACGTCGCCTGCGAAGACCTGGAACCGATCGGCGCCGGACAGGCCTTCCGGAAATCTCGGAGTCGTCCAGGCGACCGTCGTCGTGGAGGGCTGGTAGGTGGCGATGATGTCGAGAAGCGACGAAACGCCGGCGATCCGGACAACCCCGAAGGCGCGCTGGAACCGGGTCGCCGTCGTGCCGCAGCTGCCGGGGCGCAGGTCGGTGAGAACGACCAGGTAAAGGTAGCCGTTGATGCCGTCGACGGTGAGATTGTCGATTTCCGAATGCTGCTGGTAGATGATTCCGCTCTGGTCCGTCACGTTCGCGCACTCCGGAAGGCGCGCCACCGTTTCGATCCCGGCGTCGGTCTTGCGTTCGATGTCGGCCGCCGCGATGTCGTGCTTCTGGGTCACCTGGTAGAACCGGCCGAGCGCGTCGGTGCCATACCCCGGACGCGGAGAATTGACCACGTCCTCGCAGGCGAACGAGCCGCCGAAGGCGGCGGCCAGGTCGGTGTCGCAAGGGTCGAGCGTCGTGGAGAGCAGGGGGATTTCCTGGAAGGTGGAGATCGAGAGTCCCGGCTGCATCAGTTGGAACGGTCTCGTCAGGATCGAGTCCTGCGCCAGAACGGCGCTCGTCCCGATCGTGGCGAGGGCAACGCCGATGATGGCGACAGAGAAGCCGCCGGCGCCCCGTTTTTGCATGGTGTCCTCCTCGATTGGATGGATGAAAACCGGTGCGGAAAATCTAGCACAGATCGCCGGAAGGCGGCCTGCCCGAAGAACAAATCGGCCGGGTGCCGGCCGGTCCGGCGACGGGAAACGCTTTGACTTATCCGGACAAGATCCGCCGGGCCCGCGTCCGCGGCGTCATTTTCCGTACCGCCGCTTTCTTCCGCGCCGTCGCCCGGTTCCGCTCCGTCGCCGACTCCCCGGGCGCCCCGCGCGGCCGATCGCTGTGCCCGAGATCGCGCTCCGGCGCGACGACGTCGCGCACCAGCTGCTTGAGCTCCTTCGATTCGGGAAAGCGCTTCCGCCGCGCGCGGTCGAAGATCGTCCGGCCCGCGAGCCGCACCTTGAAGACGCCTCCTCTGCCCGGCCGCAGCGCCACCTCGCCCAGCTCGCTCTCGAAGGTGGTCAAGAGCTCCTGCGCCATCCAGGCGGCGCGCAGCAGCCAGCGGCACTGGGTGCAGTATTCGATCTCGAGACGCGGACGGCGTGCCATCGGGGCCTCCCGGCCCGCATGATAGCGCAGCGGCATGTTCCGGCTCGCATCGCGGCGCGGCGATCTGTTAACGTAGCCGGCATGAAATTCTGCGGAGCGTGCGGGGCGCCGGTGCAGGTCCGGATTCCGCCGATGGATGACCGCCCGCGGCATGTCTGCGATGCGTGCGGCGCGATCCATTACCAGAATCCGAAACTGGTCGTCGGCTGCATCCCCGAATGGGAGACGCGCATCCTTCTGTGCCGCCGGGCCATCGAGCCGCGCCACGGGCTCTGGACCCTGCCGGCCGGCTTCATGGAGATGGGCGAGACGGCGGCCCAGGCGGCGGCGCGCGAGACCGAAGAAGAGGCGCACGCCCGCGTCGAGATCCTCGGTCTCTACTCGGTCTTCAGCCTGCCGGCGATCAGCCAGGTCTACGTGCTGCTGCGCGGGCGGCTGCTCGACCTCGACTTCGGGCCCGGCCCGGAGAGCCTCGAGGTCCGCCTGTTCGAGGAGCGGGAGATCCCCTGGGACCGGCTCGCCTTCGAAGCGGTGCGCGAGACACTGCGCCGGTATTACGAAGACCGGCGCGCCGGGGCGTACGGGATTCATCTGGCCGACATCGTCCTGCCGGCCTGGTGACGGCCCGCCCGGGGAGAGGGCCGGACCCTTTCGGCAGGCCCGGACCCTTTCGGTTGGAACCGGATGCCGCCGGGCTCCGTTTCACCATCTTGACGGGGGCCGGAGTCCTGTCATAGCGTCACCCGGGCGGCGAGCGGCGCCGCGATCTTCCAGGGGGAGCGACGATGCCCGAGCAATATTTCATCATCGGTGCGGACGGCAAGGAGTACGGACCGATCCCTCTCGATACGCTGATCCTCTGGATCCATGAGCGGCGGCTCATCGGCGCCAGCCGCGTGCGCGCGGGGAACGGTTCCTACACCGAGGCGGCGAGTCTCCCCGAGCTGGCCGCGTTCTTCGCTCCCGCGACCTTCGCGCAGCCGGTCGTCCCGTCGGCGTCCGGCATTTCGTCGTCTCCCGGCTTCCAGAGCGGGACGCAGGCCGACTTCAAGGTCTGGAACCTGATCGGGCAGGCCTGGGATCTGGTCAAGTCGCACTGGCTGGTCCTCGGCGGGATGCTTCTGATCCTGGGCATCATCGGAGGTCTCGCCCGGCATGTTCCGCACATCGGCTGCATTCTCTCGTTAGCCATCGATGCCGCGGTCATGATCGGCATCTGGCGGGCGATCCTCGGGATGATCGATGGCCGCGCTCCCACGGCCGCGATGATGTTCGAAGGGTTCGATCGTTTCGGCGACGCCTTCCTCGCCGGCATCGTCCGGCTGTTCCTCATCGTCCTGGGTTTGATCTGCTTGATCGTGCCCGGCATCATCCTGGCGGTGATGTGGATCTTCACCTACCCGATCATCTCCGAGACGCGGATCGGCTTCTGGGAGGCGATGGGCAGGAGCTCGGCGCTGACCGAAGGGTACCGGTGGAAGCTCTTCCTGCTGGCCCTGGCCGGGATACCGGTCTGCGCGCTCGGTCTGATCTTTTTCTTCGTCGGCGTCTTCATTTCGGGGGCGGTGATGATGACCGCCTTCGGGCTGGCCTACCGGTTCATCAAGGCGCAGAAGCAGGCGGCGGGACAGGCGCCCGCGCAGCCGGCAGGCCAGGCGGCCACGCAGCCCGCCTGATCCGGCGCCGGCTCACCGGCTTCGATCGCCGGCCCAGATCACCAACCCGGATCACCAACCCGGATCACCAACCCGGATCACCAACGATGATAGGCGGGGTGCCCGGGACGCACGGCGACGAAGGTGCCTCGACAGGTGGCGCAGATCGTGCCGGCCGCCTCGAGCGTCGCGTCGACGACGGCGCGATCGGCCTGCAGCTCGACCGGCCGCGCCCGCAGGGTCAGCGGTCCCGAGGTCGGCGTCGGGCGAAGCAGCTTCACGGCATACTCGGCGGTCACGGTGCAGGGGGGCGTCCCGCTTCCGCTCTGCTTCATCAGATGCCAGGCGGCGGCCCAGTTGGCGTGGCAGTCGAGCAGCGTTCCGATGATCCCGCCGTTCAGGACCCCGGCGAACGCTTCGTGCCAGGGCGCCGGCATGAAGGTGGCGACCACCTCGCCCCCCTCCACCCGGCTGGCGAGACGCAGTCCATAATCGTTAGCAGGCCCGCAGCCGAAGCAGCGGCTCCCGGGGGCGTAGGTCTCTTGAAGGCTCGGCCCGGCGCTTCCCGGCGGACGTCCGCTGCTCATGTTTGACGCCTCCGAACCTCCGTAGTATAAGAGGTGGCCCATTCAACCCGACTCTTTTCTGCGAGGATGACCCGATGACCAGGTCCCTGCTCCTCCGAGCCGCTCTCGTCGCTGCCGCCTGTGCGGTGCTGGTGCTCCCCGTCTCCGCCGTCACGCTCAATCTGAACGCTCCGGGTCGTCCCGACGCCGACCATGATCGCGACGCGTACAACAAGCCGGCCGAGCTCCTCGACTTCTGGGGGGTCAAGGAAGGGATGAAGGTGATGGATCTGTTCCCCGGCGAGGGGTACACGACGCTGCTCTACAGCCAGGCGGTCGGGCCCAAGGGGAAAGTGCTCGCCTTCGGGTCGTACGACCACGAGAATTTCGAGAAGCGTTTCAAGCCGCTCAACCTCGCCAACGTCGAGGAGACGGTGCTCAAAGAGCCGGAGGGGTTCGTGACGCTCGCCAAGGAGCTGTCCAAGATCCCTGCCGGCTCGCTCGACGCCGTGCTGACGATTCGCAATTACCATGACATCAAGAAACCGGCCGAGGCGCTGGCCGAGCTGAAGCGCATCTTGAAGCCTGGCGGCATCCTCGGCATCACCGATTCGCGCACGACGACCGGGCGGGATGACGAAAACCACCGGATCTCCGACGACGTGATCATCCGCGAGGTGACGGCGGCCGGCTTCACGCTGAGCGGCACGTCGCAGATGCTCTCGAACCCGAAGGACGATTACAGCAAAGGGTTCTGGATGGCCCGCTGGATCGTCGATCAGTCCTGCCTGAGATTCACCCGCTAGCAGGAGTTTCCGATGCCGGCGTCGCGCCGGAGACTCCTGATGCGGCGGGCCCTCTGGAGAGTGACGGCCGTCGCCGCGCTGGCGGCGGCCTGGTTGGTCGCGGCGGGCGTGGGCGCGCTCGCCGCCGGAGCTCCGGCTTCCCCGGCCGGCATCGAGTTCGGCACCGCCCGCTCGGCGCCCGGCAAGAAGACGCGCGGGCAGATCGAGATCGGCGAACGGCCCGACGGCTCGCCATTCCGCCTGCCGGTGGTCATCGTCTCCGGGCGCAAGCCGGGCCCGGTCGTCTGGATCGACGCCCTGGCGCACGGCGACGAGTACGGCGGCGCGCGGGCCCTTCAAGAGGTCGTCCGGCGCCTCGACCCCGAAACGATCGCCGGCCATGTCGTCGCGGTCATGATCAGCAACCCTCCGGCGTTTCAAGACCGGCACCGGGTCAATCTCGATCCGGACGACATCATCGACATGGGCTCGGCCTATCCGGGCGACTCCGGCGGGTTCGAGACCGAGCGGATCGTCGCGGCGCTGCATGAACGGGTCCGCGCGCAGGCCGATTATTTCGTCGACCTGCACACGGGCGGGGATCGGTTCAAGCAGCAACCGTTCGTCCTGTATACCCCCAACAAAGGCGTTCCGGAGGCGCGCTACGACGACCTGGCCCGCGCCTTCGGGATCGCGACCCTCTGGAGGGACGCCGCGGGGACCTTCAAGCGGGACGGCATCATCACGCTCAGCACCGCCGGGATCCCCTCGTTCCTTCTCGAGGTCGGCGGGTCGCCTCTCGACCCGGCCGACGTCCGGATCCAGGCGGACGCCGTCATGAGCTTCCTGGCCGCGGCCGGCGTCATGCAGGGTGCGCCGCGACGCCTGCCGAGCTACACCATCGTCACCGGCTACCTGGTCGTGACCAACGGGCGCGGCGGCTTCTTCGATGCGGCGGTCCGCCCCGGCGCGCGGGTCCGGGGCGGAGACGCCCTCGGCACGATCAGCGACCCGTTCGGCGACGTCGTCGAGACGGTGCGCGCCCCCGCCGGCGCGGAGATCGTCCTCGGGGTCGCGACCTATCCGTCCTTCTCCACCGGCGGCTGGGTCGCCGAGGTCGGCACCGGCCTGAAGGAGTCGCCATGAGCGCGGAGCGGCCGCGCACGATCGTCTTCTTCCCCGAGGCGGCCTTCGGCCCGGCGCTCAACTGCGTCGGCATCGCCCAGGCCTGCCGCGACCTCGGACATCGTCCGGTCTTCGTGGCCGATCGCTCCTTCGCCGGCGTCTTCTCCAAGTACGGCTTCGAGGAGCGGCTCGTCGATATGTCCGAGCCGATGGAGGCGTCGAAGGCCAGCCAGTTCTGGAAAGACTTCATCGCCTCCCATCTGCCGCACTTCCGGTTGCCTCCGATCGGGCAGCTCGCGACCTACGTCGTGCCGGTCTGGGAGGCGGTGGTCGACAGCGCCGTCTACGTCGAGCCGGGCCTGGCGCGGGCGCTCGACGAGATCCGCCCCGATCTGATCGCGGTCGACAACATCATTCTGTTCCCGGCGGTGAAGCGGGCCGGCTGTCCCTGGATCCGGATCATCTCGTGCAGCGAGAACGAGATCCCCGACCCCGACATTCCGCCGCACTTATCGGGCTGCGGCGGGAGCGACCGCGCCTGCAAGGAGACGTTCGAGGCGGAATTCCAGCGCCTGATCCGGCCATGCCACGATCGGTACAACAAGTTCCTGACCTCGTCCGGCCATCCGGTCTATCCACTCGGCGAGTTCTTCGAGACCTCGCCGCATCTCAACCTGCTGCTCTACCCGGAGCCGCTGGCGTTCAAGCGCCGACGGCCGCTCGACCCGAAGCGGTTCCAGTACCTCGAAGGGTGCGTGCGAAGCGAGGGGAGCTACACGGTGCCGGCGTTCTCCAAGCACAACGATAAGCCGCTCATCTATGTTTCCTACGGCAGCCTGGGAGCCGCCGACATCGAGTTGTACAAGCGTCAGATCGCGGCGCTGGGCCGCCTTCCCTACCGGGCGCTTTTCAACGTGGGGGATTACCTCGAGGCGTACGACGATCTACCCGGGAACGTGCAGATCGCCTCGTTCTTTCCGCAGCCGGCGGTGCTGCCGCACTGCGATCTGGTGATCCATCATGGCGGCAACAACACCTTCAACGAGGCGCTCTATTTCGGCAAGCCGTCGATCATCATGCCGTTCTGCTGGGACGGTCTCGACAACGCCACTCGGATCCAGGAGACCGGCTACGGTCTGAGCCTGCCGCGCTACACCTGGACCGAGGCGCAGTTCGGCGAAGCGATCGCGCGGACCTTGCGCGATCGCGGGATGGCGGCGCGCCTCGGCCACATCAGCGCGCACATGCGATCGGCGGACGGCCGGCGCAAGGCGGCGCGGCTGATCGATGAGCTGCTGCGGAAGGAGGTTCGCGCGTGAACGACGCACCGGTGCGCTCCGGAGGCGGCGGACTGCGCATCATCGACGATCCGATCCAGGCGGCGCCGCTCGTCGACTGGGGCCCGATCTCCCCTGCGAAGACGGGGGAAGAGGCGTCGCGCACGCGGGGCGTGCTGCTTCACAAAGGAGAGGGAGGCTCGCCCGAGACGGGGATCTGGGAATGCACGCCGGGGAGCTGGGACTGCCACGTCACCCGCGACGAGTTCTGCCACTTCCTCACCGGGCGATGCGTCTACACCCACGAATCGGGCGAACGGACGATGATCCGCGGCGGCGTGGCGGCCTTCTTCCCGGCCGGCTGGCGAGGCCGGTGCGAGGTGATCGAGACTGTCCGCAAGGTTTATATGATCAGGTGACGGCGAACGCCGGCGGCGTTCCCCCGGCCTCCAGCCGGCGACGCCGCCTAGAATTTCACCTTCGGAACCTCCTGGGCGCCCTTCTCGGCTTCGAAGTAATCGTGCTCGGCGAAGCGGAAAAAGGTCGCGACGAATTTGGTCGGGAAGCGCTTGATCGAGGTGTTGTAGATCCGCACCGCGTCGTTGTAGCGCATCCTCTCGACCGCGATGCGGTTCTCGGTCCCCGCCAGCTCGTCCTGAAGCCGGATGAAATTCTCGTTCGCCTTGAGAGCGGGATAGTTCTCGGCGATCGCCAGCAGGCGGCCGAGGGCGGACGTCAGGCCGGCGTTCGCCGCCTCCGCTTCCTTCGGCGTCGTCGCGCCGGCGAGGCGGCCGCGCGCGGCGGCGACGTTCTCGAAGATCTCCTTCTCGTGCGCGGCATAACCCTTGACCGTTTCGACCAGGTTCGGGATCAGGTCGGCCCGGCGCTGTAGAACGTTCTGAACCTGGGACCAGGCGCCGTTGATCTGCTCGTTCTGGGTCACCAGGCGGTTGTACGTTCCGGCCAGGCTCCCTCCGATCACAAGAAGTATCAATAGAAAGACCGCGGCGACACCCAGGCAGCCGATCCATCCTTTGCTCATGACGTGGCCCCTCCCTCGACGTGATGGAAGCGATCCACCGTCCGGATCGCCTTCGTGAGCTCCCGATAGTAGCGCGAGAAAAGATCCTTGAGATCGTCCGCGCCCTTCGCGCCTCGACGCAGCGCCTCGATCTCGGCGAACGGTTTCGCGTCGAGACCCGCCCGGACGCAGAAGGCGGCGACCACCGCGGCGTCGCGGGCCGGCGGCTCCTCCCCGAGCAGCCTGAGGCAGCCGCGGAAAAGCGCCAGGAAGGAGCTGTACGACTCGCGCAGCAATCGCTCCAGATCGCGCCGCGCCGAATGCGCTTCGACGTACGCCTCGCGCAGACGCATCAGCTTCTCGCGCAGCTCCCGCTCGCATTGCAGCCGCAGATGGACCCGCCGCACCTCCAGCCGCTCGAACGGGTCGTCGCCATGCAGCACGAGGTGAGCGGCCCGGATGTCGAGGAACTCGATCGGGAAGACGTCGGCCGACTCGGCGATCAGCTCGGGGGTGAACAGCCGCGGCGTGTGATGACCACGCGCGCGCCAGCGGGCGATGCAGGGGCCGAGCGCCTCGAGGTTCTTCGGCTCCAGGTCGCGGGCGACCACGAGAAGATTGAAATCGCTGGTCGGGGCATGATCGTCGCCGCGCGCGGCGGATCCGTAGAGCACCACGCCGCGCAGCGCGTCGCCGAGGGCCTGCCGGAGCCGTTCGAGCATCGACTTCAAATCCGGATTCGCCAACGCCTGCGCCGCGTTCATCCATTCACCTCCATGGTGCCAGCCGGATTCCTGCCGGGCCGGCCCGGTGAGAAATCCGGGCTAGAAGCCCCGGCCGGCTCCGCCGCCTCCGAAGCCGCCTCCACCGAAACCGCCGAAACCCGAATTCCCGCCGAAACCGCCGCCAAACCCGCCGCCCCGGTACCCGCCCCCGCGCCGCATGTTGGAAAGAAAGAGCGCGAACAGGATCGGGTGCCGGATCAATATGTAGAGCGCGACGGCCAGGACGATCAGCGCCAGAAGACCCGGAATCGCCAGCTCGCGCGGGTCGATCGCCACCACGTCGCCCGGGTCGACCCCGTCGATCGTCACGCCGTACTCGGAGGCCGCCGCGGCCGCCAGCGCGGCGCTCACGGCCCGCAGCGCGCCGCCGTAGTCGTTCCCCTTCAGCCGCGGGATCGCGGCTTGATCAAGGATCGCCCCGGTCCGTCCGTCGGTGAGAAACCCCTCGACGCCGTAGCCGGTGGCGATGTAGATGCGCCGCTCGGCGATCGCCAGCGCCACGAGGACGCCGCGATCCTCCCCCTTCCTGCCGACCCCCCACGATTGCCCGACGCGCACCGCGAAGTCGGCGATCTCCTCTCCCTCGAGCTCCGGCACGGTCACGACGACGATCGCCACGCCGGTCTTGTCGAGCAGCTCCTTGTGGCGCCGCTCCATCACCCGGGCGTCGTCCGGGGCGATCACGGAAGCCAGGTCGTAGACCGACCGGCCGTCGGAGGGCGACATCGTGACCCGGGCGAAGGCCGGCGCGACGATGGCGACGACCGCGAAGACCGCCGATAGCGCCGCCGGACCGCGGCGTCGCGCTTCCGGTGCTGCTCCGCTGCTTCGCACCTGCCGGTCCTTGGCCATGGGAAGGTGACACCGTACACGATCGTGACTCTCGAATCCAGACGCCCTCCCCGGGGCGTTCGGTTCGGGGCGTCGCCTTTGACGGGATTCAGGTCGGGGCGTCCGGGCGCGGATCACCGATCGGGGGCGGCCCATCGAGCCACGACGCGCGCTGGCGCCGGTTGTGCGAGCGGGCGAGACGGCGCTTCCAGGCGAAGATCGGCGCAAACTGCCGGTCGCGGACGAACTCGGGCACCAGCTCGAGCGGGTCGAGCAGAGAGACAGCGGTGATGTCGGCGAGAGTCAGGCGATCTCCGACCAGGTGGTCGCGCCCTTCGAGACGTTTCTCCAGATCGCTCAGCAGCGACCGAAGCCGGCGGCGGCTGGCTTCCAGATCATCGGGGAAAATCTTGAACAGGCGTCGCAGCCGGGGTTCGAGC
>WNFM01011754.1_pt2 | contig 24909 bp, 20 predicted proteins | sample 5400271 | NCBI WGS metagenome assembly WNFM01 (sample SAMN13153352, study PRJNA577476) | soil metagenome | isolation source: 60 cm saprolite on Douglas fir-dominated hillslope | place: USA:California | collected 2013-09-17 | reverse complement strand
ATGAAGCCGGAGAAGATGACGCGGCCGTAGAAGATCTCAGTTCTTCTTCAGAAATCTCCGGCGGTTCAGATGCGTCGCGGCGGTCGGTTCGATGTCGTCGTACTTCAGCACGCTGATGGAACCGTCCACTTCGAGCACCGCGAGCGCCGCTTCTTTGTAGGTGCCAACACCGTGCTCACGGAGCGCGCGCTGTAGTTCATCCATGCTGACGTGCTCTTTAGCCATATGCGCCTCGATCACTTTGCCATCGTGCACCAGCAAACTTGGCTGTCCTTGAATATATTTTCGGAAGCGGCGATTCACCCCCGAAACTTCGGCCACAAGATAGTTCAGGATGAGCAGCGTGGCAGCGGCGACAGCGCCTCCGGCAAGCGAGGTGTCAGGACCGGTCATCGCATTCTGCACGGAGTTCGAAAGCAGCAGGAGCAGCGTGAGATCGAACGGAGTCATCTGCCCGACTTCCCTCTTGCCGCTGATGCGAATTCCGATCAGCACGAGGCAGTAGATGATTCCGGTACGAAGTGCGATTTCGAGGAGCGTGTGCGCGTTTGGTGGCAGCATTGCTGATTGTGTGAGGTTTCCATTGCTGCTACTGCGGCGTTGCGGTAATCGGTACCGGAGCATTCTTCGGAGTGCTCAGATAGCCGGTAATTTTGTTCTTGTCCACCGACCACACCACAAGTTCGTACAGCATGTGATCGCGTCCGGTGTAGAACTGTACCGGCTCGCTCTGGTTCTTGTCTTTTTTCTCGATGGTCTTATCGTCGGCGGTGACGTTGAGCGTGTACTTGCCGCGTTTCGGATCGGTCTTCTTCAGCTGCAAGGCCACGGTCGAGAACGCTTGCGGCTTCGCTCCCTTTAGTAAGGCGAACTCGTAATACTGTCGATCGCCCTTGTGCTTGAGTGCTTCCAGATCGCCGCGCGTGTTGGCGATCAGTCCGCTCTGCACGCCGAGATCGCCAATGGTGTGCTGCAGTTGCGCAATGGTCGCCTCGAGCGACGCCTTGGTAGCGGCCACGTCGGTCTTCACCCCACCGACATCGGTCTTCATGGATCCAACTTCTCCGGCAACGGCGTTCACGTCACTTTTCTCTTGTGCCGCCTGCGCCGCGATACGGGCCGATGCAATTTGCTGCTGACGCTTCAAGTCGTCAGCTCGCGTCGCCAATTCTTTCTTGGTCATCCCCAGCTGATGGGCCAGAGTTTCAGAATCAGCTTCGGCGGTCTGCATGCGCTTGGTCAGATCGCCAAGTTGTTTTTGGCTGGCCGCCTGATCCTGTGTGACTCTTCCGAGCTTGCTGTGGAGGTCGTAAATGAAAAACAGCGATCCGCCAACAAAGACGGCGGCCAGCGCGATGAGGATCCATTTGCCGATATTGCTCTGCGGCTCGGCGTGATAAACGTTGGGTTGCTCGCCTTCAGACATTGGACGTTGGTCTCCGGTTGAAGTGGACTGTAAAAGCTTATTGTTTGTGAGAAGCGGGTTGCTGTCAATTACGTTTCAGGCTCTTTTGCCGGACGTGACCCCCCTCGTCCCGAAACAACCGCCAGATTCTGGGCACCCGCTAGAATGGAAACATGAAGAGTTGGGACGCGATTGTGGTTGGAGCCGCCGGCATCATCGGGCTCTCGCTGGCAATTGAACTGAACAAGCAGGGACTGCGGGTGTTGGTGGTGGAGAAAGGCGAGCCCGGACGCGAGTCGTCCTGGGCCGCGGGCGGCATGCTGGTCGACTTCGTCCTTGAAACTCCGCCCAGGATGCGGGAATTCGCGGCTGCGAGCGCACGCATGTATCCCGAGTTCGTGCATGAACTGGAGGATGAGTCGGGCCTGAAGGTTGATCTGCGGTCGCAGGGGACGCTGCTTTTTGCCGGTGAGGGGACGGGGCACAGCCCCGCCACCGCACAACCTCCTCAGATCCGGAGCTTGCAAAGCTTGTATCCCTTGCCTGCGCCGCTTCGGGAACTGGAGCCGGCATTGCGGGTTCCAAACGGGACCGTGCCGCATTTGACTGCCCTGTATATAAAAGAACGCAGCGTTGACCCTCGGCATCTGACGGCAGCGGCCAGCGCCGCCGCGCGACATCGCGGCGTTGATTTTTCACATGGCGACCAGGTACTGGCCGTGGAACTGGCGGATAGTAAGGTATGCGGAGTCCGCACCGGAAGGACGCGATTTGCCGCGGGCATGGTTGTGAACTGTGGCGGAGCATGGGCAGGACAGATCGGACCGCACCCGTTCCCGACCCGGCCCGTCAAAGGGCAGATGCTGTGCGTCATCATGCCGGAGAAAGAACTGGTTCGGCATGTGGTGCGTACACCGGAGGTTTACCTGATCCCGCGCAGCGACGGCCGGATGCTGATCGGCGCGACGGCGGAAGAAGCAGGCTTCGACAAGCGGACGGTGCCGGAGGCGATCCAGAAGTTGCGGCAGGCTGCGCTTGACCTGGTTCCGAACTTGGCCAACGCACGCATTCTGGAGGCATGGGCGGGTCTGCGTCCGGGAACACCGGACGGGCTGCCGATTCTGGGGACAACACCAACTCCGGGATATTTTGTTGCGACTGGACATTTTCGGGATGGGATTCTGCTGGCGCCGGCGACTGCCAGAGTCATGGGACAGCTGATGACCGGGCAGATGACAACCGCTCCGGAGTCGCGAATGGATTTATCAAACTTTTCGGCTACCCGGTTCGCCAACTGAGAGCGGGCGCGCCCCATTCCCGCACAGAGCAACTGACCGTATTCCGGTATACTCGTTTTCGCAATAGCCTTAATATCCGCGCTTGGCGCACCAGAGAGGCAACAAACCATGGGGTCCCCCGCAGTCGATTTCGCCCGCAATAATCAGCCACGGTTCCTCGACGAGTTGAAGACCCTGCTCCGCATCCCCAGCATCAGCACGCTTGATGAGCATAAGAGCGACGTGCAGAAGGCGGCAGAATTTGTCGCCGCTGAGCTGCGCCGCATTGGGATGGATAATGTCGAGATCATACCTACCAAGGGACATCCCCTGCTCTACGCTGACTGGCTGCACGCCCCGGGCAAGCCAACCGTTTTGATGTACGCACACTACGACGTGCAACCGCCCGATCCTCTGGACGAATGGAAGACGCCGCCGTTTGATCCGACCGAGCGCAACAACAACCTTTACGCGCGCGGCGCGGTTGATGACAAAGGCCAGCTGTGGATGGAAGTGAAAGCGCTCGAGTCCTTGATGCAGGCCCATGGGGGGAAGCTGCCGATCAACGTCAAGGTTATCTTCGAAGGCGAAGAAGAAGTGGGCGGCGAATCGATTGCCGAGTATGTCCGGAAACAGAAGGCCAAGTTGAAGGCAGATTTCGCGCTGGTGTGCGATACCGAACTGTTCGCGCCGAACCTTCCTACGCTATGCGTCGGACTGCGCGGCCTGGTGTACACAGAGATTGAAGCGTTCGGGGCGAAGACCGATCTGCACTCTGGCATGTACGGCGGCGCAGCGCCGAATCCGCTATTTGCGCTGATTGAGATCATCAGCAAGCTGAAAGATGCGAAGGGGAAGGTACTGATCCCGGGCTTCTATAAGAATGTCAAAGCGCCCAGCAAAGATGAGCTGAAGGCCTGGAAGCGTCTGCCGTTCAACGAAGAACATTATCGGAAAACCGAAGTCGGATCGAAGGTGCTAACCGGCGAGCCGGGATATTCAGTGCTCTACCGGACGTGGGCGCGTCCAACGCTCGAGGTGCACGGCATGCCGGGTGGGTTTGTGGCTGCCGGGGCGAAGACGGTGATTCCAGCAAAGGCATCGGCAAAAGTTTCCATGCGGCTGGTGCCGAACCAGGATCCGGACGACATCCTTAAACGCTACACGGTGTTCGTCAAGAAACACACGCCCAAGGGAATCGACATCAAGATCAAGGTTTGGAGCAAGGGTCCGGCATGCGTGGTGGGCACCGACAACCGATTCATCAAGGCGGCGACTGAGGCACTGCATGATACGTTCCGGAAAGAGACCGTGTTCATTCGCTCCGGCGGATCGATTCCGATCGTGACCGATTTCCAGGACGTGCTGAAGATTCCATCGGTCATGATGGGCTTTGGGCTTCCTGACGATAATCTGCATGCTCCGAACGAGAAATTCCACATTCCGAATTTCCATCGCGGGATTGAAACGATCTGTTTGTTTTTTGAGAAGCTGGGGTAAGGTCTTCCTTATAGAGACGGGGCTTGGACCGTCGCCAGCAGCGCGGCACGGCGGAGACGCGGCAAGCCGCGTCTCTACGGGAGATATTGGATGCCTTCCCGGCTCGGTGCGTTCGCCTCGAACCCGGCCGGTAATCCCCAATCCCGCGCCTTCAGGTAAAATAAAGGATCGAGGGTAAGTGGCATGCGTACACGGGTTTTCGCGGCGGTGGGGCTGTTTTTGGCGGTCACGATGGTGTCGGCGCCCTGGCTGCAATCCGAAGCCGATCAGGGAGTTCCGCATTTCAACGCGGCTCCTCCGGCCGCAGGCGCCGAGCTTCCGCCGATCCTGACCAAGGATCAGCTTTGGGGCGCGAACGCGCAGTCTCCGTATCAGACCCATGCTTACGAACTGGCGGCGAAAATTCCGAAGGTGATCTACCAGCAGCCGTGTTACTGCTACTGTGACCGCGGCATGGGACATACCAGTCTGCACAGCTGCTTCTCGGGCACTCACGGGGCGCAGTGCGGCACCTGTCTCAAAGAGATTTACTACTCTTACACCATGCACAAGCAGGGCAAGACGGCGCGGCAGATTCGCGCGGGAATTATCAAGGGCGACTGGAAGGTGGTCGATCTAGACACGGCAGCCAGCATTAATTAAGTCCTTATCTCTGGGCGGGTCTGTGCCCCTCGCGGGAAAGATCTTGAATCACAGAGGACACAGGGGCACACAGGGAAAGTGGCACTCGTAGTTGCAAGCGTTTCGGTTTCAATTGTGAACTAAATTTTGAACTAAATTTTGAACTAGAGGCGGTTTGATGGCATTGAAGATAACTCCCAAGAAGCAAGCGACTGAAGATCCACGACACACACAGGCGGTACAGAACTACGAGTCAGGACTTCGCGCATTGCAGGAACATAAATTCGAGAAGGCCAAAGGCCACCTGCAGAAAGCGCTGATCGGGCCCAACAAGTCTCTAGTCGACCGGGCGCAAGTGCATATCCTCACCTGCGACAAGCACATGGAAAAGCTAACCTTGCAGTTCAAGACAACGGAAGAACACTACGACTATGCGGTCTCGCTGATCAACGTGGGTGACTACGTGACAGCGCGCGAGCACCTCGACAAGCTCTTGAAGCAGAATCCGAAGGCGGAATACGTTCTTTATGGACTGGCCGCGTTGCACTGCCTGACCGGTCACGTCGAAGAATCGCTCAAGACGCTCAACGAGGCGGTTCAGGTGAAACCGGCGCTGCGCTTCCAGGCGCGAAATGATGGCGACTTCCAAAACCTGGCGGAGGATCCGCGCTTCACCGAACTGCTGTATCCGGATCCGGGCGCTGCAGAATCTCAGTCCCATGAACATGAAGAGGAAGCAAGCGCCTACTAGTTGCTCACACTAGCTGACGGCATCAGCTTCGACTGAGGATTGAGTCATTGAGGTATTGAAATGACGCAATGATGCAATCACTCAGTGATTCAATAATCAGGCGGTATGCTTCCCCAGTTGCGCACGGACTCAACCGACACCGGCAAGCATGGCCCCGAACTGCGAGTAGTCGCAATCGGGGGCGGCACAGGCCTTTCCACGCTGCTGAAGGGGCTGAAGGGCTACGTAATCACTCCAGCGCTGGCCACCCCCGGTCAGCCAACCATTCGCGAATTGTCTGGCGTCGTGACGGTGAGCGACGATGGCGGATCAAGCGGCCGTCTGCGCAAAGAGTTCAACATGCTCCCCCCGGGCGATGTGCGCAATTGCATCGTCGCCCTCTCCGAAGACGAAGCCCTGCTCTCGAGACTGTTCCAACACCGCTTTCAAAAGGGCTCAGGACTGGAAGGCCACAGCTTCGGCAATCTTTTTCTGGCGGCGCTGACTTCGATCACCGGGGACTTTGCGGAGGCGGTGCGGCTTTCTTCGGAAATTCTGCTGACGCGCGGCCACATCTATCCGGCGACCATGTCGAGCGTGGAACTGGAAGCGTTATTCGAAGACGGAACGCGGGTGCGCGGCGAGACGCAGATTACAGCAAGCAACGGTAAGATTCGAGAGCTGGTCCTGGCGCCTTCCGACGTTGAGCCCCTTCCCCAGACGCTTCGAGCGATCGCCGACGCCGACCTGATTACGATTGGCCCCGGATCGCTGTTCACCAGCCTCATTCCGAACTTGCTGGTGCGCGGAATCCCCGAAGCGATTCTTGAATCTCAAGCTATCAAGGTATTTGTTTGCAATTTGATGACGCAAGCTAATGAAAGCCTTAGTTTAACCGTGGCAGATCATATCCGAGCGCTGAATGACCATGCTGGCGTCCGGTTGTTCGACTACGCCCTGATCAATCGCAAGATGGCATCGCCAGAGATGAAGGCGAAATACGCTCTGGAGGGAGCGTCGCAAATCGTGGTGGATCTGGAAGCAATCGAGACGCTTGGCGTGTGCCCGGTGCTAGGAGATTATCTGGAAGAGGGCGACGTAGCACGGCACGCAACCGGCCGGGTGGCGCATGACCTGATGGCGCTGATGGCGCAAGCGCCCGATCGGCAGACGATAGGTAAATGACCTGTGGAGCGACAGGCGCCTCCCCCGTCTGAGGCCGAGGCGGCCGGGCGGGGACGCCCGGCTCTCCATTGGCGAGACGCGGCAAGCCGCGTCTCTACAGTAGGTTTATATTGGCTGAGCATGGTTAAAAAGGCAGACACCAAGTCCCGGTCAAATTCGAGGCCCCCGCGTATCGCTATCGCGATCATGGCGGCGGGCAAGGGCACGCGACTCAAATCGAAACATCCCAAGGTTCTGCATGAAATCGGCGGCAAGCCGATCCTGGCTCATGTCATCGCCACCGCGCAAAAAGTGGTGCCCGCAGAGGACATCTTTGTGATCGTCGGCCATGAAGCGGAGCGCGTGCGAGAGGCGGTCGCCGGAACAGGAGTGAACTTCGTGCTGCAGGCCGCTCAGCGCGGCACTGGGCACGCGCTGATGGTTGCGCGCGACGCGCTTTTCGGCAGCGCCAGTCGCAACGGGAATAAATATGACCAAGTAATCGTGCTTTCCGGTGACGCTCCGCTGATTACCGCCGAAACCATTCGGAAGCTCAGCGCTTTCCACACAGCTCAGAAAGCGACCATGACTTTGTTGACCGCCGATCTCGACGATCCTTATGGGTACGGGCGAGTGCTTCGCAAAGGCGGCCGAGTCGAGGTGCAGGCGATCGTGGAAGAAAATTCCGCCACTCCGCAGCAGAAGAAACTCCGCGAGATCAATTCCGGGTTCTATGCGTTCGATGCACCTGCGTTGTACGAGCACATCGATAGTCTTTCGACCGAGAACGCGCACGGCGAGTACTACCTCACCGATATGGCGGGAGTGTTTCATCGGGCGCGCAGGAAAGTAGTCGCGATTAAGACCTCGGATGCAGGCGAAGTGCTGGGCAGCAACACGCGAGCGGAGATGATGGTTCTGGATGCGCGGCTGCGGCTGGCGAAGTGCCGCGAACTTCTTGAGGAAGGCGTTACGATTCTTTACCCGCACACCTGCGTGATTGACAGCGACGTGGAAGTTGGCGCCGACACTGTCATCGAGCCCTTCGTGCAGTTGCTGGGTTCTACCAAGATTGGCGCGGATTGCCGCATCCGCTCTTACAGCGTGATCGGGAATTCGGTCATTGGTGACCGTGTCACGGTGAAGCCGGGGACGATTATGGAAGATTCGCGGGTGGGTGCGGGTGCGGTGCTTGGCCCTTACTCCCATCTGCGTCCGGGTAGTGATGTCGGCGAAGGCGCTCATGTGGGAAACTTCGTTGAGACCAAGAAAATGAAGCTGGGCAAGGGTTCGAAGGCGAATCATCTCAGTTATCTGGGCGACGCGGAAATTGGTGAAGACGTAAACATCGGCGCCGGTACCATCACATGCAATTACGATGGCGTAAACAAGCACCAGACAGTCATCGAAGATGGCGTGTTCATCGGCAGCGACTCGACGCTGGTCGCGCCCGTAAAGATTGGACGCGGCGCCTATGTCGCGGCGGCAAGCTGCATCACTGAAGATGTGCCAGCGGACGCGCTGGCACTCGGGCGTTCGCGACAGAGCGTGAAAGAGGGCTGGGCGCGGGCGAAGCGCGAGGAGCGGAAGGAAAGACTTCGTTAGTTAGAGCCGGGCATCCCCGCCCGGCGGATGCGCCGCCCAAGGACGGGCGAGACGCTCGTCTCTCCACTGCTATTTGGAATACACTAGTGCCCGAAGCGAAGCCATGACGCCGAAACCTCCAACCCAGGAAGCATCTCCGGTCCGCCACGACGTTTCCCTGCTGACCGCCGAAGATTTTTATTTATTCAACGAGGGCAGCCACTATCGGATTTACGAGAAGATGGGCGCGCACCTGGTGGAATCCAAGGGAACCAAGGGCGCTGTCTTCAGTGTCTGGGCTCCCAATGCCCGCCGCGTGTCTGTGATTGGCAGCTTCAACGGTTGGAACCCGCAATCGCATCAATTGCGGCCGCGAGGCTCATCGGGAATCTGGGAAGGCTTTATCCCCGGCGTCGAGAAGGGCACGTTGTATAAGTTCCACATTGACTCGACCCATCACGGTCACGAGACTGAAAAGGCCGACCCAGTGGGCCTTTTCACGGAGAAACCGCCGCGCACTGCTTCCGTGGTCTGGGATCTGAACTACACCTGGGGCGACTCGGCCTTCCTCGAAAAACGCGCAGCGGCCAATTCGCTGCACGCGCCCATGTCCATCTATGAAGTTCACCTCGGCTCCTGGATGCGCGTCCCGGAAGAGCACAACCGTTCGCTCACCTATCGCGAGATCGCGCCGCGCCTCGCTGACTACGTGAATAAGCTCGGATTCACACACGTCGAACTGCTCCCGATCATGGAGCATCCTTTCTACGGTTCATGGGGATATCAGACCACGGGTTACTTCGCTCCGACCGCTCGATATGGCACGCCGCAGGACTTCATGTATTTCGTGGACTATCTGCACCAGCACAACATTGCGGTCATTCTCGACTGGGTGCCGTCACACTTCCCTGCCGACGGCCACGGGCTCGCCTTCTTCGACGGCACGCACCTGTTCGAGCACTCCGACTCACGCCAGGGCTTCCACCCCGATTGGAAGACGCTCATCTTTAATTACGGCCGCAGCGAAGTGCGCAGCTTCCTGATGTCGAGCGCCATGTTCTGGCTGGACAAATATCATGTCGACGGTCTTCGGGTTGACGCCGTCGCCTCCATGTTGTATCTCGACTACTCGCGCAAGCAGGGTGAATGGATTCCGAACAAGTTCGGCGGCCGCGAGAATCTTGAAGCCATCGACTTCCTGCGCCGGTTTAATCTCGAAGCCTACAAAGAGCATCCGGACATTCAAACCTTCGCCGAAGAGTCGACCTCCTACCCCATGGTTTCTCGGCCCACTCACCTCGGCGGTCTCGGTTTCGGACTGAAGTGGGACATGGGATGGATGCATGACACGCTGAACTATTTCAGCAATGATCCGATTCATCGCAAGTATCAGCACAACCTGCTTACTTTCCGCATGCTGTATTCGTTTCACGAGAATTTCGTCCTGCCCCTGAGCCACGACGAGGTCGTGCACGGAAAAGGTTCGCTGATCGGAAAAATGCCCGGCGACGAGTGGCAGAAATTCGCCAACTTGCGTCTGCTCTTCGCTTATATGTTCGCGCAGCCAGGCAAGAAATTGCTTTTTATGGGGTGCGAGTTCGGCCAAGTGAGCGAGTGGGCGCATGATCGCAGCCTCGACTGGAACGTGCTGGAATTCCCGCTGCATCGGGGGCTCATGACTTGGGTCGAGCAACTCAACCGCGTCTATCGCAGCGAATCTCCGCTGCACTGGTTCGATAACGATCCCCAGGGTTTTGAATGGGTGGACTGCAACGACGCACCCGCCAGCATCGTGTCGCTGTTACGCAAAGGGAAAGCCGGCGAGAACCCGGTGCTCGTGGTGTGCAATTTCACGCCCGTGCCGAGACTCGGATACATGGTTGGCGTGCCGACGGGCGGCTACTGGAAAGAGATTCTCAACAGCGACGCCCACGAATATGGAGGCAGCGGCTCCGGCAACATGGGAGGCGCCGAGGCGCTACGGGAAAAAAATCACGGCCGTCCCTATTCGCTGCGACTGACCTTGCCGCCGCTCGGAGCGCTATTTCTCAGAAAAACCTAGGCAGTCATGGATGGACGGTGTGGCGATGGGTGCCACGCCCGTCCATTTCTCGGGCGGCCGGGCGGACGCCCGGATCTCCGTTGAATTCACTGAGAGTGGATCGCTGCCTCACGGTTTCCACACCCCCACATGCTCCAACAGGTCCTCTAATTTTGCCTTCTTCAGGATTTCGCCCACCGTCACGTGATCAATGTGCGGAGCGATCGGCGCCTCGCTTTGCGCGATGGCGTAGGCGGTCACCGCCACAATCGCCTCCCCGCCCTTGAAATCCAGCCCATCGACTTTATCAAGCGTGTCGCTTGATTTGTGGTGGATCTCCATGTAGTGGGCCATATCCACCGCCAGGTCGAGCGCCGGAATTCCCTGCAATACAAACGGGCCGTGGTCGGTGTCGTAGGTCACGTCCAGCGAGAGATCGCCGCCGTTCAGGTCTTTGAGCAGGCCGTCGCTCCAGGGCTGCATCGCCTTCTTTAGATCCTCGCGGCCTTCCACCTTCCATCCCTTCGGATGGCCCGCGCCGTTATCCGTATTCAGAACGGCGACGCATTTATCCAACTCGCTCTTGTGCGTCTGGGTGTAGGCATACGACCCGAGCAAGCCCTGTTCTTCTCCGCCCCAAAGCGCCAACCGGACACTACGGCGCGGCGCTTTCCCCAACGACATCAGGGCGCGGCCGACTTCGAGGACGCTGATCGCTCCGGTACCGTTGTCCTGCGCGCCGGTACCGAAGTCCCACGAATCCAGATGCGCGCCGATCAGGATCCACTCGTCAGGCCGCTCGCTGCCCCGAATCTCGGCCACAACATTGTTGACAGTCGTCTCTCCGGACGTCGTGTTCTCGATCACGAATTGAACGGTGACAGGGCCGCGCTCCAGTTCTCGCTGAATCAGCCTCGCGTCCTCCATGCCTATTTCGGCCCCAGGCAACGGAAGCAACTTCGCACCCCAGAGACCGCCGTGCGCATTCAAAACATTATTCTTCTCGCGATCCGGCACGATCACCGCCAGTACTGCCGCTTTCTGAAATGCGAGCCACGCTGACTCCAGCTTCGGTAAAGCCTTCCCGAAACCTTCCGCCATGATCTTGGCGGTATCCAGAAAGACGATTTTCCCGCGCAGATCGCCTTCGCGAGATCGCAGCACATCCGGCGCCACGTCTGCAACCATCACCACGTTGCCACGCACTCCTCCGGCCGGCGTTGACGGCGACCACCCCAACGACGCCACATTCAGCGGCCGAGACAAAGGCGCGATCATCGCCCCGCTCGCCGTGCCTCGCTGCCAGCCCGCTGGAATCGTGAACGGCTCCAGCCGAACATTCTCGATCCCGTAGCTCCGAAACTTCGCCGCCGCCCATGCCGTCGAGCGAACATATGCCGGAGAACCCGTCAACCGCCCCCCGATGCCGTCCGCGAGTTCTCCCAGGGTTGTCATCGAAGGTCCGTTGTAAATCGAAGCGGCCAGGCGGTCCGTCACCGGTTTCATTTCCGACGGTTTCTGCGACCACCCGAGCACCGGGATCGCCCACCACACCGCCAATGTAATTGCACGACGCAGATTCATTTCTCCTCCGGCCAACAAGATCGCTATCCCGATTCGCCAAGCGAAGGGGCATTCTCTACGAATACGGCCCGCATTGCAAACCTAGAAGCTTGGCCGCGTACTGAGTCATACGGTGGAATGACGGGCGGGGACGCCCGGCTCTCCACTGGCAAACCTGGATCGACAATAGCGACAATGACACGGTGTTCAACCTCTCATGCTAGACTCGCAAAGAGTCACCAACTTTGCGGATGCGCATCCTCACCCGCTACATTCTGGGAGAAGTCGTCTCCCACGCCTTGATCGGCGCGGCGGTTTTCACTTTCGTTCTTTTCACCCACGACCTCGGGCGCATCCTCGAACTGGTAGTCCGCAACAGCGCGCCGCTCCCGAGCGTTGCAGAAGTCTTTTTCTTCACCGTGCCGGTCGTGCTCACCTACACAATTCCCATGGGCGTGCTCGTCGGCATCCTCATCGGACTCAGCCGCCTGGCCGCCGACAGCGAAGTCACTGCCATGCGTGCCAGCGGCGTCGGCGTGTGGACGTTCCTGCGGGTGATTTCAATCTTCGTGGTGGTAGCCTGGCTGCTTGCTCTCGGTAACAGCGTCTATCTCGCGCCGCGGTCACTCGCTGCTCTCGGACAGCTCCAGAACCGCCTCAAATCTTCACAGGTTTCTTTCGAAGTCCAGCCCCGCGTGTTTTATGAGGGATTCCCGAAGAGAGTCCTCTACGTGCAGGACGTCAAAGCCATGTCCGGCGGGGCCTTGTGGAAAGGCGTGTTCCTCGCCGATTTGAGCGATCCATCCTCGCCGCGGGTCAGCCTGGCACGCGAAGGCCTGCTCGTCAGCCAGGGACCCGATACTCTGGACTTGCATCTCACCAACGGTTCCACGCACGAAACCGATCCCAAGAATCCGGACCAGTACCAGATCTCCAGTTTCCAGACCACTGACATCCCCATCCGTATTCCCGCGCCACAAAATGGTCAGGAGCACGAACCCACATCGCTCGGCGAGATGAAGGTTGCAGACCTCATCCATAGCGCACAAAATGGCGACCCCGTGACCCGCCGCTGGCACCTGATCGAATACCATCGCCGCCTCGCGCTACCCACAGCCTGTATCGTCCTGGCCCTGGTTGGCATCCCTCTCGGCCTCTCGTCGAAGAAAGGCGGCAAGTCCAGCGGATTTGTCATGACCATTCTGCTGGTCTTTCTCTACTATTCGATTTCTTTGATCGGAGTGTCTTTCGCCCGCCAGGGCCGCATCTCTCCTGGCGCCGGGGTTTGGCTCGCCGATCTCGCGTTTCTTGCGGGAGGAGTGTTTTTGCTTTGGCAATCCGAACGCCGGCCGATGGAACTGCTGGCGCTTCGCAGCTGGCTCAAAGCTTCCAAGTGTCAGGTTTCAAGGCTCAGGGCCTGGCTATTCCCATCTTCAATGCCCCGCCCGCAAGAACTGGTACCGAACGGTGAGTTCGCCCGCCCGGCCGTCCGCGAGAGCATCGCCCGCCGCCTGCTCCGGCGCCGGCGGTTGTTCAACCTCCATTTCCCAACCATCCTTGACGACTATGTGCTGCGCGACTTTACGCTCTATCTCACGATGATCGTCGCTGCTTTCCTGATGCTGCTGCTGGTGTTTACCCTGTTCGAGCTGCTGGGCGACATCCTGCGGAACCAGGTCTCGCCCCTTACTGTGGGCGAATACTTGCTGAACGTAGTGCCCTATTTCCTTTACAACACCACTCCTCTCAGCATGCTGCTCGCGGTGCTCGTTACCTTCGGCCTGTTGCAGCGTTCCAACGAAATCACGGCGATCAAGGCCACCGGCATCAGTCTTTACCGGCTTGTCGTTCCAGTTCTGATCGTCTCGACGCTGGTCGCCGGTGTGCTTTTTCTTTCTGACCAGATATATCTTCCCTACACTAACAAACGACAGGACGCACTCCGCAACCGCATCAAGGGGAAACCCGCGCAAACTTATCTTCGCCCCGATCGCAAGTGGATCTTCGGCCAGCACTCGGATATTTACTACTATCAATTCTTCGATCCCGAGCAGAATGTTTTTGGCGGTGTGTCGGTATTCCAGTTCGATCCGCACACTTTCCAGATCACGCACCGGATCACGGCCGACCGCGCACATTGGTCGGAAGCCATGGGGCGGTGGGTTTACGAGCAGGGGTGGGAGCGCAGCCTGAGCGGCTCTGCCATCGAGACTTACCGCAAGTTCGATGTGGCGACCTATCCTGAACTGGCGGAAGCGCCTTCTTACTTCAAGAAGGAGATCAAGCAGTCGTCGGAAATGAGTTATGAGGAACTACGCCGTTACATTCGCGATCTGGAGCAGAGCGGCTTTGACGTGGTGCGCCTGCGCGTGCAGTTGCAAAAGAAGATCGCCTACCCGTTGATCACGCTGGTGATGGCCACCCTCGCCATTCCCTTCGCGCTTTCCGCGGGAAAGCGCTCAGCCGTGGCAGGGGTTGCCACGGCCATCGGTATCGGCGTTGTCTATTGGACGGCCTCTGGCCTGTTCGAGGCCATGGGAAATTTGAGTCAGCTGCCGCCCGCGGTAGCAGCCTGGTCTCCAGACCTGGTCTTTGGATTTATTGGAGGCTACCTGATCCTCCGGTTGCCCACGTGAACGAACCATTGAAGCCTTGAGCCATTGAATCATTGAGGCATTAAAAAACCTGGCAACTTGGTCTTCAATGACTCAATGACTCAATGACTCAATGACAAGATGATTCAATGACTCACCTCGCCGCCATCCCCCGCGGCCCTGAGGGACTGTTTACAATGGCGAGACTGCTCATTGTTCCGCTGGTCGTACTTACTGTAAAGGCGGAAATGTTACTCGAACCGTTGTTAGACGTGTAGAGAAATTTACCGCTCGAGTGCATGGCCATTGCCACCGGCTGCGATCCGGTCTGGAGGTTCGCCGGGGTTAGCGGAGTCAACGTGCCCGCTGTCGTGCCGATGCGAAATCCATAAACGTTGCTTGAGACTTCATTGACAACGTAGAGAAAATTGTTCGTCGGATCCACCACCATGCCGACCGGGTTCTGGCCCACCGAAGTGGGGGATCCCACCGGCACTAGCTTGGTCAGATCCTGAGCCGTGCAAACCGTATTGATCGCCGTGCACACCTGGAACACGCTCACCGCGCCTGTCACGGAGCCCTGGTTACCGACATAGACAAACAGACCGCCGGAATTCTCCCCAGTATTGACCGCAAGCACCGAGAGTGGATCGGGCTGAGTGGCGTAAGGTAAATTCGGCGGCGTGAGATCCTTCGGCTCGCCGGTTGAATCCACACAGAACGCGCCTAGGGTGTTGTCGTTGTGCAGGGCAGGATCCAAGTTGAAGGTTACATAGAGAAACTCTGTGGTAGTAGCACAAGGAAGCACAGCGTTGCCAGGTGGAGTAAACGCAACGACAGAAAGAGCGGTTGGAATTCTACCCACGGGGAACGGGCTTCCCGTTACAGGGGACAAACTGCCAGAGCCAGACTGCATGGTGAAGACTGAGATTGACGCACACTGAATATTCGGGGAACCATTCTGCGGTTGGTATTGGCAGTTCGTCGCCGAAGGATCCATTCCCTGATCGATCACGAATAGGAACTTTCCCGCCGGGTCGCGCGTCATAGCAATGGCCGTATCCCCGGACGTCAGAGTGGCGGCGGGCGTCGGCGTCCCCAAACTCCCATCGGAATTCACCGTATAGGAGTAGATCGTCGGCGGCGTAGACGCAGAAGGAATGCCCTGATTCAACACGAAAGCCGTAGCCCCCGTCGGGTCGAGGATAATGTTCAGCGGGAGTCCACAGGACCCGCCCGCTGGTGTGCACGTGCTCGCGTTGGAATTGATCAGCGACAAGTTCCCGCTCTTCAAATCGATGGCAAAAGAGCTCACGTTGTCTCCGGTCCCATTGCTTCCCTCGGTCAGCACATACAAGAGTCCCGAGGGCCGGGATGAGGAACTGCCGCAACTCAGCAGAAACAAACTCAGGGCACACAAGCCCACGAGGGCAACGACTCCGCCTATTTTCTTCGACATCTGTTCTCCCAGCCGCTTCCCGTCCGAAGGCGATATGCTGCCAGTCGTCACGGAGATTGAAGCTTGTGGCTGAAATATATTTGTGTATCAGGAATGAGCGGGAAGAGCAAACCCCTGAGCAGGACGACCAGCCGGAATCCGAATTTCAACCTGCAACCCACCCTCTTTGCGGTTGGATGCGCGAAGTTGCCCGCCATGCAGCCTGATGGCCCGGTCCGCAATCGACAGGCCCAGACCCGCGCCGCCGGTCTGGCGGTTGCGAGCGTCATCCAGCCGATAAAAGGGCTCAAATATCTTTTGCAGCGCTTCGTCTGGAACGCCCGGGCCGGAATCTAGCACGCGAACCATAACTTCTTCGCCATTCGCGGACTGCCGCCGCTCCAGCCGCACCTCCACCGTCGTGCCTTCAGCAGTATAGCGCGTTGCGTTCCTCACCACATTCTCCACGGCGCTGCGCAGCAAGGCTGGGTCGGCTTCGACCAGAAATTCATCCGCTGCCTCGGCCGGCTGATCGGCCGGCGAAGTCACGAGGCAGGCCCGACCCGGAGTTTCATACTCGGCGTCGCGTGCCACCTGCTCCACCAATTCCCGCAGCGACAATTTGGTTTTTCGCAGGCCGTCGGTCCCCGACTCCAGCCGAGAAATTGTCAGCAACCGCTGGATCAGCTGATTCAATCGGTCAGCCTCCAGTTCGATTCGGTTCAGCGAATTTTCGAGTTCCGGCGCGACTTCTGGGTCGACTTCTGAAGCAGCCCGCTGACGCGCCAAGCCCAGAGCCACACTCAGCCGAGCCAGCGGAGACCGCAGTTCGTGGGAAACATCCTTCAACAATCGCGACTGCGAGTCCACCAGCACTTCGATTCGTTCGGCCATGCGATCAAAATCACGCATCAGCTCTGTCATTTCGTCGTGCCGACCACGCTGCGGCGCGCCTGTGCGCGCGCTCAAATCGCCCGCCGCGAGACTCTGCGCCGCCTTCCGCAAACGCGTCACCGGACTGGTCATCGACCATGCCAGCAGGTAGCACATCAGTCCCGAAGAAATTACCGCGATCGTGAGGCCGAGACCAGGGATATCATGCGGCCCGAAAAAAATCCTTGGCCCATGCGGCAATTCCAATACCAGCGTATACCGTTTTCCATCGAGCGTCAGCGCCTGTCGCAGAATGCGGTCCGGTAACAGACTGTCAATCCACCCACGATGATGCGGAAAGTCCCCATGGGGTGCACCGTGCGGAGGAACCCCTTGCCGCGAATCCTCGATCCAGGGCGGCACTTGCCGTCCACCGAGTTCATGGCCCGACGGATCAAAAACGAATGCCCTGACGTGCTGCGTGTGCAAAAGTTCTTCGAGATAGTCGTGGGCGGCGCGCTCTCCACCACTTTGATAAGCATTCACGGCCTCCGCCACAATTTGCGGACCCTGGCTCTCGATCCCATGCCGCGCGGGGCGCAGGGCAATCGTCACCAGAATCGCCAGCACCAGGAACAGCGCCTGGGCAGCCCAGAATGACAGAAAAATTCTCAGGAAAAGGCTCTTCATTATTAGTATTCGCTGTTATCTGCTTCGATTATTTCTTCACCTTCGGCGCCGGCCGCGCAAACATGTATCCCACTCCTCGAATCGTCTTAATGTGATCTCCGTCCTCTTCGGAGTCGCCCAACTTCCGCCGCACCTTGCTGACGTGCATATCGATGCTGCGATCGAACGGCATGAACTTCCGGCTGAGCACGGCATTCACCAATCGCTCCCGCGTCACGACTCGCCCCGCTTCGCGCAGTAACACTTCGAGCAGATTGAATTCCACCGAAGTCAGGTCGACCGGTTGCCCGGCTCGCAGGACACTTCGCGTTGCTGGATCCAACTCAACGTCGCCCACGCTCAGCACTTCCGGCGCCTCGTCCGCCGCCGTGACCCGCTTGGTGCGGCGCAGGATCGCGCGGATCCGCGCCACCAGTTCCCGGGGATTAAAAGGCTTCGGAAGATAATCGTCGGCCCCAATTTCCAAACCAACGATACGATCCACGTCCTCGCCGCGTGCCGTTAACAGCAGCACCGGAATCTTCGACACGCTGCGAATCCGCCGTAGCACTTCGAAGCCATTGATCCCCGGCAGCATGACGTCCAGCACGACCAACGAATAGTCGTTGGTCAGCGCCTGTTGCAGGCCCTGTTCGCCATCATGGACAGCCTTCAGGCTGAACCCTTCGGCCGTCAGGTACTCCTGCACCAGCGCGCACAATTCGACGTCGTCATCCACCACTAGCACGTGATCCATTCTTCTATTCATCTAACACCTTCGCTTGATTCGGCGCAGTAAAGATTTGTGATTACTGGACAGAGGCGCTGCTGGCTATTAGCTCCTGGCTTTTAGCTAAAAGCGAACAGCTAAGAGCCAAAAGCCTATTCCCGCGTTTACAAAACTTTACTCCGCTTGACCGACTCTTTACCTCATATTTTCCAGAACGGTGTTCTTATCTGCATAGATGTTCGGGCTGCCTCCCGGACCAGAGGAGATCAACCAATGAAATCAACTCGTATCCGCATTCTGACCATTAGCGCGGCTGTAATAGTGGCGGTGGCCGCAGCGATTGCGCAGGGCATGCATGGGCATGGCGGCTCCGGCCATGACTTCAATCACATGCTCGGATTTTTCACCGACTATCTCGACCTGACCAGCGATCAGCAGGCCCAGGTCAAGGCTATCTGGGACAAAGAAAAACCTACACTCGAACCGCTGATGAAGCAGATGCACCAGAACAAAGCTGATATGCGCGCACTTGAGGCCGCCGGTCCCTTCGACGAAGCCAAGACTCGCGCCCTCGCCACGCAACATGCCCAGACCATGATCGAAGTGGAGGTCCAGCACGCCCGCGTCATGTCCGAAATGGTACAGGTCTTGACCGCCGATCAGAAAGCCAAGCTGGCCAAGTTCGAGGCCAAGCACGAGGACCATATGAAAGACCACATGGAATCTAAGACAACGGACTAACTTCGTCATGTAGACTCCGCACGCGCCGGCAAAACTGAAGGCGAGGGCGCGATACGTTAGGCACTACAGAGACGCGGCAAGCCTCGTCTCTAGAGAAGAGTGTCTCTCTCCGATCCGGGTGAGGATGGAATTTGCAGCCTCCGTTCTCACCCGGCTTTTTAAAATGGAGGAACCGTATGGAACGCGCCGACCTGCTCTACTCGGGATTGATGTTCGCCGCGGGCATGCTGTCGCTCTGGACCGCACTGCTGCTTACCGCCACCTTCGTTGCCCTCGCACCCGCGCTCAGAAAATCCGCACCCACCGCTGCTACAATCTCATCTACAAGAAGTCACGCTCCTACGCATCATGGTGCCGAAGAATCTACGCCCACTCGTTCCCTATCTGAAGCGCTACCGCAGCGGTCTGTTCTGGGGCGCGCTCTGCGTCCTATTCAATAACGGGATCTGGATACTCTTCCCGCAAGTTTTGCGCCGCGCCGTGAACGATCTTCACTCGGGAGTAACCCGGCAGAAACTTCTCACATACTCGCTGCTCATCCTCGCCATCGCTCTGATCAAGGGTATCTTCCAGTTTCTGACGCGCTGGGTGGTCATCGGGATCTCGCGCGATATCGAATTCGATTTGCGCAACGACCTGTTCGCGCACCTCGAGCGCCTCTCGTATTCCTATTACCAGCGCAACCGCACGGGTGACATCATGGCCCGCGCAACCAACGACCTCAACGCCGTCCGGATGCTGCTCGGCCCCGCCATCATGTACTCGGCGAACACGATCGTCTTCACCGCTGGCGCTCTGGCTTTCATGCTCGCCATCAGCCCCAAGCTGACGATCTACGCCTTTCTACCGCTGCCTATTGCCAGCATCGTCATCCAGTATTTCGGGCGCCGCATTCATGAGCGATTCGAACGCATTCAGGCAATGTTCTCTGACATCTCGGCCCGCGCCCAGGAAAACTTCTCGGGCGCGCGAGTTATCCGCGCCTATGTACAGGAGCAGGCGGAGATCGCCGCCTTCGAGAATGCCAACCAGGAATACATTCGTCGCAGCCTTGGCCTCGTTCGTCTGATGGGAATGCTCTGGCCGACACTGGAACTCATGCTCGGCGCGGCTGTCGTCATCGTGCTGTGGCTCGGGGGACGAGAAGTCCTCATGGGAAAGATCTCCGTCGGCGATTTCGTTGCCTTCAACACCTATATGGTGCAACTGACCTGGCCAGTGATTGCCCTCGGCTGGGTCATCAACATCTTCCAGCGCGGAACCGCGTCTCTGGTGCGCATCAACGAAATCATCTCCCAGCAACCCGAGATCGTCGATGAATCTGCCCTCGCTTTAGACAATGGAGCGACGGGCGTCTCGCCCGTTCCGCCGGGCGGGGACGCCCGGCTCTCCACTAACATCCTCGGCGAAATTGAGTTCCGCAATCTTAACTTCGCCTACAACGGCACCTCTGTTCTCAAGGACATTAATCTCCGCATCCCGGCCGGCTCCAGCCTAGCCATCGTCGGCCCCACCGGGTCCGGGAAGACAACGCTTGTCAACCTGATCCCGCGTATCTACGACGCCGAGCCCGGCAGCGTTCTGATCGACGGACAGCCCCTCCGCCAGTTCCCGCTCGACTCGCTGCGCCGCCACATCGGATTCGTTCCCCAGGAAACATTCCTCTTCAGCGATACCATCCGCGAAAACATCGCCTTCGGCATTGCAGAGGAAAATGGCGAGGCCTCACTCGACCAGATCAAAGCCGCCGCCGAAGCCGCCAACATCGCGCAGGACATCGAAGGTTTCCCGGAAGGCTACAGCACCACCGTCGGCGAACGCGGCATCACGCTCTCCGGAGGCCAGAAGCAGCGCACCGCCATCGCCCGTGCCCTTCTGCGCAGTCCCCGCATCCTCATCCTCGACGACGCCCTCTCCAGCGTCGACACCCACACCGAAGACAAGATCCTCAACCATCTCCGGGAAATCATGCACGGACGCACCACCATATTCATCTCCCACCGAGTTTCTACCGTCCGGAACGCCGACTTAATCGCCGTGCTCCACCAGGGACGCATCGTAGAACTAGGCACCCACGACCAACTTATCGCCCGCAACGGCTATTACACCGATCTTTATAACAAGCAGTTACTGGAAGAAGAGCTAGCCGAAGTCTAGGAAGGCTCCTGTAGGACGGGCCTTTACCCGTCCGAGCCGGGCGAAAGCCCGGCAGCTGCCTGTGATCAGCGCGCTCTGGACTCACTAGGGGTCCGCGGGGGATGGAGAGTCCCATCGGCCAACCTGCGTCCGCGGTATAAATGTCAAATTTTTGTCAATAAAAGCTAACTAACGGCTCCGACTCATACAACCCCGCAAGGAATAACTTGATCAGACAAGGGGAAGCGAGGATAATGCTCGCGAAGTTCCCCACCATACTTCCGCGCCACGGAGTGATCATGCCACGTTCGTCATCGGCCTTGATGCCCTTGTCTAAACTTTGGACCAGCCTTGCGATGTTCATTCTGTTCCTTCTGCTGGCAAGTCCTCTATTTACAGCGAGAGCCTTTGGCCAAGGACGGAGCCAGAAAATGCGTCCGGCCCCGCTCGGCGAATACGACGAGGACCAACCCCAGAAGCGGGCGGAATGGAACATGCGCGGCCGCGAAGCACCGAAGGGACAGTCGGCGGCGGCGCTCCGTCTGCGGGCGCACCGTCAGAAGATGGCGATGCGTGCCCAACGCGAGGCGGCCGCTACCAAAGCCGCGCATTCCCAAGCGACCGGTCCAGCCACGTCCGGTTGGGTCGCGCTCGGACCAGCACCGCTGGTTTCCGATCAGGACTCTTATGGCATGGTCTCGGGTCGTACTACCGCGATAGCTGTCGACCCGAGCGATGCGACCGGCAACACCGTGTACGTCGCTGGCGCCTATGGAGGCGTATGGAAATCGACTAATGCCGCCAATGCTGTCGCCGCGAATGTGACTTGGACCCCGGTCACCGATCGGCAGGCCTCATTAGCCAGCGGTGCGGTCTCGGTCAAGCCGGATGGCACCATCGTGCTCGTAGGAACTGGAGAGCCCAACAACGCGATTGACAGCTACTACGGAGTCGGGATTCTCCGCTCGACCGACAAAGGTGCAACCTGGACCTTAGTCTCTTCTGCCGACAGTGGAGCCCACCCCTTCGCCGGCCTGGGTGTAAATAAGTTTGCCTGGATCCCGGGTTCGAACACCGTAGTGGCGGCCACCGCAACGTCAGCCAAAGGCTTCGAGGAGGGTCTGATTGGCAGCAGCACCAATCGGGGCCTCTATCTGTCCACTGATGCCGGACAAACCTGGGCGTTTCAGGCGCCGACGGACGGGAGCACTCCGATCTCTGTCAACGATGTTGTGTATAACGCGACGGCAGGCAAATTTTTCGCTGCCATTCGCTACCACGGCGTTTACAGTTCTACTAGCGGCACAAGTTGGACCCGGCTTGCGAACCAGCCCGCCCCGACCGCTCTCACCCTGACTAACTGTCCCACTGCGGCGACTGTCAATTGTCCGATGTATCGCGGCCAGCTGAGCGTGGTTCCCGGCCGCAACGAATTATATTTCTGGTTTGTAGACATTAACGACAATGACGGCGGTGTCTGGCAGTCAACGGACGGCGGAACTTCCTGGACGAAGATCGACGAAACCGGAATCGCGAATTGCGGCGACAGCGCCGGTTGCGGCACGAGGCAAGGTTTTTATGACTTGGAAATCTCGGCGGTCGCTGACGGTACCGCCACCGATATCTATGCGGGCACAAGAAATCTCTTCAAGTGCAAGCTGGCCAGCGGGGCCACCACTTGCTCGACGGTCGACGCCAATCTTCCTAACTCCTGGCTGAATTTGACCCACGTCTACGGCACCTGCACCAGCAAAGCCGGCGTGCATCCTGACCAGCATGGCATGGATTTCATCGTCGCCGGCGGCAAAGACATCATATATTTCGGCAACGACGGCGGCGTCTACCGGGCGCTGGACGGGTATACCGGTCTGAACATCGGCTCCTGCAACACCGCCGGGAACAATCAGTTCGACGACCTCAACGCGACCATCGGATCGATGACGCAGTTCGTTTCGTTTTCCATCCACCCCACCGATCAGAACACCGTGATCGGCGGCACGCAGGACAATGGCTCCCCCGCAAGTTCCACCGCAACCAGCAGTTCACAATTCTTCACTGCCCTTGGCGGCGATGGCGGTTACAACGCGATTGATCCTACCACCCCGGCCAATTGGTATTCGGCATTTACCGACGTCGAGATAGGGATATGCCCGACCGCTCCCGCGTGCAACGACAACGCATACTTCCTGGTCGCGGATAGCACGTTCGTGGGCAACGATCAAGGCTCGTTCTATACCCCCTACATTCTCGATCCTCAGGACTCAGGAACCATGCTGATTGGCACTTGCCGCCTCTGGAGAGGGGCGGTCGCCACTGGCGCGTTCGCAGCCCTCAGCAGCGACTTCGACGGTTCGTTTCCGCCCTGCGTGGGGTTCCCGTCCGGCGAAAACGACATGGTGCGCGGCATCGCGGCAGGCGGCCCCAAGGACGGCAGCGGACTTTCCAATGTTGTGTACGCCACGACGGAAGGAAGCGGCCCTAATGCTGGCGCGGGCGGCGGTCACGTCTTTGTCACCACAAACGCGGCCACAACCCAGATGTCCGACGTTACCGGCAGTATCAACCCGTCGAGCTACGTCATTTCCTCGGTTGCAATCGATAGTTCCGACGCGACCGGAAAAACTGCATACGTCGGGATCATGGGATTCAATGCGTCCCACGTCTTCAAGACGACCTCTGCGGGTGGCGCCTGGAGTGATTGGACCGGAAGCGGCTCAACCGCGCTGCCGGATTCTCCTGTCAACGCCCTGCTGGTCGATTCGGTCGCCGGGCAGATCTACGCCGGAACCGATGTCGGCCTTTTTGTGAGCTCCACGTCGAGCGCCAGCTGGACCGAGGTCGGTCCGGCTCCTGGTAGCGGGCAAGTCGGTTATTTGCCAAACGTGCCAGTCACCGCAATCCGTTTATTCAATTCCGGCTCCGTCAAGAAACTGCGGGCCTCCACTTATGGACGCGGCATCTGGGAATTTAACATTTCGACGGATTTCACCGTTCCAGCCACTCTGGCGGACCCACCTAACGCTAACCCCGGGCAGACCACCTCAACCGCTATGTTGATTTCTCCGGTGGGCGGAAGCTCGTTTGCCAATAAGGTGACATACACGTGTTCCGCTGGGCTACCAACAGGCGCGACTTGCTCGTTCAACCCAACCCAGATCAATGCATCCGGCTCGGCGACCACTGTGACAATCACCATCCATACCGCGGGTCCATTCACCGGAGCTGCGGCAGTCCCTCAGCACAAGTTGTTGGGCCAGAAACAGCGGCTGTGGCTGCCGTTGAGCCTGCCACTCGCCGGCATGGTATTGGTGGGATTGGCCGGGCGGAAGTTGCCATTCCGACACAAAATCGAGGGTCTGTGCGCGAGCCTAATGCTCACCGGGTTCCTGGTGGCGTGCGGAGGCGGCAGCTCGACGCCACCACCGCCCCCCGTCTCAGTCACGGTGAGTCCGAGCGCGGTAAACACCTTATACCCCAGCCTGTCGGGAGCGCCGGCCCAGACTCAGCATTTCACCGCGACCGTAAACAACTCGACTAACCAGAGCGTGACCTGGGTGGTGACAGGCGGAACCCCCAACGGCACGATTGACGCGACCGGCATGTACACTGCACCGGCCGCGCTACCCAGCCCCTCGAACGTGACCGTCGTCGCGACATCCGCGGCCGATCCCACTAAGTCAGGCGCCGCAACGGTAAACCTCCAGACGCCCACGCCCGCTGGGACGTATCCGATCACCGTAACCGTGACGGAGGGGTCGGTGGTTCACACAACCACGTTCAACCTGACCGTGAATTAGTCAGAAAAACAGATTGAGCCACCACTGGCACGCCCTCGGGCGTGCC
>WNFM01298129.1_pt2 | contig 24915 bp, 26 predicted proteins | sample 5400271 | NCBI WGS metagenome assembly WNFM01 (sample SAMN13153352, study PRJNA577476) | soil metagenome | isolation source: 60 cm saprolite on Douglas fir-dominated hillslope | place: USA:California | collected 2013-09-17 | reverse complement strand
AGGCTTCGAGCGGCCTGTCCCAGGACTCACTCCGCGCGATATTCCGGATCGCGCTTCCAGCCGACGAACATCGACACGAGATTCTTCCAGCCGTGCAACGCGACCATGATCAAGTGACCCGGAATGAACGCCAGGAAGCCGCACATTGCCGCGAAATGCCAGATGCGCGCGTAGTGGAAGCCGCCCATCGGCCAGGCCAGCCAGGAAAACTGCACGGGATTGAAGAGCACCAACCCTGTGAGCGTGGAGGCGACCCCAAAGAAGAACGTCGAGGTGTAGGCGAGCTTCTGCAGAGGGTTGTACGGGGCGGTCACCGGCGGCTTGGCCCCGAAGAGCAAGTAGTGCTTCACCATCGGCCACACGCCCGGAACGTCGCGCGGCGTGAACAGGACCATGCGATAGCGTCGGCTGGCGAGCTGATAACGTGAAGTGCCACATCAGCGCGCCCGCCAGCCACCCGCCAATGCGGAGCGCCGAGGGGACCTGCAGGAGATCCTGCTGGGGAATCTTCGGGCCGAAGCTGGGAAAGGCGGTGAAGATTTGCAGGCCGCTGCCGATGAGCACGACGAGGCTGATCGCGCTCAGCCAGTGGGTGGCCCGTACGAGCCACGGGTGCTCGTAGGCCGCCCGCACGTCAGGCGCCGACGCGCGTGACGCGGAAAAGCGCACCGCCTCCGGCACGGGCCAGACCGCTGGGTGCGGAGCGCCGGCCGGTGCCGGCCGCTCAGAGGCCGTAGAACCAGCCATAGCCTTGGTCCTCCCAGTAGCCACGCTCCTGCAGCACGTTGGTGACGGTCAGCGACGTCAGGTACTTCGCGGACTTGTAGCCGATCTTCGTCGGCAGGCGCAGGCGCAGCGGTGCGCCATGCCCGCGCGCGAGCGGCGCGTCGTACATTTCGTAGCAGGCCAGCGACTGCGGATGGAGCGCCGTGGCCATGTCGAGTGACTCGTAGTAGTCGTCGGCGCATCGCACGAACAGATAGCGCGCCGTGGTGTCGGCGCCGACCAGCGCCAGCAGATCCGACAGCCGCGCGCCGCCAAACCGCCCGATCGCGTCCCAGCCCTCGACGCAGATGTGGCGGGTGTTCTCGCTTATTTTCGGCAGCGCCTGGATTTGCGGCAGCGTGTACTCGCCAGGGTGCGTGACAAGCCCGTCCACCCGCAGAGTCCAGGCGTCGAGATCGACGCCCGGATCGTCGTCGGCGTACGAGTTGAACGGAAACCGATCGAGCGGCACGACATCGGCGTCGCGGAAGGTGGGCGCCAGATGTGCACGCCGGAACCACCCGCCGGCCGCCCAGTCGGTGAACGCAAGCCCCCGATCGAGGAGCGCCGGCTGCCAGGACGGCACCGCGAACGCGCCGATGCCGGCAATCGGCGCCAGCTTCAACAGCTCACGCCGGGTCATTCGACCGTACGATCGCGTCCGGCGCTCCGCCACGCGTGCCTCTCTTACTCTGCCGGTCTGTTTACGAGCAGCTGTCGGACAGCATCTTGACCGACTGGACCTTGAGCGTCGAGGTCTTCGCCATGTCAGGCTTGACCATCGAGTCCTTGTCCTTCATCTTCCCCATGTCGCCGGACTTCATCATCGTCCCGGTCACCTCGACTTTGTGGCCGACGTGCGCTTTCAGATCGCCGCCCGAGAGCATGTAGGACATGGCCCGATCGCCGCCCATCGCGTCTTTCTTCATCGTGTCCCTGGTCATGGCATCCTTACCCATGGCACCCTTGGACATCATCGCGTGGTTCAGCATGTAGTGGTCCGCCATGCTGCCCGGTGCGACGCAGCCGGTTACCATGACCGTGCCTTTCGGCATCTTGTCCATGTTCGCCATCTTGTCCTTGTCCATCGACTGAGCGCCGGCCGCGGCCACGCTACACACCGTCGCTACGCATACCGCTGAGATCATTCGCTTCATCATCGTTTCCTTAGGGTTGTCTGCATTCTCACGTTAGGCGATTGTTTCGCCGCGGGGCCACTGCCCGGACGCGACCCAGCGCTTCGGTTTCCATTCTGGCTGTCTTCCACGCTGTACAGCCACCACTCAGCGTTGGGACCGGTCATTGCGCGGAGGCAGCGAAGCGTGCGCACCCGCTGCCGCGGCGGACACCGGTCGCTGAGCGGCGCCGAGAATGCGGCGGCTTTGCCGCTCCTGCAGCAGCGCGACGATTCGGAGATAGGCAAGCGGCCAATCGCGCGAGATGGCGATCCGGGCGTTCGCCGAGACCGATCGCTCACCTTTCGGCAGGGCGCCGATCGTGGTGAGCGATCGGACCACCGCGGCGTGGCGAAGCGTGCGGCCGCCGTTCTCCCCCCGCTGCACTTGACTGACCAGACCGTCCTCGGCGACCGCCACGAGGAGGTCGGCGGATCCGGCCGCGGCCACGGCGGCTCCCAGTTCGACCCGCACGTCGACCCGCAGGCGGTCGTCCTCCGGAGCGCTCGTCGCAACCGAGACGGTGGCTTTCGGGCGTCGGGCGGCCTCGCCGAGCACACGGCGGACTGCGCTGGCGTCGCTACCGACGGCTTGGAGCATCCCGTCGACCACCAGTTGCGGCGTATAGATGCCCCCGGTGTGAAAGACGGCGGCGGCGTAGGCGGACTGCCGTTCGGAAAAGACGGACGACGAAAATGCATCCCGCCAGCCCAGACGATCCCAATAGTCGACGTGTTCGCCGAGCGTGATGATCTGGACATCGCTCACGAGGTCACCCTCCGATAGACGGCGCAAGAGGTCGTCGGCGGGGGGACAGCTCGAACAGCCTTCAGAGGTGAAGAGCTCGGCCACGGCGACCGGCCGGTCCGCGTCATGCCCTGGCTGCGCCGTAGTTCGCGCCTGGACTTGCCCGACCCAACCCAGCACCAAGGCGGCGCCGGCCAGACCGCCGATCCAGAAGAGGAGCCTCATACCGTGCTGATACCCGCGCCGGTGTGGTTTATTCCCTCGGCTCACGCGCCGGCCACCGCCTTCGCGATCGGCGCCATCATCGCTTCGGCCAGCTCTTGCACATCGGCCTGCTCCAGCGAAGACACGACGAAGACCAGGCGATTGGCAACACGAAACCCCGCAATGTGAAAGCCCGCGGCCGCATCCAGGCCGACCGGTGGCCGCCCGTTGCCCGGCCCAGGGCCGAGCACCCCATTTACGCTGTCATGTTGCGCCACCAGCACCGAGGCGGCCTGTCCCTTGTAGCGCAGGACGATGTGGGCAAAGCGGTGGCCGGCGTAAATGCAGGAGTGACGCTCGAGCACGCGGACCGGACCGCCGCGAAGTGTCGCTGAGGCGGGCTCGACGGTCGCGAGCGCGGCATTGACCGGATCGTAGCGCTGGGCGGCCTCGCTCAGTGTGATCGGCCGTTCGGTCAAGGCGTAGGTCAGCGCGCAGAACTGATGATCGCCGGCCGCGGCACGCAGCACCGCCGCGAATCCGAGGGCCGACCACGCACGAAGACCGAACCCACCACCGGCCACCAGGAGCAGCATCGCCGCCACGGCCCCCCACCTGCGGATCACGGCGGCGCGCGACGCGCGTCCGTCGCCGGATTGCAGCCGCGCTCTGACCTCGGTGATGAACTCCGGTCGCGCGGCCAGGTCGGCCGCGCGTATGACGGCGTCGCGCGTCGCCGCGCGCAGCCTCCGCACGCCATCCACCTCCGCGCGGCAGGCCGCACAGCCCTCGAGATGCGCGAGGACCACATGGGTCGTCTCGACGAGGAGCTGTTCGGACACGAACGACTCCATCAGCTGCCGAATCTCGCGGCACTCCTTGGTCATCCTGTTCCCTCTGACATCGACGTGACTGCAGCGAGGTGCTTTCGCAGCAGCGCGCGTCCGCGGTGTAGCCGCGACATGACCGTCCCGATGGGGATCGCCAGCGCCTCGGCGATCTCCCGGTAGGACATCTCCTCCACGTCCGACAGAAGAATCACTTCTTGGTGAGAGTCCGGCAGCCGGCGCAGCGCCGCAATCACTTCGTCGTCGGTGAGCTGCTGGGGCATCGCCGGCACGAACGGCACCGTTTCCGCGATCCAATCGTCGGCGTCTTCCACCGTCTTGATGCGCTGGGCGGCGCGCCGACGGTTCAAGCGCACGTGCTGCAGAATGGTAACCAGCCACGCGCGGCAGTTGGTCCCGGGGCTGAAGCGATGAAAGGACTTCAGTGCCTGGATGAGCGTTTCCTGCACCAGGTCTTCGGCGTCCCGGCGATCGCGCTCGAACCACCGCGCCAGGCGGAACAGCCGATCCACGTGCGGCATCGCCTCCACCTCGAAGGCGGCCCACAACCGATCGGCGGTCCTCTCGTCGCGATCCTGCATGCTGACGTCCGGCGCACAGCGCGTCCGCACAGGCATGATACCGATCCCCTCGCTCTTTATTCCCGCCGCTCCGGACTCGCCGGAGGGAATAAACCGGGGCGATGTCGACATTTCACACGAGATGCCCGTCCCGCGCCTCGGCCACACGCTTCCGCTGCTGCTGCTGTGCATGCAGACGATGCCCGTCGCGGGGGCCGACGCACGGGAGCGGCGCGGCGTGGCCGAGGTGACTCCTGTTGTCGCGGCACGTGATGTCCATGCCGGTGACGTCGCCATGGCGGCGCTTCGTGTGGAATTGCCAGCCGGGTATCATGTCAACTCGCACACCCCGCGCGATCCATCCCTGATTCCGCTGTCGGTGGCGGTGGACCCGCCACTCGGGACCGCACTGGCCGGGCTGGCATTTCCTGTTCCGTCGATCCTGCGGCAGCAAGGAAGCGACCAGCCGCTGAGTGTCTTCGAACGGTCGTTCACGATCGGCGTGCGTCTCCAGGTCGCGCCGGACGCACCGCCCGGAGACGTCCGCATACCAGTCCGGTCGTGGTGCTGATGGCGCGAACCTTCGGGACCATCAATGCGTCCCCGTGGTTCAACGCCGCCATCGCGGTGCTTTTCACCGGGCTCGCGCTCGCGATGCTCGATGTCTTGGTGATCGATTTCTCAAGGCTGTCGAGCCGGGTCCGCCCGGGCGGTCGCCGCGGTTCGATCGCGCTGGCGTTCGGCATGGGTGCGGTGGCGGCGTTGCTTGCCGGTGCCTGCGTCGCGCCGGTCGTCATCCAGGTGGTCCTCTTGTCCGGGAGTCTCTACGCCTCGGGTCACGCCGCCGCGCTGGCCCTCCCTTTCGTCCTGGGGATCGGCATGGCGGTGCCCTGGCCGATCGCCGGCGCCGGACTGGCCGCGCTGCCCAAGCCGGGCGCCTGGATGGTTCGCGTCAAACAGGGGTTTGGCGTCGCCATCCTGGCGATGGCCGCCTACTACGGCTACACCGCATTCGCGCTCTTCGCGGATCGACGAGCCGATCCGACGCAGGTCACATCGAGCGTCGAAGCGAAATTGAAGGAAGGGTGGCACGCGTCCCTCACCGAGGGTCTGGCGGCCGCCCGGCAGGAGCACAAGCTCGTGCTGGTGGATCTCTGGGCCACGTGGTGCAAGAACTGCCTGGCCATGGATCGGACGACCCTCGTCGATCCAACCGTCAGGCAAGCGCTCGACGGCTACATCAAGGTCAAATTTCAGGCCGAAGATCCTGACGCGCCGCTGACGCGCGACATCATGCAGCGGTTCGGCGCGGTCGGCCTGCCCGCCTACGTCGTCCTGACTCCGTGGCCCGACACGAGCGGGAGGGATCGGTGACGACTCGACTGCTGGCGCTGGCGCTCGTTCTCCTCTTCGCCACGCCGCCCCGCGCCGCGGCGCCGGACTTCACGCTCCAGTCCCTGGACGGACCGTCCTCCTCGCTGCATCAATATCGCGGCAGCAATTTCTGGGCCACGTGGTGTCCGCCGTGCCGCAAGGAAATCCCGTGGCTGATGGAGCTTCAGCGAACGTTCCCCGGACAACTCGTGGTGCTCGGTGTGGCCATGGACGAGGAGGGTCGCCGGGTGGTCGACCCGTGGGTCCGGGGCGAGCGCTTTCCGTTGGCAGGCGTGCAACGGGCGATCACGTACCCTGTCCTCCTCGGAACCGATCACGTCGCCGAGGCCTATCAGGTCGAGGGCCTGCCGGCCACCTTCCTGGTGGGCGTCGACGGGGCCGAGGTCCGGCGTCTCGATGGGCCCTTCGATCTGGCGTCACTCGAGCGTTCCGTTCGAGCCTTGATTCACAAACGATAGGAGACGACTGTGATGCGTGGATTGTGTTTCGGCATTTCGAGTATCGCCGCGGGCATGCTGTTGGCGGCCGTGGCCATCTGGCCGGCGGGCGCCGCGGCGCAGATGGCGCCGGCGCCGATGAAGACGGGGGCCGGAGCAATCCCGGCGGTTCGCCAGAAGGCGCCGGACTTCGCGCTGGCCGATCTCGGTGGCTCCACGGTGAAGCTCTCGGATCAGACTGCGCGCGGCCCGGTGGTCCTGGTTGTGCTACGCGGCTGGCCGGGCTATCAGTGCCCGTTCTGCACGCGGCAGTTCGGCGAGTACCTGGCGCACGCCTCGGATGTCGCGGCGACGGGGGCCCAAGTGGTCTTCGTGTATCCAGGTCCAGCCGACGGCTTGAAGGAACACGCCCAGGCGTTCACGGCCGATCGTCCGCTGCCCGCCAGTTTCCGGATCCTTCTCGATCCGGACTATACGTTCACGCAGGCCTACGGGCTCCGCTGGGATGCGCCGAAAGAGACCGCTTATCCGTCGACGTTCGTGCTCGACACTCGCGGCATTGTCATCTTCGCCCGGACCAGCCGCGCGCATGGCGAGCGCGTACCCGTCGCCGACGTCCTGGCCGCGTTGGCTACTCCCGCCAAGAACTGAACCGGTCGGCATGAAGACGATGGACAGGGACCGACGGGCAGGAGCCGTGATGAAACGGAGATCAGTGATGACTCGACGACGATTCATGACCGCAGTTGGCGCGAGTTCGGCCGCGACGGTGTTCTGGCGTGCGTCCAGCGGTCTGCTCGCGACCGCCAGCCAAGGCGCCAAGCGTGGCCCAATCTTCGAAGTGACCAAGACCGAATCGGAGTGGCGCAGTCTCCTGACCCCCCAACAGTTCAAGATACTCCTCCAAGCCGATACCGAAGCCCCCAACTCGAGCCCGCTCAATAAGGAGCACCGGCCGGGAACCTTCAGCTGTGCCGGTTGTGCGCTCCCGCTCTTCACATCGGACACCAAGTTCGAGAGCGGCACGGGCTGGCCGAGCTTCTATGCCCCGATGGACAATGCCGTGCGCACCGCCGATGACCGCAGCCTCGGCATGGATCGCACGGAGGTGCTGTGCCGGCGTTGTGGTGGACACCTGGGCCATGTCTTCGACGATGGGCCGAGGCCGACCGGCAAGCGCTATTGCATGAACGGCGCGGCGATGACGTTCCAGGCCCGGGCCGCGAAGGACGATCAACCGTGAGAGGAGTGACATGGTCACAGTCGCACTACTCGTACGTCTCGAAGCCAAACCGGGCAAGGAAGCCGAGGTCGCGGCGTTTCTGAAGGGCGGGTTGGCCATCGTGCAGGAGGAGCCCGCCACGACGACGTGGTTTGCCCTCCAGATCGGGCCGACCACCTTCGGCATCTTCGACGCGTTCCCCGATGAGTCGGGACGGCGCGCCCACCTGCAGGGCCGGGTGGCAGCCGCCTTGGGCGCCAAGGCTGGCGAGCTGTTCGCGCAGCCGCCGACCATCGAGATGGTGGACGTCCTCGCGGCGAAACTGCCATAGCGACCGGAATATTTTGGTCGCGGTGGTCAATAACTGATCCAACACCGTCGCCGTCTATCGGCGCGACGGCGACCGTCTCAGGTTTGACAAGCTGATCACGACAACCAGCGCGCCGGTGAGCGTGGACTTCGGCAACGATCACATATATGTCGCCGGAGCGACGACGGTCGACTCCTTCGTACTTCGTCATCACAGCGTGGAATGGCTGGATGGCACCGCCTCGTTGGAATTGGCTGACGGCTCGACCGTGATACGGCGTGCAAGAAGAAGTGAAGAACGCCGCACGCGCGCTATCGGCCGCCATCCGCCTGGCGCGACGAGGCAAGTACCCCCTCGTGGACCGTGGACTGGACGATCCCCGACCGACATGAGATGTGACGACAGGACCTGCGTCGAGGGGCACAGTTTCGACGGTCGAGTGAGCTGGGCCTGGCGGTGCGGGACAGGGTCAAGGTCGCTAAGTTTTTGCTCGGATCGACAAGGGCGATTTCGTAGCAGTTTCAGGTAGCCGGCTGAAGGACCTGGCCGAGGCTCCTTCCGTCGGCATGGATGAGCCAGTTGCGGAAATCGTCCCAGACAGCCGCCAGCCCTAACGCATTGGGTGTCAATTACTTGCAGGACAGGGTGATTTCACTTTAGAACTCAGTTGGCTGTTTTCTTCAATACCACCGGGCAGGTGTCAGGAACCGGAGTAGAGCATGAACGCCGCCCAATAGAACGGCTTTCGATAGATCGATCCCGATTTCAACATGGCGAGTTTCGCCGCGCGCATCGCGTCCTCCGGCGTCTGACCTGCGCCAATCTGCTCGTAGAGCGATTCCATCAAACGGGCCGTGGATGCGTCGTCGACCTGCCACAATGCGCCGACGACCTCATGCGCGCCAGCGCGCAGGAACGCCCACGACAGTCCGACGAGACCTTCGCCCGAATACGTGCGCGCCCCCGCGGTCTCGCATGCGGAGAGGGTCACGAGCCTGGCCGTCAGGGGAGTCCGGACGATGTCCCGGGCAGACAGATAGGCGGGGCGACCGTTTTCCGAGAGGACGATCACCGGGACGAAATGAATGAACGTGAACTGGCCCGGATTCGCGTTCGCGTAGGCGGTGGGCGTCGCCGACGCGCCGACGAGGATAGTTCTCGCCTGGCCATCGAAATGGCGCGAGACGCCGTCGATCTCCCCTGCGGCATGCGCCAATCTCGGATACGCGTCGGACACCGCGATAGGATTGCCGACCAGCAGGAGCGTGGGCGCGCCCGTACCAGCCGGTCTGCGGGGCTCTCGTCCGTTGGACAGGGCCAGCGCTCCAGCCTGCGTCACCGTCACGTCTTCGATCCAATAATGCGGCGAAGGTCTCGGGGCGATGAACGTTTCGAAGTTCAGACCGCACAGCACGCCATCAGGGATGACGGTGACGTGCGGATCGCGCGCGACCCATTGCTCGGCGGGACTCACGAGCAGGCCGTAGAGCTCGACGCCGGCGCCATTGGCGGACTGCACACTGTCGCGCGGTCCCATCAAGGCGCGCGTGTGACGATCCGCGAGCCCGGCGATGTGCGCTTGCGGCGGCAGGACGACGGCCGTCAGTTCGACCGGCCGGAGAATCCACAGATAGCCACGCTCCCTCGCCAGCCAGTAGGCCAGCACGATGCCGTTTCTCGGCAGCCCGCAGCCACCCTCGCGGTTGTCGCTGTCGGTGGTCGCGCCCGGCAGTCCGAGACCCTCTTTGAGCGTTTGCGCGCGTGCCGTTTCGGCGACGCCGCACGCCTCCGCGACCTTGCCCCGGGCCATCAGGAAACCGATGTAGTCGTCATAGATCGATCGCGCCAGCGTGACCGTCGACAACTTGAACTCGTCACGATCGAGGGCGCCCCGTGCGATGCCCATCGTGCGAAGGGCGTCGTGGAAATACGACTGGGCGCGCGGGACGTCCCCGGCCGCTGCGTACATTCTCGCCAGTCCGGCCTCGGCCTGCGCGCGGAGCGAGAGATTCGAGTCCGCCTGTGTGAGGGGTTCCTGGCTGACGACCTGGTGAAAGAAGCGTTCGGCGTCGGCGCGGCGCCGTTGACTGACGGCAATGGCGCCGCTGTTGACGACCGCGTCCAGCTCCGCATTGCGGTCGCCGATCGTGCGCGTGAGCAGCAGGGCTTCGTCGTTGTATTCCGTGGCGCGCGGCAGTTCTCCCCGCTCGATCAGGACGGCGGCGAGACTGGTCAGGATGATCGCCGTCTGTTGCTTGTCCTCGAGTGACCGCGCAATGTCGAGCGCGCGACCATAGTCCGATTCCGCGGCCGCGAATTCGTGCCTGCTGGCGTGGATCGACCCGATGTTGGTCAGCCAGATGCCGACGTCCTTGACGACGCCGAGGTGCTGTGACTCGTCGCGCGCTTCGATGTACAGCTCCAGCGCGCGGTCGAGCGCGCCCATGCTGACGTAGCCCCACCCGAGGTTGCCCAGCGTCTTGGCCATGGACGCTCGCGCCTGAATGGCCCGAGCGGTCGACAGGGCCGACTGGAACCAGTCGACGGCCGCCGCGAACCGGTGACGGCGCATCTCGACGAGCCCGAGTCCTCCCGAGGCGTTGACCTCGCGAAAGCGCTGCCGATCGGCGCGAGCGCGATCGAGCGCCAGCTCGAAGGCATGCGACGCACGGGTCAGGTCTTTCCGCGCGAAGCCGAGCCAGCCGTCCGCCAGCGCGATGTCGATCGCCACGTCCGGCGGGTCGTGGGTGGTGAGGCTCTGCGCGGTCTTCAGGTAGGCTTCTGCCTGGTCGAACCGTTGGAGGGAATTCGACGCGAGCGCCTGGAGGATCGCGCGGCGCGCCGCGACGTCGGCACCGGTGGCCGGCAACGGTTCGGAGGCCAGCAGTGCGAGGGCGTCGACGTTGCGCCCCTGCCACAGCAAGGCTTCGGCCTGAATCAGGAGGAATCGCCAGTGCTCGGCCGGATCTCGCCCGGCTGTGCTCCGCGCGCCGCGATCGGCCATCGCCAGCGCGCCGGTGAGATCGCCCGCGTGCAGCATCGACTCGGCATCGCCGGACGAGGGTTCCGCGGAATTGACCGGCGCATGGCAACCGACGACCGCGAGCGCGCAACACGCTGCCAGCAGGACGTCACGGATACGTGCTGCCATTGACTTCCCCCGATCCGACCTCCAGGCATCCGGCAACGGGGCTTCCCAGCTCCACGCGCACCATGGTCAAGCGCCGCGCATACGGCGACACGAGCGTTTCGCCGAGAACGACGGTGCCGACGGTCGGGACGCGAATCGAATACGCCTTGCCGAGCGAGCACAGCACCGCTCCCTTCGACTCGTTCCACGGATCCCGCCGTCCTTTGCCCGCGACGTGCTGCGTGAGCGCGGTGTAGGTACGCTCCTCGAAGAACAGCTCGCCGTCCACCTCAACATCGACAGGATGGCCGCCGATTCGAAGATCGCGAAACTCCGTCCCGACGGCACTGATCGCGGGTTCCGGCGCGTCGGGCGCGTGGCGGGACGCGAGACGGGCCGTGATCGTTCCGGCGGTGATCACATCGAGGATGTTCAGTCCTTCGACGGTCACGGTAATGGAGGTATTCAAGGATCCGTCAGGGGCTTCACTGCCGACGGCGTACGCGCTCGCCGACCGCACCGACACGATGTCCTTGAAGCGGTAACCGTCCACATGGCTCGACCCGTAGCCGCCGACGGTGCCGAGAGCCGTCGCGCCCTGCGACTCGATCGCCTCGCAGAATGGCCGCCTGATCTGTCCGCCGAGCCCGACGCCGAACGCATGATAGAAGAACCGGCGCGTCATCTGCTTCCTCCTGGCCGCTCATCGTCTGCGAATCGCAGCGTGAATCCGAAACGTGCCACTTCCGCGGACGCGCCGCCGCCGCGAGATCGACCGGTGACGACGAGCGTGTAGTCGCCAGGCGAGAGCAGCCCTGGAGGAATCACCAGAGGCACCGTATCCTGCGTCAGCGCGGCCGGGATCGCCACGGGAATGACGCGCCCTTCTTTCACCACGATGGCGCCGTCGTAGGCGTCGAACCTGCCGGGCGGAATGTCGACGAAGAGCAGAAATGGCTGCGCGCGGGGGACAACGATCGGCTGCGCTGTCGTGCCGCGTGCGTTCGAGGCGATCAGGGACACCGGCGTCAGCGCCCGGGGGGCCATCAAGCGCGGGATGGTCATGACGTTCTGGTAGACGATGATGCCGACCGTTGCCGCCAGCGCCCCCGTCAAGACCACGGCCGTCGTCGACGGAAACCACCGGCGCTGCGCGTCGTGTGAGGGCAGCCGGCCGGTGAAGGCCGGGTCGCTCAGCACGCGCTGACAGCTGTCGATGAACTGAACGGTGGCCTTGACCTCCTGCGCGCATTCGGGGCATTGGAAGAAATGCTGCTCGTAGGCCTCGCAGTCGGACTCCGTCATCTGGCCCAGCACATAGCGCTCGGCGGCTTCCTCTTTGTCCGCGAATGGGTGGGCGTCGCTCATCGCTCTATTGCTTTCTGGTTCGAGCCGAGGCCGCGTTGGGCGCCACTGATGCCGCGGGCCACTCGGTCGCTGCCTGATAGCGAGTCTTGAATTCCCTTTTCGCCCGGTGGAGCAGCACGCGAAGGTAGTCCTTCGTCACGCCCAGCTGCGCGCAGACGCGGTCGCGCTCCTCTTCGTCCAGGAATATGGCCGCGAGCACGTCCCGGTCGCGCTGCGTCATGTCCTTGATGACCGCGCGCAGTGTGAGCCGTTGTTCGTCGAGCGCGAGCTGCGCCTCAGGCGAACGGTCCGCGGGATCAAGGAGTTCACCTGGCTCGGCGGCAGACGGATGACCCGCAGACTTTCGGAATCGGCCGTGCTCCATCATCACGTTCGTACAGACCGACCAGACGAACGCTCCGAGCGCGCCCGGGTCGCGCAACCCATCGGGAGACTTCAGGATGCGGAGCACGCGGAGGAACGTCTCCTGGCTGATATCGTCGAACAGCGCGACGAGCCCACGCGTTCGCAGCTTCAGCCGGATCAACTCGCTGAAGTAGGCAGAAAAATGGCGTTCGGTGGCGGCGTCCCCCGCCCGCAACCGTTCGAGATACGCGGCGTCGAAGACATAGCGACTCAAGAGGGATCCGCTCTTGAATCGTAAGACTACCATACGCCCACCACCGCAATGAGTGGTGACCGACAGGCGCGATCCGTTTCATGTCTCGTTGATACCCATCACCCGTCAGCCCGATCAGCGATCAGCGACCGATCGCCAGAGCGGAGTCGGGAACGCCCTTGGCCTTGTAGGCCACACGCCAATGAAGATCTCTGCCGGTGTGAAAGGGTGGCAGGCGAGCCTCGTGACTCGTCAGCTCGCCCGCGTCGCGATTGATCAGGATGTAGCGGCAGGAATGCCCCCAGTTCGCGCCAGGCTCGCGGTCGACAAAGGCCAGGTAGGCGGGCCAGGGAACGTCAAGGTCGATTCTGGGGAATCGCAGCCGTTCGCGTGCCGGGATCGGGACCTCGGCGGCGTAGGCGACGCCGCGAGCGACTTCCTCCGGCGCCAGATGCTCCTTCAGGATCGCCACGCATTTCTCAAAAGACAGCGCCACCTCGCACCTCGACTTGATTATCCATGCGACTTCGGCTGGAACGCCGCCGCGATCAGCTTCTCCGCTGCCGGCGTCAGATCGTCGCGAACCTGACGGCTCGCGCGATCGATCGCTGGGACGACGAGCGCCTGCAGCTCCGGAATCAACGCGCTGACCCGGGCGTGGAACTCGGGTCCGACGGGGGGCACAGCGTAGCGCGCCAGGATCGGGAGCACGAGCCAGCACCACCAACGCCAGAACACGAAGCGCTGGGCCAGCGCGATGTCGCCTCCGGCTTCGGAGCTTTCGGTGAAGCTCGGATGATCGAACATGTTGCGGACGCTGTACGCGTACGCGAACGCCTCTTCCGCCTCGATGACGCCGTCGCCGTCGGTATCGGGATTGAGAGCGAGCGGCGCGCCGTACTGATCGTGCCCCATCTGTGCCGAAATCCAGTCGCTGCCGAACTTGACGAACTGGCCGTCCGGCGTGGTCGCCACGCTGCCGGTGGGCGTCGTCGCAGCGGAGACGGTGGTGTCGACGGCCGTGCTGCCGGTCATCACGGCGGAGGTGAATCCGGCGGCAAAGCATTGCGCGAGGAGCACGATCAGCGACTGGTAGCGAGGCAGGGTCGCGAGGTCGCCGCCGTAGGCCCAGAAAAAGGCGTTGGGGTCGATCCCGGCCTCGTTCTCGGTGTGGATGAACAGCAGATCGGACGGATGGAGCCTGGCCGCAAGATCGGCGAGGGCCGCCTGCATGGCGGCGCGGGTGCCCTGGCCCGACACCGGCAGGCGATAGGCGCTGTGATCGCCCGGCCAGGTCGAGAGCGAGCCATCGCCCGAATTCAGCGTGCCGTCGTGGCGGAGGACGTGGATATTCGCCGGCTTGAATCCGTAACGGTTGACGAGCATGCGATAACAGAATTCCTGGTTGTTCAGGTTCCTGATGAAGGAGAAGCCGGAGAACAGGATGGCGTAGCGCTCGCCCTGAGGCCGGAAGCGCGGGCACCAGAGTTCGGGGTGGACGCGGAACGTCGTCTCCGGAACGCTGACAACGGGCTGGTGAAAAGCGCGCAGCGTATCGGAGCGTTCGCGGAACGGCGGAAACTGCGACTGGACTTCCCGATAGAACGCGCCGGTGGCATCGTAGAGCAGGTAACGGCAGGGATGACCGAAGTCGGCGCTCGGCTCATCGTCGGCGAAGACGACGATCGTCGGACGATCCAGCGTCACGTCGAGGCCGAGAGTGTCGCCCGATTGTAGGAGGCGGCGGTCCAGATAGAGATTCGAGGTGTGCCGCTGACGCCAGCGCAGGCGATTGAAGGCGTCGAGCCGGATCGCGTCGACGAACTGGTCATGTGCGCTGGTTGGCATAACGGTCTCCGGCATCCGAGTCGTGGCTGCCCGACCGCCGGTCGCGGCCGCAGCCATGCTGCGACCGTGACCAGCGGATATTCTGACTAGCGGCTCTTGAAAACTGCCGCGACGGCAGCTTCGACCTTGGGTCCGAGTTCCTTGCGCACGTCGGCCGCGGCGGCGTCGAGACGCGCGGTCACCAGCTGCTGCAGCTCCGGGGTCACGCGCTGCACCGCGAGCCAGAATTCGGGATCCGGAGGAATCGGCGGCACCGGGTAGTACTTCTCCAGGATCGGCCTGATGATCAAGCACCACCACCACCAAATCAGGTACTTCCGGCCGAGGGTGATGTCGCCGCCGGCTTCGGAGCTCTCGTTGAAGTTCGGCGAGTCGCTCGGATTCTGAATCGCGAGCGCGTACTCGTACGCTTCTTCCGCCTCGACCACGCCGTCGCCGTCGGTGTCCGGGTTGAAGGCGAGCGGGGCGCCGTAGGGATCGTGTCCGATCTGGGCGGCGATCCAGTCGCGCGCGAAGGAGTCCCAGTTGCCGTCCGGCGACGCCCACGAGCTCTGCGTGGCGATGGCGGCGGATGCGATGCTGGTGTCGGTCGCCGTGCTCGCGGCAACCACGGGCGCGTTGAAGCCGCCGGCGTTGCACTGCTCCATCATGACAATCAGCGATCGGTACTTGGGCAGCGTCTTCAGATCCGTGCAGAAGTCGTTGGCCCAGTATTCGCCCCAGTTCGGATACGCGCAGAGGAACGACTGGCCGCCCGAGGCGTCGCCGTGGTTGTTGGTGTGGATGAACAGCAGGTCGTGCGACTTCATCTTGCCCTTGAGATCGGTGAACGCCGCCTGAAACGCGGCCCGGTTGCCCTGGCCGGTCACCTTGATGCGATAGGCGGTGCCGTCGCCCGGCCACACCGCCGGCGGACCTTCCTGCGTGTTGATCGTGCCGTCGTAGTTGAGCACGTAGATGTGCTTGGGATTGAATCCGTAGCGGTCGATCAGCATCCGATAGCAGAACTCGAGGTCGTTCAGATGGCGGTTGTTCGACATCCCTGAGTACAGGATCGCGTAGCGGTCGCCGTCGGGGATGAGAATCGGGCAGCGCAGAATCGGGCGGACCCGGAAGATGTCCGGGTTGGGCTGCACGCGAACCGGCTGATGGAACGCGACCAGCGACGCCGGCGGCTTCGCCAGGTACGGCGGAAAGCGGGCGGGCACTTCGCGGGGGAGGTCGCCCGTCTCGCTGTCGTAGAGAAGATAGCGGCAGTCGTGGCCGAAATTGGCGAGCGGATGGTCGTCGGCGAAGACCAGCAGGCTCGGCTTGTCGACGACGATCTTCTGGAATTCGGGACCGAGTTTTTCGCCCCTCTGGTAGACCCGCTGATCCAGATACAGGTTGGTGGTTTGTCTCTCCGGGGCGGAGAGACGCGTGAAGGCGTGCGCTCTCACTTTCTGGACGAGGACTTCCTGTTGGTTGTCAGGCATGACGCGTTGCTCCTTCTGAATCGAATGACGTGGTATCGCTGCTCTCGGTGAAGTCAGGCCGGCTTCACGAACACTCTTTCGGCATGGGGCGGACCTGATCCCGTCGGAACGGTTCGCGCAGCACTCCTTCCTGGCTGTCGCCGTAGCGCACCCGAATAACCGCGCCGTCGGCGGGCATCTCGGCCAGAAGGGCGCGAATGCTCCGCTGATCGCGTGCCACCGACACGTGCTCGGCCGGCTGTTCGCCGACGAGGATGTCCGGCGCGACGGCGCGTTCGGGAAAATTGGGGCCGAAGACGACGATTCGCACGGCCTCGCGGACCTGCCCCTTGATCGGGGCCAGGACCATGTCGGCGGCGTAGCGGGTCAACGTCAACTCGCGTATGGCCATGGCGTCCTCACGCACCGAACTCGATGTCGTCGATGTCGATTTCCCCGGTGCTGTGGGCATCGAACTCGAACGAGACCGACGCGAGGCTCGTCAGGTCGACGTCCTGCGCACCGAGGTTGGCGATGGTGTAGGAAGCCAGCGGAATGCGCACGCTGTTCATCGCCGATTTCACTAGCTGGTCGTAGCCGCGCACGTAGGGATAGGGAATCTCGACAAACGCGCTGACGCGAATGGCCCGCGACTTGCCATGCGTGTCCGTGAGCCGGACGTGGAAGTCTTGCGGCTGCGCGGCCGGATTCCGCGGGCTCTGGTACTTCTGCCCGGCGCGGAACGACAGCGTCGCGAACCCGCTGACGTCTTTCGCGGGGGCCGGGACGGTGGAGAGATAGATCCCGGCAGTGCTCTGCCACGCCACGTTGCCACCTGCGGACACGTGCGGCGAATGCGTGTCGAGGGTCCGAAGCTGGTCCTCGGCGAACGTCGGCAGGGCCGTGGCTGTCACCGTCCCGCCGAGCGTATTCACGGCGGCGTTGTGCTGGGTGAAATTGTCCAGCACCCGCGATCCCGGCGGCTGGTACGACGTGTAGACGCGCACACCGCTGGTCAGGCTCGGTTTCAGATTCGCGCTGAAGTATTCGAGCTGCTCGACGTGCCCCTGCAGATGCGACTGGAAGAACGCCGCGACATATCCCTTCGCGACGTTTTCATGATCGGTCAGCGAGATGAGGTTGGGAATGTCGCCCGGCGCGATGTCCCAGTTCAACTCGGTGGTCGCTTCGATGCTGGCCCACTCGGTGTTGAAACGATCGTGCGTCGCGCCATAGACGAACGCGAAGGACCGGGGCCGTCCGGCTTCGTCGAAGATGTCGAAGCATGTGCGGTTGGGCCACGATCCGGAGACGTCGCCGTCGTTGGCGCCATAGACGACGAGCAGGGGAATCCCTGGATCGCCATAGTGGAAATAGTCGGTGGGCGCGATCGAGATGCCGGCGCGGATGTTCCAGCCGAGCGCCTCGGCCGTGTTGATGCGGGCCGCCCGGACCACCGCCTCGGCGCCGCGGGAATGGCCGGCAATGCCGATGTGCGTCATGTCGACGTGCCCGTGGAACAGTCCGGGGTTGGCGTCGTTCTGCGACATGATGCCGATGTGCGCCAGGATGGCGCGGGCGCGGGTCTCGATCATCACGCCGGACGGAGCGTAGATGCTCATGGTGATGAAACCCCAGCCCGCCAGGTGATCGAGAAGGTAGTTGTAGCCGAGATACGACGTATCCATGGACGAATTGCCATGCATGATCACCACGAGCGGGAACGTGCCCGCCGCGAACGGAGCGTCCACGCCCGCGTACTGTGCGGGATAGCGGATCGTCGCGGTGAGCGGCAACGCGTCGATGGGGGTCGGGCCCGCGTCGGTGGACGGCACGTCGATCGTCCCCTGCGCGTAGTCGTGGCGGCCGATCGAGCCGGCGAACGGTCCGGTGAGCGACGGGTCCTCGGTCACGAAGAAGCCGACGCGAACGTAGCCGTCGATCATGTCGAACGGCGGGTCGAGCGTCGCGTCAGAGACGAACTGCGCCGGGTCCGGATTGTTGTTGCCGAAGTCGATGACGATGTCGTACTTGCCGGGCGTCTGCGGATTGGGCCAGACCAGCGTGGTATTCCAGTTCACGCATCCGGGAACGATCGGCACGATCTTGACGGCCGGTGTCATGCCGGGACCGGAGATGTCGGCCAGGGCGTTGCTGGCCGTCCACTCCGCGGAGGACTTGTGCTGGATCACGTAAATGGCCGCGCGCGGGCTCACCAGTCCGGCGGGGAGCGCATCGGGGTCGATCGCCGCGTAAACGTCGGTGCCCTTCGGGAAATTGTTGACGAACTGAAAGTACGGACGGTGAGCGAGGGGCCGTCCCGCAACCTGCGGCGTGAGGACGATGCCGTTGTAGTCGCCGAAGCGCTGTTTGAAGGGATAGCGGATCACCAGCGACGAAAAGCGCCGATCGGAGACGACATCGTTACGCAGCAATGACAGCTCGTCGGCCTCGTACCAGCCGGGGCGAAACGCCCTGGCGATGAACTGGTAGCTGCCTGGACCGAGCTCGTCGGCGGTTGCCAGACGCACGTAGTGGCTGGCGCTCTCGACGCGCAGGGTCGAGACGAGCGGCACGCCGCGACGGGTTCGCACCGGGTCGATCGGATCGCGAGGCCGCCAGCCGAACTGCCGGCGCACCACGAAAATGCGCACGCATCCGACGGGGAAGTTGCGGAGCGTGACGCCGACCTCTCCCTCTTCGAGTCCGGTCACGAGGTGCCCGTTGCGGTCAGTGACGAACAGTCGACTCTGCCTGTCGCGAGCGAGGATGCGGCAGGTCAGCGCCTGCGTCAGGCGCCGCGGAGCGGATGCCGACGCCTGGATGCTGTACTCTCGGCCGCCCAGCGACCGTTCCGCTTCATCGACCGTGTGCGCGCCTGGAGATTCGGTGAGGTAATGCAGGCCGACGTACGGAGCGAGCGGCATGGCGGGCAGCGAGCCATGGCGATCGCTGACGTAGCGTGCCAGGATGTGCGGCTTCGCTCCCGCGTGCTCCAGGGTGAAGGACAATGGGGTGAGCGGCGGCAAACCGCGCCCGCTGACAAAAATCGTTTCGCCGACGGCGAAAGAGTCTCTGGCGTTGCCCTCATCGTCCACGAGGGACAGAAGTTCCGACATCACCAATCCTCCGAGCCGAGCTTACGGCTGTCGTGCGTCTTGACGGCTCGTTTGGATGAATGGTGAGAACGGGAAGCGCGGCGTTACATGGGAAGTAGGTGCTCGCGAGTCGGACAGATCGACTACCGCCGCATCTTCAGCAAGGATCCGGGCACGAACGCGCTCCGGCTCGCCGGCGGCCTTCGGTTCACGATCAAGTGAATCTTCGTGACGCACGCCAGATCGCCATCCGGCGAATTCGGCTTACAATCGCCGCCGAGGCATCCATGATTGCAAGTCTGATTCGCCGTTCAAGCGCGCACGCTCTCGTGGCGCTTATTGCCGCCACCTCGGCATCGGCCGCCGACAAGGTCACCGGGACGTTCACCGTCGAGGGAAAGACCGTCCGGTTCACCGAGGTCTACGTCACGCTCGAGCGGGATCCCGTCGACGCCGGCCGCCAGTACGTGATGCTGCTCGCCGCCGACGTCCTCGTGGCGCCCGCCGACCGCACGCCGGAGCGGCTGCTCGCGCTGGCGGAAGCCGGCTCCCTGCACGCCGTGCGCATCCGCTGGACCTACGGCGGCGATAGCGTCACGGTCACGCCCTACCATCGCGAGATCGCCGGCAGCGGCCGGGCGTTTCAGCGATTCGCGACGCTCAACCTGTCCAAGTTCGACGACACCACCGTGGACGCCGAGTTCAAGTCGAAGATGCTCGGCCAGGCCTGGCATTTCAACGCCATCGTCAAGGCGGCGGTCGCACGAGGCGGTGTCGCGGTGCTGGAGCCAGATGTGGATCGAACAGCGGAGTCAGGCAACGCGGACAAGCCAGGCGCGGCTGCGGAGGCCACGGCGCTCCTGCAGAAGCTGGGCGGACTCGGGTATGAGTTCAGGCCGGAGGCGTTCTTCCAGGCGATCGGCGACCGCTCTGTCGCCGCCGTCGAATTGTTTCTGCAGGCGGGCATGTCGCCGAACGTCAAGAACGCGCAAGGACGCTACGCGCTCAATCACGCGGTGCTCGGGTGCGGCGCCGATGCCGCATCGGGATCGGCGGTCGTCGTCGCGCTCGTCCGCGGAAAGGCCGACGTCAAGACGAAGGATCCCGACAACAAGACCACGGCGCTCGTCGGCGCCGTGCAGAGCTGCACGGTGGACGCCGTCGACGCGCTGATCGCGGCAGGCTCCGACCTGTCGGCGAAGAGCGCCGGAGGCATGACGGCGCTCCAGCTCGCCGACATTTTTCAGCGGCCGGAGATTGCCGCGGCCCTTCGAAAAGCGGGCGCGAAATAAGCAACGCCTCTGGTGAGGAACGAGGCCGCGAGGGGCTCCGCCATCCGCCTCCGCTCGCGCGCATGTCAGCGCGAAGTCCAGCTGGTTCATCGGGGGCTCACCGGATCCTTGACGACCCGGCCGCCGGTCAGAAAGCGCCGGTAGTCGCGGAGGGTCTCGGTGCGGCGGATCGATTGCAGACCGCCGCGCATCACGGTCAGCGACTCGATCGATTCAGGCAGCAGCACGACTTCGTCGGGATCGCGGAACGTCACCGCCGTGTAGCGGATGGTCTGCTCGTCCCGCTCGAGCACGACCCAGGCCCCGAAGTTGTACCGCCGCTGCAACGTCGACGGCACCCGAACGTCGACGGGGCCCTGGAGGCGCCGCTCGACGCGCAGCACGTCGTGCGTGCCCGCGTCCACCCAGATCCGCCCTCTCGTCGCGAGCGGCCCCGACCAGTCGAAGCAGTCGTCGTGCCCGCGCCCGTCTTCGATGAGCTCCGGCTTGCTGGTCCGGTTCGCCGACATGAAATCGATGACGACCGTGGCGCGCCCCTTCTCGGCGCCCTCGCGCGCCGAGGTGAACCGGTACTCGCTGCGATGGGAGGGAAGCAGAAAGGCGAGCGGCTCGGGCGACAGCGGATTGGGATCGGTGCAGCCGCTGCGATCGGTCAGATCGCGCGGGCGCGGCGGCCGCCCGTTGACGCGACGCACGTCACGTACGACCCTCGCCTCCGGCCACGCGCGGTCGCCGGCGGCTTCAGCTTCGACGCGCAACTCTGATTCGACGGTGCGCGGCATTCCATCCGGTGTCCAGTTCCACTCGATCGGCTGGACGATGGACCGTTCGACGCAGATCAGACTTGCCGCGCGCCGGTAGTAGTCGGTGACGCGCGCGCCAACGAGCGCCACGATCGCGTCGGGATCTCGCGGCGCCGGCGCTACCGAGACCCAGCCGGCACACACCGCCACCGACCCGATGACGACCAGGCGCGCGTGCTGAAACAGCCGCGGCGCGAGCTCCGAGAGCGCCCCCGCCGCTGCCGTCCGACGTGGCACTGTGTGTCTTTCATGTCGCCGGGGAAGCCCGGCCGCCCAGTCGGGGGAGCTGGTACGCTCTTGGCATTGATGCCGTCCGGAGGTAAACCATGAAGGCTCGGCAGTATTTAGGAGCAGTGCTGGTGATCGCGGTCGCGTGCGGAGGACCGGCGCTGGCAGCGGCGTCTCCCACCGGGGGGCACACCAAGGCGCACAAGAAGACCCATCCGTCGTTCTCGGAACTGGACAAGAATCACGATGGCGTGATCACAAAGGACGAGTGGCGGGGAAGCGCGAAGAGCTTCGCGCGACACGATCTCGATCATGACGGGAAGCTCACGCCGAAAGAGTATCCGAGTCCTCAGAAGGCAAAGGATCGCGGCTGAGCTGAACTGAGCGGCCGGCTAGGATGTAATCATGGCTGCATCGACAAACCCCTGCCTGCAGGGCTTGTCCGGGCTCCGCGGGCGTGATTGGTTGTAGCAGCGGCCAGGGGCTGTCACCGCGGATTCTCCCCCGCCGCGCGGCCGCGTCAGAACGCCCAGCCGGCGGTGAACGTCACCGGCACCATCACGCCCGCGTTTTCCGGAAAGACGTTGCCGTTCGAGTAGTGGTTGATCTTCACGCCCAGCGCGACGGTCCTGGCCTTGCCGACGAGGACGCCCGCGCCCATGAAGTCCTGGAACGTGAAATGGCTCCCGAGGTCGCGGCCGTCCGCCAGCCGGGTCGAGATGTACGTCGGCCCGGCCAGCGAATAACAGACGTAGAGGTCGGCCCTCTTCGTGCGCACCGGCAGGAAGCGGAACAGCGGATACACGGACAGCGTGAAGAATCCCTGGCGCGCCTCACGGGTTCTCCAGTCCGACGCGCTCGTCCCGACGTCCAGCGCGAAGATCTTTCGCGTGTGAAAGACGTTCTGCTCGTAGTGCAGGGCGATCCCGCGATCGACCTTGATGTCGCCTTTCCAGAAGACGGGCACCCTGGTCGACAGGAACGTGTTGATCGCGTAGCCGAATCCGGTCGAATACTCGACCTGCAGCCGGCGCGCGCGAAAGGTGAAGCCGCCGTCGCGATTCGCCTCCACGCGATCCTGCGGCAACGGACGCATCGTGTAGCGGAACCCGCCGTCCACCATCACCGCGCGTGATTCGCGATCGCGCGCATTCCCGGGAATGTATGTCGCGCCGGCCGTGAGGTCCCACGCCGGACGGACACGGTATTCGACGCCCGCGCCGAGCAGGATCGACGCGTAGGACGTGTCGCGGACAACGGGTGCGGTGTCCTGAGCGAAGCCGTGGCGGCTGGCGATGCCCAATCCGGCTTCGCCATAGAGCGACACGCGTCCGGCGATCGGGGCGCGCCCTTTCAGGGTCGCGCCGCCAAACCCCGTCCAGACGGAATGCGCCGCGGCATCGCCGTTGACGTCGCGGTAGATCACGAAGCGTACGGGCCGCATGTAGGTGAGCTGGACCGACACGAACGGCGTGAGCTCATGGCCGAAGAGCGCCACGCGCGCCGCGACGTGCGGGACCTCGATCGGCCCCGCCCGGAATCCCGGCTCGAGCTGGCGTTGCGTGAACCGCTTCTGGAGCGATCCGACGTTGACGCTGAAATAGGAATTGGCGAGCCACGCCGGATACTGCGTCCGCGTGTCTTCAGGAGGCTGGGCGAGTGCCGATGGCCCGGTCGCGCTGATGAAGAAAAACAGAAGACCCAGCGCTCGCCGGTGCACACCTCATCCTAACGTGGGGCCGGCGACAGATACGCGAGGAATTCCGCCAACCGAGGTCCTCCTGACTGCGCCGGGGACGACTCGGACCCGATACAAGAAGAACGACCGCCAGAAACGTCGACGACATCCTCAAAGATACAGAACGGAGTCTGGCTGCGGGGAGATCCGCCATCGCGTCCGAGCGCCCGAACGCGGCTATCAGGCGGGAACGAGAGGCGCGGGTCGAGACGCCGGCCCGCCGGCCGTGGCGCTTTTCCGGCCGAGCGGACGGTTGGCGATGATGAGGTCCGTGGCCGCCTGGGTTGAGAGCGGACGGGAGAACAGGAAGCCCTGGGCGTGCGTGCAGCCGAGGCGCTCCAGCTCTCGCGCCTGCATCTCGCTCTCGATCCCTTCGGCCACCACGCTGGTGTTGAGCGTCCGGGCCAGCGCCAGGATGCTCTCGACAATGGCGGGGCGTCCGGCCAGCAGCAGGCTGTTCACGAACGACCGGTCGATCTTGAGAGCGTCCACGGGCAGCTTGTGCAGATGGCTGAGCGACGAGTAGCCGGTCCCGAAGTCGTCGAGATAGACCTTCACGCCGAAGTCGCGCAGTTCGCGAAGCACGGTCGCGGCCTCGCCGGGGCGATCCAGGAGAGCGGTCTCCGTGATCTCGACGCGGAGGTCGGCCGGCCTCAAACCGGTCCTGTGCACCGTCTGCTGAACCACGCGGGGAAAGTTCTGCTTCACGAGCTGCCGGCTCGACACGTTCACGGTAATGCAGTCGAGCCCGGCGGCTGGGAATCGCCGCTGCCAGTCCGCGAACGTGCGGCACGCCTCCTGGAGCACCCACGCGCCGAGCGGCTCGATGAGCCCGAGCTCCTCGGCGATCGGGATGAACACGGCCGGAGAGACGGGCTCCCCGTTGCGGGTCCACCGCACGAGCGACTCGAACCCGACACACATCCCCGAGGCCAGCGACACGATCGGCTGGTAGTGCACCTCGAAGTCGTTGGCGGCCACGGCCCGGCGGAGGTCGGTCTCGAGGCTCAGACGGTCGCGCACGCGCGCGTGCATGTCGGCGTCGAACACTTCGTGCCGTGACTTGCCGCGCGACTTGGCGTGATACATCGCGGTGTCGGCGTCGCGCATGATCTCGTCCGGATTGGTGTAGTGCGCGGGGCCAAAGGCGATCCCGATGCTCGCCGAGGTGAACACCTCGCGGCCGGCGATCGAAAATGGCGCGCTCAACGCGTCCTGGATCCGGCCGGCGATGGCGTTGGCCTGGCCGTCGTCGCTCAGACCGTTCAGAAAGACCGCGAATTCGTCGCCGCCCAGTCGCGCCAGGGCGTCACCCGGCCGCAGGCACGACTCCAGACGGCGCGATACCGCGATCAACAGCTCGTCGCCGACCATGTGGCCGAGACTGTCGTTGACAATCTTGAACCGGTCCAGATCGAGATACAGGACCGCGAAGCCGTGATTGAGGCCCCGGCGCCGGCACTCGTCGAGCCGGCGCCCGAGTCCCTCCACGAACACGGCGCGGTTGGAGAGACCGGTCAGCGCGTCGAGGAACCCGACGCTGCGGAGCCGCTCCTGCGCGATCGCCTGCTCGGTCGTGTCGGTGAGCGATCCGGCAATCCGATCGGGCTTGCGCCCCGCGGTTCTCACCGCGACCCCGCGGCAGAGGAACCGGCGGTAGGCGCCGTCTTTGTGGCGGATCCGGTGCTCGTGCTG
>WNFM01307909.1_pt3 | contig 24938 bp, 18 predicted proteins | sample 5400271 | NCBI WGS metagenome assembly WNFM01 (sample SAMN13153352, study PRJNA577476) | soil metagenome | isolation source: 60 cm saprolite on Douglas fir-dominated hillslope | place: USA:California | collected 2013-09-17 | reverse complement strand
TCGAAACGCCTGCCCCTCGCGCCCTCGCTCGAAGCCGTGCGCGCCCCGATCGAGAGCGATCTCGCCCAGGTCGACGAGGTGATCCGCCGTCGGCTCGATTCCAGTGTGGTCCTGATCGGCACCATCGCCAACTACATCGTCGCGAGCGGCGGCAAGCGCCTGCGCCCGGCGCTGGTGCTCCTCGCCGCCAACGCGTTCGGCGCCGAGGGCGGCGCCAAGCACGAGCTCGCCGCCGTGATCGAGTTCATCCACACCGCGACACTTCTGCACGACGACGTGGTGGACGAGTCGAGCCTGAGGCGCGGGAGGAAGACCGCCAACGCGGAATTCGGCAACGCCGCCTCGGTGCTGGTCGGCGATTTCCTCTATTCGCGCGCCTTCCAGATGATCGTCGAGGCGGGCAGCCTCACGGTGATGAAGGTGCTCGCGGATGCGACCAACGTGATCGCCGAGGGCGAGGTGCTGCAGCTATTGAACGTGCACGACGCCGACACCGACGAGGAGCAGTACCTGCGCGTGATCCGCTACAAGACCGCCAAGCTCTTCGAGGCCGCGACCCAGGTGGGCGCGATCATCGGCGGTGCGAGCCCGGCGCTGGAGCTGGCGCTCGCGCAGTACGGCATGCACCTGGGGACCGCCTTCCAGCTGATCGACGACGTGCTCGACTACTCGGGCGACCTGCACGAGACCGGCAAGAACCTGGGCGACGACCTCGCCGAAGGCAAGCCCACGCTGCCCATCATCTACGCCATGCGCGCCGGCAATTCCGGGGAGCGCGAGGTGATTCGCCACGCCATCGAGCACGGCGGCAAGGCCGAGCTGGAAGGTGTCGTGGCCGCCATCCACCGCGTCGGAGCGCTCGACTACGCGCGCGAGCGGGCGCGGGTCGAAGCGGCCACCGCCACGGCGCGCCTGGAGCAACTGCCGCACTCCACGTGCCGCGACAGCCTCGTTCAGCTCGCACAATTCTCCATCGACCGGAAGTTCTGAGGGACGGCTTCGTCGTCTCGAAGCCGCCGGTAGAGCTGCCGCCGCCCGTCGGGCAGCAGCGCGAGAAGGCAACCTTCTTCTTCGATCCAAGAGAGCCTCGCCCGCCCCAGGGTTCGCGGCGCGGGCGCGCGATACGGCCCCGACAGAGTCTGCCCGCCGGTGAAGCGCAGCCAATCTCCCGCGAAGCTGCGCGCGCGGTGCTGCGATGCCACCACCAGGGACCATCCGTCATGCGCGAGCAGCGCCGCCATGACGCAGTCGCCCAGCTCCTCGACGACGATCGACGAGGCCGGCGCCTGGCAGTCCTCGATCCACCAACCGGTGCCATCCCCGCCGGCGAAACCGGCATGCTGCGGCTCGAGCAACACGCTCGACGCCGCGAGCTTCAGGCGGACTTGCGCCGCGCGCCCGGAAAGCTCGAGCGCCGCCGGGTCGGCCATGCTCCAGGCGGGCTCGCCGTCGTCCGCGTAGGCGCAGCACACGGCCCGCGCGGAGCCGGCGTGGAACTCGACGAAGAATCCACGGCCCGGTTCGGCCGGGTTCCACCACCATCCGGGGCGTCGCTCGCCGACGGGCCGAGGCAGGCCCTGCGCGCTGCGGCGCAGGATCACCGCGCCCTCCATGATCAGGTCTCGCCGGGCATCGCGGGAGAAGAACTCCTGGTGCTCGCGAATCATCTCCCATGCCCACGCCGGCAGCGCGGAGTCATCGGCGCCCATCCCGAGGCGCAGCTCCGAACGCGCCTGGTCGACCATCGGCGACAGGTCGCCATTGATTGCTTCGACACGGCATTCGCGCCACTCGGGCCCGCGCGCGGCCGCCTCGAAGTACGAGCGCGTGAAGTGCCACTTGTCGTCGATCACTTCGAAGATCGGGTCGCTCTTGTCGCGCAGCCGCGCCTCGTGGTCGATGATCATGCGCTCGAGCATCGCGAAACCGGGGCCGCGCTTGCCGCGGCGTCGCGCTTCCGCGAGGACGCGCCGGTAGGCGATGCGCAGCACGCCGTGTCCCAGCTCGAAAGGCTCGATGAAGAGCGCCACGCCGTCCGAGGCGAGCGCGCCCGCGCAGGCACGCAGCACGCGCCGCGGATCGACGATGTGGTGCAGGATGGCGGCGCCCACCACGAGGTCGAAGGCGCCGCGGCGGAAGCGATCGTTGTTCGCGTCCATGCACACCAGGCCGTAGCGGCCCCGATACTCGGGCCGGGTCTCGAGGAAGTCGCGCAGGATCGCGAGGAGCTGCGGGCTGATGTCGGTGGCGACGACGAAGGCCAGGGGGTAGAGGTCGAGGAGGGGTATGACGGAATTGCCGGAGCCCGAGCCGATGTCGAGGATGAAGCGCGCGCCCGCACGCGAAGGGCCGCCGAGGAGGCGCGCAATGAGCGTGCGGAACCATTCCACGTTGTTGTAACGCTTGTGGTACGCGCCCGCGTTCTCCAGGAACTGCGCGCTCACGCCCCTCTTCGCCGCCCCGCGCTCGGACTGGGGCGTGAAGATTCCGCGTAGCCGCGCGTCGTCGTCGCCAAGGTCGCAGAGGGGTTCCGCGAAGCATTCCTGGAGGACCGAATTCATGGGCTGCATGATACAATTGCGGCTTCCATCCGCCGGTGTTTCGAGCGGAAAATTCGGGGTGTAGCTTAGCCTGGTAGAGCGCTACGTTCGGGACGTAGAGGCCGGAGGTTCGAATCCTCTCACCCCGACCAAATCCAAAACGGGCGTCAGCGACCGATTTCCGCGAGCCTGCGAAAATCGGTCGCTGACGCCCGTTTTTTTTTCTTACCGGCCGATTTTCGTGCATTGCGTCCAGGAGCCGCCCAGATCCCTGAAGTCGCGGCACATGCGCGGCCCGTTTCCTCTCCTGATGGGACGACATTGTCCCTTCGGGTGCAGGAAACCTGGCTGCGCTGCTTGCGCCAGGACGGCGGACGGATCGGATCGAACGGCGACCGTGAAGGCCAGGCTTTCGACACGGCCCGGCCCCTGCTTGACGTCGGCAGCTGTGAGCTCGAGCCGAAGCCCCCGCAGGCGAAATGTTCGATGAGCGCCATATTCGGGATAGCTCGCGCACTCCCCGAGCAATTCCTGCATGTGATATTGGCCTCGCGTATGCCATGCGGGAGAGCCGTCCTCGCCGAGAAAGGTCGATTCCATTTCGCCGGCCTTCTCGTTCAACGTGCAAAGAAACGAAGGCACGCCTTCGGACGGCTCGTGCGCATCGGAGCGGCAGAACAGCATGTACGCCATCGCCCGTGATGGCGTGAGGATGGGGATTTCGATCGAGACAGGTCCAGCCGCGCTCTCGATTCGGAATGTTTCCTTCATCGGCAGGATCGCCGGCCACCGTGAAGCTTCGGCAGGAAGGACGAGCAGAACCATCCCCACGCAACTCGCGACGCGAGCGATCACTAGAGCCTCCGGGTGGCGTCCGGCTGTTCGCTTGGCGGAGTCGGCTCGGAGCGCCGGGCGGTCATCGACCGGCCCAGCTCTTTTCGGTCGTCCTCGTTCAACCAGCGGTCGAAGAACTCCTGTAGCGCCGACTCCTCCGCGAGGATGTGACGGGCGTACGCGGCGACGAGGGCGTGCACGTCGCTCGCGGGCAGGATGCGCGGGAGGCCCTCGGCGATGCCGTCGAGCGGCTTCTTGATTTTCGACCAGCGCGATTCGATCTCGCGATGGTCGCGCTCGAGCTCCGCGCGCAGCGCCTCGAAGCGCGCGCGCTCGCCTCGGCATCGATCCCGCGGGAGTCGACGTGGGCGCGCAATCGTTTCAGCGTTTCGAGCTGCTTCTCGATGCGTCGGTGGCAGGCCAGCAACATCTCGAGGGGATCGTCGAACCCCACCGTCGTATCGAAAAGGCTCGGGCGCGCGGTCCTTTTCATCCCAATGCGACCGCGCGGCGCCGCAAAGGTCGCACGCGGGTTCATGCGATGCGATCGGCGATCACCACGTAGCGCAGCGCCGTGCCGGGAAGCACCGCGTCGAAGGGGAAGCACGTGATGAGCGTGAGCTGCGCGGATCCCGCGTCGTCGAGGACGCGCGTCTCGCCCTTGTCGACCACGGCGACTTCGCGAACACGGTAGCGCGCCGCATTGCCCTTCGCGATCTCGACGTCGATCTCCTCGCCGAGGGCGAGCGTGCGCAGGAAAGCGAAGTGCGTGTCGCGGTGCGCGACGATCACGGTGTTTCCGCTCATGCCCGGCGACGCGGTGCCGCTCACGTGCGCGGGGCCGAAAGCCAGCGCGCGATTGCTCGCGGCATCGAGGACATAGAGCTCGATGCCGCGTCCCGGCACGGTGAGGCGCGCGATGGGCCGCATGTCGGCCCACGGCCAGGGGCGGCGCGAGGGGCCGCCGTCGCGCGCCTGCGCCCACGCCGAGGCGATGAGGTGCTGCGCGAGATTCGCCTTCAGGTGGATCCAGCCGGCGGCGGCGACCTGCCACGCACCGAGCATCACCAGCGCCAGCGCCGCGAGGCGCAGCTTCACGCGGCCCTCCTCGCCGGGACCGCGCGCCCGACGGCGGCGACGATCCCGGCGCTTGCGAGCGCGATGAGGCCCAGGAGGAGTTGCAATGTCGCGGACGTGTCGGTCTGCGGGATCTCGCCGCTCCAGCCCTGCGGCGGACTCGCCTTCACCAACGCGGTCTTCAACGCGCCGCTGGGGTTGGAGACCGACACGTCCACGGCGACGAGGCTCGTATAGGCGCTCACCAGGTGGTGCTCGAGCGCGACCTTCACCACCTGCGGGCGGATGGATGTCGGATCGGCGCCACGCGTCATCTCGTCCATGAGGCTCGCGATCCTGGCCCTGGCCCAGAGGGCGCCCACGCCATTCGCGTCGCCATCGCGCGAAGGCGTGAGCGCCACGCTCCAGGGTTGGTTGCCGCGCGTGCCCGACACGGTGATGGCTTGCGCGAAGTGCGCGGCGGAGGCGGACACGACGATGGGTTCGCCGAGGTAGAGGTCGGGCACGCGGCGCGGGAAGGTTTCCACGGCGCTGCCGTCGGCCCAGCGGATCGCGACGTCCCGCAGCACCGGCGCCTCGATCTTCACGAAGAGCGCGCGCATCTTCTCCTCGACCTCGTGCACGTCGCCGATCTGGGTGAAGGTGCCGCGGCCGAACTGCGCGGCCACGGTCATGAAGTGGCCGTTGGGCGCCGGTCCGATTCCGACCGTGAACAGGCGCGAGTTGCCCAGGCGCTTCTCGATCAGCTTGAAGAGCTCGTCCTCGTTGGACACGCCGCCGTCGGTCATGAAGACCACCTGGCGCAGGTAGCCGGGCGTCTCGCGCCCGTCGAGCGCGAATTCCAGCGCCGGCACCATCTCCGTGCCGCCGCCCGCCTTCAGCTTCGCCACCCACGCCTTCGCGTTCGCGAGGTTCTGCGGCGTGGCCGGAAGCGCCGCGACGAAGAGCGGGTGCATCACGGAATTGAATTCGAGCACGTTGAAGCGGTCGCGCTCGGTGAGGGTCGAGAGCGCGTGATTCACCGCGGCCTTGGCCTGCTCCATGGAAGCGCCGGCCATGGAGCCCGACGTGTCGACGATGAGGATGGTCTCGCGCGGCACGCGCTGGACCGCGGCCTTCTCGGCCGCGTTGGGTTCCGGGGGCACCACCATGATGAGCGCGTAGGCCGTTCCGGCAACGTCCTGCGTGAAGACGGCGGCCTGCGGCGCGGCATCGGGCGCCACGCTCCACTTGAGCTCGAAGTCGCGATCGGCCTCCTCCTGCTCCTTGGAAAGGTAGACCGCGGTGCGATGGCCTGCCTCCTTCTGCACGAACACCTCGTGATAGGAGCTCTGCACGTTGGCGATCGGCAGGCCCGAGTCGATCGTGACCGCGATGTCGACGGCATTGGTGAGGCCGCCGCAGCCGTCGCTCGCGTAGCTCGGCTCCTGCACCGGGCCGTCGAACTCGCCGGCCTCGAGCGCCTTGGGCACGTCGGGCATGGCGTCGCGGGCTTGCGCCGGGACGTAGCGCGGCGTGACCGCCAGCGGGAAGCGCAGGCGGTACTCGCCCTTCTCGTAGGCGAGCGTCTGCTGGTACTCGATGGTGACGCGCACGTTCTCGTTCGGTCCGATGTGCGCCACCGCGTTGGTGAAGAGGTTGGGGCGCTGCTGCTCGACGAGCGCGGCCTTGCGGCCTTCCGACCTGGCCTTGTCGTAGGTGCGGCGCGCTTCCTCCTTTTCCTTGACCTGGCCTTCGATCACGCGCTCTCCGATGCGCATCCAGAGGTGGTCCACGGCGGCCTTCTCGGGGAGCGGGAAGACGTAGACACCCTCGACGAATTCGCTTCCCGGGTTGTGGAACACCTGCGAGAGGCGCGTTCGCGCGATCATCCCGGTGACCTCGATCGCCACCTCGGTCTCGACCTTGGGCGCGACCACGTATTCGCCCGCGGTTGCCGTTCGCAGCATGAGCGTGCCGGTCTTCGCGTCGTTCAGGCTCGCCGCCTGCGTCGCGCTCGCGAGCGCCAGCGTGATCACCGCGAGCGCCACCGCCGCCGCGAGCCCGCTCGCGAACGCGTTCGCCCCGAGCTGCAGGAATTCCCCGATTGCCGCCTTGCGCTTGTCCATCCCGTCCGTGTCCTTTTCCGCCCGTTGTGAGAGTGGGCAGCGTCATTTCGCGCGCCCGCGCGGCGCGCGCGCTGGCGCCTCGCGGGCAGGGCAGCGATCAAATGTGGCGAAAAACTGCCGTCAGCGGAAAAGTGGTGTCAGGTACGACTTTCGTCGGAATCCCGACGAAAGTCGTACCTGACACCACTTTTTCTGGATAATCGCGGTCCATGGCTCGCCGCATCGCGCTGGTCGAGGACGACCCCACCATCCGCCAGAACTATGTCGACGCGCTGACGCGCGCGGGCTATGAGGTCGCGGCGTTCGGCGACCGGGCGAGCGCGCAGAAGATGCTCGCGGCGCGCCTTCCGGAGCTCGCCATCATCGACATCGGCCTCGGCCCCGACATCGACGGCGGCTTTGCGCTCTGCCGGGAGCTGCGCGCGGCGAGCGAGCGCCTGCCGATCATCTTCCTTTCCGCGCGCGACTCGGACTTCGACATCGTCTCGGGGCTGCGCCTGGGAGCCGACGACTACCTCACCAAGGATGTCAGCCTGCCGCACCTCCTGGCGCGCATCGCCGCGCTCTTCCGGCGCGTGGACGCGACCTCGCAGCCGGCGGTGGCCGAGGACGTGCTGAACCGAGGCAGCCTCGCGCTCGATGCCCAGCGCATGACGGCCACGTGGAAGGGCCGGGCGGTGGGGCTTACCGTCACCGAGTTCTGGATGGTGCACTCGCTCGCGCGCCACCCGGGCCACGTGAAGGACCGCGACCAGCTGATGCGCGACGCCGAGATGGTGGTGGACGACGGCACCATCACCTCGCACGTGAAACGCATCCGCAAGAAGTTTCTCGCCGTCGACGCCGCGTTCGCGGCGATCGAGACCGTTTATGGAATGGGGTATCGATGGATCGAATGAGAATCGCATGCGCCGCGTTCGCGCTGGCCGCCAGCGCGAGCGCCGGCGCCGAAGACGCGCGCTGGTACCTGAAGACCGACAACGACGTGGCCTTCGGCACCGACCGCTGGTACTCGAGCAGCGTGCGCATCGCGCGCGTGAAGGACGGCATCGAGCTGGGCCTGGTGCAGGACGTGTACACGCCCGCCGCCAAGGACTGGCGCCCCGGCCACGACGATCGCGTGCCGGTGGGAAGGCTCCTCGCTTCGGGCGCGATGCATGGCGAGGGCCCGGGCTACTTCCAGACCCTCGAGCTGGCGCTCGGCGTGCGCGGCCCCGCGGCGCTCGGCCGCCAGGCCACCACCGCGATCCACCATCTCATCAGCGCGCCCCACGTCGACTGGTCGCGCCAGCTCGAAAACCGCTTCGACGCGAGCCTCGCGTTCACGCGCACCCAAGCCGTCGTGAGCGATCGCTTCAAGCTGCACGGCGGGGCCACGCTCGGCAACCAGTTGAGTTTCGCGCACGCGGGCTTCGAGGTGCGCGCCGGCAACCCCGCGTTTTCCAGCGCGGTCCTGCGCTTCGCGCCCACGCCGCCTTTCGCCACGGGCGTGGACGCCGGCTGGAGCGCCTACGCCGGCGCGAGCATCCGCGTCATCGGCCATAACGAGCTCCTCTCGCGCAACTACGATCCGTTCGGCCCGGATCTCGAGAGCCGGCGCAGCATGACGCGCGTCGCCGCGGGGGTCGCATGGACACGCGGCTGGGGCACGCTCGCCCTGGACGTCGCACAGGATTCGAAGGAGTACGACGCGCAATTCGCGCCGCAGCGCTTCGGGTCGCTCTCGGTCCACGTTCCCTTCTGAGCGGCGGCGCGGGACCGGTGCGCGCGAGCTTCGTCCACGGCATCCGCTTCCGCCTGGTGATGGCGGCGCTGGTGCTCCTCGCGCTGCCGTGGCTCGCGGTGCAGTTCATCTCGCGCATGGAGGCGGTCCTGCGCGAATCGCAGGAGCAGGCGATCGGCGCTACCGCGCGCGCCGTCGCCTCCGCCCTTTCCGACCGCCCGGCCCTCTTCGCCGCCTCCGCCGACGCGCTCGACGCGCAAGCCGAGGAGCGCCGGCGCATCGTGGCGCTGTTCGCCGCCGCCGACCCCAACGCCGCGGCGAGCCTCGGCAACGCCTATGTGCCCTCGGAGGAGATCGAGCGCTTCCTCGCCATCATGGGCCGGCGCTCGTCGCGCCTGTGGGTGGTCGATACGCGCTCGCGCGTGCGCGGGCTTTACGGTGCGCTCACCGACGAGGCGGTGAAGGCGAGGAGCCTCGCCGGCTGGCTGAAGCCGCTCGCCGCACTCGTGGTTCCGGCGCCGCGCGTGCCCAGCGCGGGCGACGAGTCGCAGCCGATGCGCGGGCAGATCGACCGGGCGCTGATCGGCGTTTCCGGAACGCAGTGGCGCGGCACGCGCGACCGCGACGTGGCGATCCTTTCCTCGGCGCAGCCGATCTACGTGGGCTACGACATCGTGGGGGCGGTGGTGGTCGAGGAGACCACCGCCTCGATCCAGCTCCTCAAGGAGTCGGCGCTCGAGAACCTCCTCGCGGTGACGCTCGCCGTGGTCGGCGCGGCGCTTGCCATCCTTCTCGCTTTCGCCACGCGTCTTACCACGCGCATCCGCCGCCTGCACGCCGAGGCCGACGCGGCGATCGACGGCGAGGGCCGCGTGCGCGGCGCGATCACGCCCACCGACGCGCGCGACGAGATCGGCGAGCTCTCGCGCACCACCGCCTCCGTGCTTGCGCGCCTCAAGGACTACAACGCCTACCTCGAAGCGATGGCGGGGCGCCTTTCCCACGAGCTGCGCACGCCGGTCGCGGTGGTGCGCTCCTCGCTCGATAATCTGAAAGCGCAGGCGCTATCCGATGAGGCGCGCGTCTACGTGGAGCGGGCGGGCGAGGGCGTGGAGCGCCTGGCGCGCCTCATCTCGCGGCTTTCGGAGGCCACGCGCCTCGAGCGGCTGCTGGAGTCGGCCGAGCGCGAGCGCTTCGACCTGGGCGCCGTGGTGGCGGGCTGCGTCGAGGGCTACCGCGCCGCGTATCCCGCGCGCCGCTTCGATTACTCGGGGCCAGCGGGCGCGCTCGCGTGCGTCGGCGTTCCCGATGCGATTGCGCAGCTCCTCGACAAGCTCGTGGAGAACGCCAACGACTTTGCGCCGCCGGGAAGCGCCATCCGCGTCTTCCTCGCGTCGCAAGGCCCGCGCGCGCTCCTCGCGGTCGAGAACGACGGGGCAGCGCTGCCCAGCGCGATGGTGGCGCGCCTCTTCGATTCGATGGTGTCGCTGCGCCCGCCCGAGCCCGCGCGCGGCGGCGCTCACCTGGGCCTGGGCCTCTACATCGTTCGCCTCGTCGCCGAATTCCACGGCGGGGGCGTGCGCGCGCGAAACCTCTGCGCCGAAGGCGGCGCGCGATTCGAAGTCGAGGTGCTTTTGCCGTAAACTCCTTGCCCGAATCGACACGCAATCAACGGGATGGAAATTTGGGCCGCATCGTACTCCTCCTCATCATCGCTTTCGGGGTCTACCTCCTCTTCCGCGGCTTCTTCCGCGTGAACACGAAGAAGCCCGCAGAGCACGCGCACGTCGATGCCGAGGACATGGTCGCGTGCGCGCGTTGCGGAGTGCACCTGCCGCGCAGCGACGCTCGCCTGCACGAGGGCGTGTTCTATTGCGAGGACAATCCGCGCTGCAAGGGGCCATGAGCGCGATGGCCGACAACGTCGCAGTCGAACCCAGGCGCGCCTCGCGCTCGCCGTTCATCGTCGAGGCCGACGACACCACGTGGCGCACGCTGGCGGTCCTGTGCACCTACCGCATCGTGCTCGCGATCTTCGTCGCCGGCGCCTTCGCGTTCCTCAACCGCTTCTTCAACTTCGGCATCATGGCGCCCTCGGCGGTGCTGCCGACGATCGTCTCGTACACGGTCGCCTCGGTGATCCTCTTCGTCCCCGCGCGCCTGCGCGAGCCGAGCTTGAGCCTGCAGGTGACCGCCGGCATCGTCGTGGACGTGGTCGCGATCGTGATGCTCATGTACGCGAGCGGCGGGGTGCGCAGCGGCCTGGGCGTGCTCCTCCTGGTGTCGCTCGCCGCGGCCGGCCTCATCACGCGCGGGCGCCTCGTCTTCTTCCACGCGGCGATCGCGGCGATCGCGATCCTCCTCGAGCAGACCGTGCAGATCTGGCGCTACGACGCGGGAGTGCAGGATTTCGTGCAGGCCGGCATCACCAGCGCGGCGTTCTTCGCCACCGCGGGCCTCGCCTCGGCGCTGGCGCGCTACGCGCGCACCAGCGAGGAGATCGCCGAAGAGCGCAAGATCGACCTCGCCAACCTGTCGCAGATCAACGAGCTCGTGATCCGCGACATGCAGGACGGCATCCTCGTGGTCGACGGCAACGGGCGCATCCGCCAGAACAACCCGCGCGCCATCCAGCTATTGGGAGCGCTGCCGCCGGGGCGCTGGCCGTTGATCTCCGAGTACACGCCGGAGATCGCGGCACTCCTCGACGCGTGGCGGCGCGGGTCCGAAACCACCTTCATGCAGTTGCGCACCCCACGCAGCGCGGGTGAGCTGCAGGTGCACTTCGTGCCGATCGGCGCGGGCAACCCCGCGCCCACCGTGGTCTTCGTCGAGGACGTGGGCCGCATGCGCCAGCAGGCGCAGCAGATGAAGCTCGCCGCCCTCGGGCGCCTCACCGCCTCGATCGCGCACGAGATCCGCAACCCGCTTTCGTCCATCGGCCACGCGGCCGAGCTGCTCGACGAGGACCGGCGCCTGAACGACGCGGACCTGCGCTTGATCGAGATCATCCGCGGCAACGTCTCGCGCCTGGACCGCATCGTCGAGGAGGTCCTGTACCTGAACCGCCGCGATCGCGCGCAGCCCGAATCGATCGACGCCGCGCCCTACCTCGCCAACTTCGCCACGGAATTCTGCGCCACCGAGAAGGTGGCCGACGATTGCATCGACATCCAGGTCCGCACCTCGCAGCGCCTGTGGTTCGACCGCCAGCACCTGGACCAGGTGCTGTGGAACATCGCGCGCAACGCGTTACGCCATAGCCGCCGCCAGGTGGGCTCGGTGCGCGTGATCGCGGCTCCCTCCACCGTTCCCGGCCGCCTCGTGATCGACGTGATCGACGACGGCGCCGGCGTCACGCGCGAGAGCCAGGCGCACCTCTTCGAGCCCTTCTTCACCACCGAGGCGCAGGGCACCGGCCTGGGCCTGTACATCGCCCGCGAGCTGTGCGAAGGCAACTCGGCGCGCATCGAGTATGTCGATGGCTCGGGCGGCGGACACTTCCGCATCACCTTGAAAGGCGCCTGATGAACCGCAAAGCGGTCCTGATCGTGGACGACGAGGCCGACATCCGCGAGCTCCTCGTGCTGACCCTTTCGCGTATGGGAGTCGATGCCGACACGGCCTCCAGCTTCAAGGAGGCCCAGGAAGCGCTGAAGACGCGCCCCTACGACCTCGCGCTCACCGACATGCGGCTCCCCGATGGCGACGGGCTCATGGTGCTGCGCCATATAGCCGAGCATCACGGCAATACGCCCGTGGCGGTGATCACGGCGTACGGATCGACCGAGAACGCGGTGGCGGCGTTGAAGGCGGGCGCCTTCGACTATCTCGCCAAGCCGATCAAGCTCGAGCAGCTTCGACCGCTGGTGATGAGCGCGTTGAAGCTCCCCAAGCCCGCGCAGAGCCGGCGCGTGGCGAGCGGCGAGAGCAGCGTCGCGGGGCTGCCGCGCCTCCTCGGGGAGTCCGCGCCGATCGCGCGTGCGCGCGACATGATCGCGAAGCTCGCGCGCTCCCAGGCGCCGGTCTTCATCACCGGGGAGTCGGGCAGCGGCAAGGAGGTCGCGGCGCGCCTCATCCACTCCGGCTCGGCGCGCGCCGATGCGCCGTTCGTCGCGGTGAACTGCGGGGCGATTCCCGAGAACCTGATGGAGAGCGAGTTCTTCGGCTACAAGAAGGGAGCTTTCACCGGCGCCGACGCCGACAAGATGGGCTACCTCAAGGCCGCCGAGCGCGGCACGCTCTTCCTCGACGAGGTGGGCGACCTGCCGCTCGCGATGCAGGTGAAGCTCCTGCGCGTGATCCAGGAAAAGAAGGTGCGGCGCGTGGGCGACACGCAGGAGGATGCGATCGACGTGCGCATCATCTCCGCCACGCACCGCAGCCTTTCCCAGCAGGTGGACGCCGGCGAATTCCGCCAGGACCTCTTCTACCGGCTGAACGTGATCGAGCTGAAGATGCCGAGCCTGCGCGAGATCCCCGAGGACATCCCGCTCATGGTCGAGCAGGTGGTCGAGCGCCTCGCCCGCCAGAGCGGCAACCCGCCGCCGGCGATCTCGGAGGAGGCGATGCTGGCGCTGCGCCGCTATGACTTCCCCGGCAACGTGCGCGAGCTGGAGAACATCCTCGAGCGCGCGCTGGCGCTGTGCACCGGCAACAAGATCCTCGAAAGCGACCTCTACCTCACCCAAGCCACCGCGCGGGACAAGGTCGCGCCCCTGGATGGCGCCCTCGGCACCCGCGGCCTGCCGCTGCACGACTTCCTCGACCAGGTCGAGCGCGAGGCCATCACCAAGGCCCTCGAGGCCACCCGCTTCAACAAGACCGCCGCGGCCAAACTGCTGGGGATCACCTTCCGGTCGCTGAGGTACCGACTGGATCGGTTGGGAATCGATTGAAAAGGCGTGTCAGGTACAACTTAAAAAGTCGTGTCAGGTACGACTTTTGGTGACGGCGTTGACGCCTGAAAAAGTCGTACCTGACACCACTTTTCAGTCTCCTCATTGCGACGATCGTCCGGAGGGCGAGAAGGTGTCGCTCCTGGTGATCCACAACATCGCGTTGCCGCCGGGCGAGTACGGCGGGCCGTGGATCGACGATCTCTTCATGGGCAGGCTCGATCCCGCGGCGCATCCTGATTTCGAGGAGATCGCCGGGCTCAAGGTGTCGTCGCACTACTTGATTCGCCGCGATGGCTCCCTTACCCAGTACGTTCCCACCGACAAGCGCGCGTGGCACGCCGGGGTGTCGAGCTGGAAGGGCCGCGAGCGTTGCAACGATTTTTCCATCGGCATCGAGCTCGAGGGCTCCGACGACGTCCCGTTCGCCGAGCCGCAGTACGAAACCCTCACCGCGCTCACGCGCGAGCTATTCCAACGCTACGGGCGGCTTGATATCGCGGGCCACAGCGACATCGCGCCCGGCCGCAAGACCGACCCCGGCCCGTGGTTCGAATGGGACCGTTTTCGGGCCGCTCTGGCGTAATTCTTACTGCTCAATTCTTCAGCAAGATCCCTCGCCAAGGGCCTGAATATGCGGGGAAAAAAAGACCTTAAAAAGTCTCTTGCTTTGCCCATTGGGCTTTACTAGACTTTGTGCCCATGCCCTCCACACAGCACTATATCTTGTGGAAGGCTTGTGAATAAGGTGTGCAAAAGACCGGCTTCCCACAGGCTTATTCGAGGCAAATCCGGAGCTTAGCGGGTCCACAGAACCCGTGAGCAGAGTCAGCCGGGGTGATCGGCGCCCGAACCCCGGGGCCCAAAAACAGTATTCAGGAGACGATCCATGCGCTTGGCATCCGATATCAATCCCGCCGCCCCGCTTCCCAACCCCATCCTCGGGGAGGAAACCAGTACGCAGCCGGAGAGATACGCGGACTACAAGATCATCCGACGCAATGGCGCCGTGGTGGGCTTCGAGCCCGACAAGATCGCGGTCGCCATGACCAAGGCATTCCTCGCGGTTTCGGGCAATACGGCCGCCGCCAGCGCCGGCATGCGCGAGAAAGTGCATGCGCTCACTCAGTCGGTGGTGCAGTCCCTCATGCGCCGCCATCCCGCGGGCGGCACGTTCCACATCGAGGACGTGCAGGACCAGGTCGAGCTCGCGATGATGCGCGCCGGCGAGCACCAGGTCGCGCGCTCGTACGTGCTCTACCGCGAGGAGCGCGCGCGCGAGCGGGCCAAGCGCGTGCAGGAAGCGGTCGAGTCGCGCCAGCCGCGCATCCACGTGATGGTGGGCGGGGCCAAGGAGCCGCTCGACACCGACAAGCTCGAGGTGCTGATCACCTCGGCCTGCGCCAACCTGGGCGCCGACGTCGATCCGAAGAAGATCATGGATGCGACGTTGCGCGACCTCTACGACGGCGTGCCGCTGGAAGAGGTGCACAAGTGCGCCATCCTCGCCGCGCGCATGCTGATCGAGCAGGATCCCGACTACACGTACGTCACAGCGCGCCTCCTCCTGCATACCATCCGCCGCGAAGTGCTCGGCGCCGAGGTGCTGCACGAGGAGATGTCGCACGGCTACGCCGAATACTTCCCGACCTTCATCAGCCAGGGCGTGAAGGCGCAGCTTCTCGACGAGCGCCTCGCCTCCTTCGACCTGAAGCGCCTCGGGGCGGCCCTCAAGCCCGAGCGTGACCTGCAGTTCAACTACCTCGGCCTGCAGACGCTCTACGACCGTTATTTCCTGCACATCCACGAGCGGCGCATCGAGCTGCCGCAGGCGTTCTACATGCGCGTGGCGATGGGGCTTTCGCTGCAGGAGATCAACCGTGAAGAGCGCGCCATCGAGTTCTACAACGTGCTCTCGACGTTCGACTTCATGTCGTCCACGCCGACCCTCTTCAACGCGGGAACGCTGCGCTCGCAGCTCTCGTCGTGCTACCTCACCACGGTCGCCGACGATCTCGACGGGATCTACGAGGCGATCAAGGAAAACGCGCTCCTCTCGAAATTCGCCGGCGGCCTCGGCAACGACTGGACGCCGGTGCGCGCGCTGGGCTCGTACATCAAGGGGACCAACGGGAAGTCGCAAGGTGTGGTGCCTTTCCTGAAGGTGGTGAGCGATACCGCCGTAGCCGTGAATCAGGGTGGAAAAAGAAAGGGCGCGGTGTGCTGCTACCTCGAGACCTGGCACCTCGACATCGAGGAGTTCCTCGAGCTGCGCAAGAACACCGGCGACGACCGCCGCCGCACCCACGACATGAACACGTCGAACTGGATCCCGGACCTGTTCATGAAGCGCGTGATGGAAGGCGGCGACTGGACGCTCTTCTCGCCCTCGGACGTGCCGGACCTCCACGACAAGTTCGGCAAGGCCTTCGAGGACGGATACGTCGAGTACGAGCGCAAGGCCGCGCGCGGGGAGTTGAAGCTCCACAAGAAGATCGCCGCGCAGAGCCTGTGGCGCAAGATGCTCACGATGCTCTTCGAGACCGGGCATCCGTGGATCACGTTCAAGGACGCGGCGAACATCCGCAGCCCACAGCAGCACGTCGGCGTGGTGCACTCATCTAACTTATGTACCGAGATAGTTTTGAATACAAATGCCGAAGAGATCGCCGTGTGCAACCTCGGCAGCGTGAACCTCCTCGCGCACGTGAGGCACGGCAGGCTCGACCACGAGAAGCTGAAGCGCACCATCACCACGGCGATGCGCATGCTCGACAACGTGATCGACATCAACTACTACGCGGTGAAGAAGGCGCGCGACTCCAACATGCGCCACCGCCCGGTGGGCCTCGGCATCATGGGCTTCCAGGATTCGCTGCACGAGCTGCGCATCCCGTACGCGAGCGATGCCGCGGTGGAATTCGCCGACCGCTCCATGGAAGCGGTGTGCTACTACGCCTACTGGGCCTCGACCGAGCTCGCCAGGGAGCGCGGGCGCTACTCGAGCTTCCCGGGCTCGCTCTGGGACAAGGGGATCCTGCCGCACGACTCGCTGAAGCTCCTCCTCGACGAGCGCGGCGGCTACGTCGACGTCGACCAGTCGGAGTCGATGGACTGGGCGGCGTTGAGGAAGCGCATCAAGGAGCACGGCATGCGCAACTCCAACTGCGTGGCCATCGCGCCGACCGCGACCATCTCCAACATCATCGGCGTGTCGGCCTCCATCGAGCCCAACTACCAGAACCTCTTCGTGAAGTCGAACCTGTCGGGCGAATTCACCGTGGTGAACGAGAGCATGGTTCGCGATCTCAAGAAGATGGGCCTGTGGGACGCGGTGATGGTGAACGACCTCAAGCACTTCGACGGCTCCATCGGCAAGATCGACCGCGTGCCGCAGGACATCCGCAACCTGTACGCGACCGCCTTCGAGGTCGACGCGAAATGGCTGGTGGAAGCGGGCGCGCGCCGCCAGAAGTGGATCGACCAGGCGCAGTCGCTCAACATCTACATGGCGGGCGCCTCCGGCAAGAAGCTGGACGAGACCTACAAGCTCGCATGGCTGCGTGGCTTGAAGACGACGTACTACCTGCGCACGCTGGCGGCGACCTCTGCGGAGAAATCCACCGGCAAGGGCGGCGAGCTGAACGCGGTCTCGGCAAGCGGCGGCGCGGGCGCCATGGCGTCCGGCGGCGCGGGCGCAGCCGCATCCGACGAAGCGAAGTTCTGCTCCATCGACAATCCCGAATGCGAGGCCTGCCAATAGCGAGCGAGGTGCCGTGTGTCGAAGTTTCTCGGTGTCGACGGAAAGAGCCATCCCGAGGGGTACTTTGTCGGGATCGACGGAAAGTATCATCCGCCGGGTTCCTTCGTCGGCGTCGACGGGAAGTATCACAAGCGCGGTGAGTTCATCGGCATCGACGGCAAGTACCATCCCGGCGGCCACTTTCTCGGCAACGACGGCCATTACCATCCCCAGGGTTGGTTCCTGGGTTCCGATGGCCGTTATCACGAAGCAGGATCGTTCCTGGGCTGCGACGGCCTCTATCATCCGAAGGGCTCGTACCTCGGGCCGGATCGGCGCTACCACCGCGCCCGAACGTTCCTGGGATCCGATCGCAGGCATCACGACCGGATCAAGAAGGCTTGAAGCGCCGGGTCTGATGTAGCGCGCAAAAAAAGTCGAGGCGCGGTCAGGGGGCAGGGAGGCGATACCGCCTCCCTTTTCTTTTCGGGCAATATCGGCGTTCGCTTCCGAACCCGCAACCCAGGAGTTGACCGATGCGATCCCTTGCAACACTCGCCGCGATCGGCATTGCATTGCTGTCCACCGCCGCCCACGCCGCCGAGCGCCCGCTCGTCATGGGGCCGAATGCCGGCATCTCCGCGGGCCATCCGCTCACCACGTCGGCGGCCTTCGAGATCCTCGCGCGCGGCGGCAATGCGTTCGACGCGGGCGTCGCGGCGTTGCTGGTAGGCGGTGTCGTCGAGCAGGACCTCTACAGCCTGGGGGGCGAAGCGCTGGTGCTGGTCTATCCGGTGAGCGAGAAGAAGGTGATTTCCATCGTCGGGCAGGGATGGGCGCCGAAGGGCGCCACCCTCGAATGGTACGAAGCGCGCGGCAAGAACCTGCAGGGCAAGGGCCTCGATCCGGCGGTGGTGCCCGGGGCGCTGCACGCCGCGCTGACGGTGCTCGAGCGCTGGGGCACGATGAGCTTCGAGGAAGTTTCGGCGCGCGCCATCCAGTACGCCGGGCGCGGCTTCGCGATCCGGCCGCGAACGGTGGAGGCGATCAAGCTGCAGAAGGACTTCATCGAGCGCTGGCCGGGCAACAAGAGCTACTGGATGAAGGCCGACGGCGCGATGTACAAGCCGGGCGAGGTCATCCGTTTCCCCGGCCTCGCGACGACGCTGACCAAAATGGTCGAGGCGGAACGCGCGGCGAAGGCGCAGGGCCGGGGCGCCGGCATCGCGGCCGCGCGCGACCGCTTCTACAAGGGCGACATCGCCGCCGACATGGTGGCGTTCCTGAAGAAGAACCAGGCGCCCTTCGAGCTCGACGATTTCGCCGAGTTCTACGCGCGCGTGGAAGCGCCCGCGATGACCACCTACCGCGGCTACCAGGTCTACAAGCATTCGACCGGCAGCCAGGGGCCGGTGCTCCTCGAGGCGCTCAACATCCTCGAGGGATTCGACTTGAAGGCGATGAAGCACAACAGCCCCGAATACATCCACGTGATGGTGGAGGCGTTGAAGCTCGCGTACGCGGATCGCGACACCTACTACGCCGACCCGGATTTCGTGCGCGTCCCGACCGAGGGGTTGCTGTCGAAAGCGTACGCGAAGGAGCGCGCCAAGCTGATCGATCCAAAAAATGCATCGCGCGCGTTCGTGGCGGGGAACCCGCTCCCCTTCGACTCCGGAGTGAAGGAGTGGAAGTACTGGGTGGCCAACCTCGCGCAAGCCGCGAAGCCGAACCAGCCGGTGGTGGATCCGGAGCCGGTGTCGGGCGGCGTCAAGGACACCACCCACATCGCCATCATCGACAAGGACGGCAACATCTTCGACAGCACGCCGAGCGGTGGCTGGATTCCCGGCGCGGTGATCCTGGGCGACACGGGCATCGGCATGAGCATCCGTGGCGAGCAGTTCTGGCTCGACAAGACCCGCGCCGCGCAGCTGCGCCCGCGTTCGCGCCCGCGCTACACGCTCACGCCCAGCATCGTGCTGCGTAACGGCGAACCCTTCATGGCGCTCGGCACGCCGGGCGGCGACAACCAGGACCAGACGATCCTGCAGGCCTTCCTCAACATCGTGGAATTCTGGCCCGAGTGGTATCCGAACCTGCACGAGGCCTTCGAGTGGCCGCGCGTCCAGACGCTGCATTTCTACGGCTCGTTCTGGCCGCACAACACGGGCTTCAACAAGCTGAACCTCGAGTCCACGCTTCCCGACTCGGTATTCAAAGAGCTGCAGCAGCGCGGCCACGACGTCACCAAAATTAAGCCCTACAGCATCGCGAGCTGCGCCACCGCCGTGATGATCGATCCGGCCACGGCCAACCGCATCGCCGGGGCGGAGCGCCGGCGCGACTGCTACGCGATCGCGTACTAGGAGAACTTCGCCCGCCGTTACGCGTCTCAGATCTTTCGGGCCCACCCAACACGAAGAACACCATGGAGCAGCGCCCCGGAACCGCTTTCCCCCTCGAAGTCGCGCCGCGCCTGCCGGCGGCGCTCGGGCGCCTCGAGGAGCTCGCCAACAATCTCTGGTTCAGCTGGGACCGGCCCACGCGAGCGCTCTTCGCGCACCTCGATCCGGCGCTCTACGAGGCGGTGAACCAGAGCCCGAAGGCGCTCCTCAAGAACGTGAGCCAGCGAAGGCTCGAGGAAGCGGCGCGCGATCCCTCGTTCCTGCACGACTTCGATCGCACGCTGGCCGCGTACGACGCGTATCACTCCCGCTCGTCGGGCCCCAACGGTGCGCGCGCACTGAAGGAGGGCGAGCTGGTCGCCTATTTCTGCGCCGAGTTCGGCTTCCACGAAAGCCTGCCGATCTATTCGGGGGGCCTGGGCATCCTCGCCGGCGACCACTGCAAGACGGCGAGCGATCTCGATATCCCCTTCGTCGCCGTGGGGCTTCTCTATCGCCAGGGCTACTTCCAGCAGGCGATCGACGGCGAGGGCTGGCAGCAGGCGTCGTACGGCGACAACGACTTCAGCGACCTGCCGATCACCGCGGTGATGAAGGACGGCAAGCCCCTCGAGGTGAGCGTGGAGTTCGGCGACCACGACGTGAACGTTCGCCTCTGGCACGCGCGCATCGGCCGCGTGAGCCTCTACCTCCTCGATACCGACCTGGAGAGCAACAAGCCCGAGGACCGCGCCACCGCGCACCGCCTGTACGGCGGCGACCGCACCACGCGCATCCAGCAGGAGATCGTGCTCGGCATGGGAGGCGCGCGCGCGCTCGCCGCCCTCGGCATCAAGCCCACGGCGTGGCACATCAACGAGGGCCACGCGGCGTTCCTCATCCTCGAGCGCATGCGCGTGGCGATCCGCGAAGGGCTCGACCTGCCCTCGGCCCTGGAGGCGGTCGCGGCCAACACCATTTTCACCACGCACACCGCGGTGGCGGCGGGCCACGATCACTTTTCGTCCGAGAGCATGTCGCGCTATTTCTCGCGCTACTGCCGCGAGCTCGGCATCAATACCGAGGAGCTCTTGGCCCTCGGGCGCACGCCCAAGAGCACCGACTTCAACATGACGGCGCTCGCCGCGCGCGGCTCGCGCTTCCAGAATGGCGTCTCGCGCATCCACGGCGACGTCTCGGCGCTGATCCTGGCCGACCTCTGGCCGGAAGTCCCCGAGCAGGAGAACCCGGTCCTCTACGTGACCAACGGCGTGCACGTGCCGAGCTTCCTCGCGCCCGAGTGGAGCGAGGCGTTCGACCGCTTCATCGGCAGCGGCTGGCAGCGGCGCATGGAAGAGCCCAATGCGCTCGACGCGATCATGCAGATGCCCGACCACGTGTTCTGGAGCGTGCGCCAGCACCTGAAGTCGCGCATGTTGACGCTGGTGCGCCAGCGCGTGCGCACGCAGTCGTTCCGCAACCACGGCAGCGAAGCGCACGTCGATCGGCTATTGCACCTGGCCGACCCGTCCAACCCGAACGTGCTCACCATCGGCTTCGCGCGCCGCTTCGCCACCTACAAGCGCGCAACACTCCTCTTCGACCGGCTCGACAGGCTGAAGGAGATCGTGGCGGGCGCGGGGCGCCCAGTGGTCTTCATCTTCGCCGGCAAGGCGCACCCGGCGGACGAGCCCGGCAAGCAGATGATCCAGCGCGTCTACGAGGTCATGTCGATGCACGACTTCGAAGGGCACGTGCTCTTCGTCGAGGGCTACGACCTGCGCCTCGCGCGCCGCCTGGTCGCGGGCGTGGACGTATGGCTCAACAATCCGATCTTCCCGATGGAGGCCTCGGGCACCTCCGGCATGAAGGCGGGCTTCAACGGCGTCATCAACCTCTCGGTGCTCGACGGCTGGTGGGGCGAAGGCTACGACGGCGCCAACGGCTGGGCGATCAAGCCCGCTTCCGAGCGCCTCGAAGACGAGCGCCGCAACGTCGAGGAGGGCCGCTCGCTCTACGAGCTCCTGCAGGACCGCGTGATCCCGCTCTACTACGACCGCGGCACCATGGGATTCTCGCCGGAGTGGATCAAGATGGCGAAGCGCTCGATCATGACGCTCCTGCCGCGCTTCAACAGCCAGCGCATGGTGCACGAGTACCTGCAGCGCTTCTACGTGCACGCTTCCAGCCGCGGCCGGCAGATGATCGAGCGCAACTACAAGACCGCGCGCGACCTCGCCGAGTGGAAGCGCAAGGTGCGCGCCGCCTGGCCGCACGTGGCGCTGAGAACCCTCGGCAAGCCCGAGCCGCGCGTGGAGTTCGGCAACGCCATGCGCTTCACGGTGGGCGTGCACATCGACCGGCTGGTGCCCGAGGACATCAAGGTGGAGCTCTTGCTATCGCCGGCGCTCCCCGGCCTGGCGGCCAAGCACCCGCCCGAGGGCCACGCCTTCAAGGCCGACGGCGTGGACGAAAAGGGCGACCATCGCTTCATCCTCGACATCGCGCCCGAGCTCTGCGGCAAGCTCGAATACCGCATCCGCGCCTACCCGCACCACCCCGCGCTCTCGCACCCGCTCGAGCTCGGGCTCATGAAGTGGATCTGATGCGAGCGTAGATGCCGGCATACGCCCGCGCGGCGCGCTCCCAGCCGAAGTCCTTCGTCATGCCGTGCTTCTGCAGGCGCGCCCAATGAGCGCCATCGCTCCGCGCGGCCACGGCGCGCTCCACCGCCGCGACCAGCGCATCGGCGCCGAGCTCGCGCATGAGGAAGCCGGTATCCGCCGCCGGATCGCGCCCGTCGTCCACCACGGTATCCACGAGGCCGCCGGTGGCGTGTGCGATGGGCGGCGTGCCGTAGCGCTGGCTGTACATCTGGTTCATGCCGCACGGCTCGAAGCGCGACGGCATGAGGAACAGGTCGGCGCCCGCTTCCACCAGGTGCGCGAGGCCCTCGTCGAAACCGATGAAGGTGCCGAGGTGATCGGGATGGCGCACGCGCGCGGCGCGAATTCGGTCCACCAGCGCGTGCTCGCCGGCCCCGACGATCGCCACTTGCACCGGAATGCGCGCGAGCCGCGGCAGCGCGTCCACGAGGACGTCGATGCCCTTCTGGTGCGTGAGGCGGCTCACGATCGCGGCGAGCGGCACGTCGTCGGATCCGGCGAGGCCCAGGCGCGCCTTCAACGCGCGCTTGTTGGCGGCCTTGCGGTCGAGCGTCGCCACACCGTAGCGGCTCGGGATCCACGGGTCCGTCTCCGGGTTCCACAGCGCCATGTCGATGCCGTTCAGGATTCCGGAGAGATGCTTCGCGCGCGAGCGCAGCACCCCGTCCAGGCCGAAGCCCAGCTCCGCGGTCTGGATCTCGCGCGCATACGTGGGGCTCACCGTGTTGATCGCATCGGCGTACACCAGGCCGCCTTTCAGGAACGACACCTGGCCGTAGAACTCGAGGCCTTCCGTGCCGAGGCTCTCGGCGGGAAGCTCGAGCTTCGCGGTCTCGGCATAGGGAAGCACGCCCTGGAACGCGAGGTTGTGGACCGTGAGGAGCGATGCCGCATGGCGCTCCGCGGCGAAGGCCAGGTACACGGGGGCGAGCGCCGTGGGCCAGTCGTTGCAATGCACCACGTCGGGCCGCCACGCGAGCGGGCTCAGCTGCGTGCCGAGGATGGCGGCGGCGAGCGACAGAACGCCGAAGCGCATCGCGTTGTCTTCCCAATCGGCGCCGCTATCCTGCTGGTAGGGGCCGCCGAGGCGCTCGTAGAGCTCGGGCGCATCCACCACGATGAGGGGCACGCCGCTCGCGAGCTTCGAATCCAGGAGCCGCACCTTGTGCCCGAGCACCTTGAAGGAGGCGAGCTCGGCGGCCTTCGGATCGGCCGCCTTCACCGCGGGATAGCCGGGCAGCAGCACGCGCACGTCGATGCCCTGCGCATGCAGCGCGGCGGGAAGGGCCGCGCTCACGTCGCCCAGGCCGCCCGTCTTCACCAGCGGGGCGCACTCGGGCGTGGCGAAGAGTACGCTCGGCGGCTTCGGGTTCTTCTTCTTCGAGGGAGGCAAGATTGATTCTGGCCGGTGACGTGGGTGCGACCAAGATTCTGCTGGAAGTCGGCGAAACGCGCAGCGGCAAGTGGCAGCCCGCGCTCTCGCGCCGCTACCTCAGCGCCGAAGCGGAGAATTTCCCCGCCGTGCTCACCCAGTTCCTGGGCGAATGGAACAGCGTGCGCGAGAAGGGGCAGCGCATCCGCGCCGCGGGCTTCGGCGTCGCCGGCCCCGCGCAAGGCAACAAGGTGAAGATGACCCACCGGCCGCTCACGATCGACGGCGATCTCATCGAGAGCCGCTTCCTCATTCCCAAGGTGCGCGTGGTGAACGACCTCGCCGCCGCGGCGCTCGGCATCGATCTCCTCGCGCCGCGCGATCTCGCCACCGTGCAGGCGGGGAAAGCCGTGGCCGGCGAAGCGCGCGTGGTGATGGGAGTGGGCACGGGTCTCGGTATTGCATATCTCGTGCCCGGCGACAACGGCTACCGCGTGGTGCCGGGCGAAGGCGGCCATGCGGGCTTCGCGCCCTCCACGCCGCGCCAGCTGGACCTGTGGCGGTCGCTTTTCGCCGCGCACGGGCGCGTCTCCAATGAGGAGATTGTGTCGGGCGTGGGCCTGGTGCACGTGTATTCGTTCGTGAAGGCGGGCGACGTCCACGCCCCCGGCGAGCGCGAGGACACGATCAGCGCCGAGTGGATCGCCGAGCGCGCCGGGAAGGGCGACCTCGAATCCACCGGGGCGCTCGAGCTCTTCTTCGAGTGCATGGGAAATGTCGCGGGGGATCACGCACTTGCGGTGATGGCGCGCGGCGGCGTCTACCTCACGGGCGGCGTCGTCGCGAAGCTCCACACGCACATCGCCCAGTCGCGCTTCGGCGAGGCGTTCTGCGCCAAGGGGGCGCTCTCCGCGTCGCTCATGAAAATTCCGGTGCGCGCGGTCATCAACGAGCGCGTGGCGCTCCTCGGCGCAACAACGCTCGTCATGTAGGCAAGCGCCGACAGAAACCGTCCGCGAAGCGTGGTGTGATCGCATCACCACCCCGATTCTGCGGAGGCTGCCATGGCAGTCGTCGAGGAAAGAGTCCGCCCGCGCCACGATACGGCGTCGCGCAGCAGCACGTCGCGCTACTCCGGATACGCCGCCAAGAATACCGTCGCGATGGTGCTCGCCGGCGGGCGCGGTGCTCGACTGAAGCAGCTCACCGACTGGCGCGCCAAGCCCTCGGTCGCCTTCGGCGGCAAGTTCCGCATCGTCGACTTCACGCTTTCCAACTGCCTGAACTCCGGCATCCGGCGTATCGACATCTGCACGCAGTACAAGGCGCATAGCTTGATCCGCCACATCCAGCGCGGCTGGAATTTCCTCGACACGCGCTTCGACGAATTCGTGGAGGTGCTGCCCGCGCAGCAGCGCACCAACGGCGGCTGGTACCAGGGCACGGCGGATGCGGTCTACCAGAACCTCGATATCCTGCGGCGCCAGAACCCGAAGCTGGTCCTCGTGCTCGCCGGCGACCACGTCTACAAGATGGATTACCGCATGATGATCGAGGAGCATCTCGCCAGCCACGCGCAGGTGACCGTGGC
>WNFM01355703.1_pt1 | contig 24968 bp, 23 predicted proteins | sample 5400271 | NCBI WGS metagenome assembly WNFM01 (sample SAMN13153352, study PRJNA577476) | soil metagenome | isolation source: 60 cm saprolite on Douglas fir-dominated hillslope | place: USA:California | collected 2013-09-17 | reverse complement strand
GCCCGCCGCCGAAGACGACCCGCTCCGCCGCAGGCTCCGGGAGATCGACGTCAACGAGCTGACGCCGATGAAGGCGTTGTCGTTGCTGGCTGAGTTGAAGAATGAGGCCGGGGAGTAGGCGGAGAATCAGAGGCGGAGAATCAGAGGCGGAGAATCAGAGACGGAGAATCAGAGACGGAGAATCAGAGACGGAGGTCTTGAGATCTCGGAGGTAACGGGACAACCTTTCAACGCGGAGGCACGGAGGCACGGGGGCAACGGAGGGGCTGGCCTGCGAGCCGCCGTGACCGGCCTTCGGCCGGGCGCAGTGCCGGGAGCGAGCGTTCGGATCCCAGTGACGAACAACGGCCCTCGCGTCACTTGGATCCGAACGCTCGCTCCCGGCACCGCCGCGCGACGCGCGGCGCGGCGGCGGACTGCCAGCCTCTTCTCCGTTCGTCTCCGTGACTCCGTGCCTCCGTTTTTGAGTGTTGTCCCGTGTCCTCCGTAACCTCCGGCGTCTCCGTCCCTGTTTCTCCGTCCCTGTTTCTCCGTCTCCGCCATCCTCTATAGTTGAGACGTGCGCCGCGCCATAGCGCTCCTCTGCGTCCTCGCGACACTAACGGCCTGCTCCACGCAGCGGCCCGAGGGGGACGCCATCGTCGTGGGGATGACGAACTCCGCCGTCAACCTCGACCCGCGCGTCGGCGCGGACGAAGCGTCCCAGAAGGCCCACCAGCTCCTCTTCAACACGCTCGTCAAGATCGACTCAAGCTTGAAGGTCGTCCCGGACCTCGCCGTGTCTCTCGAGCGGCCCGACGATGTGACCTATGTCACGACGCTGCGACGAGGCGTGCGCTTCCATGACGGCGGCGAGCTGACGGCGAAGGACGTCGCGTATACCTTCCGCAGCTTTCTGGATCCCGCGTTCCGCGGCCGCGCCGGCGCTTATACGAACGTCAAGAGCGTCGAGATCGTCGATCCCTACACCGTGGCGTTTCATCTGAAGACGCCCTCCGCGTCCTTTCCGATCAATCTCGTGATGGGGATCGTCAAGGACGGCTCGGGCGCGGCGAATGCGCGCAGCCCGATCGGCACGGGGCCCTACAAGCTGGTGTCGTTCAAACCGGACGATCGGATCGTGCTCGCCCGCTTCGACGGCTACTTCGAGGGGCCCGCGAAGAGCGCCGGGATCGTCCTGAAGGTCGTGCCCGACGACACGATGCGCGGACTGGAGCTGCGCAAGGGGGCCGTCGATCTCGTGGTGAACGACGTCGCGCCGGACATCGTGTGGCAGATGCAGCGCGAGGGGAAGCTGCAGATCGCGATCGGGCCCGGAACCGACTACGCGTACATCGGCCTCAATCTCAAGGATCCGATCCTGCAGCGGATCGAGGTCCGGAAGGCGATTGGGTACGCGATCGACCGCGACGCGATCGTCAAGTACCTGCGCCGCGGATTTGCCTCGACGGCGGTGGGGATCCTGCCGCCGATGTCGTGGGCGTTTCAGCGGGAGGTGTTCGACTTCCGCTACGATCCCGCCGAAGCCAGACGGCTGCTCGACGCGGCGGGCTTTCCCGACCCTGACGGCGATGGCCCGCGTCCCCGGCTGGCGCTCACGCTCAAGACCTCGACCGCGGAAATGTACCGGATCCAGGCCGCGGCGATTCAGCAGGACCTCGCCCGCGTGGGGATCGCGCTCGAGGTGCGCTCGCAGGAGTTCGCGACGCTGCTCGGCGACGTCGTCAAGGGCAACTTCCAGATGTACACCGCGCAGTTCGTGGGCGTCACCGACCCGGACATGCTGCGGCGCGTGTTTCACTCGGCGCAGGCCCCGCCGAACGGGCTGAATCGCGCGCACTACCGGAACGTCGAGGTGGATCGCCTGATCGAGCAGGCGTCGGCGATGACCGACGACGAGCAGCGCCGCGTGCTGTACGAGCAGGCGCAGACGGCGATCGCGCGCGACGTCCCGGTGATCAGCCTGTGGTACAAGACCAACGTGGCCGTGTTCCAGCCCGGCATCCACGGTGTCAGGCTTTCCCCGATCGCGGACTTCACGTTCCTCAAAGATGTCTACCGTTCGAGCCCTCGGTAGCCTGCTCGTTCTTCTGTCGATCGGCGGCGCTTCCACGGCGTCGGCGGCCACCCGCTACGACCCACGCCTGCGGTTCCGCACGGTGCGCACCGAGCACTTCGACCTTCACGCGCACCAGGGGGAGGAGGCCCTGGCGCGCCGGCTCGCGGGCATCGTCGAGCGGGTCCGCATGAAGTTCCAGCCTGTCCTGGGGGTGCCGCGCGGCCGCGTGCACGTGATCCTGGTCGATCAGACCGATCTGTCGAACGGGTGGGCGACGCCGCTCCCCTACGACACCATCGAGATTACCGCGGTGCCGCCGTCCGCCGAATCGATCATCGGCAATACGACCGACTGGCTCGAGCTGGTCTTCACGCACGAATATACGCACATTCTCCACCTCGATCGCACGCGCGGTCTGATGCAGGCCGTGCGGTCCGTGTTCGGCCGCGTGCCGGCGGCGTTTCCGAACGGCTTCCTCCCGGTCTGGCAGATCGAGGGCATCGCGACGTTCGAAGAAAGCCGGATGACCGGCGAAGGACGGGTTCCCGCAGGCGACTTCCGCGCGATCGTGGACGTGGCCGCGGCACAGGGACGGTTCGAGCCCATCGATCGCGCCGGCGGCGGGCTGGTCGACTGGCCCGCCGGCAATGTCCCGTATGCCTATGGCGCGTACTTTCATCAGTACCTCGCGGACACGTACGGCGCGGAGCGGCTGACCCGCCTGGCGGACGCGACGTCGGGCCGGCTGCCGCTCTTCGGCGCGGGTGCGTTCAAGGACGTGTTCGGCCGCTCGTCGGCCGATCTGTGGGACGACTTCCGTGCCGCGCGGGAACGCGCGGGCGTCGCGCGGAGCGACACGGACGCGCGCGCGGTGCGCCTCACCCGCCACGGATTCGTCGTGACCGCGCCGCGCATCGCCGGCGCCGGTGCGATTTATTATGCGGTCGCCGACGCCGATGGGTTTCCGGCGCTGATGGTCCTGCCGCCCGGAGGGGTTCCGCGCCGCATCGCGTGGCGGGTCCTCGGCAACCGGACGTCCGTGCGAGGCGACTGGATCGTGTTCGACGCGCTGGAGTACGTGCGGTCCGTTGCGCTCTACTCGGATCTGTACGCCGTCCGCGCGTCATCCAGCGGACAGGTTCAGCGGCTGACACAGAACGCCCGGGCGGGCGATCCCGATCTGTCACCCGACGGACGCCGCGTGGTCTGCACGGTCCAGGCGATCGGCCGCCGCGCGCTGGCGCTGCTCGATTTCTCGCCGTCGAATCGCTCGATCCCGGTGACGTTCATCGACGACCCCGAGGCGGACTTCACGGGCCCGCGCTGGTCGCCGGACGGCCGGCAGATCGTCGCCGCGCGCCGCCGGAGCGGTGTCTACGAAATCGTCCTCATCGATCCCGGGACGCGGGCGATCCGCGTGCTCGTGGCGCGCGGCGACGCGCGCCTGGTCACGCCGTCCTGGACGCCCGACGGCACCGCAATCCTGTTTTCCGCGGACGTGGGGGACCTGCCGTTCAACGTCTACGCCGCCGAGGTGGCTGGAGACGAGGTGCGCCAGATCACCGATACCGCCGGCGGCGCCCAGTTTCCGGAACTGTCGCCGAACGGTACCCTCACGTACGTCGGCTACACGCCGGATGGGTATGACCTGTTCTCGGTGGCGGCCGGAGACTTCCGCCTGAAGGCGACAGCCACGGGACAGGGATGGAGGGCGCAAGGCCCTCCGCCTTCGCGCAAAGAGCGTGGGCGGACCGCCGTAGCCGTGGCGGAGCCTGGTCAGGTGGAAGATCCCCATGACCAGGCGTATCGACCTGGTCGCACGCTCGTCCCGACTTGGTGGACGCCCATCGTGCAAACCGACGCCGGGGAGACGGTCGTCGGCGCGGCGACGTCGATGTTCGACGCGCTCGGGCGTCACGCCTACGCCGTGGATGCGGGGTGGACCGCCGCGCGCGCGCGGCCCGACTGGCACGCGTCGTATGCGTATGACCGCTGGCGTCCGACGCTTTTCACCAGCTACTCCGACGACACGGATCCGATCCGCGGCGGCACGGTGCGCAGCCAGGAGCTCTTCACCGGCGCCTCGCTGCGCTTCCGTCATGTGCGCTGGATCGAGACGCTGCTCACCGGTTTCGATGCCCAGACCGACACCGTGACGTGCACAGTCCTCGGCAGTGCCTGCCGCGCGCGCGACGCCCATCGGGCTCTCCGCTCCCTACGCGCCGGCTGGCTGCACGACAGCCGGCGGCTCTTCGGCTACTCGATCAGCCCGGAGGAGGGCTTCGCGGTCGAGGCGGCGGCCGAAACCAGCCGGACCATGCTGGGATCCGACGTCGATGCGGGCGCGGCCGTGTTCGACGCGCGCGCGTATCGGCGCGTGTTCGGGCGCCACACCGTGCTGGCGGGCCGCATCGGGGGCGCAGCGGCCTGGGGCGCCCTCGGCGCCCGCCGCGTCTTCTCGGCCGGCGGGTCGGGCCCGTCGAACCCCGTGTTCGACTTCGGCCGCGACACGATCGGCCTCCTTCGCGGGTTCACGCCCGGGGATCTCGTCGGCTCGCGGACCGCGGTCGCCAACGTCGACCTCCGCTTTCCGCTCGTGCGCCTGCAGCGCGGCGCGGGCTCGTGGCCCATCTTCTTCCGGACGTTCCACACGGCCGTCTTCGTCGACGCCGGCGAAGCGTGGGACGCGGTCTTCCGCGCGGCCGATCTGCGCACGGCGGCCGGCGGCGAGCTGTCGCTCGACGTCGTGGTGTTCCATTACGTGCCGCTGACCCTCGTCACCGGCGCGGCCTGGACGCGCGATCCGGTTTCGCACCGCCAGCGCGCGGCGTGCTTCGGCCGCATCGGGCATGCGTTCTAGTGGCTGACTTCCGCGGCTTCCGTGGCAAAATAGCCGCGGCATGAAGACGAAGTCCCGTTTTCTCCGCGCGCCCGTGGAGCCCTTCGTCGTGCTGCCCGACGCGGCGGCCGGCGATCTCCTGGCGCGGATGGAGCGCATTTCGTTTCAGGGGCGCAATCTCGCGATCGCGCGGCGCATCTGGGAAAAGATGCTCGGCGACGACTGCACGATTTTCTTCGGCATGGCCGGCGCGCTGAGCGCGGGCGGGCTGCGGATGATCGTCGCCTACCTCATCGCGCACCGCTACATCGACTGCCTCGTCTCCACGGGCGCCAACCTCTACCACGACCTCCACGAGACGCGCGGCCGCCATCACTATCTCGGGTCCCCGCGCGAAGACGACGCGGCGCTTCAGGCCGAGCACATCGACCGGGTCTACGACACCTACGCGCGCGAGGACGAATTCTGCGACAACGACGAGTGGATTGCCGCGTTCGCGCTCACGCTCGAGCCGCGCCCGCACACGTCCCGTGAGTTCATCTACAAGCTCGGGGAGTATCTCTGGAAGGCGACCGGCCAGGAGGGGATCCTGACCGCGGCCTACAAGGCGAATGTGCCGATTTTCTGCCCGGCGATTGCGGATTCCTCCATCGGCATGGGCCTGTCGCAGGCGCGCCATCGCGAGCCCACGGCCGGCCAGATCGACGTCATCGGCGACATCGTCGAGTCGGCCAACCTGGTGATCCGGCATCCACGCACCGCGTCGGTCGTCCTCGGCGGCGGCACGCCCAAGAATTTCATCAACCAGGCCAGCGTGCAGGCGGAATTCTTCGACGACCGCATCGGCGGCCACCGCTACGCGCTGCAGATTGTCACCGACGTGCCGCACTTCGGCGGGGCGTCCGGCTCGAGCCTCGAGGAGGCCCGCAGCTGGGGCAAGCTCGCCACCGACGCCGAGCAGGTGACCGTCCAGTCCGACGCCACGATCGCGCTCCCGCTCCTCGTGAGCGCGCTGGCCGGCAGCGCGCGCGACACGATGGCCCGGCGCAAGCCGATGCAGTTCGACGTCTCCGGCCCCACCATGGCGGCCAACGGCCGTCCGTTTCCGCACGCGCGTTTCGAGGCTCGCCAGCGATGACTGTTCCGTTCGTGTACGACCACGCCGAGGCTCTCGTGTTCGGCGGCGCGCTCCCCATCCGTCGCTCGTTCGACGAATCGGCGGTCGTGATCCTGCCCGTGCCCGTCGACCGCACGACGTCGTACGTGGGCGGCACCCGGAACGGGCCGCACGAGATCCTTCAGGCCTCGTCCCACATGGAGTTGTGGGATGAAGAGGTCCGCGCCGACGTTCACGGCGTCGGGATTTTCACACTGCAGGAGATGGAGCTGCCCTTCGGTGAGATGGAGGCGGTCCTCGACGAAATCGAGCGCGTGGCGTACGAGGTGGTCGGGCGCGACAAGTTCCTCGTGTCGCTCGGCGGCGAGCACTCGATTACGCCGGCGCTCGTCTCCGCCGCGGCCCGCAAGTATCCGGGGCTGTCGGTGCTGCAGATCGACGCCCACGCCGACATGCGCGACGCCTACATGGGCACGAAGCACAACCACGCCTGCGCGATGCGTCGATGCCTGCACTACGCCCGCCTCACCCAGGTCGGCATCCGCAGCCTCTCGACCGAGGAAGCCGAGATCCTGCCGAAGCTGAACACGACCGTGTTTTTCGACGTGTCGATGCGCCAGGATCCGAAATGGATCGACGCGGTCGTAGACTCGCTGTCGCCGGATGTGTACGTCAGCATCGACGTGGACGGACTGGACCCCGCGATCATGCCCGCCACCGGCACCCCCGAACCGGGTGGCCTCTCGTGGGCGGAAATCACCACGCTCCTTCGTGCCGTCGCCGAGCGCCGCCGGATTGTGTCCGCCGACGTCGTCGAACTGAGCCCGATCCCCGGCATGGTGGCGCCCAGCTTCTTGTGCGCCAAGCTGATCTACAAGCTGCTCACGTACCGCTTCGCCTCGGATCCCCGAGCGAAGCGGCTGTAGCTGCCAGCTCCCAGCTTCCGCTTCCGCCTCCCAGCTGCCCAGAGACTCCGTTCCCTCACGAGCTCGGAAACTGGAAGCTGGAAACTGGAAGCGAGGAGTTTGAAACCCCGTGCACCGGTGTAAACCACCTATCCACGGGGGTGTATACGGGGTATACTGCGCGGCGTGCCGCTGCCGGCTATCGTCGCCCAGGCCTCGGAGGCCCTCCAGCAGGGGCGCGGTTCGGATGCCGCGGCGGTGCTGGTGCGGGCCCTCAAGCAACCGGACCTCATCCGCGACGAGACCCTCCAGATCCGCTCCGCCCTGGCCGAGGCGTGGTTTCAGCAGGACGACATCCGGCAGGCGACCGAGGCCCTCGGGGATCCTCCTGAAGAGCGCGAGCGGCTGCACCCGGCGCGGCTCTCGGAGCTCTGGCGCCTGCACGGCAAGCTGGCCATCGCCCGCGGCGAGCCCTCGCGCGGCATCGCGCTGCTGGGCCGCGCGCTGAAGCAGGCGGAGCGCGCGCACGATTCGCGCGCCATCGGCCTCACGCATTACGAGCTCGGCCTCTGTTACCGCCACGTCGGCGACACCGCGATCGTCCGCGAGCACATCGCGCAGGCGGCGTCCGCGCTGCACGCCGCCGGGGATCGCCGGAACCTCGCGCTCGTGCACTCGCTGAGCGGGGTGACGCTCGCGCAGGAAGGGCGGCTCGACGAGGCGATGGCGGCGCTGCGGCAGGCCGAGCGGCTCGCGATGATGGTCCGCGCGGGTGACGTCGTCGCGACCGTCTGCGGCAACCAGGCGAACGTCGCGATGATGCAGCACCGGCACGACCAGGCGCTCCAGCTCGCCGAGCGCAGCGTCGAGCTGCAGGAGGAGTCGGGGACGCCGCACGGCCTCGGGATCGCGCTCGCCTCGCTCGGTCAGATCAGCGTCCGCCTTGGGAACCTTCGCCGCGCGGAGCAGGCGCTCAACCGGGCGCTCGACGTGCGCAGTCCGCTGCAGTTCATGCGCGAGACGACGGGCGCCGTCTTCGACACCCTCGCGCAGATTCACCTGGTCCGCGGCCACCACGAGGATGCGAGCCGCGCGCTGCAGCGGTCGCGCGAGGCGTACGGCGACTCGAACCGCTGGTACCAATGGTCCGTCCAGGCCCTCGAGGCGAGGCTCGCGCTGCGTCGCGGCGAGGCCGTCCAGGCGCTGGCGACGGCCACGGAGATCGCCCGCGCCGAGGACGTGCCGCCGGCCTATGCGGCGCAGGCGGAGCTAATCGCCGTCGAGGCGCTGCTGGCGTCGGGGCGGCGCGACGAAGCGGAACACCGTCTCACGGCGGCAGGCGGCCTGGCGCCCGCGGCCGGGATGAGCAGCGTGTGGGGCGAGTTCCTCCGTCTGCGCGGACGCGTGCACGCCGAGGCCGGCCGCTCGACGGAGGCCTACCACGATCTCGGCCAGAGCGTCAGCGTCTTCGAGCTGCTCGGGGAGAAATACCAGGCCGGCCTCAGTTACCTGGCGCTCGGAAAGCTGGCGGGCGCGGCAGGCGCGCGGTCGCGCGCGACGCGGTACCTCGCCGACGCGCTCGCGATCTTCGAGTCGCTGGACGCGCAGCCGGACCTCGTCGAGACGCGCGCCGCCCTGGCCGACATGCCGACCTCGGCGACGGGCGCCTTTCTGGGATCGCCCGTCGACGGCGACGCCGCGCTCGTCCGGCGCATCGTCGACGCGGCGGTGACGCCGGCCCTCCTTGCGAGAGAGGGGACGACGACGCTGCTCGAGGCGTGCGACGGGCAGGCGGCGGTGATCTTCACGAAGCCGCGCCCCGGCGAGGTCCACGTCGTGGCCTCCGCCGGCTGCGATGCCGAGACGGCCCGCGCGATGGCCGGCGCGGCGGCGCGGGCGGCCGGCGTTGGCGTGCCGGCGATGCTGGCAGTCGACGCCATCGGCCGGGACGGGCCGGCGCCGCGGCTGGCCGCCGTATCTTCGGTGCGGCCGTTCACCGCTCCCACGCTGCAGCGCTTTCGCACCTTGTGCGCCGTCCTGCGCCAGGGATTCGAGCTCTGCTCGGCGCGGGAGCGGCCGGGCGAACCCGTCACGGGCGCGATCGAGCGGTCGCTGGAGCCCTTGTTCCCGGGATTTGTCTGCGCGAGCGCCGCGATGCAGCGCGTGACCGACCTGATTCAGCGGCTCCAGGGCAGTGACCTCACGGTCCTGATCACTGGAGAGAGCGGCACCGGCAAGGATCTGGTCGCGCGCGCCATCCACGCCGGGTCGCCGCGCGGCGAGGCGATGTTTCTCCCCTACAACTGCACGAGCGCGACCCGGGAGCTCGCCGACAGCCAGCTGTTCGGGCATCGGCGCGGCAGCTTCACGGGGGCGGTGGCCGACCAGCCGGGCGTCATCCGCACGGCCGCGGGCGGCACGATCTTCCTCGACGAGATCGGCGACCTCCCGATCGACGTGCAGCCGAAATTCCTGCGGTTCCTCGAGCAGGGCGAGATCCTGCCGGTGGGGGAAACACGGCCCACGCGCGTGGACGTGCGCGTCGTGGCCGCGACCAACGCCGATCTGGAGCAGCGCGTCAGCGAGGGCAAGTTCCGCGAAGATCTGTTCTACCGGTTGAGCGTCATCCGCATCCACGTCCCGCCGCTTCGCGACCGGCGCGAAGAGATTCCGCACTTGAGCACGTTCTTCGTCCGCGAGGCCAGCGAGCGCCTCGGGAAGCCCGGCGTCCGCCTCGCCCCGGAGACGCTCGATCTTTTTGACGCATTCAGCTGGCCCGGGAACGTCCGGCAGCTCCGAAACGAGATTCAGCGCGCCGTGGCCATGGCCGGCCCGGGCGGCCTCATTACGCCGGACCTGCTGTCGCCGATTTTCGCGGGCAACGCCGGCGATCCGCCGTCGGCGCCGCGACGGAACCGGAACGTCACGCTCGGAACGGCCGTCGAACGGCTCGAGCGGGAAATGATCGAGACGGGGCTCCAGCGCACCGCCGGCAACGTCTCACGGACCGCTCGCGCCCTCGGGCTGACACGCCGGGGTCTCTACCTGAAGATGGATCGTCTGGGAATCGAATACAAAGTATCCACCGCTTGAGCGTTCTGGATAGTAAGTAGCCACTCACGTCGAGCTCTGCCGGCGCCGGAAATCACCTTCAACCACTGTTAAATCAATGCTATACGGTCGCAGGTCGACAATTCTGCCCGGACGGCCTGCGCCTTGTAATAGGGACGGGTAGGAATTATCCGGAGGAGCGTCCCACATGGAACAGCGTCTACGACTCGTCCAGGGCGGCCAGCCGCGGAGTGACAAGCGGGTGTCGGAGCGCCGCCGCCTCAGCGTCCCTGGCCAGATCGTCTGGAAAGACGCCCGCGGCAATACGAAGCTCGCCGAGGTCGTGACGCGCGACGTCAGCGAGCAGGGCGTGTCGGTGGAGTGCCTGAACGGCGCCGCGATTCCCCTCTACCGGCTCGTGTACTTCCAGGTGGCGCGCGACGCGCGCCACACCGCGGATCTCCCCCCGGCGCTCCGGAAGCCGAACGTGCTGTCGGCGATTTTCCGGGTGGGCGCCGACAACCGCGCGATCGGCGCGCCGTCCGAGTACGCGCTCCGGCTGCTCGTCGAGCCCGCGCGCCACTCGCAGACTGTTCCCGTCTCAGAGACCGGCTGGTCCACTCAGGGACAGCAGCCCCTGACGGCGTAATTCGGTGTGACGAGGGTTCCCTCATGCTGACCGTTATGCGCATCGACCGATGGGATCCGCGGCGTGACGGTCCCGTTACGGAAGCCGCGCTGCGGCAGAGGGTCGAATCCTGCGGATACCAGGTATCCACGTTTGCCTGGCCGGCCGGGACCGTCGTAGCCGCCCAGACCCAGGAGTGCGAGCGCGTCGATGCCGTCGTGACCGGCATTCTGAAGATCACTCTCGACGGCGAGTCCGCCATCCTGACCGCCGGGGACATGGTGTATGTCCCGCGCGGCGCCGTCCGCCGCGTCGAAGTCGTCGGCTCCTCCACCGCCCACTGCCTGGACGCCGTCTACCGCCATTAGGGTAGGGGCGGTCGAGCCCCACTCATTTCGGCTCCTCACACGTCTCGTCGCCGGGAAGCGTCGGTGACGGGCGGCTCGCGAGCCGTCCCTCCAGGAGCCGCCCCTACGCCTTCTTCAGTCCCGCCAGCTTCTCTTTCGCCTCAGAGGCGTAGAGCGACTGCGGGAACTCGTCCACGACCCGCGTGAAGGCGCGCGTCGCATCGTCTTTCTTGCCGGCGACGAGCGCGGCGCGCCCGACCTGCATCAGGACGCCGTCGACCGGGAGGGTGGAGCTCGTGTCGGCCGACAGCTCGCGGAAGGTCGTCAGCGCCGCGGCCCCTTTACCCTGCGCGAGTTGGGCTTCACCCACGCCCAGGCGGGCGGTGGACCGATAGATGCTCCTGGCGCCCGCCTTCTGGACGACCTCCTGGTAGCGCTGCTCCGCTTCCGCGTGCCGCCCGAGCTCGGCGAGCGAGGCGGCCAGACGGTACCGGGCCGTGATGCCGGCGTCGCTGTCGGGGTACGCGTCCGCGGCAGCCTGCAGCAGCGGCAGCGCGGCCTGCAGCCGCTCGCGCTCGGTCCGGAATGAGCCCGGCGGCTGCACGGGAGGCGGGCTGCCGGGCGCCGGAGGCGGCGGCGCCACGACCGGGGCCTCCGCAACCGCCAGCGCCGTCGCCAGCAGCGTCGTCGCCTTGCCGTCGCGCGACGTTTTCCAGACGAAGAACGCGCCCAGAATCAGGGCAACCGCGAGCACCGCGACGGCGATAGTCGCCGTCTCTCGGGGCCGCTGGTTCACCATGTCTCGCGTCCGCGCCACGGTCTGCGCGAAGTCGTTTTCCTTCAGTTTGTGCCTGTCAGTAGATTTCATATGTCCCGTTTACCGTGTTCCTGTTTCGCCGTTCAGGGCCTTCATCTCAGTCGTCCCGTTTCCGAGCGGCTCGCGCGAACGTGGCGGAGCGAGCGTCGCGCAGTGAGCCAGCCGGGGTGCAGGGGGCCCCGGCGATCCAAAAAAAGTGCACCCGGCAGGACTTGAACCTGCGACCCCCGGTTTAGGAAACCGATGCTCTATCCAGCTGAGCTACGGGCGCGTGCACGGAAACACACCATTTTAGCGTATGCTCCACCCGGCGGATGGGCCTGATGTCGCGAAATCCGTTTGTCTGAGAAATCCAGGTCCGGCGGGGACGTGCTGCACGATGAGCTGGCCCGCCTGCGCGAGGTGCCTACAGTCTCTGGAAGGACGTCCTCACGAGCCCCGTCACCAAGACCGTCACGGCGCGCGACAACAAGCCCTACGTCCTGCGGGTCCGCGCGGAGGTCGCCCCGGACGATTCCGAAGCCCCTACCTAGTATTGGAGCACAGCCCGCACGTTTTCGCCTGCGAGCTTCGAGCGCCCGTTCAAGCCGACCAGCTCGATCAACACCGCGACGGCGTGGACGTCTCCGCCGAGCTGGCGGACGAGATCGACGGTTGCGCGCGCGGTGCCTCCGGTGGCGAGCAGGTCGTCGACGATCAGGACCTTCTGTCCCTTCTCGATCGCGTCGCTGTGCATTTCGAGACTGTCGGTCCCGTATTCCAGATCGTAGCTGACGCGAATCTTCGTGGACGGGAGCTTGCCGACCTTGCGTACGGGGACGAAGCCCGCGCCGATGCGATCGGCGACCGCGGCCCCGAGGATGAACCCGCGGCTTTCAATCCCGACGACGAGGGAGATTCCGGCGCCCTCGTAGGGATTGGCCAGGCTGTCGATCGACAGCTTGAACCCCTGCGGGTCCCTCAGGAGCGTCGTGACGTCGTAGAACAGGATGCCGGGCTTGGGAAAGTCCGGCACGTGGCGGATGCGTGTCTTGAGCTCGTTCATATGATTATCTAATCTCGAATCCTGCCGGGCGCCCCGCGGGCGCGAGCTCTTCCACGTCGAACCGCTCGACGCGCGCTGATGAGGGGCCGCGGCGCACGGCGGCCTCGAGGCGATCGACCGACGGTTCGTCCCCTTCGGCCATGACCTCGACGCTGCCGTCCGCGAGGTTGCGCACCCAGCCGTGGACCCCTTCCCGTGCGGCGGCGTCGTGCGTGAACCAGCGGAACCCGACGCCCTGCACGCGGCCGGCGATCACGTAGCGGCGCGCGACCCTCATGCGAAGCCCTAATTATAACAATGCCTATAGCAATGCCTATAGCAATTGCCGTTACGATTACGCCATGCCCCACATTCACTCCAGCAGCTACGGGGAATCGCGCCTGCGCATGCTGCGCGTCATGCGGCGTGGGGATCGGCACGATCCCAAGGACCTGACGGTCGCGCTCCGCTTCGAGGGGAACTTCGGCGCCGCGTTCACGGACGGGGATCCCGCGGGCCTCCTGCCGGGCGAGACCATCAAGAACCTCGTGCACCGCGTGGCGCGCGGCCAGGAGCACGCGGCCATCGAGGAGCTGGGCCTCGCGATCTGCGCGCGCGTCCTCGAGCAGCACGTCTCCATCGGCCTGGCGCGAGTCGATCTCACCGAGCAGCCCTGGGCCCGGCTGGACGCGGGCGGGAAAGCGCAGGGGCAGGCCTTCACGCCGTCAGGCGTCGAGCGGCGTACGGCCAGCGTCAGCAGCAACGGCACGCGGGTGTCCGTGTCGGCCGGCCTCGAGAACCTCGTGCTGATGCGGACGGGGGGCTTCGTGCCGGCCGAACACGGCAAGACGTCGGAGGAGCCGACGGCCGACGGCCTGCAGCGGCTCTTCATCGCCGCGCTGTCGGCGCGCTGGTCCTACACGTCCGGCGACATCGCGTTCGGGCCGTACCGCCAGGGAGTCCGGGCCGCCGTCATCGAGACCTTCGCGTGGCACAAGGGACGCTCCGTGCAGCAGACGCTCTACGCCATCGCGGACGTCGTGCTCGCGAGCTACCAGGAAATCTCGGAGGTGACGCTCTCGCTGCAGGAACGTCCCTACCGGCCCGTCGATCTCCTCGAGCTCGCGCTCGACGGTGACGCGCTCTTCATCGCGCACGACGAGCCGGTCGGCGTCGTCGAGATCACGGTCGGCCGGGGGTGACTGGCGTCAGCTTCTTCTTCGTCAGCATCACGTTGAACGCGGCGAGGTCGACTTTAATGAGCGTGTCGAGCTTCGCGAACTGCGCGTCGAGCTGCGCCGAGAGGTCCTTGAAGACCGCGTACGACTGGTCCGTCGGCCGGTAGTCGCCTGACTCGACCACCGACTGCAGCGCCGCGAGCTTGTTGTTCAACTTGATCGGGAAGTTGAGCGGGTCCTGGCCGCTGCGGTTGCGGTACTGATAGATCTCCCCCTCCACGGCGGTAAGCTTCTCCGTCAGCGCTTCTCCCGCGGCCTTGATCTTCGGGTCGTTCGCCTTCTGGATGCGATCGGCGATCTGGTCCTTCAGGTCCCTGATCCGGAGGACGGCCGAGTTGGCCGCCGACACTTTGCCGCTGATCTGGCTGGCGAGGATGAACTGCTCGCTCAGGTCTTCGGCAGTCGCGCTGCCCTTCGGGTTGGTCAGGATCGCGAAGGGCTGCGTTTTCGTCTGGCCTCCGGCCGTGAGCCGCACCTGGTACTGTCCCGGAGGGGCGGCGGGTCCGCGGACGCCGCCTGCCCACATGATCAGCCCCTTGAAGTCCTTCGCGTCCGGATACCGCGTGTCCCACACGAACCGGTTCAGCCCCTGCTTCACCGGCGGCGGCGGGGGCGGCGGACGGAAACTGTCGTCAGGGACCGGCGGGGTCGCGGGCGCGGGCGGCGGCGGCGTGCCGGTGAAGGTCTTGATCACCTTTCCCTGCGGGTCGAGAAAGTCGATGGTCACGGTCTCGGCCGGCTGCTTCAGGAAATAGTCGACGGTCACGCCGCGTGACACCGAGCGCGTCGCGTCGCCGGGCTTGAACAGCACCATCGCCTCCGCGGTCGTCTCCCTGCCGATCTGCCGCAGGACGTTGATGTTGTCCATCACATAGAACGACCGGCCGTGCGTGCCGATTACCAGGTCGTCCCCGTGCACCAGGATTCCGTGCACCGGCGTAACGGGCAGGTCCAGACTGAAGGGCTGCCAGACGCCGCCGTCATCGAACGAGATGTAGACGCCGGTCTCCGTGCCGAGAAACAGCAGGCCCTTGCGCTTCGGGTCCTCGTCGATCGAGCGCGCGAAATCGTCCGGGCGGATCCCGTTCACGATCTTCGTCCACGTCTTCCCATAGTCGTGTGTGCGGTAGACGTACGGCGCGCGGTCGGCCCGCTGGTACCGGTTCGCCGTTAGATACGCAGTGGCCGCGTCGTGCGGCGAGGCTTCGATGAGGCTGACGCGCGCGAAGTCCGGCAGATCGGGGGGCGTGATTTTCGTCCAGTTCTTTCCCCCGTCCCGCGTCACGTGCACGAGTCCGTCGTCCGACCCCGCCCAGATCACCGTGCCGTCGACGGGCGACGGCGCCAGGGCGAACACGACGGCGTAGGTCTCGACGCCGGTCTGATCCAGCGTGATCGGCCCGCCCGAGTCCCCCATGGTCGAGGGGTCGTGGCGGGACAGGTCGGGGCTGATGCGCTGCCAGCTCTGGCCTTCGTTGGTCGAGGTCCACACGTGCTGCGACGTCACGTAGATCGTCTTCGGATCCGTGGGCGCGATGACGATCGGGAACGTCCACTGGAAGCGCTCGGTCATGTCCCCGGACGCGTGCCCCATGGGATTATCGGGCCAGACGTTGATCGCGCGCTGTTCGTTCGTGCGGCGGTTGACCCGCGTGAGCAGGCCGCCGTAGCTGCCGGCGTAGAAGACGTCGGTGTCGCGTGGATCGGGGGCGATGTAGCCGCTCTCGCCGCCGCCGACGTCGTAGAGCGTGTCGCCGCCGCCGTTGCTCGGCACGCACACGGTCGAGTTGTCCTGCTGGGCGCCGCACACGTGATACGGCACGTGCGCGGTCGTGAAGACGTTGTAGACCTGCGCGGTCGGGAACGTCTGGGTGGACCAGGTCTCGCCGCCGTTCGTCGAGACGTTGGCGCCGCCGTCGTTGGTGTTGATCATCCGCTTCGGATCGTTCGGCGCGATCCAGAGATCGTGATTGTCGCCGTGCGGATCGCGGACCGGGCGGAGCGTCTTGCCGGCGTCGGTCGAGCGATAGACGCTCGTGTTGAGGACGTAGAACGTGTCTCTCGCCTCCGGGTCGGCGTAGATGCGCGAGTAGTAAAACGCGCGCTGGCGGATCCGCCGATCCTCGTTGATCGATTTCCAGCTGGTCCCCGCGTCATCCGACATGAAGATCCCGCCGTCTCTCGCCTCGATGATCGCGTAGAGGCGGTTGCCGTCCGCGCCGGAGGCCGAGACGCCCACCTTGCCCCAGATCGGCTTGGGCAGGCCGGCGTTCTTCGAGATGTCGGCCCACGTCGTGCCGCCGTCGGTGCTCTTGTACAGGCCGCTGCCGGGCCCGCCGCTCGAGAGTGAGTACGGCGTGCGGAAGACCTCCCACAGTCCCGCGTAGAGGACGTCGGGATTCTTCGGATCCATGGCGAGATCGATCGCGCCGGTCCTGTCGTCCTTGAACAGCACCCGCTCCCACGTCTTGCCCCCGTCCTTCGATCGAAACACGCCGCGCTCCGGATTCGGACCGTAGGGATTGCCCAGGGCCGCGACGAACACGACGTCAGGATTGGCGGGATGGACACGGATCCGGGCGATGGCAGTCGTTTTCTCGAGGCCCATCGACGTCCACGTCTTGCCCGCGTCGGTCGTCTTGTACACGCCGTCGCCCTGGATCACGTTGCCGCGCAGCTCGGTCTCCCCCATCCCGGCATAGACGACGTCCGGATTGGATGGCGCGATCGCGAGGGCGCCCACGGACGACGTCTTGATCTGCTTGTCGGACACCGGCCTCCACGTCAGCCCGCCGTCCGTGGTCTTCCAGACGCCGCCGCCGGTAGCGCCGAAGTAGTACTCGAGCGGACGGCTCGCGCTGCCCGCGCCGGTCTGGGATCGGCCGCCGCGGTTGGGACCGATGGACCGCCACCGGAGGCCGGCGAACAGCGACGTGTCGATCTGCGCCGAGGGCGCGGCAGGAAAGAAGCTCAGGAGCAGAGCGGCCGCAAGGGCCGCCCGGAGGGCGCGAGGATGGCTCATGGCGCTCATCCTAATCCATCCGAGTACGTAAGGCGCGACCCACAAACGCCCATTCCGGCCGCTACGGCAGAGGTCCCGCGCGGTTTTCGCCGGGCACGCCCCATGCTCTATCCCGAGCGAGGAGGGAACGATGCTCTTTACGATTGCGGTGATCCTGCTGGTGTTGTGGCTGCTCGGTCTGGTCAGCGGCTACACGCTCGGCAATTTCATCTACGTGCTGCTCGTGATCGCGCTGGTGCTGTTCGTGGTCGGGCTCGTCAGCGGCCGGCGAACCGTCTAGCCGCGCCGAACCGGCCAAGCCGTTGGCCACCGGTCAACGGCTTGGCTGCATTCCAAAGCCTGTCGGGCTCAACAACAACAGAAAAAGGCCATATTCCGCTGATTCCATTCGGCACGAGGGTTGCTCCAGTGTGTGGCTGGAGATCCCCGATGCCCCGAGCCCATAGTTCGATTGGAACAGTGTCCGGCGCCCACGCCGCCGCAGACCTCCACGCCGACGCGCACCTGCACGGCCGCGCCCTGACCTGCGCGCATTGCACATACGGACTCGAGTGTGTTGAGCAGAACCGCCGCTCCGGCACGTGGGTGGGTTCGTTTATCTGTCCGAATTGCCGGAGCGAGTACTTCTACGCATACCGCTGGGGCCGGCTCTTAAGGAAAGCCTGAACCCGGCGCAGCCGCCTTGGCTCGTGGCAGGCGGTAGACAGCAGGCGTCAAGCGCGCGGTCCAGTCACCTCCGGGCAGGATCGCCCTCCACAGCTCGCAGCGCTGGCTTGACGGACTTTCGCCTGCTGTCTGCTGCCTGGCACGAGCCATTCTCATCTCCGCAACCCGCCGGCCTGCTCATTCCCACCGAAACACTCGCGCGGAGACGACCGTGCAGACCGTGAAAATCACCAGCAGCGCGACGAGATCGCCGGCGTGCGCCGACCACCGGTCGCCCTGCCAGATCCCCTTCAGCAGCGACGCGATGTAGGTCAGCGGGAGAAGGCGCGAGACGGCGCGAAGCGCCGGCGGCAGGGATGCGATCGGCACGAACAGGCCGGACAGCCCGATCATCGGATAAAAGATCAGCGTGCCGATTGGCTGCGCGAATCGCGCCGTCGGCACCACGCTGGCGATCACGAACCCCAGCGAAAGAATGGCGACGGTGGAGATCGTCAGCGCCAGCGCGAAGGACGCGACGGACACGTCCAGCTGTACGGGGTAGTAGCGCTTCCCCGCGAGCAGGAGCGCCGCCATCGTGAGCAATGTGAACAGGAGCTTGACGAGCACCTGCGCCGTCAGGATCGTGTGCGGCCGCAGGGGCGTCGCGCGCAGACGTTTGAGGATGCCCGATTCCCGATAGATCGCCACGATCGTCACGAGCGACAGCACGGCGCTCAGGCTGATGAGCAGGACCGCCAGGATCGGCATCTCGACCGTGAGGAGCGCGCTCACCGTGGGCGGCCCCCCGGGCCGGTCCCGGAACAGTCGTCCCATCAGGACGAACGTCGCCACCGGGAGCCCGACCGTCCCGATGAGACCCAGCGGCTCGCGCACGAAGATCTTGGTCTCGAGCCACGTCAGTTCCCACAGGCCTCGCAGCATGTCTGCCCTCAGTCCCGAATCGAATGACCGGTGAGCTTCAGGAAGACCTCCTCGAGGCCCGCGTGCCCGGTTTGGAAATCGCTGACGTGGATCCGGAACTCCGACAAACAGTGAATGACCGACGTCACGAGCTCCTGGCCCGTGCCGCCGACGGTGTATTGCGTCTCCCGTCGTGTGACCGAGTCGACGCCGGGGATCGCGGCGAAATGCGCGTCGGCCCCGGGCGCGTCCGTCGTCAGGACGACGGTCCGTTCCGGGCAATGACGTCCGATGAGGGCCTCCGGGGTGTCCATGTCGACGATCCGGCCGTGATCGATGATCGCGACGCGATCGCACAGCCGCTCGGCCTCCTCCATCAGATGCGTGGTCAGGAAGACCGTCTTGCCGCGATCGCGGATGCCGCGCACGAGCCCCCAGATCGCCCGGCGGGCCTGCGGGTCGAGGCCCGTCGTGAGCTCGTCGAGAAAGACGAGCTCGGGATCGTTGATGAGCGCCAGCGCGATGAACAGGCGCTGTTTCTGGCCGCCTGACAGGGTCATGAACCAGGCGTCGCGCTTCTCCGCCAGGCCGAGCTGCTCGAGAAGCCGATCGCCGTCGAGCGGACGCCGGTACAGCGAGGCCCAGAGGTGTACGGCCTCCCGTACCTTGATCCGCTTCTGGAGCTGCGCCTCCTGCAGCTGCACCCCGACGCGCTCCTGCAGTTTATAGATGTCCCGCACCGGATCCAGGCCCAGGACGGAGAGGCGGCCGCCATCGGCTCGCCGCACGCCCTCGACGCACTCCATCGTCGTCGTCTTGCCGGCGCCATTCGGGCCGATCAGGCCGAAGATCTCCCCTTCGCGCACCTCGAACGACACGTTGTCGACGGCCACCGTCCTGCCATAGGCCTTTCGAATCCCGTACACCTCGACAACGGGGCGAGCGAGCGTCATCGAGGGTTGGTCCAGATCAGCGAATCCTGCCGAATGTGCCACCGCTCTCTTGCGCCGCCCGGCAGCCGCAGATCGATCGTGGCCTCGAACAGGCTTTCGGTGACGGCCACGCCCGGCGATTCCAGGCCCGGCAGCGGCGCGACACCCAGCTCCTCGATCGTCGCGGCCCACCGGCCGTGGATCTTCCGGAACTCGCGCTGCGCGTAATACACCGCGTGCAGCCATTGCCGCGCCGGCAACGTCACGTCCGGTTTGAACGCCGCGGTCCCCGGCGCGGCGGTCGAGAACTGCACGTAGCCCCACATCTCGGGCCGGTGCATATCGACAACGTGCTGCGGGGACCACACCCAGTTGCGCTCGCTGCGCCCCGCGATGGGCCGGTACGCTCCGTTGACGACGGTGAGGGGCCATTCGACGCGCGAGAAGTTCACGCGCCATTGATCGCCGTCGGCCGGCGGCGACCTGCGGCGCGCCAGCTCTCCGAGCGCCGCCCACGGCACCGCGAGCTCCACCGACCAGCCGCGGTCGATGTCGCCGGGGACGTTCAGCGTGCCGTCGAGGTGCACCGCGGCCTTCAACCCGCGAATCTCCCAGTTGTCGACGGGCTTACCCTCGTCCTTGTACGGACGCGGCAGGAGCAGGTCCCAGGTGGTGCCCAGCGCGTTGACCTCGAGCTCGTAGTACTCGTGGTTGTCGCCGTTGGGGTCGATGAAGAGCTCGAAGTCGTTCTCGTGGAAGAGCACCGAGTCGTGCTCTCTCATCGTGGCCCAGAGCGTGGGCTCCACGAGGTCCGCCCCGATATACAAGTACGTGTCGTCCCACAGCATCTTGGCGCGCGTCCGCAGGGCGGGCGCGGGCTGCCGGCTGCCCTCGATGTCGACGAAATCGTCGGTCCACGGCGCATCGCGCCACGCGGCATCGTCCAGGACGCCGTCGATCTTGAGCGGAGACGCCGCCCGGTAGCAGACGTAGCCCCGAGGATGTTCGGGGGTGTCGAGGAAAACGCCACAGAGGACGGCGGCGCCGCCGACGGTTTTGAGGAGCTCGCCCGTCGTCATTGCTCGTACCAATACTTCGTCTTGAGAGCCCAGTCGGTCTTCGGAAAGAGCCGGTGCAGCGTCTGGAACGCCGCCCGCGAGGCCGCGCTCGTCTTCTCGTCGGCGCAGGCCCAGCGGGTGCCTTCGACGGCGTGCGCCGGGCGCTCCCAGGCCCACAGCGCCAGCCGCGGAAAGCGGTCCATCGGCGCCGCCCGGGGCGCGTCGAACGACGCCAGCAGGCTCAGGGTCAGGGTAACGCCCAGAACGAGGCGCGCGGCCATGACACATGCTACTCTGTCAGCACATGAAAGGAGCCGCCATGCCCAGGAGGCTTCGGCTGTTATCCGCTGCGGTATTTGCCTGTATGGTTGCGATTCCCGCGTTCGGCGATGAATTGAAGGTCGGCGACAAGGCGCCCGACTTCAGCATGATCGGGTCCGACGGGAAGACCTATTCCCTCGCGGACCTCAAGGGAAAGACCGTCGTCCTCGCCTGGTTCCCCAAAGCGTTCACCGGTGGTTGAACCGCCGAGTGCAACTCGCTCCGTGCGAGCGGGGAACTGATTCGCAAGTTCGACGTGGCCTATTTCATGGCGAGCGTCGACACTCCTGAAGACAACAAGGGATTCGCGGAGAAGGAACACGCGGACTTCCCCATCCTGAGCGATCCGGGCAAGCAGATCGCGATCGCCTACGGCGTCCTCCTGCCGGACAAGCAGTACCCGTCGCGACACACCTTCTACATCGGACCCGACGGCAAGATCCTCTTCATTGACAGAGGCGTGAAGCCCGCGACGGCCGGCGAAGCGGTCGTGGCGAAGCTCCAGGAGCTCGGCGTCAAGCAGAAGTAGCGCGCACGTCCCGGCTCAGCTGCTGTGAAGGGCGGACCCGTCGGTCCGCCCTTCGTTTGTCCGGGGATGTGTCGATCCCGCCGTCACTCGTTCGACTGGTGAGTAGAGGGTCACACTACGGCCCCGAAGGAGCAGACAGTCATGCGGTTCGTGATTCTGGTGAAGGCTAACAAGGACTCCGAGGCGGGCGTTCTTCCTGACGCGAAGATCCTCACCGAGATGGGAAACTTCAACGAAGAGCTCGTCAAGGCCGGGATCATGCTGGCCGGCGAGGGTCTTCAGGCGAGCGCGAAGGGCGCGCGCGTCCGGATCGCCGACGGCAAGACAACCGTGGTGGACGGTCCGTTCGCCGAGACGAAGGAACTGATCGCGGGCTTCTGGATCTGGCAGTGCGAGTCGAAGCAGGAAGCGATCGACTGGGTCAAGCGGTGCCCCACCGTCCCCGGCGTGGAGACCGACATCGAGATTCGTCAGGTCTTCGAAGCGGAGGACTTCGGCGCCGAGCTCACGCCGGAGGCCCGGGCACAGGAGGAACGGCTGCGCGCGGAGATCGCCGCGAAGAAATGATGCCGATCTGGCGTCCCGTCAGCGAACGAGCGGCAGCGAGTGAGCCACGCGAACGGAGCGCGCCGGCGCAGCGGCGCGCGAGAGAGCGTGTTGGGGAGTCCGAGGGGCGAAGCCCCTCGGAGAAGACTAGAACCCGGCCTGAAGGCGGATTGCGACGCTGCGGGGCGGCGCGATCGCCGTTCCGGAGAAGAGGCCGGCGAAATTGATCACGTCGAGCCGGCCAGTCAGGTTGCGGACGTCGACCTGCACACGCACCTTGCGCGCCTTCCCGACGACGAGGCCGGCGGACCCGTCCAGGGAGAACGACGGGCGGACGCGTCCTGCCTCGAGATTGACGCGATTGAGGATTCGCTCGCCGTACTGTTCCATCGCGCTCGCCAGATCTCCTTGGACCTCGACCGGCAGCCCGCTGCCGTAGGACGCCGCCAGGGCCACCCACAGGGACGGGAGTAATTGAGCGCTCGCCCGGCCACGGATCGTGTGCCGCTGATCCTGCGTGATCGGGAACCGCGAGGTCCCCTTCAGCCGCGCGTCCGCCTCGTCGCCAAGAAACAGACCACCGGTGATCGGCAGGTCGGCCGTGCCGCGCATGTGGCCGTAGCTCATGAACCCCGACACCGCCTTCCAGCGCGGGACGTGAAACGCGATCTCGGTGCCCGAAATGCGCGCCGCGCGAAAGGCGATCGGAAAGCTGATGCCGGTATTCAACAGTAGGTCGTCGTCCGCGAACTCACTCATCGAGCGGTAGAAGTGGCTCACGTCGACGCGCGCCTTGCCGAACAGGATCTTCGAGAACCCGGCATCGTAGAAGTTGCCGCGAGACGGCTGCACCGGCAGCCTGACCACGTCCGAGTTCAGCGCGTCGACCGCCGGATCGCTCGCCAGCACCAGGTTCTCTGTCGCCGGTGTCTGGAACGCGCGATCGTACGAGGCCCGCAGAACGAGCTCCGTGTTCGGAAGGGACCAAGCCACGCCCAGGCGCGGGCTCACGGCGTGATCGTCGACCAGCAGGTGGTAACCGTCCCAGCGGATGCCGGCACTGTGATCGTCCACGGACCGCGCTGCCACTGGTCCTGGATGAACACCGCGTGCTCGCGATCCTTTCCTCGTCCGCTGAAGCCGAAGGACGGCGGTGTATCGGCATCGAATGCGTCCGGGACGGTGATCTCATACGCGAATTGCTCGCGGATCGTCGCCCGGTTGAAATCCGCGCCCGCCTTCCATTCGTGCGCGCCCGCGTGCCCGGTGACCGTGCCCTTCACATAGAGCTCGCGGAACCCGCGGTTCTGCTCAGCGAGGATCGGGGTCGAGGCTGCGTTCGACCGGAGAGCCGCCGAGAGCTCTCTGGCCATGCCGCGGAGATCCACCACGGCGCGAGCCGAAAAAATGTGCTGGTAAGAGAACTGCGCGGCGGTCTCCGCGCTGTCGCGGTCCTGCCGCTGACCGGCCACCTGCTGGACGTATTCATTCGGCACGACGAATCGCGCGTCGCCGCGCCGAACAATGGCGCCGAGCCGATCGGCCGCGGTCAGGTCACGTTCGAAGTGCAGGGCCGCCTGCGAGGTCGTGCCATGGTTGCCGAAGTTCTCTTCCACGGGCGGATCGAGGTACCGGTCGGTCGCCGCGACGCCGGCACTGGCGCTTAGACTGGTCCGCTCGCCACCGTACTCGCCGCTGAGATCTCCGCTCCACGTCGCGAAGCTGCCCGCGGACGCCGCCAGGCTCCCGTGAAAGCCGCGGCGGGCCTGGCCGGCCGTGACGACTTCGATCACGCCTCCCAGCTTGCGGCCGTATTCGGCCGGATATCCGGCTGTGAGGATATTCATGCCCTGCACATCGTCCGCGCCGATCTCCGGCGCGAAGGCGGGCGAACGATTGTCCGTCAGCGGCAGGCCGTCGACGACGTATTGCGTCTGGTACTCGGAGCCGCGCGGATGCAGGATGCCGTTGGCTTCGACGAGCCAGCCGGGCTGCGCATTTACCATGTCGGGGAGCGAGCGTCCCGGGAGCGCCGCCATCCGCTGCCGAAGGGTATCGGCGCCGATCCGTTGCACGGCCACGGTCTGGCGCGGATCCAGGAGCGTCTCTCCAACCGTCACGGTCACATGGGCGTCGATCGCCGCCGGGCTCAGCGTCACGCGATACGCGGTCGGCAGCGCGGACCGGATCTCGAGCGTGCCGGTAAACGCGGCGAACCCCTCGTGTGTCACGGCGAGGTGATAGGTCCCGAACGGCAGGCGCCTGACGACGAGCGTCCCCTGCGTGTCGGTCTCGAGGCGCTCGCGCACCTGGTTCGCCTCGCTGGTCAGTTCGATACCGCCCTGGATCGGCAGGCCCGTGGCGTCGACAACCATGAGGCGCAGCTCACCGGTGTTGACCTGGCTGAACTGACCGGGCATGAGCAGGAGAACGAGAGCGAAGCCGGGCATCGGCGCTGGTGTTCATTCTAGCGCTTGACGTACTCGAGCGGCACGACCGGCCTGCCCAAGGGCGTGATGTCGACCCATTACAACCTGGTGGCCGACCTCCTGCAGTCGGCCGCGGTGTTCGGCGTCCGCGACGACAACGTCATGCTTGGTCGGCCGCGGAGATCCTGACCTACGTCGCCGCGCGAGTGGCGCCGTACAAGAAGCTCCGCTCGGTCGAGATCATCGACGCGATCCCGAAGTCGCCGTCCGGGAAGATTCTCCGTAGGATCCTGACGGAGCGTCAGCGCGCCAGTCTGTCCTGACGAGCGCGTCTCAGCGGCCGACGGTTGCCACGCGCCCGCCGTGGCGCTCGAGGAGAGCCTTCATCGCGGCATCGCCGAATACCAGGTTCAGCGGCGTCCGGCCGTCCCTCGCCTCGGCATTCACGTCTGCGTCTTTGGTGAGCAGGAGCTCGACGACGACGGTGTGTCCGCCTGAAGCCGCGATGTGGAGCGGCGTCAGCCCCGACTGGTCGTG
>WNFM01347758.1_pt1 | contig 24972 bp, 21 predicted proteins | sample 5400271 | NCBI WGS metagenome assembly WNFM01 (sample SAMN13153352, study PRJNA577476) | soil metagenome | isolation source: 60 cm saprolite on Douglas fir-dominated hillslope | place: USA:California | collected 2013-09-17 | reverse complement strand
AGTGGCATATCACGAGAAGACATCCAACATGCAATACACATGGGAATTGCCAAGCTGAATATCAATACCGAGGTACGGATGGCTTTCCTCAGAGCGATTGCCCGCTGGGGAGCGCGAATTGGACCTGAGCCAGACCTTCGCAAGAAGGGTCAGGATTTACTCGATCTTATGCAAGAGGCTACGGCTGCTGCTCAAGGAGTCGTTGAACAAACTATCCAGACCTGTAACTTCTTGCTCAATGCTCATGACTAAAAAGGGAGCAGCTTGATCAACAAGGAAATAGTGCGAAAGCAGGACTGGTCTGCTTTGACAGAGCTAGCTCGCCAATATGTGCGGGCCTGCGCTCCAAGTTGATCATCGTTGATGGAGTCAGCACTCATAAGGAGCAAATCACATGGTTACTAAGCTCAGTCACGAGCAGCTCAGCGCGTTACGCCGCATTGATAGTCCGACAATCTCCAACGCCATCGAAACCTTCAAGTTGCGTCCGCGTGTTGCAGGGTACGTGGGCTACGATATCCGCTGCATCTTCCCGGAATTGCCTCCCACTGTTGGCTATGCTGTCACCTGCACCGTTGATAGCACCACCGAGGGACGCCAGGGCATCGGCTTCCAAAAGCTGTATGAACTGCTGGCAAACGCCCCTAAACCAGCCATTGTGGTCATGCAAGATGTCGGCACGGATCGCCTTCACTCCTGCCATGCCGGCGAGGTTATGTCTACGCGCATGAAGCGACTTGGAGCCATTGGTATCCTCACAGACGGTGGCTTGCGCGATGTCAGGGAGGTCCGTGCGCTCGGCGGCTTCCAGTACTTCTGCGCCGGGCTTGTCGTCTCCCATGGCAACCCCGTCTGCGTGGACGTCGGAGGTGAAGTGACGATCTCCGGTATGCGCATCTGTATGGGTGGCCTGCTGCACGGAGACGCCAATGGTGTCGTGCATATTCCCGATGAGTGTACAGACCAGGTCGCTGAGGCTGCTTACCGCATCTGGGCTGAGGAAGGGGAAACCTTGCGCCGTATCGCGAGTCCGGAATTCACTACCTTCTCCGGCCCAGAGATTAAACATTGAAAAAGAGTTCGTATTCAAGAACGGCTGTCCCACGTAGCAAGCGCATATTAGGAGGTTCTTCGCTGAGGTCCCGATACACACTCGCGACTCTTTACAGAGAGCTACCTCACCATAATTAACTTGACAATGTGGAGAGAAACCTCACTTTCTCTGTGCCTCTCAACGATCAACTGGACTTCCAGTCAAACGTGTTCCAGAGTTCATCAACCTTCTGAGCCATCTCGAAGTCTTTGGCAGTAATCCCTCCTGCCGAATGCGTGACAAAACGTACCGCAATGTTGTTGTAGGAAATATTCAAGTCAGGATGATGCTGTCCAACCTCCGCCACGTGAGCAACAGCACAGGCAAAGAACATAGTGGACGGGAAGCTTGGGAGAGTGAAGCGCCGCTGCAACATTCCGGTATCAATCTCCCAGTGGGGGAGCTTTTTCAGGTGCGCCTGGATTTCCTCGTCCGTGAGTTTTACTAGTTCCTTTGGCATAGCGAACTCCTCTCGAAATCGCTCAAAGTAACTCTACAGTCTACTGGACAGAAAGATTCTTGAGTACATTATACTTTCTGAGTTTACAAGTGTGCAACAAGTGTTAGCCCATCTGCAGGACATCGCCACGGAGGCGATGTCTCCATGGAGCACTCCTCTTTAGATATTCTGAATGACCATCAGTATATCACGAGAGGAGTCTCACACCCAGTCTTGTTCTGAGTTCTGACACATCCCCTGGTAATCCTAATGACGAGTTTCCCGTATCATCACGCCGTGTAAAATATCTCGCGCATGGTTGCCCACCATTCTTCAGGCTGGCGCGCCTCCAACGGCTTCTGTAAGGGTTTGCAGACGGACCACCATTCGATGGTCTTGGGGTCACGGGCCATCTTCTCCATATCGGCCTCGAAGTCATCACCAACATATTCGAAATAGGCAAAAAGCGTCTGCTCATGCCGAAAGATTGAGTAGTTACGGATATTGCATGCGGAAATCGTGGCCAGTACCTCTGGCCAGACCGCCGCATGCAACCGCTCATACTTTTCAATGTGCTCAGGCTTAATGCCGATCACCTGTCCAAAGCGTTGCATAGCGCGCCTCCTGTTCTTTAGATAGAATAAATGCTGTTCGCCGAACCGCCGAGCAGGGTGTCTTTTTCCTGCGGCGTCAGGCCCTCAATAGCTCTGTTTGTCTCGCTCCAGACGCGGGCATAATCGCCTGCCAGGATACAGACGGGCCAGTCGCTACCAAACATCAGACGCTCTACGCCAAACTGTTCGATGGCAAAGTCGATGGAGGGCTTGAGGTCTGCGGCGGTCCAGTCCTCTTTTCCTGCGGCAGTATTCAGGCCCGAAACCTTGGCCGAGACATTGGGATAGCACGCGGCAGCCGCCAGTTGTTGTTTCCAGGTGTCCATCATCCCACTGTTGATGGGTGGTTTGGCCAGGTGATCGATGACCATAGTCAGGTTGGGGACACGTTCTGCTAGCGTGGGAACATGCTTGAGATGATTGGGGAAAACGGCTACCACCTCGAAGATCAGCTTATGTGCGGCGAGAACCTTTAATCCCTCGATGGCCCTGTCTGAAATGACCCAATCGGGGTCAGGCTCATTGTGGATCAGATGGCGGATACCGCGAAATTTCGGGTGTTTCTCGTAGCGCGATAGCGCCTGGTCGGCCTCTTCTGGGTCGAGTAGAGGAACCCAGCCAATCACCGCGCCAATCCAATTGTAGGTATCGGCGTGCCTGAGCATTGAATCAGTATCAGCATAAGAATTCGCCGATTGAACAAGCACGGTCTTCGCAATACCGGCTGTCTTAAGCTGCGACTCCAATTCCTTCGGGGCGAAGGTGCGATAGATCGGCCCGGCGTCAGGGGTTAACCAGGGGTACTTTACCTCTGCCAGATTCCAGAAATGCTGATGGGTATCGATACGTTCGGCCATAACAAGTCTCCTCTCTTGCGTAGCTCACAGGGTCGCTGAGTGCGGTGGCTGAACCAGTTCCAGTGTAATCCCGTCTGGGTCAAAGAAATAGATCGAGTAGCCCCCTTGATTGACCCCTTCAGTGATACCATTGGGCGCGGGCGATTTAAAGCGCACGCCCAGGGAGCGCATGCGCTCAAATTCCGCGTGAATATCCTCTACTTGAAAAGCCAGGTGGGCCACACCAGGATTGTTCGTCGTAAGATCGAGCATCTGTCCACGTGGCACCACGTACTCGACCAGTTCCAGGTGATGTTGTGAGTGCCCGAGCGGTGTGCCAGGGATACACAATTGCGCAATCTTCAGATGCGCATCCGCGATGCCGACCAGCGCGCGCGTATAGGCGTTATTCTGCTCTTGGCCGCGCACGAACTCCAGCCCAAGTACATTAGTATACCACTCCACGGCTCGCTCAAGGTCGCTGACCGTAAAAGAAAAGTGCCAGGTTCCACAGATCATTGGGATTATCCTTTCTTTAGTATATGCTTAAATTAAGCGGCGGAGTGTTTGTGGACAATCAGGGAGCTTGCCTCCGTCCTGTTTGCCGCACATGTTGATCTAATCCATTTCCAGGCCGCCGCATACATTGAGGGCCTGACCGTTTACATACCCGGCCTCATCGCTCAGCAACCAGGCCACGGCCGCGCCGATCTCTTCCGGCGCGGCTATACGTTGCAGCGGGATACTGCTCAGGATTTTCTGTACATCCTCGGGTCGCCGGTCGCGCCAGATCTGCTCGGTCATCTCGGTATGCATAACTCCCGGGCAGACAGCGTTGACACGCACGCCAGAGGGGCCTAACGCGGCCGCCGCGGATTTTGTAATATGCAGGAGCGCCGCCTTGCTCGCGCCATAGAGTGGTTGAATTGGACGTGCCGAGCGCCCGGCCACGCTGGCGATATTCACGATCGAGCCACGCTGGCGCTCCGCCATACGCCTGCCCACGGCTTGAATCAACAGAAAAGGGGCGCGGGCATTGATACCAAAGATCATGTCCCAATCGGCGAGCGTGGCCTCTAGAAAAGGCTGTGTTTTGACCACACCGGCGTTATTCACCAGTCCGCTCAGCGGAGCGCACTCGTTCTCAACGCGCTGAATCAGCGGCTCGATCTCTTCAACAGCGAGAAGGTCAAGCGTATACGTCGTTACTTTGGGCAGGCCACGCGCGCCCTCCTTCAGACGTTCCGTCTGGCGATCAACCATGACAACGTGGCATTCTTCCTGCGCGAGGCGGCGCGCTATGGCCAGACCAAGGCCCTGGGCCGCGCCCGTGACAAGTACGGTTCTGTGTTGGCTCATGTCTATTTCTCCATTACAGGCTAAAACGTCTGGTGATAGAACTATCTCACAAGTTATAAGGCAGCCGGATCGACGAGCTGGTTTCCTTTCATTGAAGCATAGGCAGCCAACACCAGGCGCAACGTGTTGAGATTATCACGTACAGAGGTCTCGGGCGCGGACTCTTGCCCTTCCAGCGCGCGCATTACGCTGCCCATTGTGCCGATAAAGGCGTCGGGGAACCAACTTCCTTCCAAGTGTGGTGTAATCCACGTGCCGGGTTGCAGGCGTTGACTCATATAGCGAAACTGGTCGGGTATACCGGCGGGATAATTCTTGAGTAGCCCCAGTTCCGCTACTGCAGATCCCTCGGTACCCTCAACACGAAGCGTAGCATACTGGTCGTCGAGGCCGCCAATATTATGATGATTGTCTGTAATGGTTGCGCGCAGATTGCCATGGAAGATCAACTGGATAACCGTGCGTGTCTCTGCGTTGGTTGGATAGCCAGGCACGGTCATACCATCGGCGAAGACCAGTCGCGGCTCTTTGCCAAGCAAACTACGAATCGTGTCCAGATAATGAATAGAGTGGTACATTACCTCCACCCGCTCGCCCGCGACAATCCATGGCCAGAGACGCCAGGGAGTCTCGACATTGATTAGAAAGGAGACCTGGTAAACCTCGCCCAGGAGTTCTCGCCGGAGCAGATCGCGGATGGCGATAGCGGCTGGCATCCAGCGGGCCTGCTGGTTTACCGCTGCGACAATACCAGCCTCTTCAACTATGTTTGCAATCGCCTGAGCCGAGGCCAGGTCTTCGGAGAGAGGCTTTTGTAGGAGGAGTGCTTTGCTCGCGGCAGCTACGCGCCGGGCAATCGCCAGGTTCTCGTGCGCGGGAACCGCGACATCCACAATCGCGGCCGGGCCTGACAGAAGTTCATCCAGGCTATCATAGACCGTGGGGATCCCGAAGCGCCGGGCCGTTTGGGCCGCGCGCTCAGCCTGAACATCATAAATACCGATAACGTGAAATCCGGCTTTGCGATAGGCTGGCAAATGGGCGTCGTTGACGATACCACCAGCCCCTACAATCGCGATGGGATAATCCCGGCGTTGAGGAAGTGGAATCTCTGCCTTGAGACGCCAGTCGTTATGCCCTTGCATAGAAACTCCTCCGTTCTCTCTTCAATGCGAAACGTTCAGGACAGGGTTGCGCGCAATTCGGCCATAACCTGTTCCACATTGGGCAGGTAGACCTGGTCCAGAGACGGGGCGAATGGCTTGGGGATATCTCGGGCACCAATCCGTTTGACGGGCGCGTCCAGGTAGTCGAAGGCCAGTTCCTGAATCGTGCTGGCCAGTTCCGAGCCAAAGCCGCCGCGTCTCCATGCTTCATGGATGACCACCGCCCGGTTGTTACGGCGCACCGAGCGCAGAATCGTCTCTTCATCTAATGGAGCTAGCGAGCGCAGATCAATTACCTCGACAGAGATACCCTCGTCGGCCAGACGCTGCGCGGCAGTCACGACGATGGGCAACATGGCTGCGTAGGTGATTGCAGTAACATCGTTGCCAGACCGCACAATCTTGGCCTTACCCAGTTCGATCACTTCTGGCTCAACCGGCACTGCTCCCACCGTGGTGTACAGCGCTTTGTGTTCGAGAAAGATGGCGGGATCATCGCAGCGAATTGCCGCTTTGAGCAGGCCGCGTGCGTCGCGTGGCGTGGCCGGGGCGACTACACGCAGTCCCGGAACGTGGGCAAAGATGGCCTCCAGACATTGGGCGTGCTGCGCCGCGACACCGGAGCGCGCACCCTGCTGCGCGCGGATGACCAGCGGGACGCGCACCTGGCCGCCAGAAATATAGGGCAACTTCGCCGCCTGGTTGACGATGGGGTCCATGGAGACCAGCGTAAAATCCACGAACATGACCTCGGCGACCGGGCGCAGACCACACATCGCGGCCCCAACTGCGCAACCCAGGAAACCGGTCTCAGAGATCGGCGTATCCAGGACGCGCTGTGCTCCAAAGCGCTGTTGCAATCCTTTCGTGACGCCAAAGACGCCGCCATATGCGCCCACATCTTCGCCCAGCAGGATCACGCTGCCGTCGCGCTCCATCTCTTCAACAAGCGCCAGGTTAATCGCCTGAGCATAGGTCAACTCGTTCATAGTCTCACTCGGAGACGCCTGATTGGCAAAACTGTTCTGGCTAGATACCGACATACAGTCCCTCCTCAATCTCAGCAGCAGTAGGCAATGGATCGGTCAAGGCGCGCTCCTCGCATTGATCCAACAAGGCCACTACCTCGGCTTCCAGCGTGGCTATCTGTTTCGCTGCGCCTTTGCGTTTCGTCTCGATCTGCGTACGCAACAGAGCGAGAGGGTCGCGCTCGCGCCAGCACCGAATCTCCTCCGCAGGCCGGTAGCCAGTACCGGGATCGCCCTGATAGTGGCCCAGGAAACGATAGGTATCGGCCTCCACATAGGCCGGCCCCTGCCCACTCCGCGCATGCTCAACCGCCGCTGCGACCGTCTCGGCCACGGCGCACACATCCATGCCATCGACATACCAGACCGGGATACCATAGCTCTCGACCCGATCCCCAAAGCGCTTACTTTTGATCATCTGATAGGCCGGGGTCATCTCTGAATACTGGTTATTCTCACAGAGATAGACCACTGGCAGATTCCAGATCGCCGCCAGGTTCAATGCCTCGTGTGCACCTCCCTGATTGAGCGTGCCCTCGCCAAAGGTACAAAGCACCACGCTTGGTTGTTGAGACCGTACACGAGCCAGCGCCGCGCCGGCGGCAATGGGAAGACCCGCCCCGACGATCGAATTGGGTACCAGTACGCCTCTGGCTACATCGGTGAGATGCATTGAACCGCCTTTGCCTTTGCAGAGTCCGGTGCGCCGTCCCAGGATCTCGGCCAGGGCAGGATAAGGATCGACGCCACGCGCCAGCACATGTCCATGGCCGCGGTAGGTTGTTACGGTCAGATCATCTATCTCCAGCGCCGCAGCAGCTCCGACCGCGACCGCTTCCTGACCGACGCAGAGATGGATGGACCCGGCGATCAGGCCGCGCTGGCTCAATTTCAGACAACGCTCCTCGAACGCCCGCACAAGATACATATTTTTGTAGAAAGAGAGCAGGTCCTCAAGCGACCAGGAGGTATTCATGGATTCACGACCTCCTGCTGCGAAGTATGCGTTCCCGCTACGCGGTCAACGTAGATTGGTGCCAGGCCAAGGTAGGTTTCGGGTTTGAACAGCGCTTCGATCTGCTCGAGAGCCAGGTGCGCTCGAACTTCGGGGTCGTTATGGAGAGCCTCGCGGAACGAGCCTGCCGATTCGACCACCTCCATGCAAATACGATACACAATATCGTGCGCCTTCTGCCGACCAATGAAGCGACCAAGTTCCAGCATAACCACCTCAGAGAAAGCCAGGCCGCCTGTTATGTCGATGTTTTTGTACATGCGTTTGGGATAGACCAGTAGACCGCGGGCTACGCGAATAGAGTAGGCCAGTGCGCTGGCAGTCAAAATACAGGCACGCGGGATATATTCCCACTCGGCCTGCCAGGCGCCCATATCCCGTTCATGCTCCTGCACCATTGTATCGAGCGCCAGAGCTGCATCCTGACGCACAATCTTGCACAGCGCCACAATCAATTCACAAATCATCGGGTTGCGTTTATGTGGCATGGTGCTGCTGCCAACTTTCCCCCAGATAAACGGCTCCTCAACCTCCGCCACCTCGGTCGCCTGGAGGTGAATAATTTCCAGCGCAATTTTATTGAGCGTTGCGCAGATCATTCCCAACAGACCGACAAACTCGGCAAATCCATCGCGCGCCGTATGCCAGCAGATCGGCGGCATATGCAGCCCCAGATCCTCCATCATCAGGCACTGAACCTCAAGACCGATCGAGCCAAGCGAAGCAAGCGTGCCAGTGGCGCCCGAGAGCTGGCCAACAAGCAGACGCGGCAAGCAGGCTTCAAAACGCTCCATATGGCGCTCAAGTTCCGCTACCCAGATGGCGACCTTATAGCCAAAGGTAATCGGTGGGCCATGCTGTCCATGTGTGCGGCCTGGCATAGGCGTATCCCGATGGCGTACCGCCAGATCCCGCCAGGCATCGCGCAGATCGCCGAGGTCCCGCTGAAGCAAAGACGTGGCATCACGCAGTTGCAGCACCATCCCGGTATCCATAATATCCTGGGTTGTCGCGCCCCAATGGACATAGGCACCTGCCTCGCCGCAGGCGTCTGCAAGCAGGCGAATCGCGGGCACAAGCGGATGAAACGTTTCGGCAATGCTATCGGTCAATTGAGTTGGGTCCCAGTTTGTCTGGGCTGCTCGTTCACTGATCGTCTGCGCCGCCTCCTGGGGAATCACGCCAACCGCGGCCTCCGCTCTGGCCAACGCGGCCTCGGTCTGCATCCAGGAACGCATGATTGCTGTGTCATCAAAGATCTGGCGCATTGGCTCTGTGCCAAATTGTTCGCCAAACAGCGCAGAGTCAATCATATGTACTCTCATACTTTTTCCTTCTTTTGGGATCAGCTAAAATGTTGCCGGTGGCCGAGTCGAATCGCGGACAATTAAATGAGTCTGATAGCGGGAGATGACCGGCGTCGTCCCCATTTCCGCCTCGTTACCTTCGTTGTCACCGGCGCGGATGCGTGTGAGCAGCATATGCACGGCTACCATGGCCATTTCCCGAATGGGCAGCGCCACAGTCGTCAGCGCGGGACGCAGCAGTGGAAACCAATCGGCATTGCCAAAGCCCACGAGCGAGAGTTCATCCGGCACTTGGATCTGACGCTGCGTCAGAGCTTGCAGCACGCCAATGACGAGTTCGTTGCTGGTCGCGATGAGAGCGGTTGGGCGTTGCCGCCGATCCATTAATTCCAGGGTCGAGGCGCAGGCGGCGTCGCGGCGGTAAGGGCCGGAGCGCACCAGCGACGCGTCGAGTGGGATACCAGCTTTTTTCAATGCCTGTTGATAGCCCTCTAGCCTTTGCTGGGATGTACTGACGCTGGCAGGACCGGTCAGGATCGCTATCTGACGGTGGCCAAGATTAATCAGGTGTTGGGTGCCTTGCGAACCCGCGTTGATATCGTCAATCAACACCGCGTCAAAGTTCTGGGCGGCTCCCTGGCGCACCAGCTCCACTGTGGGGGCCTGTACCTCGACGCGCGAGTTGCCCCTGCTAGAGGAGTCGCGCGGGCAGGGGACGGTGACAATCCCGGCCACGCGCTCCTCGCGCAGCACGCGCATATGCGCGGCCTCAGTGGCGGGATCGTCGTTCGTCGCACAGAGGATAACCCGATAGCCCTCAGCGGACAGCGTCTCCTGCACAAAAGTCGCGGCGGTCGCGTAGTAGTCGTTGAGGATATCGGGAATAATCAAGCCCACGATCTGGCGGCGGTTCGTCTTCAGACTACGCGCCACGCTGTTGGGTTCATAGCCCAGTCGCGCGGCCATGGCCCGGATCTGCTCAGCGCGCTGACGCGCGCCTGACCGTTTGAGATCGCGTCCACTCAAGGCCCGCGAAATAGTCGATGGCGAGATGCCAAGTTGCTCGGATAGCTCTTTTAGTGTGTGGTCATTCATTCATCTGTTCCTCAGTGCTTCTTGCGCGTTGTTTTTCTAGCCGGGTCGTATCACGCAAGCGCCACCAGGTATCCCTTTCCCAACTTCAATCTCCGGTGATTAGCCTGGTTTCTCTTGCTGCATTGTACCAGAGATCCTCTATAGGCACATAGCAGGCGTAGAAGATTTTCTGCAATGTTTTTGCAAGAAAATGCTAACGTTTGCAAGTATACATTGCTTTTTTTCGAGTTGTCAATGGCGGGCGCGGTGTGATGGCACGCAAAAATCGCGAATTGTAAGGCACAAAGCCACTCCTGAAGTCTGATCGCGCCGTGAATTGCGCGTGGGAGGGGTTGACAATCTGGAGAGAAATTGATTATAGTTCTTTACAAGAAAATGAAAACGATTGCATTTTCTTCTGGCCCGTGGGACGAGGCAATGCAGTATGTACTCATTTCCAAGACGTGTTTTTGTTTCGACGACGAAACATTCCACCAGGAGCAATAGGCTCAGTATTTTGAGGAGGGCAACTGGCGTCATGAGGATGAAATTTTTTCTCGCGTTCATCGTTATGCTTATCCTGAGTAGCGTTTTAGCTGCCTGTGGCAACTCAGGCTCAGCAAATGGATCGAAGCAACTGGTTGTGGGCGAAGATAACCTGGGACTTAGCTTCCCCTTCCCGGCAGCGATTAGCCGCGGCATTAAAGCCGAGGCTGCGAAACTTGGTGTAAAGCTGATTGAACTGGATGCGCAGAACAGCGCGGACAAAGAGAGCAACGATGTTCAAGATCTGATCGCGCAGCACGCGGATGGCATTCTTCTACTGCCGCTGGACGCGGGTCTGGCACAGCAACTCGTCGATAAGATCGCCAACGCCAACATCACAGTCATGGCAGTGGCGTCCGTAGTGGGCAAAGATCGTGCTCCCAGCGATGTCTACCCCAAATTGGCCGCGCTGATTACCCAGGATGAACTGAAAGCTGGTGCGCAGGCTGCGCAGCTCGCGCTGCAGGCTCTGCCCAGTGGCGGAAAGGTCGCGGTCGTCGAGGGGCAGGCAGGTTTTGCCGAGGTTCAGTTGCGCCAGCAGGAGTTTCGCTCCACACTTGCTCAGCACCCTGGTTTCTCAATTGTGGCTAGCCAGCCTGGCGACTGGGTCCCGGACAAAGGGCAGGCCGCCTGTGCCAATATGCTCCAGGCTCATCCCGACATTCGCCTCTTCTACGCCGAGTCCGATGACATGGGCGTAGGTTGTTCCAAGGCGATTATCGCCGCTCACTCGCAAGCTCAGGTAATTGGGATTGGCGGCTCGAAGCTTGGCATTGACGCGATCAAGATCGGGCAGTTACTGGGGACCGTTTGCTACAAGCCGGTAGACATGGGCAAGCTGGCGATGGATGCGATGTATTATCAACTGACGGGCAAGCAGCACTACCAGCACGAGTTCTTGAGCTATAATACGCCCGCGGTGACAAAGACGAATATCGATCAGTGCGATCCTCAATGGTAGCGAGCAGCATATGATGAAAGGAAACATCTCCAATGCGGAATCTGCTCTCGTCGAATTGCGCGATGTGAGCAAGGTCTATCCCAATGGAACGGTAGCTATGCGCGGGGTCAACCTGCGCATACTACCACATTCAGTGCATGGGCTGGTTGGCGCGAATGGCGCGGGCAAATCGACCCTGATTAAAATTCTCTCCAGCGCGATCCCCGCCACTGCGGGGCAGATGCTCTGGAAAGGGGAGATCTGCTCCTGGCGCAAACCAGCGGACGCACAAGCCGCCGGCGTGGCGACGATGTACCAGCACATCCCGCTTGTACCGACGCTTCCGGTGCTGGACAATGTTTTCCTGGGACGCAAGGGCTGGCTCAAAGTCGAGCATAAACTCCTGGCAGAGTTTGAGCAATTATTGGAGCGCATTCACTACCAGATCGATGCCCACACCCTGGTGAGCGAACTCTCCATTGGACAGAGGCAGATAGTGGCTATTCTACAGGCCCTGGCCCGGGGCGCCGAACTGGTAATTATGGATGAGCCTACTGCCTCCCTGGCTCAGCAAGAGCGTGAAATCGTTTTTCGCACGGTGCGTCGTCTGAGCAGTCGCGAGGGGACCTCTTTCCTATATGTTTCGCATTTTCTGGAAGAGGTACTCGCGCTGACCAACGCCATTACTGTCCTGCGCGATGGGCAGGTGATCACGGAGGCTCGCACAGCAGATCTCAATGAAGAGCGGCTGACTGAGGCTATCGTAGGGAGAAAGCTGCTCACCATCAAGCGCAATTCGGACGCGCGCGTGAGCGAAACCCCGCCGATTGTGCTGGAGGTCGCGGATCTCTGCTCAACCGATAAAGTTCACGACGTCTCATTTAAAGTGCGCCGGGGCGAGGTCATCGGTCTGGCGGGTTTCCTCGGCTCTGGGCGTTCAGAAATGCTCCAGGCTATTTTTGGGGCCGATGCACGGGCCAGTGGAACAGTGCGTGTCGCGGGTAATGTGGTCCGGCGTAGTCCGGCTGCGGCGGTCAAAGCTGGCCTGGCCCTGGTGCCAGAGGATCGCGGGGCCCAGGGCTTGATTAAAGGCTGGGAGATCTGGCGCAATATCAGTTTGCCAGACCTTCCGGCGCTGTCAAACGCAAAATTGTTACCGCGCGCAGGTGATGAGCGGACACGCGCGATCCAGGCCCGCGACGCGTTGCATATCGTGACCTCATCCATCGATACCGAAGTAGACGCTCTGAGTGGGGGCAATGCGCAGAAAGTCGTCTTCGCCAAATGGATGTATGGTCCGGCGCGGGTCTTTCTTCTGGATGAGCCAACGGCTGGTGTCGATATTGGCGCGAAGGCGGATATTCTCGAACTGATCCGGGCCTTCGCGCGCGAGGGCAAAGCGATCGTGGTCGTTTCTTCCGAATTTGAAGAACTGCTGGCGGTCGCCACACGTATTCTGGTGATTCGCAAAGGTCGGATCGTTGCTGAACGCGAAGCCGCGCAAACCTCGGAAGATGAACTGGTCAAGCTTGCAGGCGGTTTGCAGAAAACTGCGGGGTGATGGACGCGAAGGATGAAGTGCAGATCCGGCTATTGCCAGGGAATGTACACGATGATGTCGCTTGATTTCGCTTGAACCAATCAGGGTGAAAGAGAACAGAATGCGAGTTTTGATGCGATGATACAAGGAAAAAGCAAATTTCAGTTCAACGGTGAACCGTTTCGCCTGCGTAACGCCGGGGTGGTCTATGCGCTGATTGTCCTGGCTACGATCCTGACGATCTTTACCGCGACCTCAAACCAGTCAAACTACCTGGACCCGATCAATCTTGGGAATATTCTGGATCAGACCTCGCTGGTGGGTATCCTGGCTGTTTCGATGACTGTGGTGCTGATTGGGGGAAACTTTGACCTCTCCATCTCCTCGGTTGCAGCTCTGTCAGGGGCCGTTGCGCTCCAATTGCTGGATCAGCATGGACTATTTGTGGCGATCAGTTGCGCGCTGCTGGTTGGGGCGGTGCTGGGTCTGATTAACGGTTTGCTGGTGCAGCTTGTCGGGATCAATGCCTTTATTGTCACGCTGGGTACATTGACGGCGGTACGCGGGCTGGTTCTAATTATCACGAATGGGCGCACTATCAGCGCGCAGAATACGGCGCTCAGTCCGCTGGAAAACGATACCTGGACGATCCCCCATTTTTTGCTGGTGATCGCCATTATCTTGCTGGTCGTTGTGGCTATGCGCTTGCTTCTGCGGCTGCGAAGTTCTCGCGGCTTCCGACCAGATATAGCAAGCATGCTGTTTGCTGCGGTGGGTCTAATACTGCTTATCAGCAGCTTCTTCGCAGATTTTGCGTGGAATCTGACACATCCGGTTTATTATATGTTCGGTTATATGCTTCTAATCTGGGCCGTACTCCGCTATACTGTATTTGGACGTCATCTCTACGCGGCCGGTGGCAATGCAGAAGCGGCGCGGCTCTCCGGTGTTAATGTGAATCTCTACAAAATTGGGACGTTTGTGCTCAGTGGCATTACCGCAGCTTTCGTCGGTATTCTTTACGCGGGCAAACTGGGCGCGATTAACCCCAATGCGATCTCGGGCACTGAACTTACGGTGCTGGCCGCAGCCATTCTGGGGGGGACCTCCCTCTTTGGCGGATCGGGTAGCGTGATCAAGTCTGTGATCGGCGCGCTCATTCTCTTTATGCTGGCGAACGGCTTTAACATTCTCAACCTCGGGGCTAATTACCAGGGCTTGATCGAGGGTTGTGTGGTCATTGGCGCGGCGGCCATCTATACCGTAGCCGGGCGTTATCATCGGGTAAGCAAACAGACGTTGAAAGCAAGTTTCTCGACGAAGGAAGAAGCTCCGGAACCGGTGGAAAGCAACTCAGGCGGAACTGCATGATACGCTGGGGTATTGTCAACTTGGTAAGGCCCCGATGCAAAAAAAGCTGAGACACCGTCAAACATGGTAAGGTACATTCACGCCGTTCTCGCTTTCTTAGGAGGTTTTGCAATGCTCCTAAGTATAGCAAGAAGTGGCGTACTTTTTCAGCTTTTTGGGTATACCAAAAAGCCCTGCCTATCCTCCACCAACCATTGTCACAATCTCAAGCTTGCAGTCTTCCTGCAAGACTGCTTTGTCGAATTCGCTCCGTGACACAATGACTCCGTCCAGTTGCGCGACTACACGCATGGGAGCTATGTTGAGTTCCTGTAGGAGATCGCCTATTGTACTACCGGCCTTTACGCTACGAGGCTGGCCATTTGCGATGATGGTGGTCGTACCTGAATTTGGATTGACGAATTTGTTCATACAAACTCTCTCCTTTCTTTTCTTCTCTTGGCGAGGTTTATCGCGGCGCCTAACTCGCTTACGGCTTGCTCTAGCTGGGCTGCGCTGAGTATCGCGGTGATAACGGCTATACCATCGGCTCCCGCCCGCATGGCCTGTCCTGCGTTTGTGCTAGTAATACCGCCTACCGCCAGGAGGGGATAGGTCGGCAATAGCTGCTTGATCTCGTAGAGCAATCCTGTTCCGCAGGGTGGCTCCCCTGGATGGGTAGATGAGGAGAAAATTGTTCCTACGAGCAGAAAATCAGCTACCTCTGCTGCTGCCAGGGCTTGTTCGCATGAGTGTACCGATACGCCAAGGAGATATTCTTCTCCCATCAACAGACGCGCTGCCGCAAGAGGCAAGCCCCGCGCGCCAAGCTGGAATCCATCGGCTCCTGCCGCAAGTCCTACGTCTATGCGGTCATTGACGATGAATGCGGCCTGGTAGCGTTGACAAAGTGGGTGTAGTGCCAGGGCAAGTCTATACAACTCGATGGCCTGTAGTTGGTGACCGCGCAATTGCACCATGTTGACCCCTGCCGACAGGGCCGCCTCTACTTTCGTTACCAGCTCGGGCACAGCTGGATCGGTGATAAGACACAGCGTCGGGTGTGGCAGGGTGAGCTTGCCCATACCCTCACCTCCCAACGCTGGGTAGGCCAGCAGTAGGGCTGCTGGCGGTTGCGGAGGGCTGGCGCGATATGCGACCGGCCAGGTAGGCGGCTCGCCCGGCTTCCACTCCGAGTCTCATCGCGTGGGCCATCTGTACAGATTCTTTGGCTTGTGCGACGGCTGTGTTTACCAGGCAGGCGGCGGCTCCCAATTCCATAGCCAGGGCAGCATCAGAAGGCGCGCCAATCCCGGCATCCACGACAACCGGAACGCGAGCCTGCTCGATGATAATCTGTATTTGTGAGAGGTTGAGTAATCCCTGCCCTGAGCCGATTGCTGAACCAAGAGGCATGACGGTTACGGAGCCAGCGTCCTGCAAATGCTGCGCCAGCACTGGATCGGCATTGATGTAGGGAAGCACATCAAATCCCTCTTCTACAAGGACTTTAGTGGCTTCTAGTGTCGCAATAGGATCGGGCAGCAGGTATTTCGGATCGGGAATGACCTCTAGTTTGACCCAGCGCGGTAATCCCATCGCTGCCGCTAGCCGAGCGGTTTGAACTGCCTCCTGTACTGTTTTAGAGCCGGCCGTATTGGGCAGGATCACATAGCGATTGGGATCGATGTAATCGAGCAGATTGGGTTGGTGAGGATTGGAAAGGTCTAATCGCCGCAGTGCCACGGTAATAATCTCTGCCCCGCTCGCCTCCAGGCTGGCGCGCATCTCCTCAAAACTCCGGTACTTTCCTGTTCCAAGTATCAACCGCGAGCGGAACTCGCGTGTACCAATCTTTAATGTGTCCATGTTTGATTCACCTTTCTATAAAAGAGCCCGGTCTATCAAAGGAACGGCTGTCCTCCCAACCACCGAAGCGATCTGGGTCAAAAGGATGTAAGTCTAGACCGAAGGGAGCGGGATGCCCTTGAATAAGCTCTGCCAGTATATGACCGGTAAGCGGTCCTAGTAAGATGCCATTACGGAAATGGCCTCCTGCTAACCATAATCCCTGCATACTATGGCTCGGCCCAAGCAGGGGTAAGTCATCAGCTGAACCAGGTCGTAAGCCTGCCCAGGCACGCTCGAAACGTGCCCTCTGCAGCCGAGGGGCAAGTTTCGTCACTACATCGAGTAGGGTCGTTAACCCTGCAACCGTGACAGATTTGTCAAAGCCGGCAAGTTCGGAGGTTGCTCCTACATAGATACTGCCATCGGCTTTGGGCAGCATATATCCCAGGCTATGATAGTAGATAGCATGTTGCAGACGTAACTCTGGTTGAGCCTGGAGCGCTAACATTTGCCCCTTCACAGGAAAAACGGGGGGCTTCCTGATCGAAGGGTGCCAGGTGGCGGCCCATGCTCCTGCCGCCAGCACAACTACTCCGGCATAGATTGGCCCGCTCTTTGTCTCAACCCCAACGACGCGTTGTCCTTGTCGGATAAATTGCTCCACTGATCGTCCCTCAAAAATGGCGGCACCATGCAAAGCCGCTCCCCGTGCATAGGCCAGCGTCAAGCGTGGCGACTGCACGTTACGCTCAAGCGGAGAGATTAATGCACCCTGGACTGTTGGAGGCAGTAATGGTTCAACCTCGCGCACCGCCTTTCCCTCAAGCCATTTCAGCCCGGGTAAGAGATGCTGTTGTCTAACCCCGTCCGGCACAATCACCCTGTACACTTTGCCCATCCGAAGTAATGATTACCTCTACATGAGCGGCATTTCAGCAGGGCCAGACGGCAACCTCTGGTTCACATACCAGGACTTTACCACGAACGCAAACGCTATCGGGCGCATCACCACCAGTGGTGTGATCACCCTGACGCCAACGCCATCAGCCAATAGCGGCCCAACCGATATCACACCTGGTCAGGATGGGAATATGTGGTTCACCGAAGCGATCGGCAATATCGGAAAGATTACGACGAGCTAAGGCTCATCCGACCAAAACGTCGTAATGCTCTTTCTCCATATCACGTTTCCTTATTGAATATGCTGCTTGTGCACTAGCTGCCCGAAGTAGGGACGGGCCAGGATGTAGTAGAGTAAGGCGCTGACCACGGCCCCGACAATGCCGCTGATGTCCATGCCGCCCAACAGATGTGCTATAGGACCTTGCCAGGGTTGGGACAGCCAGGGCAGCGTGGCCGATCCAATAAAGGGGATGGTGACGACCACACCCACCAACCAGGCAATGAAGGCGCGCCAGAAGACTCCTCCACGATACCAGTAACAACCCTGCTTACCACGAGTCAGCTCGTCAGATGCATAACGACCGCGCCTGAAGATGAAAAAGTCAACCAGCAATACAGCTGCCCATGCCGGTACCCAGAGGTAGGTCAGGAGCAAGAAGTCAACATACACTCCCAGGAAGTTCGAGACCAGGGCAGAATACGTCTGGGCCTGCGTGAAGTGGGAGAACAGTCCGATCCAGTATACTCCCAGCGCGCCAATGATGCCACAGAACAGGGCCAACCACCAGCGCCGCAGAGGGATATCCATTGCCAGCGCGACCAGTCCTGCCGTATACACGTCGAAGTAGTTAGCCCAGATTTCGCCAAAGACAACAAAGAGCAGAAACGGTATCACCAGCCAGCGCGGTGTAGCAGCGGTAATCACGCTCAAGAGGTCGGGATTGCCTGGATTGATCGTGGAGAACAGTACCCCTAGAATACCCAGCAGCGCTGTTGGAAGTCCAATCCCAAGGCCTGCCCAGCAGGCAATGCTGCGTGATGAAGCTGTTCGCGGTAGATAGCGTGAGTAATCCGAGGCGAAAGGAATCCACGAGGCAACCAGCGCATAGATAAAGCTGCCGCCCACAACCATAGCCGCAAACCGGTGAGGACCCTGTACCGTTGTTGGCAAACTCCAATGGACTTGGGGCAGCAAGATGATGAAGAGGAGCACGCAAAATGCCAGGAAGACCATCGCGCCATACCTCTCGAAAACGTGGACGGTCTGATGCCCGTAGACGGCTACGATCACTGATGCGATCAGCACCAGGGTGATGGCACACAGGGCCACCTCTGTCGTTTTGGGAATGCCCGCCATGGCAGCAAGCTGCACCAGTGCCCAGCCGCCGATCACACAATCGACGGCAAACCAGCCAACGGCCATGAGCCAGGTGAAAAAAGCGCTGAGGTAGGAACCTCGGTGCCCAAAGACCGCGCGTGAGAAAATCATTTGCGGAGTACCTGTTCTTGCTCCGGTTACACTGATCAGGCCATGAAGTAGCGCGGCGAGTGCGGCTCCAATGATAATCGCAATGGTGCTATCGCCCAGCCCCAGTTGTCCCTGGCTCAGCCCTAATACGAGTGGCGCTCCAATCACCAGTGCGCCCGTCAGCAGCGATACATAGTTTGTCATTGCGCCAGCCCAGACGAGCGCCAGTTCACGCGCCGAACCATGCCGCTCTGTTTCAGGCACCGGCTCCATACCACGCTGTTCAAGCTTGAGAAAAGCATCGGACTCGACGCCATGTACATTCAGAATGCCAACTTCTTCTTGCCGCATGATCTATCCTCTTTTTGTAACCCTCTGGAACCCCCTATCGCTCCCAGGCATTCTAAAGCCATAAAAATAGGGGTGCCAGCAAATGCCAGCATCCCTGGGATGAGGACTTCTTCAACGTGGTGTTGCTGTCCGTCCCTGCGCTGGCATTACCCAGATCAGGTTCTAGCGGTCGGTGGCGATCACGTAGGCCACCCTCTCAGCCCGGCTTCCCCGAGCTCCCCTGGCGAACTATAGACATGCTAAAGAATAACTACCAAAGTGCTACTATGAAATATAACATACACCATGGCTCCTGTGCAAAACAACTTCGAACGACCTCGACAGGGTATCGTTTACCTTTCACTTTCTTTCCTGATGGGAAGTAATAGATGCCTTGAGATCATGGAGCAATTGTAAATTGTTTCATTCGATGAATCAAACAATTTACATCCAGCCATTCGTTCTTTCTCACAGAAAAAACCATCGCCGTAGGTGCTACAATGGACGATGGTTTTTATCTACAACTAACTTGTAGCCGTGGGGAGTCGTCACATCCATTCCAACGCCCGTGCTAGGGGTGTGGGAAATTTTCGTAGATATCTCCAAAATCGTATGGGCACAAAGGACCAACGTCAGCAACATAGCGTGCGGTATTCCAACTCAATATCCCACTTCCCGTAGCATTAACATTCGTCCCCCATGCCAATTCGTATGATCCTTGTGGCTGCGGACCGAAAACAAAGCTGCCATCATTGGCGATCGTGGTCTGAGGCGACTTGGATAATAACACGCTAAGCTGGTCAGAAGGGATGCCTGTATACAGGCCTCTCATCAAAGCTACAAAATGAGTAAGTGAGGGATCATTCGGAATGGAACCGGCGAAGCGACCCTTGACTCTCTGTGGTGCCCTTAGCGCAGTAGTAGCTTTTTGCCCTTCTGGTGTGTCAGCGAACTTCGTCGAGAGTTGCTGATAGGTCGGGATAGCGCTTGGACACGAGGTTGTAAGCTGCTGCTGCCCCTGCCCGAAGAGTGCCTTGGCGAAGTCTCCGTGCGCTTTCTGTGCTTCAGGCGAATTTGGAAAACGTGTGAGGACCGTCTGGAAGGAAGTAACGGCAGCATCATACTGCTGGGCGAAAAGTTGTAATCCAGCCAGGTTGTAGTAGGCAGTAGCATCCAGGGCATTCGCCTGCGACTGGCAGTTGGCATCACAGTAGGTCAATTGCAATAAGGCATCCAGGCGCATCGTGGCAGCACTATAGTCATGATGCTGCGAAGCCTGCTGAGCCCAGGCAAAGTAGGCTTTGATCTTGTCCACTTGAGCGCGAGCGACCTCGGCTGTAGCAAGGCTATAGTTATTGAGTACGATGTCGAACTTGGGAAATGCCTCCGGATAGTGCTGTATGGCGCTGAATTGTTCACCCCACTCGTTGTAAACGCGGGAAATGTTATTGGAGGTAGGAGCACCTTCACCTGCAAGTTGAAATTCCGTGATCGCATGTCCCCATTGCTGCTGTCCCTCCCAGTTATGCGCTTGCAGACTGTGAATGGTCGATTGCTGGGTGAGTCCTACACCACTAATCATCAGAAGAATGAGCACTGCGAGACCAGGACCGATGAACCTTTTCAACTGCCTCAAGCCAGCCAGAGTACGTATGACGGTAGCCAGTGCAACCAGTAAGCCGATGATGCCAGTCACAATAGCAACATGCAGTGCGCCAGCAGCCCAATCGCTCCCGGTCAATTGTAACGCGACGAGTCCCAGTATAACAACAGTTATGACGAGAAGCGTTGCCCACAGCGGGAGAGGTTTGGCTAGCACCCCAAAGCGGGGTTCTAATACCCTGGTCCAGGGTGGACGCATAGCGGGAAGCGGTGTCTCCGGTCCAGTGCTCTTGATGGGCAGATTTGGCACCGGGGCTGGCATCTGAGGTATCTCTGAAAACGTTCCATTGGCCGGTAAGGGTGGTCGGTCGGGAGAGCTACCAGGACCGAACTCTTCCCAAAGCTGATTTCTACTGATAGGTACTGCTGGTTCTGGAACATTTGCCTGCTGCCCAAGACCTGGCTGTTGCGTAAGGGATTGCTGCTCAGGTGAGGTAATTTGAGTGGATATCTTTAGCGGCTGGGTTGAGGGGGCTTCACTGGATTGCTTCATGCCGCATTTTGGGCAGAAAAGAGCATCATTGGGATTATCTGCCCCACAATGGATACAAAACATTGCTGACCTCCATCTTTTCCTAAGAGAATGATTGTTTCCTTTTAGGGGGTTTTTAGGGGATTTGTTTGCACTAAACTTTGGACATGACGGGATTAGCATAAAAACGACAATTGCGCGGAAATGGATGGAACCGTCAAATAGTATACCTGAAAAACACAACAAACGCAACAAACAAACAGTATTTATTTTGCACTATATCTTGTTACTGACATTATTTGTTCCATCACAAAAATAGAGGTTCATTTCTATTTCAACTTACTGGTGAGCATTCGTGAGAACACAGGTGGAGGTAGAAGCTGTTTTTGCAAGGGAAAAAATGATCCCTCCGAGGGTGAGGATCAATCCGCCAATATAAAAAAACCAATCAAAAAAACTCTCATGAGCTCAGCAGGGACTTGACAATCCCCGCTACTCATCTGGTATAGTTAGTATGTGCTACTACTACATACTCTAGTTAGCACGTCAACGCACGATCAAGAAAGGCAGAGCAAGCATGCAGCAATCACATCGCACTGCGCAGCGACTCTCCCTGGTCGTGCTCCCCATTCCCTCACATCATCGTAATCCCGTTGACACCCCGGCCCAGAGGGTCATTGTGCCCATTTGCAGGCGAGGTGTTTCCGCTGCTCACCATTGACGGATACCTTTCCCTCACCTTCGCACACCATGGGTACCTAATGACCTGATCCCCACGGTCTTCTTGCTGGGCTTTTTTGCCCTCCATGGATTGTTTTATCATGCACCCATTCCAGAACAAAGAGGAGAACAGTATGCAAAGGACTCTCGGTACCTCATATCGTCGTGATTTAGGCGATGGACTTGTGCTCCGCTGGTCAACAGCCCAGGACACTGAGCGCATCGCCACACTGCTCAGTATGGTTTATCGTGATAAAGCCGATGAACCCCCTAACCCCAACGCCATGAGGACCATTCGCGGCCTGATGAACGGTGACCATCCTCTCATGGGTCCGAATGATTACGGCCTGATCGAGGACACAAGCAAGGAAGGGAACCCGGTGGTGGCCTGCACTTGTCTGTGGAAACACACCTGGACCTACGAAGGTATCCCCTTCCGTGTCGGTCGTCCTGAAATGGTTGCCACTGACCCAGCATATCGCAATCGCGGACTTATTCGTGCTCTCTTCGAGATGGTCCACGAACGCAGCGAGGCCGAAGGAGATCTTGTCCAGGCCATTACCGGCATCGCCTACTTCTATCGCCAGTTCGGTTATGAATATGCTCTCGAACTGGAAGATAGACGCGTCACTCTCATTTCGCTGATCCCCAAAGCCAGGGAGGGCGAGTCTGAGCCATTCACGTTGCGCGAGGCCACAGTTGAGGATATCCCTGAGATTGCGACACTCTACAACCGGCGTCGGGCCAGCAGCATCGTCTCGGAAAGCATCTCGCGCAAGCAGTGGCTCTACGAGATCGAAACCTGGAAAGCGCATCCCGAATATGGGCACCTGCTACATTTCCGGATGATTGTTGATGCCGCAGGGCAGACGGTCGGCTTCGTGGCACCAAATGCCAGGCGCCGGGACAAGGGACTGGGCGTATTGCTGCTGGAGTTCGCCGAGGGGGTGAATGTGCAAGCCGCTATGCCGTCTGTCCTGCGTGCTCTCCACACCTACGGCCTCACCATGGAACTGAGTCGGCCCGACGCTCCTCCCTTGAGTGAAATCGATTTCTACCTTGGAACCACCCACCCGGTCCACGAGGTGCTGGGCGATGAATTAGATCGTGCCAAGGAGCCTCCCTACGCCTGGTATGTACGTGTGAAGGATCTTCCGGCCTTTCTCATGCATATCGCTCCCGCGCTCGAAAAACGGCTGGCGACTTCACCTGTCGTGGGACATACAGGTGAAATCAAGCTGGATTTCTATCGTGGCGGCCTGCGCATGGTCTTCGAGCAAGGGCGCCTGGCAATTGCGGAACCCTGGCGGGTGCCACTCTACGACTCCAATGCGAGCGGCGGCTTCCCTCCGCTTGTCTTCCTGCAAGTGCTCTTCGGTCATCGCAGCATCGAAACTCTACGCCAGGCATTTCCTGATGTGTGGGTAAGCGATGAGGCCAGGCCGGTGCTCAAAACGCTCTTCCCTACACGACCGTCGTTTGTGTTTGGATGGTAATCAGACTCGTGAGAGACACACTGCTAGGGTTGGTCGGCGACCAACCCTAGCAGTGTGTGAACGGGTTCTTTTCAAAATGATTTCCTCTTACAACATTTGATTTATCGATCAATTAATGCTATACTTCGCATATAAAGTAGCATCAAATCTGCCCTTGGGCTGGTCATAGCTCTTGTCGGGGGCGCTCTCATTTTGGGTGGTCGTAATTCTTCGGGACCAGCTATTACAACCAGAAGCGCAAAGGGAACAGTTGGCCTTATATCATTTACCATTTCCCCTTCAGGGAATGGTTCATTTTCAGGGTCCACCTACATAGGACTGAACGACGGCGTAAGAATAGGAGGCACGAGGTTACTGGCGTCGCTCCGGCGGTTGCGATAGAACCACCGCCGATGGAGACGCCGCAGTCGTATTAGCTCCATTCGAGAACCTGATGAGAGATCATTCCTGTTAATTTCAGAAATATATGGCTCATCCGCACATTCTGTAATTCCAGTGACCGGGACTTTTTCTTGGCCTGTTCATGATCACCCAACACTACGGTACAGTCTTGACTGTCTCTGGAGACAGGACCGTTTGCCGTTGAGACAAGCGCTCTTTGGCTGCTGGATCGTGCGATGGTAGATAGACGGTAGGAACCATCCTGACGTATGCTTGAATGCGTTGCAACGTCTCTCGCGCGGCCTGCTCATTGGGTGAAACACCATCGACTGCCTGTTCAAGCATGAGCTGTTCAGTGTAGGAAGTATCGCCAGCTAGAAAGATGGAGAGATGCTCTTCTCGCACCAGCACTGAAAGATGACCGTTGGTATGGCCTTCAGTCGGTAAGAGTATGATGTCGTTGGCCCTGGTCAAGGCAAAGCTCGATGAAAATGGGCCTACTGCCTCTGGTGTAAAATCCACCAGGTGTGGATTGAACCAGCGAGGCCAGCGGTGTGGTAAGTAGCCTTGTAATCGCCCACGCAGTCCCCGTGCCGTCGCATATTCTTTACGCGCAACCAGTATTTCTGCGCGAGGAAAATGATGCAGCCCTCCGGCATGATCCGTATGCATATGGGTCAGGATGACCCAGCGCACATCGTTGGTTGTGATCCCCAGGTACTTAAGCTGTACCCCAATTTCATCTTCCGGGCTGACAAACATTTTCACCTGTCTGAAGAAAGGATGCCATTGAGGAAAGTAATCTTGTTGGGCTGTCATTGCGGTTTCGCCGGTATCCACGACGATAACACCTTCTGGATGCTCTATGACCCAGGCATAGATGGGAACTGGTTGATCCCATGTTTTATCGGTCAGAGTGTTTAATAAGCGCCTGGCGCCATGCCCTTCACCACGTAGTTGCTTTGATTTGATCCCAACTGTTCCTGTTTGAATGGCATGAATACCTAACATGATCGGTTTACTCCTTCTCGTGGTCTTTTCGCAAATTTTCATGACACATCATCAATGACACAACATTGATGATGTGTCACTTATTATACATTGTGATTGGTTGCGTCGTCAAGATAAAATAAACCTTTGCTTCCAGATATCTCTCATATGTAGCGAGAGACTTGACGAGATAACATTGATGATATATCATCGATGTTGTGTCATGAAATGTTCAGAGAGTAGATGTGATGATACCCATAGAAGAACTACGTTATCTTATTTTGGCTGCTCAACGTGAGGGGAACAGACTTTTTGCGGATGCTCTGTATCCTTTACATTTGACGCCTTCACAGGCGGAGGTGCTGCGTGTTTTACAGGATCACGCCCCGCTC
>WNFM01346324.1_pt1 | contig 24975 bp, 25 predicted proteins | sample 5400271 | NCBI WGS metagenome assembly WNFM01 (sample SAMN13153352, study PRJNA577476) | soil metagenome | isolation source: 60 cm saprolite on Douglas fir-dominated hillslope | place: USA:California | collected 2013-09-17 | reverse complement strand
GGCGCGGCTTGTGCCGGGCAGGGGTGTCAGACCTTCGTCGATCAGCAGGGATAGGGACGCACCCGTCAGGAGCCCGGCCACCGCTGGCGGGAGCGGAGTCAGCCGGTGGAGCAGGGTGTAGACCGTCCCCCAGCTCATGCCCAATCCATAGTGAAAAACCAGCCCTGCCTGCTCCACCGGCTTATCAGTGAGCTGGAGCCCGAGGAGGGCGGCCATCTTCCGAGCGGCGATGCGTGTAAGGAGGATCTGGCCGCACCTGGTCCTCCTGCTGCCGCTCAGCCTCCGGCTCCAGTTCGTACAGCTTCATCGACACCGGTTCCATCACCTTCGTGCCCACATAGCCGCCAATCATTCCAATAGCAATATCAGAGAGGAGTTGTTTGATCTACATAATGCTTCCTTTCTTGTTCTTCGGTGCAGTGCGCCTACTGGTCAGTGGCGTCAGACCATGTAGCTCACATCCGTGGCGCTCGTGGGGTAGGCGTAGACCATCTGCTTGAGATCGCTCGCCCGCAGGCCCATGCGGATCGTGAGCGCAAAGAGGTTGATGACCTCTTCGGCGTGCAGGCCCAACAGGTGCGCCCCCAGGATGCGGTCGGTGCCCTCCTCGACGAGTGTCTTGAACCCCGTATGTGGGAGGGCCACCCGCCGTGAGGAATACCAGCTTGAGGTGTCCTCGTGGTGCGTCGTGAAGCGCAGGCCCTGGGCGCGAGCCGCTTCCTCAAGAAGCCCCACTCGTACGAGAGGCGGTGTCGTAAAGACCACGCTGGGAATCCCGGTATAGTTCGGGGTGTGCCGGTTGCCCTCCAGGAGATTGCGCGCCACGATGCCTCCCTGCATCCCTGCCACGGGTGTCAGCGGAAACCCGCCACCGACCACTGCGTCCCCCGCCGCGTACACGGCTGGATTGGTCACGCTTTGCAGGTACTCGTTCACCGAAACGCCCTCCTTCCCATGTGCCACGCCCGCCGCCTCCAGGTCGAGCTTGTCGATCTCTGGCACGCGCCCGGCGGCATGCACCACCAGGTCGGCCTCGACCGTGTGCTCCTGCGCTCCCGCGCGGGCGTGGACGAGCAAGTGGTCGCCTAGTCGTTCAATGGCGGTGACCGCCCTGTTCACGTGCACCTCGATGCCCAGTTCCCGGCTTGCCTGCACGAGCAGGGAGACGAGATCGGGGTCAAACTTCTCGAGGGGACGACTCCCCCGGTGGAGCACCTGGACCCGTGCGCCTGCGCGTGCCGCGATGTGCGCGAACTCAAAGGCGATGTAGCCGCCACCGACGAAGACGATGCGGCGCGGGAGCGCGTCCAGGTCCAGGAACTGCGTGCTGGTGGTGAGCAAATCCTCGCCCGCTATCCCCAAATCGGCATGGCACGCGCCGGTCGCGATCACCACATGGCGACCGACCAGGGTGTCCTCGCCCGCCTGGACACTCGTCCGATCCACGAAGTGGGCACGGCCATGCCGCGTGATGATCCCCGCCCGCGTGAAGCTCTGCTCGTTTTGCTCTGGCACCGGGTCGGTGAAGGTACGCTTGAAGCGGATCAGGTCCGTCCAGCTGATGGACAGGCCCGGCGCCAAGACGCCCTTGCCCTGCATGCGGCGGCTCCAGTCCACCAGGTCGGAAACGCCGACCAGGACCTTCTTGGGGTCGCACCCGCGCAACTGGCAGGTCCCCCCGAAGGGGTGGTAATCGACGACGGCCACGCTCCAGCCGGCCTCACGGCAGGGATAGGCGACGCTCTGGGCGGCTGCACCCGTTCCCAGCACAACGAGATCTAGCATTGTTGTCACAATCTCCTCCATTCTTTCAAGCCCGCTTGGGCAAGTATGCATGCGTCACAAAGAAGGTGACGCGTGTGGACAAACGCCTGCATGACCACATAGGCAGGACAGGCCGCATCGGCTAGCTCGCGCAACAACTGAGTTCGCTCACATCCCTGCTAAAGGAGATGGCCACGAGCTTGAGTGCCTCAGCCATCGTGGGATAGACGTGGATCAGGTTGATGAAATCATCGACGGTGGCATGGAAGTGCAAGGCCATCGCCGCTTCATTGATCACTCCGCTGGCACTGATGCCAAGCATGGAAACACCCAGCACGCGCCGACTCTCCCGTTCAAGCACCATCTTGATGACGCCGCGTGTATCGCGGATCGCATTGGCTCGTGGTACAACGCTCATGGGAACGGTGCTCGACTCGGTGTCGATGCCTGCCGCCTTGGCTTGTGCCTCAGTGAGTCCGACGACGCCCACCGGTGGATCGGTGAAGACGGCTCGCGGGATCACCGCGTGGTCGACGGGCTGGTTGGCACCGGCTAGGGCATTATTGGCCACGATGCCGCCATCCTGGGCTCCAACCGGGGTCGCCATCTGGCTGCCCACTTCGTGACCGATCACGTCACCTGCCGCCCAGATATGCGACACATTCGTGCGCAGATACGCATCCACCACCACGGCCCCCTGGGCATCGAGGCGCACCCCAACGCGCTCCAGGCCGATGGAAGTCGTATTGGGTCGCCGACCCGTTGCCACCAGCAGCTCTTCCGCCTGGAAGCGGCGCCGCGCTCCGCGTACCAGCGCCGCGAGTTGCACCTGGTCGCTATCCCCGCTGACCTGTTGCACGTGCACGCCGGTCACCACCTGGATGCGCTCCCGGCGGAGCATATCCATCAAAGTCTGGCTGATCTCTGGCTCATACTCCTTGAGAATGCGCTCGGACGGTGCGAGGAGGGTGACTCGCGTGCCAAAGCGCGAGAACATCTGCCCCAGCTCCAGGGCGATGTAGCCACCGCCGAGCACCAGCAGGGAGTCGGGCAATGCAGTGAGTTCCTGGCTTTCCTGGCTCGTCAGTAGATCGCTGGTCAGGCAGGGGGTCTCAGTCAAACCGGCGATCTCAGGAATGAATGGCGATGACCCGGTAGCAATAAGAATCTGGTTGCCGGTGAGTCGTCGCCTGGTGCCATCAGCAGTTATGACCTCGACCGTATGTGGATCCACCAGCACGGCATGCCCAATGACGACCTGGGGACCTGTTCCGCCACGATGAGCAACGAGACTGGCATAGTGCTGCTGACGATATTTGCGGATCAACTCGTCTTTCTGCGCAACCAGTTCGGGAAAGCTGAGAGGCATCGGCGTCGCATCCAGACCGGGATAGCGAGGGTGGGCCGAGGTGTAGACGATTTGGGCCGCCTCGATCAGGTTCTTGCAGGGCAGGCAGCCCCGGTTGACGCAGGTTTCCCCCAGCGTGCGATCCTCGGTCATCACGGCGGTTTTTTCCAGTTCCTGGGCCCGAAGAGCGGCGGCGAAGGCAGCCGAGCCACTGCCCAGAATCACCAGGTCGGAATGGTCACCCAATTGCTGACCTCCCTGGCTCGGCGCTGTTTGCACTTGGTTCTTCTGAAGCGGGGTATTTCCCATCGGTGTTCTCCTTCTCACATATCATTTCACCTCTGCTTTGCAAGCAGTTCCTCCCATTGTTGCTTTGTATGACAGACGCCTGGAACACATCTCAGATTCGCAGGTGCATTTTCTGATGGGTTATCGTTGCCCACCGTTGCGTCCAGCCGCATACACACTTTCGGCTGTCGCCGCGACGCTGAGCCTATACGCCAGGTGTGCGAGAAAGCCGCGCACATGCGTGACGAGTGGGTAAGCGCGGTTCGGGGCGGTGAACCCGAGCAAAGGTGCCAGGCCCTCGTCAACTAAAAGCGAGAGGGAGGCACCATCCAGGATTCCAGCTACCAGTGGGTTGAGCGTCGTCATCCGACGCAGCAACGTATAGACCACTCCCCAGCTCATTCCCAGACCATAGTGAAACACGATCATGCCGAGGGTCTGCACCTGGGTGTCGCTCAGATGAAGTCCCAGCAATTGGGTGGTCTTCCGTGCAGCGATTTCGTACGGCGGTCCTGGCCGCACTTTGTCCTCCTGCCGCCGGTAAGCCTCCGGCTCCCATTCGTACAACTTCATCGATACCCGTTCCATCACCTTGGTGCCCACGTAGCCACTGAACATGTCAACGGGTATATCGGAAAGCAATTGTTTGAGCTGCATCGTCATTCCTCCTTAAGGATGATTGCGCCAGGAGCCTTTTGCGCATCATCGGCAGCTTCGGTGCTTCACCAGGGGCAGGTCTCTCTCCTTCTGGGAGACACTCAGGTCAGAGCACAGACATCCTCAAGGCTGTTGCCTCACACCTCCCGACCTCCCACCTGTTCGAGCGGCTTCTGCCTCGTATCGGCTGTCATATGCTTTTGGCTCTTCAATATATCCGTATATATGGATATATTGAATCTACCAAAATATCACCTCACAGATCAAGACACACGGAGCACAAGATTCTTGGAAAAAGGTGCAGGAAAGCGATTTGCTCTCTTTCTCAAGGGGAGAGCGATGCCTGCCACGCCTGATATCACGTAAGATGTTCCCCGCCACAAAGGAATGGACATTTCAGGTACAAGAAAAAAACAGATTGTAGCGTGGTTCTTTGTGAAGCGCCTCTTCCTTGGGAGAAAGAAGAGGCGCTTCATCTCGCGTCCTGATATCTCAGCTTCCATCCGTCAAACGTGCTTTTGTGACCAACCATCCGAGCTGAGCCGCTTCCTCGACCGAAAGGAGCACCGCTTTGGGATGCAGCGCCAGCCAGGATGATGCAGCCTGTTCTGACTGGAAAAAGAGGGAGTGCTGACAAAAGGTTCCTCGGACACAATCACACCGCGAAGCCGGCAGGATGAGTGACAACACACTCGTCGCTGGGAGAAGATCTGCAATGCCTTCCGGGGTGGCGACAAAGGTAATGGGCTGGCCGGACGCCGAGCAGGCGGATTGTACCTGTGCTTCGACTTGCAATAAGGGCGGAAACAGCACGGTATCGAAGGCGCACCAGGTAAACAAAGGACGCCCTTTCAACAGAAACTGATGCGGGGTAGGGACGAGGGTGATTCCCCAGCCCACGATATTGCCTTGCGCGTCAAATTCGGTATCCGGGACGCGGACCAGATGCGCTGTCAGATCCTCCTGACTCATCTGTAAACGCCTGGCGAGATGAACGGGCGCGAGCGGCTGTCCCGTCTCGGCCATGGCCCGCATGATCTGCCGGCAGGCCACGTCCTGGGTACAATCGAGGTGAGCGGCCAAACGAGTAGCCAGAGTGTCAAGGGAAGATTGATTCATGGGTTTCCTTTCCGAGAGCGATAGTCATCATGCGCAAACAAAGATGCTGCCACCATCATGTCTTCGGTGATTTCTCGAGCCTGGACTGGCTCGACGCTGTGCGGCATCCAAGACAAGCACTTGTCTCATCATTTCTCTCTCAGACCCGCGTCTTTTCCGCATATCTGCGTGCGGCATTTGCGAGCGCACTGGCAAGATGGACAGCATCTTCTATGAAAAGCAACACCGCCTCTGAGTGCAGACCAGGCCAGGTAGAGGCGTGCTCTTGATCTACAAAGAAATGGCCGTAAGAACAGATGGTTTCCTGTGCATTGAAGGCGCTTGTCTCTCGACTGGGCAGTCGGAGCGAGAGGACAGCGCCTTGGGGGTCCAGGTCTTCAATGGCACCTGCGATCAGGTCCGGCTCGGCATGCAATTCGTCTGCCACCTCGGGATGCTCAATCAAGCTCTGCACCACATTGCCCAAAAAGGGCGTGATCTCCAGGTTCGCGCCGGCAAACACCTGACCGCAGAGGCCGAGCACTTCCTCCTGGCGCAGGTGCCGCCCATCGAGGCGCGCTTCGAGCAGTGAGGTGATCATGCCAGGGCGCAGTGCGGGCCTCCGTTCTGTGAGCAGATCCAGGAGGTACGCTCTGAGCTCTGGCTTCTCTTCGCCCGGTTCACCGTTGAGAATATCCTTTGACAAGGCGGCGTAGCGCTCCTCGTCGCCGAGCGGTAATCCGAGCAGGTCGGCCATCACCCGCAGCGGGAGGGGGAAAGCCAGGTCATCGATGATATCCATCTGGCCCCGGTCGGCAATACCGTCCAGCAGTTCTGTTGCGAGGCTTTTGATGCGGCCAGCAAGTCGCGAGGCCGCGAGCGGGGTAAACGGCTGGCTGACCAGGCTGCGGTAGCGTTGCAGTTCTGGCGGGTCCATCCGGTGGAACGAGTGAAAGTCCATCGTGAAGGGGCAGCAGGGCGTCCGTGATGAAAAGGTCTGGTGATCGGTGAACACCCGCGAGACCTCGGCATAGCGGAACACCTGCCATACCTGCTGACCTTGATCATAGAAGACAGGCTGCTGCTCGCGCATCTGTTGATAATACGGGTGTGGGTTCTGTGGCTGATAAAGAGCCTGTAGGGTGTCATTCATGCCTGTTCTCCTTTAGATGCTGTACTGGCCGTGCCGCTCTGGCTCTGGCTCACCTGCGATGGAACGAAAAGCGCTGGCAAGCGCCCGCCCAAGCTGTGCCGCTTCTTCTATGGAGAGCAGAATCGCACTTTGATGCAGGGAGGGCCAGGTGGAGGCAACTTCGCGTGACGCAAAGAAGAGTCCATCATTGCAGATGTCTGCCTGGATATGGCAGACATCCGTGTCCTCTCCCGGCAGATGAACCGAGACCACCGCACTCGCCGGTTCCAGGTCCAGGAAGGACTCGGGGGTCACGGTCAGACGAATCTCTTTCCCGGTCACCGGGCAGGTGGAGATCACGCGGGCTGCACGACCCAGCAACGCTGGAAACGCCAGCGTATCGAGCGCGCACCACGTATAGAGGGTCTTCTCATCCAGGTGAAACTGGTGCCGTGTGGGCTGGAACGCCAGACCCTGGCCGATGATGTGGCCCGCTTGATCTATCCGCACATCCGATGCATGCAAGAACGCTTGAATCTCTGGCAGCGGACGGTGCGACGTGCTTGCCAGTTCCTCTGGCGCAACGGGCTTTCCCTTTGCCAGGAGCCGCCATAGGGGCACCGAAAGGCGAAACTGCTCCGGGTGAGCAACGACGAAGTCATCATGGGCTTTGATGGCTGTTTGCAAAACTGACGATGTCATGATCGTTCTTCCTTTCTACTGGGGTCAGCGCATCGCCACCTGAAATCGGTACGTGAAGGATATGGAGCAAGAGATGGGTGATCCTTTTCCACGGCACACAGGTGCATGGCTTCTCAGAAGCCCCGTTTCCTCCACACTGCTCATTCTCCATACGCCTGCCCCCCTCCTGCGAGTGGCCAGATGCGTGAAGGCCTTTGAGTGCAGGATCTTCTCAACCTTCGGGTTCCTCGGCTTGGCCAATTGTCCCTGATCAGCGGTCTGCCAGTGAGACAGACCCACATGTTGGGTCTGTCTCACTGGCAGACCCACATGTTGGGTCATTTCCCACCTGTTCTTGAGACAGAGCTGCCCAACACTTGGGACAGCTCTGCGCTCATCTTTCCTCTTCACACCCGTGCGACCAGGGCCCTTTGCTGCAGGGCGATATCCCGCAGGCCCTCAAAAGCCTCTTCAACTGGCAAGACGATGAAGTCTGGGTGCTCGGAGGCCCATGGTGCGGCGACCTGCTGGGAAGCGAAGAAGAACTGGTTGTTACAGCCCCCTTGCCGGATACAGCCTGCCTCCTGGAGACGTGCGAATATGCTTCCGTCCCTGACGATGGAGACCACCGCGCTGGCAGGAGAGAGACTTTCAAGACGGTCTGGCGTGAGCAGAATTTCGATCTTGGCTCCTGTCACCGGGCATTGGGAGACAATCTGAGCCGATCGGTTCAATACAAGCGGGTCATAGAGCGTATCTGGAGCACACCAGGCGTAGAGAGAATGGCCCTCCACTACCAACTGATGGACGGTGGGATGAAGGGTCAAACCCCAGCCGAGGAGGTTGCCGAACTGGTCGTACTCGGCATCAGGATAGCGCTCAAGCACCGCCTGCACACGCTCGCGAGAAGTGTGCAGGGCCTGGGCGAGCGCATCGAGGGAAATCGGTGTCGCGCTCTCGACAAGCATTTGCCACAAGCGGTGGAACAGTTTCCATTCAAACGTTGTTTCAGGCTCCAGGAGAGCCTTTTTCAGGCTCTCGAAATCGGATGCAGACATTGATATATCCTCCTTCTGATTTGTCGTCTCTTCAAACGGTTCCTATTGGTCGAGGACCTGCAGCACGGGAGAGGAACCCGAGGTCCTCGTAGGTGTGCAGCACTTTGATGGGCACCCCCGTGCGCCGGGAAAGTTGCCCAATGGTTATGGCATGCGAACGGAACATCGCTTGACCTTTTCTAGGAGGGGATGAGAGACCCCTCAGGGAGCTCAGCTGGCGCAGCAACTGAGCCGATTGACATCTTTGGTGAACGAGAGAGCGACGAGACCCAGCGCTTCGGCCATCGTTGGGTAGACGTGGTAAGCTTGGATGAAGTCATCCGTCGTCGCGCAGAAGCGCAGCGCCATCGCTGCCTCATGAATCACTTCGGAAGCGTTCATGCCCAGCATCGAGACGCCGAGAACTCGTCTGCTCTCGCGTTCGAGCACCATCTTGACCACGCCGCGCGTGTCATGGATAGCTCCGGCTCGCGGCACAGCCGAGAGGTACACTCTCCCTCCACTGGGAGAGTCAAGAGGAAAAATGGTCAGTATCACAGCGAGGGTTTACTGCTAACATCTGTATCAGCGCCGGGGCCGCTGGCCGACTTGCACGGCCAGCAGAGGCGGTCTGGAACTCCAGGATGCGTTGACGACGAGCCTGCAGGGTGCTCATTTGGGTTTCGATTCGGGCGAGGGCCTGCGCCAGCTCCTCTTGCAGCAGTCCCTCGACCGGCTCACCAGGCTGCTGACACGCGCGCCTGATGAACGCTTGAATCTCTTTCAGGGTCAGCCCCAAGGAGCGCAGGCTTTGGACCACCTGCACACATCGGAGGGCCTCTTCCCCAAAGAGGCGGTAGTTGCTCTCGCTGCGGCCCCGCGTGCAGAGGAATCCGAAGTCCTCGTAGGTGCGCAGGAGTTTGATCGGCACACTGGTGCGCCGGGAGAGTTGTCCAATGGTCATTGCATTCGAGCGTATCATCGCTTTCCCTTTCCTCAGAAGGCTCAGCTCGCGCAGCAACTGAGCCGGTTGACATCTTTGGTGAACGAAATGGCGACGAGCTTGAGCGCTTCGGCTATCGTCGGATAGGCGTGGATCAGATCGATGAAGTCGTTGGTCGTGGCTCCGAAGCGCAGGGCCATCGCCGCCTCGTGAATCACCTCGCCCGCGTTGGTGCCCAGCATGGAAACTCCTACGACCCGCTGTGTCGCATCGTCAAGGACCATTTTGATCACGCCGCGCGTATCGCGGATAGCCCCGGCTCGCGGAACCACACTCAGGGGGATCGCGTTGCAATTGCAGGCAATCCCGGCGGCCACCGCTTCCTCGTCCGTCAGGCCCACCACGGCCACCTGGGGATCGGTGAAGATGACGCGTGGGATCACGGTATGATCCACCTCGCGCGGTGACTCCCCAGAGAGCGCGTTGTGGGCGGCGATCTTGCCGTCATGCGCTCCCACAGGCGTCGCCATCTGGTTCTCGGTTTCCCGTCCGATTACATCACCGGCGGCCCAGATATGCGGGACGCTGGTCCGCAACGTGCGGTCCACCCGCACGGCTCCTGTCTGATCAACCTCCACACCGATCTCCGCAAGTCCAAGCGCAGAGGTCGCGGGACGACGCCCAGTGGCCACCAGGAGTTTTTCAGCAGTGAACGTCTGGAGGCTACCATGCCGCCGCACCGAGAGCGTGATGCCCTCGCCCGCACGTTCCACGCCACGCGCCTGCGCGGAGGTGACAATGCGGAGTCCTTCCTCCTGTAAGATCTCGGTGAGAGCCTCGGTGATTTCTGGCTCGTAGCCCGTGAGAATGCTTTTTCCGCGCGTGACGAGCGTCACTTCCGTTCCAAAGCGGGCAAACATCTGGCCCAGTTCCAGCGCGATGTAGCCGCCGCCCAGGATGAGCAGCGAATGCGGCTGTTCCCGCAGTTCAGTTTCCCAGGGATCATCGGCGGAACTCAAGAGATCGCTGGTCAGGTAGGGAACGTCAGCCAGCCCCGCGAGGGAGGGAATCTCTGGGGCCGAGCCGGTCGCAACCAGGATCTGTTCCCCGAAGAGAAAGCGTACTTCCTCAAAGCTACGTACTTCTACCTCATGATCTGAGACGAATGTCGCCTGACCTGGCACGACCTGGATGCGCTCTGGATGATCGAGCAGGCTCTCGTACTTGTGGGCGCGATACTCCTGGATGATCTCATCTTTCTGGGCTACCAGGTCCGCCCAATCGACCGGCATCTGCACCGGGGACAGGCCCGGATAGCGCGGGTGCGCGGCATCGTAGACCAGGCGGGCCGCCTCGATCAGGTTCTTGGAAGGCAGACACCCCCGGTTGGCGCAGGTGCCGCCCACCGTGCGCTCTTCGGTCATGGCAACCGTCTTGCCCAGTTCGGCGGCATGCAGGGCTGCGGCAAAGGCCGTTGAGCCACTGCCCAGAATCACCAGATCAAAGTGCTCTTGGGTTGACATAGATGTTATCTCCTTGTGACAGGCTGGTCCTCTGACCGTGAGGACTGCCAGGACTCAGGTTCGTGTGCATCCACAGGGATGCAGGTGGGACAGGCGGGCGTGCTCTGGCTCCCTGGTCGTTTCTGGCGAAACAGGAGAGCGGCCCCCAGAGCAAGCGCGACCACGAAGTAGATGCTCGCTCCCGTGTAGACCAGCCCGGTATGCTAGCTGAGAAAACTGCCTAGCGCTGTTCCGGCGAGCAGGGAAAGCAGCAGCGGCAGCGTGATGATCAGATGACAAGGACAGGCCAGAAAGCCCGTCACCGCCAGCAAGGTACCCCCAATGCGGCGCATTACACACCTTCCTTTCGGGTTTGCGGTGAAACGACACAGGAGCGCAGACACTGGCGGTAGAGCCAGAGATGCGGGAGCAGCGATCCCGCCAGGATCGGCGTGAGCGCCGACCAGGAGTCTGTGCCAGCCCAGTAAAGAGGCGTGGTGTCCACCGTATTCGTCCATTGCACCACACCGATGAGGGCAAACAGAGGAGCGCGAACACCATCGCCCCGCCCACTCCCCATACGCCTGGTGCGCCACGCGGTGTGTGCAGAGTTTCGGGCGAGGGTTCAGCGACTGAGGAAGATCCACCTCCAAAGATCCTTTCTTTCACCCAGATCAGACACAAGACGCAAGATGGCTGAACCCTGGTCTCGGCGCTAGCGAATCACCCCACAGGAGGCAACCCCGGCCGCATGGTCCCGCATGATGGCTCCCCCGACGATCAGCAACTCGCGCACGCGAGGATCGGCGATGCGGTAGAAGACGTACTTGCCTTCTCGGTACGGCTGGACCAGGCCACACCAGCGTAAGCATCCCAGATGCGTCGAGATACGCCCCTGAGGAGCGCCAATGGCGATGACCAGTTCGCTGACGGTGCGCCCGGCCTCCGGGGCATCCAGGAGCAGGTACAACAGGCGTACCCGCGTCGGGTCACTCAACACCTGAAAAAAGCGGGCGTAGAGTTCGGCATCACTGGTCGCGAGCATCGTCTCAGTTCCGCCGCTCTCCCTGGAAACCTCCAGGGGAGTGACAACGGAAGACGCCTCGTCGAGGGCTGGGATGTGTTCCATAGGTCGTTCCTTTGCTCTTCTGTAAATCATATACGTATATCCTGATATGAAGAGCATAGCACGTCAAGACACGATCGGTCAAGACCAGGAAGTCGAAATCACCAGTACGCCGAGCGGAACCGGATACCTTTCAGAGAGAAGAACAGGTCTATGGCGGGCAGCGAGGACAGGGCGAAGAGGGAGGGAATCAGCGAGGAGGATCCCGTTGCGTTCTCTGTCTCAGCGTCCTCCTGGTGCCGCATCCCTTTCTGTTTCCTCGTAAAGAACGATCATTGCTGTTACCGCGTTACATTCGGGGGAAAGGCATAGAGCGTATCTGGAGGTGGATTGTGGGAACCGTACTCCAATGTCACGACGTCATGCGATGCCAGCGGTACCTCGGTATGCAGCGGCGAGGTGACGGATCCAGCGAAGGGCTTGCCATTGGCGGAGATCTTCCAGCCGGTCTGTTGATTGAGCGCCGCCGGAAAGCTGAGCTTGGCAAAGCCGTCGTGCCAGACGGTCGAGGCGCTCATCGAGGGCCTCGTTGTGTTGCTTTTGCGGGGCCTCGATGTGCAGAATGCCATCGCTCGTGTGGGTGTGCAACCAGTAAAAACAACTCCCATCCGCAGCGATGCCGATCCCTTTGGGAACGGTCACCCGTTGTCCGTTCACGTAGACCGTGAGATGCACGTGAATATGATAGCCACCCTGCTCCATCCTGTCGCAGGTCACCCCATTCATCGGAGGGTGGGCGGCGTTGAAGGACACAATCGCCTGGATCTGAAGGTAGATGAAGCCGATGAGTCCAAGGAGGACGATGCTACTTCCAATCGTGCTCCATAAAATGATCTTCGCGCGGCGCTGCATGCGTGCTGCTCTGCGCTCCTCTCGGAGGCGGGCTTTCTCAGGATCAGGTGGAAGAAGGCACGTGCTGAACGCGCGTAGGTCTGAATGGTCCGCTCGCTGCGTACCTTGCCCCGACTGGTCTGCGTTTTGCGCATGCAGGCAAACCAGGCATTGATATCCGGGGCATCGACTTCCCCGACCAGCGTAATACCGCGCTCCTCTAAATTTGCAATAGAAATATGCAAAAAGCAGGATGTTGTCCAATTGTAGGGCTAGCTACCTACTTTTCCTCACAACATGACGCAGGAGTGCGGTTGATTTCCTCAGGAAGCCCCATAGAAGTTCCACCACAGCGGCTCCTGTTGCGCATACCAGAGGTAGCAGAGACGCTTGGCATAGGACGCTCGAAGATCTATGAGATAATTGCACGTGGAGAGTTGCCAACAGTACGCGTTGGTCGAGCGGTACGTATTTCTGTCACCACACTGCAGGAATGGGTAGAAGAGCGTGAACAGCAAAATATGCCTTCATAAACGTTAGATACTATGTCAGCGGTGCGAGAAAAATGACTGTAGGTGCTAGATGCACTTGCAGGGGCGATTTATAGCACAGGCCGAGGTTGACCCCGTTCGGCTGGCATGGTCCTGGGGACGTAGACCATCATTCGGCTCAAAAACAACATGATCTGTTCTTGCTCTCCCTGCTTACCCCATTCCTTCTCCGAAGCACTTCCCTTCATTCTCCCCCCATTCTGTAGGGATGGATCTGTGCCCTGTGTTGCTACTGGTCATATGTTCTTCGTTCAACTCAATCGCCGCACGGGCGAGCTTCTGCACTACAGGCACGACTTCCTGAAGGCTATGAGCGGGCCCTGCCAGCATATCAAAGGTCTCAAAACTGGTTAGTGTAAAGAGAACATCAACGATCTCGTCGCGGGTCTTACTGGAAACAGGCATCTGCTTCTCGACAATCCGCTGAGTGATAACACCTACCCCTTTCCGTCTCCATCCGTCTCTTGTCCGTATCACTTGCTCAAAATCCGGGTCCAGGGCGGCCAGAGCCCGGAGCCGGCGCATCACGAGCCGATCCTCGTCCCAGAAACCACCAAAGATCAGAATGTACTGGTTGAGAGCGGCGAGCGGCTCCGCCTGGCGAAATGCGTTGGCTAATTGCTCCATACCACCACTGGCTGCCAGAGAATCACACAACGCTTCGAGCAGCCCTAATTTGGAACCGAACTGGTGATAGACCGTCATGCGGGCCACATCAGCCTGGCGGGCCACTGTTTCGATGGAGAAGTTGGAAAAGCCATCAGGGGCCATGAACAATTCTCGGGCCGCCTGAATGATACGGGTTCGAGTCTGTTCAGTGGCCACCTGGCGCTGGCCGAGTCGATACGGGCGAGGACTCATAGAAAGCTTGACACCTCCGATAATTTATTGTATAGTCTGTATATCCAAAAATTAATTGGATAGGCTGCCTATATAATACTCTCTCGTGAGGCTTCTGTAAAGGAGGCTTTCTCGTGTGAGGTAGAACCTAAAGAGGAAGGGCTGTTTATGTTACCCGTTACCCATCGACACCTTCTCAGCAAAAGAAAGGGATCACAATGAGCATTTATAACATTTTTCTGTTCTTCCATGTAAGCAGTGCCATTGGCTACTTTATCAGTTCGGGCGTCTGGCTACTCGGTCTGTCCATTCTGCAGCGAGCGCAGCGCGTTGAACAGGTCCGCACCATTGCTAGCCTGACCGCCCAATCAGGCCCAGTGTCCGGAATCAGCTTACTCCTCCTCCTCGTTACCGGGCTCTACATGGTGACCAGCGCCTGGAACTTCACTACTGGCTGGATTGACGTAGCACTTATCAGCCTGGCTCTTATAGCGCCATGCGGTGCGGCTCTCATCGAACCACGAAGGCGCGCTATCAACCGGCTGGCACAAGAGACACCGGATGGCCCGATCCCAGAAACGCTTGAGCGGCTCATCCACAACTCGGTCCTCAGAACAGCCGTACAAACGCTGCCCCTACTGTTGCTGGGTATCGTCTTTCTGATGACCACGAAACCTTCGCTCATCGGCTCTCTCATCGTGATGGCTGTGGCGCTGGCACTGGGCCTCGTTTCAAGTCTGCTTCTCGTTGTGCTTGCTCGCCCGCAAAGCGCGGTAAAGATCGCGAACCGCGTGTAGATAGCGGGGGCAGCAAAACGCATAGCCAAATTTATAAGGTAAATACGTAGTTTTTGATAACTTAGCGATCCTACTGATAGCAACTTTGAGGAGATTTAAAATATGCGCAAACCATTTCGTTTTGGTGTCGTGAGCAGCGGAGCGTCCTCGTACAAAGCGTGGGTCACGCTTGCACGCAGGGCGGAAGAGCTTGGCTACGCCAGCCTGCTTATGCCGGATCGCCTGGCAACGCCGCTGGCTCCTTTCACGGCGCTGGCGCTTGCCGCTGAGGCGACGACGACGCTGCGTGTCGGCAGCCATGTCTTTGCCAACGATTACCGTCATCCCGTCATGCTTGCGAAAGAGGCTGCGACGCTCGACCTGCTCTCTCACGGGCGCTTTGAGCTGGGATTGGGAGCGGGGGTTGGGCAGCCAGATTATCAACAGATGGGCCTGCCCCTGGAGAGCGCCGGAACGCGAGTCAGCCGCGTGGAAGAGGCGCTGCATATCATCAAACAATTCTTTACCGAGGAAGTCGTGAACTTCTCCGGCAAATATTACACGATCACGGACTTGAGAGGACTCCCGAAACCCATACAAAAGCCGCACCCGCCCATTTTCATCGGCAGCACAGGCAAGCGCATGCTCTCCATCGCCGCGCGCGAGGCTGACAGCATCGCGCCAGAGATCAGGCCGACGCAGCCAGGAAGCAACGAAGCAGACGCCCCGATAGAGGAGAAACTTGCGTGGATTCGTGAAGCGGCTGGAGAACGCATTGAGCAGGTAGAGCTCTGCCAGACAATCTACAGCATCGTGATCACCGATAGCCGGAGCGAAGCCGTTCCCCAACCGTGGTCGTCCCTCCAGCGACAGGAGATGTCCACGGAGCAGGCTATCGCACATTTGCAAGAGCAGCATGAACGCTATGGCTTCTCCTACTTCCATGTCTTCGAGGGGCAAATGGAAAACATTGCCCCTGTAGTCGCTCGACTTGCCGGAAAATAAACAGGAGAGAGTCGATGTACGACAAACGCAGATGGCTGGCAATTAGTGCCATTGGCCTCTCGCTCTTTCTTTCAGCCCTGGATGCGACCATCGTCGCGCTTGCGCTGCCAGCAATGGCACATCATTTTCAGCTCTCGGATAGCCTCGCCTCATCGATCACCTTGAGCTATGCAATCCCTGTGACCCTGCTCATCCTGCCATCTGGAGATCTCGTTGGTCGTTTCCCCGTCCTCCCAACCTTCCTGGTTGCTGTGCTGGGCTTCGGCCTGGGAAGTCTCGTCTGTGGTTTGGCGTCGAGTTTCCCGCTGCTCTTGTTGGGTCGTGTGGTCCAGGGAGGCTTCGGCGCATTGATTGCGACGCAGAGCTTTGCCGTGGCCGCAGCCGTCGTTCCGCCGACAGAGCGAGGGCGCGCCGTGGGCCTCATTGGCTCACTGGCCCCTCTGGGTGGGGTCGCCGGTCCAGGCATCGGCGGTCTGCTCCTCTCCCACTGGAGCTGGCAAGTCGTTTTCTTTGTCAATGTGCCGATCTGCCTGCTGGCGGCTCTGCTGGGATTCTGGAGCCTGCGCGGAGTAAGCATCGGAGATCGACGTCCAGGATCGCGCAATGGATTTCAGCATATAGGAGCGTTGCTGCGGCGTCCGCCGTTTCTGTGGAGCCTGCTCGGATTTCTCAGCAGCACAACCATCGCTGGCGGCCTCTACTACCTTTTCCCGTTTGACCTGAGCAATGTGCAGCGCTTTGCGCCTTCCACGGCGGGTCTGCTGTTGTTGTGCATGCCACTCGGCATGGGCATCGTGGGGCTTTTGGCGGGATATCTGACGGATCGTTACGGAGCAAGGCCGTTGACGCTGACCGGTGCTGGTCTACTACTGATCGGTTTGATACTGCTCTCTCTGGTTCTGGCACATCCCACATCCGTACTTGATTGTACCTGGCGCCTATCGCTCATTGGTGTGGGCATGGGTCTTTTTAACGGCCCCAACCTGACCCTGCTCATGAGCGTTGGCACGCGGGAAACGATGGGCACTGCCAGCGCGCTGTCTAACCTGAGCGCTCGTCTCGGATCAGTTTTCGGCCCGCTCCTGCTAGGTATTCTCTGGTCTTTTCTGCCAGATCTTGCGCTGCAAATGAATAGTGGAGGAGTTATTTTAGTGGCCCTGGCTGCGCTGACTGTTTTCTGCGCCTGGATGACCAGGCCAAAACCACAACATAACCCGGCAAAAGCCGAGAGTCGAGCCTCAACGAACAGGAAGTTGCTGGTTGAGCAGGTATCGTGATGAGGCGCGCTAGGGAGAATCTGCCAGATGTGCTCATTCCATTCCGCGCCCTTGTCTCACACACAGAGGGCGTATGAGCATCAAAGCTGATTCCTGTTGCGCCTCCCGCTACCCTGCCTGGCTCGTGTCGTCCTTCAGCTCACCATCTCTGGAAACGCAGTCCTGCCCGCCACCCAATGCTTTCTGCCATAAAGCAACTGGCCTTATTTACGGTCGTTTTGGCGACGGTAGCGCATTTTAAGTATAAACAGATTCCAGCGCGTAACGAGACTATTCAGTGGGTTGCGCCGCAGAGGGGTCACATTGCCTATAGGCGTAGATCGTGCTGTATAACGAGACTGACGCGAACGAAAGATGAACGGCGAAAGAATCAGCATTGCCAGGCAGACAATGCCTACAATAGCAAATATTCCAGTAATAATAGTTGGCTCACCATTTGCGTATGCATAGCCCCCGGAGATAAGTGCCGCTATGACAGCAATGGTGATCAGCCATTCCGACGTTCCGAAATTTAGGGATGGGAGACTACGACGGCGCGGTCTCACATTGTATGCAGGTTTGCGACGCATACGCTCACCAAATTTCTGCCCAGGACCAGACTTGGGCTCTGAGGTCTCCAAATTGCGAAGAATTTCTTCGATCTCACGTTCGTATCTGTTTGGCATGGATGCACTGCTTCCTTGAACTCGCCAAAACACTCTCGCTTGTAATCATACCAACTTTTAAGCTGAGAGACAAGTATTTTTTCTCTCAATTTTGTGGTGTCGCATGCAGAAGTACTTTGACCTTCTCCAGCAGGTTAAAGGGATGAAATGGTTTGGTCATATGCACAGCAGCACCCAGATCGACACTGATACGCTCATAAATATCCTCTGCGTGCGCTGTCATGATAATCACCGGAATATGCCGGGTCTGTGGATTACTTCGCAAAGTGTTACATATCTGATAACCATCCTCTCCTGGCATCATGACGTCTAATATGATTAAATTGGGTATGAACTGCATAAGCATAGCATGCAGTTGTTGACCATTACTGGCAGATGTAACCTCAAAGCCGTTGCGGGTGAGCACAAATGTGATGATTTCCCGTATCTCTTTGTCATCGTCCACGACAATCACGCGCTTTGACATGATCCACCCCCTCTAAAGCATGTTTTACGAGCCAGGCTCTACCCTCCGTATAGAGAGAATAGTCCAGCGCAACTATTATACCTCTTTTTCTGAAAAGTAGCATCTTTTTGCATACGCGCCATCTTACAAAAGCACTTTCGGCAATTGACTCTCATGCACACCTCTGCTATGATATGTGGCAGAAACTCCTTTAGGCGCATTGATTTACACATACAACGATAGTATTTTTTGCTACAAAAAAGGCTGGGAGCTATTGTGTTATATTTTTGTGGAGCGGGAAAGATATGGTGACACCTGTGTCCTGGCAAAGTATTTTACAGCAGATGATCAGAACTCCAGGCGAACATGAACGATTGGCAGAAGCTATCGGCCTTTCTCAGATGACGATTACCCGTTGGGCCAAAGGTAATTCTAATCCACAGCGTCCTCATCTTACCCGTCTAGTTCAAGTAGTACAGCCCCAGTACCGTGAAGATTTGATTGAAGCACTTGAATTAACCTATCCCGAGATCCAATCCTGGTTAAAAGATGTAGTCTCAGAACAAATCTCCGCTGATTTCTTCGCACAGCTTCTTTCTATTCGCACGACGACTACAGACACTTTACGCTTCTGGCGGATTAGCGACCTGGTACTCAATCAAGCGCTTCTCCAATTAGACCCTCATCAATATGGCATGTCTATCACCTTAGCCCAATGTATGCCTCCCTCTCCTTATCACAACAACAAAATTGTTTCCCTGCGTGAGCGAGTAGGCAAGGGTACATATCCCTGGGCGGCAGATCTTGAACACCTCGCACTCTTTCTTGGCATGGAAGCGCTGGGAGGCTATGCAACAGAAATGCGTCATATTGTCAATGTTGACGACTTGAGCAAAGACAAGCTCCTGCCAGCCTATCAAACCGAACATGAAGTGAGTGCAGCAGCTCACCCCATTATGTTCGGGGGATATATAGCTGGCTGTATTTCAGCTTCCAGCACGCAAATTGGCTATTTTACCCAGGCGCGCCAGGCTCTCCTCGTAGCCTTTAGCGATCTTGCATCCCTGGCCTTCGAGAAAGAAGATTTCTATCCCCCAGATATCATAGAACTGCGCGTTATGCCTAAACCCGCATTTCAGCGACCTCTTCTCGCAAAGTTTCGTCACAAAGTCTCGAAAACGCTCACGACAGCGGCACATCAACGTTTGCATATGAGCAATCTCGAAGCAGAACAACAGGTATGGCGAGAAATTGAGGAAGAACTCTTCGCTCAACCCGATGAAGCTTACGAACACTAGTCATCTCAGCGATCTCATCATTCAATACCATGTTTGCGCATCAAATAGCGAAGTTGATCGACTTTTGCAAATCCCAGTAAATCGGCAGCACGCACGCGATTATGCCTGGTCGTCTCCAGTGCCCAACGCACACTTTGCTGCTCAAGACGGCCTATAACCCCTTCTAACGACATAGGTCCAGTCGGATGCAGACTCAGCCACTGCTCCCACGGATCAAGCGCGCTGAGTCCGGTTTCATCAGCATGTCCCACAATTTCATAGGGTAAATGAGCAGGTAATAATTCGTTACTATTCCCAAGAATCATCACTCGTTCGATAACATTTTTCAGTTCACGTATATTGCCTGGCCAGCTATAAGCCTGGAGGTATCGCTGAGCTTCCGGCGAAATCTGACGCATATTGCGACCCAAAGATTTGTTGAATTCATCAATAAAACGTGAAGCAAAGAGTAAAATATCCCCCGGTCGCTCACGTAACGGCGGTAAATGAATACACAATACCGCTAAACGATAGTAGAGATCGGAGCGAAACAGCCCTTCTTTCATGGCCTGCTCAAGTTTGCGATTAGTGGCAGCCAGCACACGTACGTCGATTTTGACCTCTTTACTTCCCCCCAGGCGGAAAAATGAGCGCGTTTCCAATACGCGTAGAAGTTTGGCCTGCATATCGAGCGGCATCTCGCCAATTTCATCGAGAAACAGCGTTCCGCCTTCAGCAAGCTCAAGCAGGCCGCGTTTCTGTTTTTTTGCATCGGTAAAAGCATGTTGTTCATATCCAAACAGTTCACTTTCCAGGAGATTATTGGTGATAGCAGCACAATTAAGTGGGTGGAACGGTCCTGAAGCGCGCGAACTCTGATCGTGAATAGCACGCGCCACAACCTCTTTGCCTGTGCCACTTTCGCCCGTAATCAGCACAGAAGCAGAGGTATCACTGCGTGCCACCTTCGCCACCATGTCAAATACGTCGCGCATGCGCTCACTATGTCCTACCAGGTAGCTAAAATGATAGTTCTCGCTGCGCTCACGCCGCAATTGACGCAGTTCACGATACATAGCGCTCGTCTCCAGTACTCGTTGCACGAGAAGCAAAAGTTCATCCAGGTCAAAGCCTTTGAGCAAATAGTCAGATGCCCCCAATTTCATGGCAGTAACAGCAGTTTGTACATCGCCAAACGCGGTCAATATGATGACTGGAAGTTCCTGGTAGTGGGTTCGAATCTGCTGCAACACCTCCAATCCACCCATTTTTGGCAAACGCAAATCAAGCAGGACCAGGTCAATATTATTCTTCTGAAGTTCCTGTAAACCCGCCTCCCCATCAGCAACCGCGGAGACATCATAGTTATGCTTTTTGAGAAAGCGCGCTAACTGATGCGGCAGATGTGGTTCATCGTCAATAATCAGAATACTCAGGCTCATACACTGGACCCCCCCTCTTATACAACCTCAACCTCAACAACCATTTCACCTAAGGAAAGCCTGTCATCTATCTCCTGCCTGCTTGCTACCCATCTCTATGCTCCATGGGCAAGCGCATTGAAATCATAGCGCCATAACCAAACTGGCTTTGTACAATGAGATGGCCCTGATGATCTTCTATCAAGCGGCGCGTTATCGGTAAGCCCAGACCAATTCCATGAGCCTTGGTCGTAAAAAACGGCTGAAATATACGCTCAAGCTGGTCGGTCGCAATACCGACACCCGTATCACTTACTGATAACTCAAGCCAATCCTGCCGCTCATTATATACCCCTATTGGCTCGTTTAGTGCAAAAAGTGTTCTTTTATCAGATTTTACACCTTTATACAGCAGCGTACTCCCAGGCACAACGCGGCCAGAGATGGTCAAAACTCCCCCTTCAGGCATAGCCTGGATGGCATTCACATACAGATTGAAGAGGACTTGTTCCATCTGTGCCATATCAACGTGAATCAACGGCACATCGTGATAGACCCGGTGCACTTCTATGCCCTGTTCAGTACATTGTTGGTGCAGCATATGCAAAACATGATCGCTCAGTTCTACCAGGTTACATGGCACACGATGTAACTGGCGCGGCCTGGCAAACAGCAGTAAATCGCGCACAATCGCGTCCAGCCGCTCTACCTCTTTCAAAGCTACTGACACCGATTCTTGCGCGTCTTCTGGCACCTGTACATATTCACGCAAGTCATCCTTCAGCATTTGCATGGATGTTTTAATTGAAGCAAGCGGGTTACGAACTTCGTGAGCCACGCTGGCCGCCATCTCCCCAAGCGATACCAGGCGATCAAGGCGGCGTTTTTCCTCCTCCAGATGATGCATAGAGGTGACATCAATAAAGGTGATCAACCAGCCTATGTGCTCGCGCCGATCATTGTAGAGTGGTACACGATGGATATCCAGCACAACTTCCTGGCCATGCCGATCTACCATAACAAGATCCTCAGAAACCATCAATGCCTCATGCGCACCACTGTGTTGATCAACTGCAAACTGGGTTGAAATGGTGCCTTCACCGGTAGCCGCTCCTGATGGTAATGAAAGATGTAGTATCTTCTGCAAAGGCTGGCCTAACGCCTCGTAGGCAAGATATCCTAAAATAGTTTCAGAAGCACGATTGTAGCTTGTAATGCACCCGGCAAGGTCCACTGTAATCAGCCCACTTGGCACATTCTCCAGGATCAACTCTTTCAAACGCTGATTATCCAGAACCTGGCGCAGCAGCTTTCGCGCCTCGTTGCGTGCTTCAACCACCTCAGCCATCAGGTACATATTTTCCAGCACTGCGCTGGCCTGACTAGCCAACACCTGGAGCAGGATTACCTCTTCCCGACACAGCTTGTACGGGCGATAATAGCCCCCTACAATGATAGCTAACACCTTGGCATCATGGACATCTGCTCTTCCATAAGCAGAAACAGCAGGGGAATTTTCCGCCTCTCCCACGCTGACCTGCGCTCTATCATCTACAGGTTCGGGTAATTGCCCACCTCTATAGCCATTACTGAGCAAGGAACTTTCGCTGACAAGCAGGGGAATAGCAAAAAAGGTTTTGATGTTGGCAGGAAGGTGATTGAAATACTCGAGCGTATGCGCATCGCCAGCACGCTCAACAATCAATGGAGCCTGATATGAGCCTCTACGGTGACCAAAATGCGTCAGTAACAAAGAGTGTAAAGCAGGAGAAATCCAGCTAGAGGCATCTTGCAGACCATGGGGCGCAATGAACTCACAAAGATCTGCGGCTGTAATTTCCCTTGCGCGCTGCATAACAATAGTATAGAGGCGTTCGGCCTCATAGATAGACAAGTTCAACTGGCTCGCAATACTATTAAGGAGTGAAAGTTCATGAATGCGTTGGCGGTCGCGCTCCAAAAGACGCGTATTTTCCAGCAGCAAGGCTACCACACCGGCCACAGCTTCTAACACAGGTAAGTCGTCTCTTACCCAGTAAGCCTCATCAGACAGGGAAGTATCTCTCGTATATTGCAAACCTGCTTCATACGTTGGCTTGAAAAGCTCTCGCTTGCGCAAAGCAACAAGTACGCCGATTGCCCGCTGCCGGTATATCAATGGTACAGCGGCAAGTGGAGGAGTAAGCCCATCAACAGGTTCGGTTGTGGCATGCCGCGTTCGCCATGCACGTACTTCGGGCAAATCGCCATTCAATTCAATCGGATTAACATGCGCAACCGCGAGCAGTGATGCCGACCAGCCAGGTACATCGTCAAAAGAGCCCGCGACAAACTGGAGTGTCTTACCCACATACTGATAGAGCAGCACACAACGGCACTTGAGCAAGTGCGCCAGGCGCCGAGGCAAGCTATCACGCAGGGTACGATAATCTGTAACAGCACTAAATTCATTAAGCAGAGCGGTTAAAACCGCTGGGGCCTGCAAATGTAGATGTTCACCTATTTGCTCCACTTCCATCATCAATCTTACCCCCATTTACACAGACATGCATTACTGCACTATATCATCTTGTTCTACTATACCAAATATAAGGCCGTTTTGCACGGAAAACACCGTTTCGTGAACATATTGTCATACGTGAGTTTGAATTCAAACACCGCCCTGGGCTACAATTAATCGAAGCTATGCTTTCGATCATTATCATTATTCTATTAGCGGCTCGTGCCGTCAATATTCTAGTACAGCCTCGCGGAAGTTCCGCAGGAGTCTAGATATGGGCAGGAGGCCCTTTGTAGGTCCAGTGAAAAGCTCCGTTGGACGTGCGATTGTAGTACGCAATAAAGGCCAGGATACGGGTACGCAACTCCTGCACGGAGAGGCAACTGAGTCGGGAAAGCAAGCGACGAACGAGGATAGAGAACCAGATCTCAATCTGGTTGAGCCAGGAACTGTGTCGGGGCGTGTAGACGAAGCGAATGCGATGGCCGGGGTCGGAGAGAAAGGCCGCACGGGTGCTCATGCTGGCCAGATGGCCACTTTTGCCTTTGATGCCCAGATCCTCCTGGATGCCGCACTGCGCAGCGACCAGACGCACCAGGGTTTCGGATTGATGAGTATTGAGTTGATCGGTGACAAAGATCCAGCCGGCGTGCGGATCGGTCTGGAGAGTCTGGGTGATGTGAGCGGCAAAGTCGGCTTCGGTGCGCGTGGGTCCAATGCTGGGAGCGATGATCTGTCCCGTGGCCACATCCAAATTGGCGATCAGACTTTGGGTGCCGTGTCGGTGGTATTCAAATTCCTCTCGCTCGACGTGACCGGGCTGCATGGGCAACGACGGGTGGAGACGTTCGAGGGCCTGGATGCCGGTCATCTCATCGGTACTGGCCACATGGGTACCCGCCGCGGCAAGCGCGAGGGCGGCCTCATACACCTCACACACCGTGCAGATCTGCGCGGCCAATTCGCGAGGATCGTCGGGGGGTGGAGTGAGCCAATACCGTTTACGATGGGGCTGTAAAGCGCTCGCCTTTTAAAAAACGTTCCACCGTGCGGGGAGAAATCTTTGTGACGATGCCGCGTTTGACCGCTTCATCGGCCAACTCGCGCGGCGTCCAACTGCTCACTGGTCGATCCGCCGCCTCTGGTTTTTCACACGCCAGGGCCATGATCTGCATGAACTGCTCGAACGTGAAGGTGGCGGGCGCTCCCGGACGCTGCTCATCGGTCAGGAGCACTTCGATCGCCTGACTCAAGAGTTTTGGCTTGCCAGTTGCTTCGACGACCTGCAACCGCGACTCGGCTGCGTGCCAGCGATCCCGCCAGCGTCGCACCGTTTCATAATCGACCTGCCACTGGTGAGCAATCTTGGTGTTGCTGGTCCCCTGGGCTGCTTCTAAGATGATGTGACCGCGCTTGACCAGTCGCTGCTCGCTCTTGGTGCGGTGGACCATGCGTTGCACAAGCTCTTGTTGGATGGGACTCAGATGAATCGGACTCGCTTGCTGGGAGGGCATCAGAGAAGTCTCCTTCTTGTTTTGTCCTGTATTCTATCATAGCCTACCATCCTGTGCTATTTCCGCGAGGCTGTACTAGGATTCATTCTGCTCTTTTCCATCAGGCGGCTGACCCCTCATCCCCTGCTTCTTCAGAAACTCCTCGCGTGCCTTCTCCTCGGCGATGATATCCGCGGCCTCATCGGCCATGGTGCGGCCTTCCCCTCCGCCACGTCTATCGCCGCCTCCGTTTCGACTGCTACTATCGTCCAACACCTCACGCGAACGTCCCCCTGACTCGGAGCTGCCAATGATGCC
>WNFM01348576.1_pt1 | contig 24976 bp, 14 predicted proteins | sample 5400271 | NCBI WGS metagenome assembly WNFM01 (sample SAMN13153352, study PRJNA577476) | soil metagenome | isolation source: 60 cm saprolite on Douglas fir-dominated hillslope | place: USA:California | collected 2013-09-17 | reverse complement strand
CAACGTCGCGCCACCGACATTCGTGTTCTTCACGAACACGGCGACGTCGTTCCACTTCTCCTACGAGCGTTTTCTGATCAACCAGCTTCGCGAGTCGTTTGGATTGGAAGGTTCCCCGATCCGGATACAGGTACGTCGCCGCAACAAGAGCAAGCGTGCCGGCACTGGAAAAAGCTGAAAGCCGGAACCCGGAAACTGGAAACTGGAAACTGGAAACTGGAAGCTGGAAGCCGAGAACTATTCAAGGATCCGCCGCCCGAGCAGCGGCTCGCCGCCTCGCGAGGCATAGAACCCGTAACAGGCCATCACGATCGGAATCAGCAGCACGAGCAGCGAGTCCGTGAAGAACCACTTCGAGCTGTCGAGTGTGAAGGCCGCGTTACCGATGATGAAGTTTACGAGAAACAGCACCATGGTCGAGAGCAGGCCGAGGTACTTGACGGCGAGCACGATGATGGAGATGAACAGGACGACCGCCGCCAGGCCGATCGCCCACGCCGGGCCGTTGTCGAGGCTGCGCGACGTGGTGAACGTGAACAGGGCAATGGCCACGGCCACGGCTGCCCACTCCCGCCGGACGACGATCTTGAGGAACACCATCCCGAACACGACGAACAGCGCGTTCAGGATCGCGTTGAACACCTGGTTGCCGACCTGCGCGAGCACGTAGCGCGTCCCGAGCAGATCGTCGAGCGAGGGCACGCGCGGCGGCATGGCATGCCCGAGCCGGTGCGCCAGCAGGCCCGCGCCCAGGTCGATGACGTGAATGAGCGCGCCGAGCGCGGTGCCGATCAGAATGTCGCGCCCCACCATCGGATCGCGCCACTGCCTCGTCATCAGCCGCGACCACGAGATGACCGTGTGCGGCCAGAACTTGCGGACATACGGCTCGAGGGCGAGGTACAGCAGCCACAGGATCCCCGCCGCCCAGAGTGGCTGGATCTCGAAGAACCGTCCCATCTCGACGCCGGGATCCGCGACGTGCTTGTCGTTGAGGAGGCCGACGACCAACGCGACGATCGACACGAACGCCGCAAGCTGGAAGGCGCCGCGGCGGTCCCCGCGTCCTTTGCGCAGGTTGTGCCGCGCGATGAGGGCAGCGGCCAGGAAGAAAGAGAGGATGACGAGCGTGGCGAGCGCCGAGCTCCACGAGACTTTGGAGCGTTCGATGATCGTACTCGCCGCGCGCGATGGCCGGGTCCACGGGGCCGCGCGGAGGAAGTAGACCACCTTGCCGCGATACGCGCCGGCCTCGACCCGCAGCTTCAGTTCGGGAAACGCCGGCTGGGGACCGACCCACGCCGAGCGCGTGTCGGCGTAATGGGCGGGTGTCCACTCGGGCGCGGCCGGCGTGAAGGCCGCCATGTCGAGGCCCGCCGCAACGAACAGAGACCGCCAGTCGATCGGCGCCAGCGGCTGCGCGCTCGGGGCCGAGGGAGGTGGGTCAAGCTGCGGCGGCACGATCGCCATCGAGACCAGCCGTCCGCTCGGATCCAGCACGACCATCGTCATGTCCGCCACGGTCATTGGTGGATCGGTCTGGGACACGCGGCTCTGATTGCCGGTCGGCACCATCACGACGGGGCTGCCCCGGTACCAGAAGTGCAGCGTAGCCGGGTCTCCGCTTCGCAGCCGCGCGGGCGTCAGGAGCTCCGGGTGCGATGCGAGGTACCCGAGAAAGTTGGCTTCCATGAACCCGTGCGCGGAGTCGATCGCGGTGTCGGTGTGCCCGACGGATTCGAGGATCTCTTTCGCCCGCTCGACGAGCAGGAGCGGCGGCTTGGGGAGCGGGATGATGCTCGTGAGCAGCACACGATCCGCAAGGCCGACGGTCAGGGCGAGGAGGCCGAGGGCCAGCGCGAGGCCGCCGAACGCTCCGAGCGGCTGCAAGGCGCTCTTCGTCCCCGCGGCGGCGACCATGTCGGGCGACGGTGTCTCTCCGGCGGCGAGCGCGGCCGCCAGCGGATCGCCTCCGGGCAGTGCCGCGGCGACAGCGAGCGCGGACCTGGGACGCTGCGCCGGATCGGGTTCGAGGCACCGCATGATCGCGCGCTCGATGGCCGGATCCAGACCGCGGACGATCTCAGTCGGGCGAGTGATACCGTCCTGCTCGCGTTTGGCGATCAGCTCCGCCAGGCTGCGCCCCTCGATGGCCCGCCGGCCGGTGAAGAGCTCGTAGAGCACCAGGCCCAGCGCGTAAACGTCACTCTGCGCGGTGACTTCGCCGCCCGAGAGCTGCTCGGGCGGCATGTAGGCCGGCGTGCCCGCGCGCAGCGCTTCGCCGGCCGCGCCCGCGAGGCCGAAGTCGGTAATCCGTACCCGGCCCTCACCGTCGAGCATGATGTTCGCCGGCTTCAAATCGCGGTGGACGACGCCGCGGTCGTGGGCCGCCGAGAGGCCGGCGCAGATCTGGCGCGCCACCTCGATCGCGCGATCCTCGGGGAGCCGGCCGATCCGTCGCAGCAGCGAGGCGAGGTCCTCGCCGTCGACGTACTCCATCGAGAGGAACGTGTGCCCCTCGTACTCGCCGACGTCGTAGACGCGGCAGACGTTCGGGTGGGACACCTGTCGCGCGAGGCGCACTTCCGTGTGCAGCTGCGTCAGGCGCGCGGGGTCCCGGTCGACCGACTCTGACAGGAACTTCAGCGCCACGGGCTGACCGAGCTTGAGATCGTCCGCTCGGTAGACCTCGCCCATCCCGCCTTTGCCGAGACGTCCGACGATCCGGTAGCGGCCGTCGAGGAGGCTGCCTGGCGGGAACCGGCCGTGATCGATCGCGCCGGTGCTGGTCAGCCAGCTGCTGCCGGTGGCCGATTTGGATGGAACGTACCCCGTTTCATCCGGGTCCGGCGTTCTCGGGTCATCAGCCATGAGAGATCAGCCGAAGCGCGACGTCGCGCGCGAGGCGGGACGTGCGGCAAGGTAGCAGCCTCCGAGGCCGAGCGCCAGGATCACGCGCGGCACGTCTGGCTGGTCTCGTCCGCGGGCGCGCCGCAGGACGGGCATTGCAGGGCCGGAGGCACGGAGGGATTCTAATCCATGTGTTTGATATACTTACGCCGTCTCAATGGCCTCAGCGGACCCGGTCCAGATCCCGAGTCGGTCGTTGTTCCGGCAACCTGAGGTGTGCGAGATCGCGCAGGTGCAGCCCTATGTGCTGCGCTCGTGGGAAGCGGAGTTCAAGGATCTGGGCGTTGCGAAGACGCAGGGCGGTCCGCGGGTGTACCGCAAGGCGGACGTCGAGCGGGTGCTGCGGATCAAGCATCTGTTGTTCGTCGAGGGCCTGACGATCGCGGGCGCGCGCCGGAAGCTGCAGGACGAGCACAACGGGACGCCGCCGGCGTCGCCCGATGAGCTCGACGATCTGCTGACGAGTGACGTGCGCGAACGGATTCTCTCGGTGCGGACGTCACTGCGGGAGCTGTCGGCGCTGCTGGCGCAGCGGCCGCGGGTGGTCGACGGGGAGTTCGCCCTGCAGGCGCCGGCCGTGAGTCCGCGGCCCAGGCGCGCCAGCCCCGCCGCGGCGAAAGCGCCGGAGAAGCGGGCGGCGAAGAAGCGGTAAGATGGATTTGGAAATTGGGAAATTTGGGAATTTGGGAATTTGGCCACATTTCCAAATTTCCACATTTCCAAATTTCCAAATCGACCTGACGGGATGTAGCGCAGCCTGGTAGCGCACCTGACTGGGGGTCAGGGGGTCGCTGGTTCGAATCCAGTCATCCCGACCACTTTGTGAGCCTCTCGGACCTTCATCACGGCGGTGGCGGCGGCCGCCGCCAGCCTGGACCACTCGGGCATTCTCGTCCACCGTTCCGATCGGACGTTCCCGCATGCTGATCCTCCACCTGATGTTTCTCGCGTCGGGCGCGGCTGCGCTCATCTACCAGGTGATCTGGTTCAAGCAATTGCAGTTCGTGCTCGGCAGCTCGACGTTTGCCGTGAGCGTCACCGTCGCCAGCTTCTTCCTGGGACTGTCGCTGGGCAGCTGGCTGGGCGGCCGGCTGGCCGATCGCGTGCGCCATCCGCTTCGCGCCTACGCGGCTCTCGAGCTCAGTGTCAGTGTCGTGTCACTGGCGGTCACCCTGTTCCTGTCCAAATGGTCGGTCTGGACGCCCGTCCTGACGCCGTACCTCGGCGCGCGGTCGGCTGTCAGCGCCGGGTTGACGCTGCTCGTCTCGCTCTCGACGCTGGCGCTGCCGACGATGTTGATGGGGGCGACGCTGCCGCTGCTGGCCAAGTACATCATTCGTGAGCAGCAGGCGCTGGCGCGACGGATCGGTCTGCTCTACGGCATCAACACGCTGGGTGCCGCAATCGGATGTGCGGCGGCCGGCCTTTTCCTCTTGGGAGCGCTTGGGGTGCTGCGGACGGCACTGGTGGGCTCGACGATCTATCTGACGATTGCCGTCATGGCGGGCGCGCTGATTCTCCGCGCACGCCCGAAGGCGGACGCCGCGACACCGCCGGGAGCTCGGGGAGAACTGTCAGCCGAAGACGCGGGGGAGCCCGTCGGTGCCGCGCGCTCCGCACCACCGGCCGGTGCCTCGCGCGAGGTCCTCGCGCTGGTCGTGATCTTCGCCGTCAGCGGCTTCGTGTCGATTGCGTATGAGATCCTGTGGTTCCGTGTCCTCGCGAACTTCAGCCTGCATACCGTCTACGCATTCTCCGGGATGTTGTCGACCTATCTGCTGGGGCTGGTGCTTGGCGCATTCATCTGCGCGAAGTTCCTGGCCCCTCGGAAGGACCGGCTGCTCGGCGACTTTGCACGGCTGCAGGTCCTGATCGCCGCCGCGGGGCTGCTGACGGTCGCGCTGCTCGGCCGCTCACGCAACATCCTGGAGCTCATCACACCGCTGCCGGCCTGGTTAGGCCTCCCGGACCGTCTGCTCGATCCGCTGGCCGGGACGACCGAGATCATCGTCCTGTCGCTGGTCGTCTTCCTGCTGCCGACGACGCTGATTGGCATTGGCTTGCCGCTGGCGAGCGAGTTGACGATCCGTCACGTGTCGTCGCTGGGACGCGGCCTCGGCCGGCTGTACGCCCTCAACACGCTCGGGGGCACGCTGGGCGCGTTGACCGCTGGCTTCCTGCTGCTCCCGTATCTGGGCAGCCAAGCGAGTCTGACGCTGATCGCGGCGTTGAATCTCTCGCTGTTCATCGCCACCGTCGCGTCACAGCCGCCGCTGCGGCGGGATCGCCGGCTCTTGCGCCTGGGCGCCGAAGGGATCGTGTTCTGCGCAGCCGCCCTCTGGATCCTGGGGCCTGCATATCTCGCCCATGCCCAGACGCGGTTCGAGGGGGCCCGGATTCTGGCGTTTCAGGAAGCCCGCGACGCGACGTTCGTGGTGACCGGCTATGAGTCGGCGGAGGCCGGCGCGTACCAGCAGCTGCTGGTGAACGGCCGCAGTTATGCCAACAACGCCCCGCCCGGGCGGCGCTACATGGCGACCCTCGGCCATCTGCCCGCCCTGCTGCACCCGGATCCTCAGTCAGCGCTCGTCGCCTGCATCGGGACCGGTACCACGATCGGTGCGCTGACGCTTCATCCGTCCCTGCGGACGATCAAAGGGGTCGACCTCTCGCAGGCCGTCTTCGATGTCGCGCCGTTCTTCGAGCCGATCAATCATCATTTCCAGCGCCAGCCACAGGTCGAGGCCATCGCCGCGGACGCGCGACACTATCTCCTGACCAGGGACCGCACGTTCGATATCATCACCTTCGAGCCCCCCCCGCCGCAGGACGCCGGTATCGTCAATCTGTACAGCCGGGAGTTCTATCAGCTCGCGAAGCGCCGGCTCGCGCCGGGCGGACTGATCGCGCAGTGGGTGCCATTGGACCTGTCGCGGGAGGCGCTTCCGCGCATGATGATCCGCACCATGATGGCGGAGTTTCCCCACGTCTCGCTCTGGATCCCCAGCCGCATGGAAGGCGTCGTGATTGGATCGATGGAACCGCTCAGGATCGATCTCGCGGGATGGCGGCAGCGCACGAGCGTACCAGGACTGCGCGCCGATCTCGAGGCGATCGGCTTCCGCTCGCCGGAGGATCTGGCCGCGACCTTCGTCGCCGCCGATGGCGCATTGGTCGGGCTCGTCGGCGACGTCCCGATCGTGACCGACGATCGTCCGCGCATCGAGTACTTCAACCTGTATCCGACGGGGCGCATGACCTACGATCAGATTGCGGGAGGCCGCGAGCCGATTGCGCGTTACCTCACGGCTCCGCCCGATGATCCCGTTGCCCTGACCGTGGCAACGGAGGTCGTGACGCTGATCTGGAAGGAACACGAGGCGTCCGTCACAGGTCGCCGGGAAGATGCCCGGCTGTTTCTTCAACAGGCGCTGGCGCGCGATCCCGGGAACGCGTATCTGTTGTATCTGCGCGAGGCGCAGAAGTCGTCCGAACGATAGCCCTCTTGCGCGCTTACGTGTGGCCGCGCGCCTGCTGGGCCTGTGCCAGTTGCTCGAGCAGCGCGTCGGTCTGCTCGAGCGAGATGCAGGCATCCGTGATGCTCTGGCCATAGACGGCCGGACGGCCCGGCACGTAGTCCTGCCGTCCCGCCACGAGGTGGCTTTCCAGCATCACGCCAAAGATCTGCCACGATCCGGACGCGACCTGCGCGCTGATCGACGCGGCGACGTCCGCCTGACGCTCTGGATCCTTGAGACTGTTGCCGTGGGAGCAGTCGATCATCAGGGTTTCGCCCAGCCCCTTGGCCCTGAGGAGCCCACAGGCATGCTCGACGTGCCTGGCCTCGTAGTTCGGGCCGGTCTGCGTCCCGCCGCGCAGAATCACGTGACAGGTGTCGTTGCCCGTGGTGTGGAAGATGGCGCCCACGCCCTGTTTGGTCACCGAGGGGAACCAGTGTGACGACCGGGCCGTCAGGACGGCATCGACCGCGGTCCGGAGGTTGCCGTCCGTGCTGTTCTTGAATCCCACCGGCATCGAGAGGCCCGACGCGAGCTCGCGGTGCACCTGGCTCTCCGTCGTCCGCGCGCCGATGGCGACCCAGGACGTCAGGTCCGCGATGTGCTGGGGAATCTGCGTGTCGAGGAATTCCGACGCCGTCGGCAGACCGAGCTCGTTCACGTCCAGCAGAAGCTGGCGGGCCATCCGCAGGCCCTTGTTGATGTGAAACGTCTCGTCGAGATCGGGATCGTTGATGAGGCCCTTCCAGCCCACGGAGGTCCGGGGCTTCTCGAAGTACGTGCGCATGATCACGATGAGCTGTCTCGCGTAGCGTTCGGCCAGGCGCGCGAGACGTGTCGCGTACTCGAGGGCGGCGCCGGTGTCGTGAATGGAACAGGGGCCGGCGATGATGACCAGCCGCGGGTCCCGGCCGTGGATCACGTCGGCCACGGCCCGCCGCGTATCGGAGACGACGTTGGACGCCCGGTCGCCGAGCGGAATCTCTTCGAGCAGAATCGCCGGCGGTATCAGGGGGCGGACCTGTGTGATGCGCAGATCGTCGGTCTGTCGAAGCATGATGCGAAGACTATCGCACAGGACTTATGATGGCAGGCCTATGCCCGGCTGGAGGCCCGTCGCGGTCCTGCTCGTCATGGCCGGAGGTGTCGTCGCCGCGTCCGGTTTCCAGGCCGGCCGTCCCTGGCCGCCCGCCGTGCAGCGGGTCGGCGACCAATCGCCCGTGCTGTCGCCCGCCGAGGAGCTCAAGACGATCTACATGCCGCCCGGCTATCACCTCGAGCTGGTGGCCAGCGAGCCTCTCATCCAGGATCCGGTGGTCATCGACTGGGACAGCGACGGCCGGCTGTGGGCGATCGAGATGGTCGGCTACATGAACGACATCCAGGCGAGCCACGAGCACGATCCGCTCGGCCGCGTCGTCGTCCTGGAGGACACGAATGGCGACGGCCGGATGGACAAGAGGACCGTCTTCGCCGACGGTCTCGTGCTCCCGCGCGCCCTCAAGGTTCTGGACAAGGGCGTGCTGGTCGGCGAACCGCCGAACCTGTGGCTCATGCAGGACACCGACGGCGACCTGAAGGCGGACACGAAGGCGCTCGTGACCGACAAGTTCGGCCGCCTGGAGGCGAACGTCGAGCACAACGCCAATTCATTGTTGTGGGCGCTCGACAACTGGATCTACACGTCCGAGGCCGACACATTCCTTCGCCTGAAAGACGGCAAGTTCGACGTGCGGCGGACGCTCGCGCGGGGCCAGTGGGGCGCATCGCAGAACGACGTGGGACGCGTGTTTCGAAACTCCAACGAATCAGCGCTCCATGTCGACCTGGTGCCCACGTCGTACTTCTTTCGCCATCCCGGCCTGACGCGGACGAGGGGGAGTTACGAGTTCCTCGGCGGCGCGGGCGACGATCTCAACGCGGTGTGGCCGGTCCGGCCGACGCGAGGCGTGAATCGGGGCTACCAGGCCGGCATTCTGCGTGACGACGGCAGCCTGGCGCGATTCACGGCGGCGTGCGCGCCGACCGTCTACCGCGGCGATCGGCTGCCCGCGGAGCTGGACGGCAACGTGTTCGTCGCCGAGCCGGCCGGCAACCTCGTGAGCCGGATCGTCGTCACCGACGATGGCCGCGGCCTGCGGGGAAAGAAGGCCTACGATCGCGGGGAGCTCATCGCCTCCACCGACGAGCGGTTCCGGCCCGTCTACCTGTCGTCGGCTCCCGACGGGACGCTGTACGTCGTCGATCTCTATCGCGGCGTCATCCAGCACCGCGGGTTCATCACCGAGTACCTGCGCGATCAGATTCAGTCGCGGTCGCTCGAACAACCGATCGACCGCGGGCGCATCTGGCGGGTTGTGCACGACACGCTCCGGCGAGGCCCCACTCCGGCGTTGGGCAAGGCCACGCCCCGCGCGCTGGTCGAGGCGCTGTCGCATCCGAACGGCTGGTGGCGCGATACCGCGCAGCAGTTGCTCGTCCAGCGCAACGACAAAGCCGCGGTCGAGCCGCTGAAGAAGCTCGCGGCCGAGTCCCCGGCGCCGCGCACGCGTCTGCACGCGCTCTGGACCCTTGACGGCATGGACCGCCTCGACGCGGCGAGCGTGACGCGGGCGCTCGGCGATCCGTCACGCGACGTGCGCGTCTCCGCCATCAGATTGTCGGAGCGCTGGCTGCGCGAAGGGAACGGACCGATGCTGACGGCCGTCCTCGCGCTCATGCCGGATCCGGACTGGGCGGTGCGCGAGCAGTTGGCCGCGTCCCTCGGCGAGCTGCCGCAGAGCACGAAAGAGACCGCGTTGGCGACGTTCCTCGAGCGCGACGCGAACGACCCGGTGGCGATGGACGCGGCGTTGAGCGGCCTGAACGGCAGCGAGCCGGCGGTGCTGGAGACGCTGTTACGCGCGACAGCTGAAACGCCTCAGCGCGCGATGGCGATCACGATGCTCGCGGCGACGATCGTGTCGAACGCGCAGGATGCGCCGATTCAGCGCCTGTTCGACGCCGTGGCAGAGACGGCGCGGGCCGCCTGGCAGCGATCCGCGCTGCTCAGAGGCGCCGAGGTCACGCTCCTCGGCGTCGATGCCACCGGGGCGGGGCGCGGACGCGGACGCGGCGCCGTCGCGGCGGCCGATGCGCCGTGCCCGGCATGTCCCGGCGGTCGCGCCGGCCCGGGCGGGGCATCCGCGTTCCCGCGCGCGAGAGGCGCTGCCGCTGATGCGTCGCTCGTCGAAGGGAGCGCACGGGGCGCGGCGCCTGCGCCCGCGTCGGGCCGGGGCGGACGAGGCCGGGGCGGCGTCAGGCCCGCGCTGAAGCTGACACGCGAGCCCGCGATCGCGGCGCTGGCCGCGAGCGGCGGCGACGTGTCGTCGCGCGTGACGGGAGTGCTCGCGCGGCTGGAATGGCCCGGCAAGCCCGGGATGGCCGCGCCAGTGGCGCCGCTCGCGCCGGCGGACCAGACGCGATTCGAGGCCGGCCGGACCGTGTACCAGAACCTGTGCCAGGCCTGCCATCAACCGAACGGGCGCGGCCTGGAGAAGCTCGCACCGCCCCTCATTGGATCCGAGCTCGCCCTCGCCTCGTCGGCCACGATTCCGATCAGGATCGTGCTGAACGGCAAAGAGGGAAGCGTCGGCCTCATGCCTCCCCTCGGCGGGATTCTGAGCGACGAGCAGATTGCGGCGGCGCTCACCTACATCAGGCGCGAATGGGGACACGCCGCGTCGCCCATCGAGCCCGCGGCCGTCGCGCAGACGCGGAAGGAGACCGCCGGCCGCACCCGGCCGTGGACGCACGATGAGCTCACGAGCCTGATGCGGGGAGGCGCCTGAGCATCATCGCCGCCCCATCCGCGCGCTGACGCCGCGGCTCGCGGGAACCGGCAGCTCCAGATCGCCGGCCATGAGCGACGAGAATTCCGCGTCCGTGAGCCGCCGAACGCCGGCCAGCGTCATGGTCGTCACACGCCGGAAGGCCCGATAGAGGTCCTTGGGACTCCGGCACCCGATCTCCAGGGCCACGCTGTCAATCGACCGCCCGCCGGCGCGAACGGCGAAGGCGGCGACTCGAAGCCGCAGCCGCGAGTGGTACTGCTGCGCGCTCAAGCCGTAGATGCGACTGAAGCTGCGCTCGAGTGTCGCCGGACTCGCGCCCACCGCTTTCGCGAGCTCGTCGATGTACCAAGGGTCGCTGACACGGGCCCGCAGCAGGCCCGCGGCTTTGATTGCCGCCGGCCACGAGTGCTCGCTCTCAAAACCCCTGGCATAGGTGTCGGCCCACTGGCTCAACAGGGGCAGGGCGGTTTCGCGCGCGAAACTGTCGGGCGACGGGAGCGGCTCCGAATGAAACGCGCACGTGCCCGTGCCGAAGCAGCGGTGGAACCACCCATGGTGCGCCGCGGCGCCGCGCACGATCGTCTCCGTGAGGCGATGCCACGTCACGAGGGCTTCCGCAGGGGACTGAGCGACCGGCGTATCACTCAGGAGCTGCCGCGCCGCGGAGACCAGAACGGCCGGTTCCAGCACCAGCAGCGATCCGACGAACCGCTGACAGGCGCCCGCCAACTGATACACGTAGTCCGACCGGACCGTAAACGGGGGAGCCGACGTGCTCATGTGCGGGATTCTAGCCGCAGAGTGCAAAAACCTGCACAACTTCGCGAAAATTGATTGAAAACGGAAGCGCATTTCCGTTGCGGTCCCCCCGGGTCTCCCACACAATGCCGCCTCACCCACCAAGAATCGATGTCGATACCCGCCGCTGTTGGGAAGAGCCGGTACCAACACATCCAGGACGCGTTGCGCGAGGCGGCGGGCCACAGCCCGTCCGACTACGGCGGCCTCGGACCCCTCTGGGAGCTCCCGCTCGAACAGTTGTTGACCGCGACCCTCTACGGGGTGCGGCTGGTCGCCCCCGAATCCCCGAAGGCCGCTTCGTGCTGCTCGCACGGCGGCGGCGCAGGTGAGAGCCGGGCGGAGCGCTCCGGGCTCGTGCAGGGTCTGCGCGGCGACCCGCCGTTCGACGGGTCCCGCTTCCCAAGGTTACCGTGGGGAGGGCGCGCCCTGACCGCCGCCGATATCGACATGGTTGCGGAATGGATCAATGACGGCTGCCCGCCCTCAGACCGTGAGCTGGCGTCGTTCGATCTTGCGCCCTCGCCGCCAGTGACCATCACGCTGACGCGCCCGCCGATCCGGGTCGTCGATCCGCCGGCGCCGTCCGAGCCGTTCAGCGTCTCCGCCGCCGGTGCCAGCGAATATCTGTTCGAGCGTGGCGAGCTGAAGCAGCGCATGAACCTCGATTGCATGAGCGAGACGCAGCTGGCCAAGCTCCGCTTCGCGATGCGCGAACTGTACGAGCTGAACAAGTGGGTGGAGGACTCCCGCAGCTACAACAGTCTTGCGCTCATCCACCAGAACCACTGCCAGCACGGCTGGGAGCGTTTTCTGCCCTGGCACCGCGTCTACCTGTACGAGTTCGAACAGGCGCTCGAGGATCACTGCCCCGACGTGACCCTGCCGTACTGGGACTGGACCATGCCGCAATATTGTCCCTCGACGCCGGAGAAAGGCGGGATCATCCCCCGCGCCTTTCAGGCGTTCATCACAGCGGCCTCGCTGGATGTCCTGTCGTCGGCGGGGTTTCCGCCGGACGCGATCGACGGACTACGCCCGCTGGTCGGCCGGTGCTACCCGTCGCCGCGGACGTTCTTCGCCGCAGTGAAGGCCGCGGTCGGCGAGGCATACACGACCGGCGATCGCCGGAACCGCTTCGTCGACGCGCTGCTCGACGCCAACTCGCTCTGGTATCCCTTGCGGTATCCGGCCGAATACCAGGATGCGGCGGGACACGACAGCACCATCACCAAGGTCATCCACTATCACTATCCGACCGCCGACGACATCGCGCAGATTCTCAGCCTGCGCACGTTCCGCGACTTCGGCGGCGGCAGCTCGTACGACGATGCGTTCGGGTTCCTCGATCAGAACCCGCACAACACGCTGCACATCTGGACGGGCGGGATGAACCCCGACACGGGGCCCGACTCGCCGCCCGACGATCGCAACAAGGCCGTGAAGGTCGCCGGCCGCCGGTTCCATAGCCGCGCCGATCTGCACAGCCAGCCGGCGCTCGGCGACATGTTCAGCAACCTGACGGCGTCGTACGACCCGATCTTCTGGCCGGTACACGCCAACGTCGATCGCCTGTGGTCGGAATGGCAGCAGCTGCACCCGAGCTCGAACCCGGTCGAGCTGGACGCCGTGCTCACGCCCTGGAGCTACACCATCCGCGACACGCTCGACATGCAGCGGTTCGGCTACGAATACGTGAAGTCCACGAGCGTCGTGCCGATCGGCGTGTCGGCGCCGGTCGGCCGCTTCACGTCGAAGCCGATCGACATTCCCGAGGCGGTCCGGGGATCGTTCAGGCGCGCCGAGGTGCGGCTCCACCGCGTGCCCCAGTTGCCGCGATCCTGTTTCATCCGGGTCTTCCTGAATCTGCCGGACGCCGACGCCGGCACGCCACTGGACCACGCGCACTACGCCGGCTACGCGGCCGTGTTCGGCCACGGCGACTGTTACGGCGGCCCCGGCCACTGCGATCCGCCGGCGCCTCGCGCACGCAAGTACGACCTGCGTTCTCGCAGCCACAACACGCCGCGCAATCATCGCGTGGACGTCACCGCCGGCGCGCGGACGCTCATCGAGCGCGGCGCCACGACGCTGCAGATCACGCTGGTCGTGATCGGCGTGGACTACCAGGAAGACCGCGAGCTGCTTCGACTCGACGGCATTTCCCTGAACTTTCTCGACTGAGCCAGCCGTCCGCAGCTGAGAGGAGCGCCGCGTTGCCCCCGACCTATCGCATCCACCCGGCGATTGGGATCGCCCGCCTGGGCGACAGTCCCACCGAGTTTCAGATCTCGCCGGAGACGCCCGCCTCGCGTCCGCTCGCGTGCGATCAGGAAGGCAATCCGGTGATGTCGCCCGATGGACGCGTGGAGGTGACTGCCCTGACGTTCAAGGACGCGCAGGGCCGCATCAAGCGGCAGGCGGCGCGCTTTCAGATTTTCGTCTACGACGAGGCGCATCCCGAGGGGCGGCCGCTGCGCCTCGGCGATCCGATCGAGGGCGGGGGCAATGCCGGCACGCTCGTCGACATCCAGTGGCGCGTGTACGTCGCCAACAAGAAGGCGGCCTGGTACGAGTTCCACGGGCTCAGAGGCGAGCACGGCTACAGCGCCTCGCACCCGCTCCGCAACGCCGGCGTCACCGACCCCAACGCCCGCCAGCAACTGATCATCGATCCCGGTCCGCGCGTCGTGAACACGACCGATCGCCGCCGCGCGTCGTTCGATCGGGGCGGCGGGTCGGTCTACGCGCCGGTGTTCCCGCCGCGAGAGCTGATGCCGAACGCGATCGAGACGCTCGGCGAGATCCTCACGGATGCCCAGGGCCGTCTGCTCGTGCTCGGCGGGCACGGATGCTCAGGGACGTCGAAGACCGGCCCGGGGCAGCCGCGCATCGACGACTACGCCAACAACGACGGCTGGTTCGACGATACGTCCGACGGCCCGGTGATGGCGCGGCTGGTGATGTTCTCGCCGGACGTGAGCCGCCAGCGCTACGTGGACGTCGAATATCCCGCGTGGGTGCTGACCGGCTATCCGCGGTACGTGCCCGAGATCCTCGACATGGTCACCGTCGACGACGTCGTGTACGACCTCGCCGTGCGAAGGTTCGCCTATCGACCCGACATCTACGGCGTTCCCGGCACGTACCAGCGGCCGCAGGCGATCGACCCGAACGACATGGGGGCCTTGCAGCACTGGAACGCCGCGGCACTGGACTGGAACCCTGAGTTCAAACCCTGGTTCTACCGCGACGTCTGGACCATCCTCTTCCGCCCGGACGAGATGAGCTATTTGAACAACGTCCTGCAGCAGTCGAACTTTCCGCACAATCAGACCCAGCGGGGCAACTTCGACGTCACGAAGCTGTCCGTGCCTCCGCTCGTGAGCGAGCGTGTCCTGACGTCGCTCCAGTCCGAGATCGTGGACAGGAACGAATCCGGCGCGCTGTTGCTGGATGCGATCCGCCTGCGCCTGCAGATGTTCGACGATGCGATTGAGCAGGCGCTGCACCGGAAGATCCGCGCGCAGGCGGCAGACGCCGGCGGCGCGCCGCTCGAGAATCCGACACCCGAGCGGAGCCTCTTCAAACAGGTCCGGACGGTGCGCGCGGCCCTTCGCGAGGCCACGCCCGCCGAGTCGCCGGGCAGCGACGAAGACGCGTTGCAGGCCGCCGCGGCCCGATTCGCCGCCGCCGCGCTGCCGCCACGCGCCGGCCGGTCGGCTCAGGCGTATCTGACCGAATGGAAGGCGGCTGCGCAGAAGGCGGGTCCGGACTACCAGCGCGCGCAGCAGGAGCTCGCCGGCAATGTTGCCGCCGCTCTCGAAGGGTTCATCCAGCGGTCGATCGCCCGGTGGGAAGGCGCGGCGCTGAAGACCGGTACGCGGGCGGCGTTCCTGCGGGGCGTGGCGGCCCCCGGCAGTTCGGACGGCGACGAGCTCGCGCACGTGATCCGCGGCGCCGTGGATGCGATCGCGGCCTACGCCCTCACGAGTTTCCGCTCCGGCCAGCTCGTGGACGAGGAGTTTCGGCGCGCGATCCCGCGGGCGACCAACGATCCCTATCGCGACTCCCGCGCTTACCTCTACGAGCTGCTCCGGCGGCCCGGTGAAGAGAACGTGTTTCGCACGGCCGGAAAGCCGGAGAGCCGTCTGTTCCGGTTGCCGTTGATGCCGCTGCTGGCCGGCGACAACCCGACGGGGAACGAGCTTCCGTCCAAGTTCCTGCGCTTGACCGACTATCAGCTCTACATCCTTCGGCAGTGGGCCGAGGGAAAGTTCTACAACGAAATCGACCAGGGCTGGGTCGCCGACGGGTCGGTCGATCCGTTTCAACCGTATCAGAGCTGGCGGAACCTGACGCCGCGCGATCTGGATCGCGGCGTCCTGTCGAATCTGCTGGGTGGCGCGTTCTATCCGGGCGGGGAAGTCGCCTGGTCGATCCGGAACCCGTCCATCTTCAGCGAGCCGTACCGGTTGAAGGCCGATCCGTCCTTCTACGAGTTCGGGCAGACGGCCGCCAACGCCAACAAGAGCGCGGTGTCGGAACAGCTGTACCTGGCCGCGACCGACAAGACGCTGAGCCTCGGGAGCAATCTCGCCCGCGGGCTCCAGCCGGGCGATCTGACGAAGTACTCGGCGCTCCCGTGGCAGGCCGACTTCAACGAGTGCACGACACAGGACATCGACATCACCTATGAGCTGTGGAACAAGGTCGATGCCGCGATCGAGCACGATCCGTGGATCGAGCGGGAGCAGAAGACGTGGGACACGCTGTGGTGGCCGGCGCACCGGCCGCTGCAGACCTATGAGGTCGTGTCGCTCAGCGGCGGCAGGCCGGCGTACCAGTTTCTCGCGTGGGCGCGCGGGGTCCCGCAAACGCTGGCGGGCGACCTCAAGATGGTCACCGAGTGGTCGCGGCTCGGATTCGTCGTGCGCAATCCGTATCTGAAGCCGGATCAGATCGACACCCCGTCGCCGGACACGAAGTACATCAGCGTCGAGCGCGATCGGGAGGATCGATGAGCGCCAACCCGTTTGTCGGCACGTGGACGTATCGGAGCCTGCTGAACAATCCGCAAATCGACGAGGACTTCGACAAGCTCGAGTTCGGCCGCGGAACGCTCCGTATCGAAGAGGCGGCGCCGGCGGTGCTGGCGGGCACCATCGGCGGACCCGGGTGGTCGTTGTCGCTGCACGGCGCCTTCGGCTTCGGCTCGCCCATGCAGGTCCGCTTCCAGGGCAGGGGGCTCGTCAGCGGCGAGGAGTGGGTCTACGACTACATCGGGTGGCTCGTGCCGGTCTGGCCGAACAGCAGCGCCGCCCTGCAGCGCGGGGCCATTGTCGGGTCGGTGGTCCGCACCGTTTCGCACAGCTCCGGATCGGGCGGCGTCTCGCCGGCCGGCGTCGTCGGATCGTTCTACGCGGTCGATGCAGGGTAAGCCGCTGTCGGGTTCGTTCGACGTCGCCATCCTCGGTGGCGGCCCGGCGGGGGCCGCGACGGCGCTCGCGCTGAAGCGCCGCGACGCCGGCCTGCGCGTGGCGCTCGTCGAAAAGAGCGACTACTCCGCGTTCCGCGTCGGCGAGACGCTGCCGCCGCCGGCCCGGCGGCTGCTCGAGCGGCTGGGCGTGTGGGACGCGTTCCCCGCGTGTACGGCCATCGAGGCCTACGGCACGCGCGCGGCGTGGGGCAGCGCCCGGATCCAGGAGAACGCCTTCATCTTCTCGCCGCTGGGCCGTGGCTGGCACGTGGACCGGCGGGCGTTCGACGCGTGGCTGGCCGGCGAGGCGGAGCGGGCCGGCGTGGATGTCTTCCGGGGCGTCAGAGGGGACGCGCGATCCCGCCATCAGGATGACTGGATCGTCACGCTGGTCGAGAACGTGGCCGCGAGCGGTGAGCTCCGGGCGCGCGTCCTCGTCGATGCCGGCGGGCGGCAGAGCGCCGTCTCGCGCGCGCGCGGCGCGCGCCATCTCGTGTTCGATCGGCTGGTTGGCGTCGCGGTCCGCTTGCGCATCGATCGGGCGCGTCCCGGCCCCGACACCTACACCCTGGTGGAAGCGTGTCCGCACGGCTGGTGGTATACGGCCACGCTGCCGCACGGCCACTTGATAGCCATCTTCATGACGGATGCGAGCCATCTGCGACGCGCACCGTGGCGAACCTTCGACGAGTGGCGCGCGCGCGCCGCGGACGCCCCGTTGACGGCCGAGCGGATCGCCTGCGGCACGGCGGTGGGCGAACCGGTGATCTGCCCGGCAGGCTCGCAGCGCCTCGACCGATGCGCGGGCGACGGGTGGCTCGCGGTGGGAGACGCGGCGAGCACGGTCGATCCCCTCTCGTCGCAAGGCGTGATGCGGGCGCTGCGCTCCGGGATCGTCGCGGCGCGCGCCATCCGGGAGCACCTGGCCGGGAGCTCGGATGCCCTGGCGGCGCACGACGCGCGCCTGACGAAGGAATACGACGACTATCTGCGGACGCGGGCCGCCTACTACGCCATCGAGCAACGCTGGCCGGATTCGCCCTTCTGGCGAGGTCGCCATGCCACGGTCACACAAGGAGGAATTGCGCATGCCATTCGCATGGAGAATCAACATCGAGAAGAATCCGAAGAAGGGCGGGCCCGCCGTCTTTGAGTTCGAGGAGACGCCGCAGGTCAACGTCGGCGATCTGGTTTTCTGGAGCAACAACGACACGGTCGCCCACTTTCCGTGCGAGGTTGGCAATCCCACGGTCTTCATGGCGAACCAGATTGCCGCCAAGTCGTCGTCGCCGAACTTTGCTCCCAGCAAGGCCGGCACCATCAACTACATCTGCTCGCTCCACAAGGGCGAGACGGGCGTCATCGAGGTGGTCGCGCCGACGGCGCCGGCCGCACCGTCGGGAACCTAGGAGGATCCATGCAACGTCATCCGACCATCGGCACGTTCGCAATCGGCATTGTCGCGGCGTGTGTGCTGTTCCTGGGGCTGCGGTTCTCCATGACTGCCGCGCTGGCCCGGCAAACGCCGGCACCACCGGCGCAAACACCAGCGCCGGCGACAAACTGCCAGTCAGGCCAGGACCTGATCACCATCCCTGAAATCGCCAGCGATGCCTCGTCCCACCGCCTGCGGGCCGAGATCAGGCTGACGAGCGGCAAGCGAGCTCTGTGGGGCTCCGTCGGCGACACACGTTGCGTGCAGCAGGATATGCGGTACTTCACTGGGCGTAGCCTGCTGACGTCCGGGAAGGACGATCCGGCGTTCTCGACCGGCGAGCCCCTTCCCGGACCGACGCTTCGCGCGCGCGTCGGTGATCTGATCGAGGTCAGGTTTCTCAACCAGGTGGATCCACAGTCCTTCGCCAACACGCTCGACCAGGCGGACACGAACCCGGCGAACACGACCGGGTGCGACGAAGTGCGCTCGGATGCCGGCGGCTTGATCTATCCGAATCCGAGTAAGCCGGGTACCGTCGGCGATGTGATGCCGAACTGCCTGCACGGATCCAGCACGGCCAACCTCCACTTCCACGGCACGCACACGACGCCGTCCACCACCGGCGACAACATCCTGCTTTTCGTGACGCCCGCGCTGAGAGGGAAGGATCGCAAGCAGATCCGGCCCAACGACGCGTTCGTGGACCAGCAGTTCAAGGAGATCTTCAGCGCGTGCGAAAAAGACGGTACGCCGACGGCGTGGAAGCAGCTTCCCGCGACATGGCGGACGGACCAGGAGCGGCTGCTCAGGGAGTACGACAAGACTGCGCCCTATGAAGGGAAACCCGGCAACCTTCCGCACGACATGCAGCTGTGGCCGCACAACGACGCGCAGATCGCCGCGGGCGTGTGGCCGCAGTACCAGCTCGGCGCCTCGCCCTATTGCTTCCGGCTCGCCGACGCCAAAGCGACCGGCGGGAGGCCGGCCCAGGTCATGGGACAGGCGCCCGGCACGCACTGGTACCATGCCCACAAACACGGCTCCACCGCGCTCAATGTCGCCAATGGCATGACCGGCGCGTTCATCATCGAGGGCCAGTACGACGACGACCTGCGCAAGTTCTACGGGAGCGATCTCAAGGATCAAGTGCTCGTCGTCCAGCAGCTGTCGACGACCCCGTTTCCCGCGCTCGCGCCGCGGCCCGTGCCCTTCAACGGACCCGGCTCAATCCCGAAGCCTCAGCTGTCGGTCAACGGCCGGCTGAATCCAATCGTCAGGATGAGGCCCGGCGAGGTGCAGCGGTGGCGGATCGTCAATGCCGCCTATCGCAGTGCGGTGCAGTTCCAGAGCATCGCGCCGGCAGGCGGCCTGGCCTGGCGGCAGATCGCGCAGGATGGCGTGCAGTTCGCCTACGCCAACTACACCACGCTGGGCGCGATGAGCCGCGCGTTCAACCTCGCGCCGGCCAACCGCGCGGACATCCTCGTGCGGGCGTCGGAGCAGACGGGCACGTACACGCTCACCGTGCAGGCGAACGAGGGGCTGGCGCTCGATCCCACCAACCTCCCCATCGCGGATAAGCCTGTCGTTCTCCTGACCGTGAAGGTGGAGGGCACTCCGGTGCGCCCGGCGAAGGACTTCATTCAGAAGGAAGCGGACTTCCCGGTGTTTCCCGATTTTCTCAGGGATATCACCAGCGCCGAGATCGCGCAGCGGCGCGCGATCGACTTCGGCGCGGCGCACAATCTGATCGACGGAAAGACCTTCAACCAGAACCGCTACAGCCAGGTGATGGAGCTGAACGACGCGGAAGAGTGGACGATCACGAATCAGGCGAACGACAAGGCGCACCCGTTCCACATCCACATCAATCCATTTCAGATCACCGAGGTGTTCCAGCCGAACCTGGAAAACACCAAGAACCCGAGCCAGCCGTGCTACGTGGATCCGCTGAACCCGCAGACATGGAAGCCATGTACGCCGCTGACCGGTCCGTTCGTGTGGTGGGATACGTTCGCCATCCCGCCGAGCGCGGCGCTCCCGATCGGTACGAGCGTGTGCACGACCGTCGACAAATGCCCGGCGGCGATTCAGCAGTACACGGCGTGCACCGCCGGGCAGTGCACGGTCACGATTCCCGGCCGCTTCAGGATGCGAACGAAGTTCGTGGACTACACCGGGGCGTACGTGATCCACTGCCACATTCTCATCCATGAAGATCGAGGCATGATGCAGCTGATCGAAGTGGTTCCGGACAAGCCGCCGTACACCCACAAATAACCGCGACCGCGCCGTGACTCTCGTGCGCACTCTTGCGATCGCCGCCATCGCCTGTCTCGTCGCGGTACGTCCGTCCTCCGCCCAGGCGGACGCGGCACGGAGATGGCTCGCCGAATTGAGCGTCATCGAGAACGCCGCGTCCGCCGGGCCCACGGACACACGCCGAGCCCATGTGGCCGCTGTCCGGAAGGAGGTTCGCGAGGCGGTCGATCTGCCGAGCGCCCCGGAGCAGCCATGGAGCGAGCGCCAGATTCGCGATCAGATCATCCTGCTGAGGACGGCGATCGAGCGCCTCCTGCACAGCGATCCGAGCCAGCCGTTTCATCTCGGGATCACGACCGTCCACGTCACCGCGCCGGGCGCGGCCTTGTCGCCGGTATCGGATCATCTGGATCAAATCGAGATCCGGAATCACGACGCGCTCACCGTCAATCAGGCCATCGAGTACCTGCCCGGCGTTTCCGTCGATCACAAGGGTCCACGGAACCAGACGGGCATCTCGATTGGCGGCTTCGACGGAAGGCAGGTGCCGTTGTACCTGGACGGTGTGCCGGCCTACGTGCCCTTCGACGGGTACGTCGACCTGACCCGCTATCTCACCAGTGACCTGGCGCAGATCCAGGTCGCGAAGGGCTACTCGTCGCCATTGCTCGGGCCGAACGTCCTCGGCGGCGTCATCAATCTGGTGACACGACAGCCGCAGAGGACCTTCGAAGGGGATGCGTTCGCCGGAACCGCCCCGGGCGGCCTCCTGAACACGGGAGTGCATGCCGGCTCACAGTGGCGCCGCGTCTTCCTTCAGGCATCGGCCGACCGCTTGCAGAGCGACTTCTATCCGATCTCGGGATCCTTCGCGTTGAACGCCCGGCAGCCCGACGGCCATCGCGTGAATTCCTATCAACGCGACGAGCGATACCGCGTGCGCGCCGGCTGGACGCCCAGGAGCCGCGACTCGTACGTCCTGAGCTACGCCAATCAGCAGGGAAGGTCAGGCGTCCCGCCGTATTCGGGCGCGGCGCCGGCATGCCCGACCGGCGGCGCCACGGTCACGACGCCGTGCGTCACGCCGAAGTATTGGCGGTCGCCGGCGTGGAACACCGACAGCCTCTATCTCAACTCCAGGACGGCCCTGGGTGAGGCGAGCTCGCTCCAGCTCCGCGCGTTCTATGCGCGGTACGCCAACACCATGGCGATGTTCGACGACGCGACCTATACCACGATGAGCGTGAACGCGTCGTCGGGCACGCTGGAGAACCACGATCGCTCAATCGGCGTATCCGGCGAATTCGAGACACGCCGCGTGGCGCTCCACGCCATTGGTGCCTCGTTCTTTCTCAAGGACGATACGCACCGGGAGCAGACGACGACCTTCTCCAGGACCAACGTGGCCGGCACCACGCCGGCGCAAACCGATCGAGACCGCCAATCGTCGTTCGGGATACAGGACATCTTCACCGTGTCCTCCAGGATCACGGCCACGGCGGGGATCAGCGCCGACAATCTGAACGGCCTGGCGGCGCAGGATCTGAGCGGCGACAGGACACAGCTCGTGCCGTTTCAGGTGTCCGGCATCTGCACGGCTGGCGGCAGTTCGTCGTTTGCCAGCTGTACCGATCACGTGTGGGCCTACAATCCGGTCGGATCTGTCTCTTATACGGCCGGCGGATCCGGGACGGTGTTCGTCACCCTCGCACGCAAGAGCCGCTTTCCCACGCTCAGAGACCGTTACTCGTACAAGGCGGGCAGGGCGGTACCCAATCCGTTACTGCGTCCGGAGCACGCCGGCACGTGGACGGCCGGATACTCGCGCGCGTTCGCGTTGAGGACGGTGGCGCAGATCGACGTGTTCCACAGCGATGTGCGCGACAAGATCGACAACATTTTCTTTCTCTCGCCTCTCTGCGCCGGCGGAGGAAAAGGCGCCGGGTCATGCCAGCAGGCGGTCAACGTCGGCGCCGAAACGCGCCAGGGCGTCAATCTGACGCTTCGCACGACGCCGGTGCGGCGCCTGACGCTCGATGCCAACTACAGCTATCTGCATCGCCGGATCGCGGAAACGGCCGGCGTGTTCCCGACGGGCACGCCGAAGCACAAGACGATGGCCACCGCGACCGTGCGCCTGCCGAGGGGTGCGACGGGGCTGGTGTCGGTACGGCATGAGAGCGGCGCGGTGGGCATGAGCGACAACAATCTTCCCCTGGCAGCCGCAACGTTCACGACGGTCGATCTGGGAGGCACCCTTCCGCTTCGCGCCGGTCTGAGCGTGCAGGCCGGCGTCAAGAACCTGTGCGATCGGAATTACTACTACTGGGAAGGCTTTCCGGAACAAGGCCGCAATGGGTACGTGACGCTGCGATACGCGTTCTGAGTCTCGAGTCTCGAGTCGTTCGGGCGGTATGATGCCGGCCGTGCAAATCGAGAACCGGCCGGTAAGGAGTTGACGCGCGACTGATTCGCGGCCATCGCTCCGCAGGATCGGCAGCGTCGCTCTCGTCGTCGGCTCCACGCTGTTTGCGCCCGATTCCGAGTGCTCCAGGAGGAGTACCACGGTCCGGCGCCGGCGAAGATCGACGTGCTCCCCGATGACGGGCATCCCAATCGCGCCGGGCTGCACCTCCACGCCGACGGCGTGATGCCGATCATTCTCCCCTATGTTCGATAAAGTCGGTCCGCGGGTGCAAAAGGCCGCACTGCCTCGTGAAAATTGATTGGAAACGGAAACGCATTCTCGTTGCGGCGCGCGCATGTCTCCCGCAGAATGCCGCCTGATCGTCGGGCGATGATCGCCAAATGGAGCGGTTCGCGATGCAACACATCCTTCGTTGGCTGCGCGTCCACGTGCGTCTCGTCCTGGAATCGCTGAGGGATGCGCTCCCTCTCCTCTTCAAGCTGATCGCGGCCATCATCGCGATCATCCGAAGGCTGTGCGAGAACGCCCGCCAGGGGGACCGTGAGCGGCGCCGCTCGCGCGACCACTGCGTGCCGATCAACGAGCCGGCGTACAAGCGCCCCGACCCGCTGATCTACGCGCAGTTCTATCTGATGTCGCTCGGCATCGCCGTCACCTGGGACAATCCCGACATTCAGCTCTTCAGCGCCGGTGGCGTTCCGGTGCCGTCGCACCTGCTGAAGCCCGACACCGATTACGACATCGTGGCCCGCATATGGAACGGCTCCACCGAAGCGCCGGTCGTGAGCCTGCCGGTGCACTTCTCGTATCTCAGCTTCGGCGTGCAGATGGTCTCCAATCCGATCGGTTCGACGTTTGTCGACCTCGGTGTCAAAGGCGGACCAGGGTGCCCCACGTTCGGGAAGGTGAAGTGGCGCACGCCGAAGGTGGCCGGCCACTACTGCATCCAGGTGCTCCTCGACTGGCTCGACGACCTGAACCCGGCCAACAACCTTGGACAGGAGAACGTTGACGTCGGGGTGGTGCATTCGCCGGCGAACTTCACGTTCACGCTGCGCAATCCGACGCGCGAGCGGCTGGAGTACCGATTCGAGACCGACGCGTACCGGATTCCGCCTCGCGATCCGTGCCGCAACCACCCGGAGGCCGACGGGCGCCGGCAGGCGGCCCTGGGCAAGCACAACCGCACCAACTACCCGTTGCCGGCCGCATGGAGCGTCGAGCTCGTGCCGGCGGCTCCCTTGGTTCCGGGCGGCGCCGAGGAAACGATCGCGGTCAAGGTGATCGCGCCGGACGGGTTCCGCGGCACACAGGCCGTCAACGTGCACGCGTTCAACCGATATGGTCTCGCCGGCGGCGTGACTCTGTACGTCGAGGGAGCATAGTCATGAGCTACCGCCAGTACACGCAGTGCGTCGACCCCAAGAGCTTCAGAGGGTCCCCGATCATCGAGGCGGTCGCCGCCGCCTTATTCGCCACGCTCCTGGCCATCGTCCTCGTGATTCTGGCGACCGGCGGCATCGCCGGACTGGTGGGAGGCGCCGCCGTTGCGCTCGGCGTCGTCACCGGCCTGCTCTCCTTCGTCAACTGGTGGTTGTACGGGCGTCTCATCTGCCTCGGCGGCGACAGGTGCGCCATCGGGATGATCATCTCGGTCGAGCCTCCGTCTGAAAAAACGCCGACGTTCTGGCGGCTCGACAGCGACTACAGCTTCAACCTGCTGTTGCCGGACCGCGTGCCGGGCGCCACGCAGGCAGACGTCATTGCGAATGCCATCGACGGGAATCTCATCGCGAACCAGCCGGGCACAGCCGCCATCCTTGTCAGCTTCACCGGCGAGTCCGCCCTCGCCTGCGATGAGAAGAAATGCGGCAAGGGCAAGTGTCCGGACACCGCGTCGCTCCATTGCGAATTCGAAGGCGCCGGGATGTACATCTTCTATCAGTGGCTGAAGGTGATCTTCGGGATCCTCCTGGCGGGCACGATCGCGGGCGCGCTCTGCCTGATCCCCGTCATCGGCTGGATCGCCTGCCTGATTGCGGCCATCCTGCTCGCGGCGGCGGCGGCGGCCTTCATCGCCTCGATCGTTCACGGCAACCTCGACGCCGCGAGTCCGGCGGACGTCAACCCGGCCCTCGGCGGCGAGCTGCACCAGAACGACTGCAGCCTGACCGGCGCCGATCTCGTCGCGGTCTCCGGCGAATGGGTGTACGACTCGCTTCACAGCGGCTGGAACGAGATTCACCCGATCCGCCAGTGTCAGAGAATCGGGACATGGACTGGCACGTGGACGTTCCCGTCGGGGCGGAC
>WNFM01156099.1_pt2 | contig 25017 bp, 18 predicted proteins | sample 5400271 | NCBI WGS metagenome assembly WNFM01 (sample SAMN13153352, study PRJNA577476) | soil metagenome | isolation source: 60 cm saprolite on Douglas fir-dominated hillslope | place: USA:California | collected 2013-09-17 | reverse complement strand
CGACGCACCAGAGGTTGGAGACGACGGCGTCGTTTCCGGCGCTGGCCCCGATCCAGTAGACCTCCCCGGTCAGCGACCATCGCTCGCCGAGGGTACGGCCCACGGAGAGAGTGGCCGCCGGCTGCCGGTCCGTCCCTCCCTCCCGCTGCCCGAGCCACGTGACGAGCACGTTCATGTCCGCATGATAGGGCCCGAGGTCGCGGCTGAAGATGGCCATCAGGGTCTCGTCAACCTCTCCCGTGCCCAGGCCATCCGACGATCGGGCGGTGGGGATCTTGACCGTGAGCTGGACGGCCTGGTCGATGCCGAGGGGCCCGTCGTGAAGGTAGGACCACTGCCCGCCCACCGTCACGTCCCCGAACCCGGTCGCCGCGAGAGCCGGGCTCGGAGCCTCATGGAGCAGGCCCCCGCCCCCGACCCGCAGCTCGAAGCGCTTTGCGAGCCCGAGCTTCACCAGGAAGGGAGTGAACGCCACGTCTCCTCCTGGCCGGGGCAAGGTGTACTGAACGCCGAGCTCCAGCTCGGCTACGTCGACCTCCGTTGTGGAGGCGGGGGTCGCGAAGGTGGGCCGGTTGGGATTGACTTGGATCGGCTCTTCCGCGAGAAGGCCGGCGGGCACGACCAACCCGAGGACCACCGCCCCGAGCTTTCGGTGGAGGCGTCCCATCCCGCCACTAGAATAGCGGGAACGGGGCGAGGAGGGATCGATGGGGATGGGGCTCGGGCTCGCGCTGTTCGCCGCGGCGCTTCGGGCTTCGGCCGGAGCGGATGGAGCTTCCGATCTGGTCCGTCGGCTGGAGAGCCTCCACGCGCCGGGCCCGGTCGCCGTGCGCCTCCGGATGGACCTCCGGCTCGAGCGCACCCTCCACAAGAAGACCGCGAAGGGCGAGGCCTCCCTGCACCTCGACGTCGAGGAGGATGCCGCCGGCCTCCGAGTGTGGTGGGAGTCCGGCCTCCTCAGGAGCGCCAACGAGGAGGAGCGCGGCCACGACCGGGATCCTGATCGACTCACCCCGCTTCGCGAGGGCATGAAGGAGCTGGACCCCGCGCGCCTCGGCCACCTGCTCGACCAGGGGGGCTCCCTCGCCGGTCTCACGAAAGGCGGTCCCGCCGAAGAGGTCGGGGAGGCGTTCGAGGGACGCGACGCCCGGCGGCTCGTGTTTCACTTCGAGCCGCGGCTCTCCCCGACCGAGCGCTACTACGTGCGCCACCACGAAGGGCGCTTCACCGTCTGGATCGCCCAGGACGGCACCCCCCTCGCGAGCGAGTCGCAGGCGAGCTTCGACGGGAAGACGAGCCGCACCTTCGGACGGTTCAAGGGGTCGACCACGGTGCGCACCCGCTACGCGGCCGAGGGGGGGCGGCTACGGGTGGCCGAACGGGAAGTCGACGAGCGGAACGACCGGGACGACGGGGGCGAGATGGAGCACACCTGGAAGCGCTTCGTGCTCGAGCCGCGCTGACCTCTCTCTAGCGGCTCTCGTCGAGGCCACAATCCCGTAGGCGCCTCAGGAAAGTCGGGTAGGAGATGCCCGCCGCCCGGGCGGCCGCGGTCCGATGCCCTTCGAAGTAGCTCAAGATGCGCCCGAGGTAGGCGCGCTCCACGTCCTCCAGGGAAGGCGGAGTCCCCGTGGCTCCGAGCGCCACGGAAAGGAACCCGTCCACGCCGCGATCCGGCGCGACCGGCTCCGCCATCACGATGTCCCGCTCCGTGATCTCGCCGCCCCGCGCCAGGATCACCGCCCGCTCGATGATGTTGCGCAGCTCCCGCACGTTCCCGGGATAGTCGTAGGAGCGTAGAGCCTCGAGGGCACGCCCCGAGAGCGTCAGGCCCTGCCTCCTCAGCCGGCCCGAGAAGAAGGACACGAAGGTCTTCGCCAGCTCCGGGATGTCCCCGCTCCGAGCAGCCAGCGCCGGTATGGTGACCACGAAGACCGCCAACCGGTGATAGAGATCCTCCCGGAAGCGGCCGGCCTTCACCAGGGCCTCGACGTCCTGGTTCGTGGCCGCGATCACGCGCAGCTCCACGGCGATCTCGCGTTGGCCTCCGAGCCGCCGGAAGCGCATGGTGTCGAGGAACTTGAGCAGCTTGGCCTGCGAGCGTGCCGGCAGCTCCACGATCTCGTCGAGGAAGAGCGTGCCCCCCGCCGCCATCTCGATCAGCCCGCGGCGCGTGGCTTTGGCGTCGGTAAAGGCTCCCTTCTCGTGTCCGAACAGCTCGCTTTCGACCAGGTCGTCGGGAAGGGCCGCGCAGTTGACCTCGACGAAGGGGGCATCCTGGTCGACCCGGGACCAGGTGAGGGCATGGAGGGTCTCCGCCGCGCGCTGTTTGCCCACTCCTGAAGGCCCGCAGACGAGGACGGGCGTGACCGGGCTCAGGCTCACCCTCTTCAGTCGCTCCATCATTTCCCGCATCGGGGGGCTGGACGCCTCGACGGTCGGCGGACCGGCGGCGCTCTGCCTCGCAAGGACGAGACGGTCTTTGAGTCCCCGCGCCTCCAACACCTTTCGCAGCTTGATGATCAGGTCCGTCGGCTGGACCGGTTTGGTGAGATAGTCCGACGCCCCGGCCTTGAGGGCCTCGACGGCGTTTTCCACGTCGCCGTAGGCGGTGACGATGATGACGGCCGTCGGAGGAGCATCGTCGCCGCGCAGACTTCGGAGGAAGTCGATTCCGTCGCCGTCGGGAAGGCGCCGGTCGAGGAGCAGGATGTCGGGCGCGGCGGCGTCGATCTCCGCCCGGGCCCGGAACAGGCTGTCGGCCGTCCGCACGTCGAGGCCCTCGGAAACGAGGGCTTCCTCGGCGAGCATCCGGAACACGGCCTCGTCATCGACCACGAGGACGCTCGCGTTCATGAAGGCTCCAGAGGCAACGTGAAATCGAAGCTCGTCTCGGAGACTCTCTCCGCGAGGACGAGGTCGCCGCCGTGGGCCCGGGCGATGGTCCGGGAGAAGGCGAGCCCGATCCCGACGCCGTTGGGCCGGCCCGTGACGAATGGCTCGAAGAGCCGGGGACGGATCGCGTCGGAGACGCCGGGGCCGTTGTCCGAGACGCGGACTCGGGCGCGGCCCCCAACGGCAGCCACGTCGACGACGACTCGCGGCGCGCGAGCGCCGTTGCCGGCGTAATCCAGGGCGTTACCCACGAGGTTCGCCACGACGACGTGGACGAGCGAGGGGTCCGCCTTGACGCGAACCGCCGTCCCGAGACTGGGCACCAGCATGAGGATACCGCGGCTATCGGCCGCGGGCTGCGCGAGCTCGGCGACACGCCGGACGAAGTCACCGAGGTCCAGGGAGACGGGACGCGGCACGACGCCCTTCGAGAAGCCGAGCAGCTCCGTGGTGAAGCTCGAGAGGTGGTCGATCTCGGTCCGCAGGCCACTCACGGCCCGGCGCGCGCGCGTCTCGATCTCGCGGTCGCCGCGGACGATCAGCTCCAGGCCCAGACGCAAGCCGTTCAGGGCGTTCTTTACTTCGTGGGCGATCAGGTCGACCGCCTCACCCAGGGAGCGGAGACGCTCGTCGCGCAGGAGGCCCTCCTCCGACCTGCGGAAGGTGGCGAGGGAATTCCGGAGGAGGACGACGAGAACCACCAGCGGCAGAGAGGCCACCGCGAGGCCGGAGAGGAGTCGGGTGGCCAGGCGGCGCCGGGCGGGCCCGAAGAGCTCGTCCCCCCTTGCCAGCGACAACAGCGACAGGTCGGTCCCCTCCACTGGCGCGCCGACCACGACCGTCTCCTGGCCCGCGAGTCGAAGCTGATCGAGGTAGGGGGCACGTGCCGCGAGCGCCGCCCGCAACCCGGGCTCGTCGCTGAAGGCAGCCCGGCCAGGAGGATAGATCACCTTCCCTTCGTGAGTGCCCAGGACCAGCAGGGCGCCACCGCCCTCCTTTCGGCCCGCCTCCTCCAGGGTCTGGTCCGAGACGAGGTCGATGGCCCCCAGCAGCGCCCCCACAACCGCTCCGTCGCGGACGATCGGCGTCGCCATGTACAGGATGGCCGCGTCCGCGGAAGGGATGGCCCCCGGAACCACTTCCGGAGACCGCTTGTGTTTCAGGGAATCCACCAGGGCGCGGCCCCCCGTCCAGCCCTGGGCGAGGAAGGTCTGCGGCTCCGACCAGGCCCTTTGGCCATCGGGGCCGAGAATCGCCACCCCGACGTTGAAGAACGCGCTCTTCTCGTGGGTGAGGCGCAGGAGGCTCCGCTCGGGTTCCATGTTCGCGTCCAGCAGATCGACCTCCGAGCGCAGGCCCAGCCGTGTGAGCTCGGCGTCGAGCAACTGGAGGTGCCGCGCAAGGTGCTGGGCCCGGAGCTGCGTGCCGACGGACAAGCGCTCCCGAGCCTCGTCCATCTGGTGCGTCTTGTCGTTGGCGAGAGTCGCGACCAGCAACCCGATTCCCACGGAAGCGGTGCCCAGGTAGATGAACATGGCCGCCCGCGCGAAACGCGCGTGGGCCGCGGCCAGGGCGGGCTCGGGCGCGGACGCCTGCCGGGGCGTCGGCCGCGCGTCGCTCATGCCGTGTTCTCCGATGGCGCCAGCGCTCGGCCCGCCAGCCGCTCGCGCAGCCGACCCACACACCAGTACGTCACCGGCAGGACGATCAGGGTCAGGGCCGCGGCCGAGATCGTTCCCGCCACCACCACGACGGCGATGGGGCGCTGGGTCTCGCTGCCGATCGCCCGCGACAGCGCCGCCGGCAGCAGCCCGAGGGCCGCGAGCAACGCGGTCATCAGCACGGCCCGCAGGCGGTCGTTGGCGCCGCCCACGACGGCGAGGCGCAGCTCCTCCCCGCGTTCGAGGCGGCCGTGGATGGCGGAGACCACCAGGACTCCGTTCAGCACCGCCTGGCCGAGCAAGGCGATGAAGCCAACGGCCGCCGAGACGGAGAGCGGCATCCCTGCCAGCGCCAATCCGACGACGCCCCCCAGCAGGGCGAAGGGAACGTTGAGCAGCACGACGAGGCAGTCCGAGACGGAGCCAAACTGGGAAAAGAGCAGGAGGAAGGTCAGAAGGAGGGCGAGAGGGATGACGACCTTGAGGCGGGCCATGGCCCGTTCCTGGTTCTCGAACTCGCCTCCCCAGGTGATCTCGTAGCCGGCGGAAAGGGGCACCGCCGCCGCCACCTTCTCGCGGGCCTCCCTGACGAAGGACCCCATGTCCCGGTTGCGCACGTTCATCCGCACGCCCACGTAGCGTCGTCCGTTCTCTCGGGTAATCGCCGCCCTCCCGGTGCCCATCCGCACGTCGGCCACCGCGGAGATGGGGACGAGGGCGCCGTCCTTCAGGGGCAGCCGGATGCTCCGGATCGACGCCACGTCCCCGCGCGTCGCCTGGGGAAGTCGAACCGTCACCTCGAAGCGCTTCTCGCCTTCCCAGAGCTGGGAAGCGGCGTGGCCGGCCATGGCGGTTTCGACGTAGTCCTGGACGTCTCCCAAGTCGAGATCGTAACGGGCCAACGCTTCGCGGTCGAGCTGGACGGCGATCTGGGGCATCTCCCCCGACTTCACGATCCCAAGGTCGGCCGCGCCGGCCACCCCCCCGATGGCCTCCTCGGTCTTCTGGGCGGCCTGCTGCAGCGTGTCGAGGTCGTCTCCGTAGATCTTCACCGCGATCTGGCCGAACTGCCCGGAGATGTTCTCGTTGACGTTGTCCCGGATGGGCTGTGAGAAGTTGTACTCGATTCCCGGGACGTCCGCGAGGCTCGTCTCCATCTCGGCGACCAGGTCGTCCAAGGTCCTCATCCGGTGGCGCCACTCGCCCATGGGCTTGAGCTTCACGAACATCTCGAGGTTGTTGGGGAGGGTGGGGTCGGTGCCGTCCTCCGGGCGGCCGATCTGGGTGAGCAGCTCCGTGACCTCGGCGGTACGGGACAGGCGCTCCCGGAGCTCGGGCACGAGGCGTCTTCCGGTGGTCAGCGAGATGTTCCCGGGAAGCGTAAACGTCGTGTAGAGCGCCCCTTCGTTCAGCTCGGGAAGAAACTCGGTGCCGAGGCGCGGCAAGAGGACGAGGGCCGCCGCCAACAAGCCGACGGCCAGAGTGAGGACGGGGCCGGGGTTGGCCATGGCGAAAGCGAGGGTGGGCTCGTAAGCGCGCCGGGCCGCCTTCAGGATCGGCGAGTCGGGAAGGCGCCGCTTGGCCCGACGCAGGGCGAGGAGGGCCAGCACGGGCACGAGCGTGAAGCTCACGAGCAGCGCCGCCAGCAACGCGCTCACGACCGTGTGGGCCATCGGTCCAAAGATCCGCCCTTCGACCCTCTCGAGCGAGAAGATGGGGAGATAGGCGGCGATGATGATCAGCATCGAGAACAGGGTGGGCCTCGCGACCTCGCGGGCCGCCTCGAGAATGCGCGCGACCAGCGTCTCCTCGCCTCCGGCCGGACCCTCGATCCTGTGGAACAGGTGCTCGACCAGGATCACCGCTCCGTCCACGATGATCCCGAAGTCGACCGCCCCCATGGACAGGAGGTTCGCGGACATGCCCCGGGAGTAGAGATAGAAGAACGACCCGAGGAGAGACAGCGGGATCACGGCCGCCACGATCAGGGAGGCGCGCAGCGAGAGCATGAAGAGGAAGAGCACCAGCACGACGAGGATCGCACCCTCGGCCAGGTTGCGGAAGACGGTCTGCAAAGTCGTATTGACGAGGTCGGTGCGGTCGTAGAACGGGTCGATGCTGACGCCCTTCGGCAATATCCGGGCGTTGAGGTCCGCGACGCGGGCGCGCAGCGCGGCCAGCACCACGGACGGGTTCTGGCCCCGGCGCATCAGGACGATGCCCTCGATGGCGTCCTCGTTCGCGCCGCGCGTCACGATCCCCTGGCGTGGCGCGTAGCCGACGCCTACCGCGGCCACGTCCTTGACGGTCACGGGCACGCCGTCGTGCATGCCGACCCGCACCTGCTTGATGTCCGCGATGTCCTGGAAGACTCCGACGCTGCGGATCACGAACATCTCGGCGCCACGCTCCACATAGCCGCCCGTCGCGTTGTCGCTCGCCTTCCTGAGGGCGGTGAAGATGTCCGAGAGGCCCACCCCCAGCGAGGCCATCCGGGCCGGGTCCGGCTCGACGTGTATTTCCTCCAGCAAGCCGCCGTAGGAGACGACGTCGGCGACACCGGGGACCTGCAGGAGCTGGGGACGGATCGTCCAGTCCTGGAGCGTGCGCAGGGTCATGGGGTCGGCGCCGCGACGCTCCACGGTGTAGCGGTAGACCTCGCCGACCGGCGTCGCCATCGGACCCAACGTCGGTTTGACGCCCTCCGGCAGCTCGGCCTGGCCCATCCGCTCCAGGACCTGCTGGCGTGCGACGCCTGGCTCAACGCCGTCCTCGAAGGTCAGGGTGACGAACGAAAGGCCGAACAGTGAGATGCTACGCAGCCGGAACAGGCCAGGGGTGCCGTTCAGCGCCCGCTCGAGGGGGATCGAGACCCGGCGCTCCACCTCCTCCGTTGGCTGGCCAGGGAAGAGAGTGAGGACCTGCACCTGGGTATCCGTGGGGTCCGGGAACGCCTCCACCGTCAGGTTCCGGAAGGCGTAGCCGCCGCCCCCCGCCAGGACCGCCGCGAGCAGGAAGGGGGAGATCGGGTTGCGCAACGAGTAGCGCAGGAGAGCGTCGAGCACCGGCCTTGGGATCCTCAGCTGCCCAGGGCGAGCTGGTTGTCGAGGAGAATCGCGCCCTCCTCGACGACCGTCTCGCCACGCTGCAGACCGGTGAGGACCTGGATGCGCCCCTCACGCGCGGAGCCCGTGGTCACGTCGCGGCGCACGAAGCGGCCCTGTCGTTCCTGCACGTAGATGTGCTGGCGCTCCCCGTCGGACACCACCGCCGACGCGGAGATCTCGACGGCGGCCGTCGAGCGGGGCGGCACGGAGAAGCGGACGCGGGCGTAGACGTTGGGCCTGAGCAACCCCGCGGGGTTGGCCAGGCGCACCCGGATCGGAACCGTGTGCCGGGTGGGATCGACGACCGCCGACACCATCTCCACCTTGCCCTCGAGCTTGACCTCCGGGATCGACGGACACGTGACCTCGGCCGCGGCACCCTCGCGGACGTCGTTGGCCTGGGCCTCGAACAGGTCGGCCACCGTCCATACCGAGCTGACGTCCGCCACCACCATGGGGACGCCGCCTCCGTCGGGGCTCACTTGCTGCCCGACGAGCACGTTCTTTTCGACGACCACGCCCGCCCTGGGCGAGGTCACCGTGAACTCGCTCTCCCCGCTGGAGGAAACGTGAAGAGCGGCCAGCTTCGCCTGGGCGAGCTTCAGCGCGAGCTCCGCCTGACTGAATTGCTGCTGCGCGCTCAGCTCGTCCTTGGCGGGCAGCGCGCGGCTCTCGACCATTGCTCGACCGCCGCTTTCTCCCGGTTGGCGCGCAGCTCGGCGACCTCGGGGCTGGCCACCGAGAAGAGCGGCGCTCCGGCGCCCACGCGCTGACCCAGCTCGACGAACACGCGGCCCACGCGGCCTGGCAGGGGCGCTCCCACTTTCGAAGCCCTGGTCTCGTCGATCGTGATCCGGGCCGGCACCGGGTCGGTCCAGCGCAGAGCACCGTCGCGCGCGACGCCGAGCTTCACGAAGCGCCACTGGGGCGCCCCCGGGGCGATCCCCACGGCATCCTTCTCGACGGTGAGCCCCGCGGGCGCCGCGGAGGGCGGCGGCCCGGCCGGGGAGAAGCGCGCCGCGAGTCCCACCGACAGGAGGCTCACCCCGAGCGCCACCGCCCATGGCCAACGTCGGGTGCTCACGTCCCTTGGTGAGCCAGCGGTGTTCACGGGATCGATCACGGTCGTTTCCATCACTTGTCTTCCTTTTTGGGTATGGCCTCGACGTCGAGGCCCAGGGCCTGGCGCAGCTCGTTGCGCGCGGAGAACGCGCCAAACTGAAGGTCCATCACCTTCAGGGTCAGGTCAGCGTGCGTTCGCCGGGCGAGCAAGAGGTCCGTCATGCTCAGTTGTCCCCGGTTGACCGCGGCCAACGTGGAGTCGAGGACCCCCTTGGAGCGCGCCAGGGCCTGCCCCTGGAGCTCGCCCAGGATGTGTTCGATGGTCTGGCGCCGCTCTGTCAGGGTTGCCACGTTTGCCCGCGCCCGCGCGAGCGTCGCCCCTGCGCTCTGGCGCAACTCGTCAGCCCGCAGCCTGGCCCGCGCCGCCTCGTGCTGGCCGCGGTCGAAGAGCGGGACCGGCATCGAGACTCCGAACGAAAGGGTCCTGGGCTGATCGCCCGAGATGACCAGCTTGTCGCGGGTATAGCCGAGGCTCAAGCTCGGATCGGGAATCTTTCGCCGGTCCGCCGCGATGGCGTCCTGGCGCGCCGACTGCTCCTCCAGGTCAAGAGCCCGGAGGTCTGGCCGCCGCTCGATATCCTGTTCCCAGGTGGCAAGAAGGGAGGGGACTTCTGCCGCGGCTTCGACCGCCGCGAGATCCGCTTCGTGGTCGTCGCAAGGGGCGTAGAGGAGCGCGGCGCAGGTCTGGACGGCGCCCCGGTATTCGGACCGATTCTGCGCGACGTCGGACTCGAGGATCGTGGTGTCGAGCAGCAAGCGGTCGTAGTCGTTGCCGGAAATGTCGCCGTTCTCGAGCCGAGTGCGCTGGAGGTCGAGGATCTGCCGCGCGTCGACGAGGTTCTCCTCGAGAGCCGCTTGCCGGCTCCGCAGGTACGCGACGCGCGCCAGCGCCGCGCGGGCCTGCCCCAGGGCATCGCTCAAGGCGTCGCGATACGATTCCTGGCCGGCCGCCAAGCGAAGCTCTGCCGAGTGGCGGCGTGGACCTCGCTTGCCGATCTCCACGGTCTCCGACAGGGTGACCCCGAAGATCGCGACCTCGTCGAAGCGCAGGCCCGGCGGGTTCGTGGCGCCGACGGTCACGTCGTTCAGGGTGGCGTTCAGGGAGGGGTTGGGCAGCAGCCGGCTCTGGGCGAGGTCGGCTCGGGCCTGGCCGACACGGGCGGCCGCGGCCAAGACGTCCGCGCTGTGGCTCTCCAGCCAGGAGGCGAGTTGCGATGGATCCTTGAGGAGAAGGTCCACGCGCGCGGTTTCCGCAGCGGCGCCGCCCGCCGGAGCGGGAAGCACGAGCCCCGCGACGGCGGCCACCAGGGCGTGCAGGTAAGAGCTGGCTACGGACAGTCTTGCGAATGGCACCTTGCTTGCTCCATGCTGTCCCTTTGGTGGTCTGCATGAACCGTGCCTCGCCGCACCAGTTGAACAACTCGCTCATGTGTTGTCACTTACGATATGCGCCGTGTAGCTCGCAAGCGTCGACGCCGAAAGCCGACGTGAAAGGACCTTTATCCCCTGACCAACGGAGAAACGATGCCTGAGGAAGCGGAAGTCGAAACCGAGAAGCTCCACGAGGCGATCCACGAGGAGCTGGAGAGGGAAGGGGGCGCCTTCTTGAAGCGCATCGCCCTGACGACCGCGGTGCTCGCGGCCCTGGCGGCGGTGGCTTCACTCAAGGCCGGGGCTACGGTCAACGAGGCCCTCGTGCTGAAAACCGAGGCCACGCGCCTCCAGGCCCAGGCCTCCGATCAATGGGCCTACTATCAGGCCAAGGGGATCAAAGCCGCGGTCGAGAAGGCCTCGCAAAGCGCGTGGCTCGCGGCGGGGAAGAGCCCGTCGGATGAATCCGAGACGCGCCTCAAGCGGTACGAGGAGGAGCAGAAGTAAATCGAGAGGAGCGCCCGCGAGGCCGAGAAGGAGCGGGACGAAAAATCCCACGCGGCCGACGAGTTGCTCCATCGTCACCACGGCTTTGCCAACGCCGTCGCGTTTTTCCAGGTATCGATCGCGTTGGGCGCCGTCGCCGCCCTGACGCGGATCAAGCCTGTCTGGCTCGCGTCGATGCTCGTCGGTCTCATCGGCATCGTGTTCTTCGGCCGCGTTCTCTAGGCGGCGATGATCGAGGAAGCGCCATGAGTGAGCTCTGGACCACGCCGGGGCACATCGTCCTGATCGTCTTCAGGACGCTGGTCGTCTACGGCTTCATCCTCGCGGCCTTCCGTCTATTGGGCAAGCGCGAGGTCGGCCAGCTCGCACCCTTCGACTTCGCCCTCATCCTGCTGATCGCCAACGCCGTCCAGAACGCGATGGTCGGCCCCGACACCTCGCTCGTGGGCGGCCTTGCCGCCGCCGCCGTGCTGCTCCTGGCCAACCTGGGACTGGGCGTGCTCGCGACCCGAAACCGCAAGGTGGAGAAGCTGCTGCGGGGCGAGGCCCGCATCCTCGTGAACCATGGGCACGTGTACCAGGGCAGCCTGCAGGCCGAGAGGATCAGCCACGGGGAGGTCATGCAGGCCCTGCGGGAGAACGGCTGTGGCACCCTCGCCGAATGCCGGCTCGCTGTCCTCGAGGTAGACGGCAGCATCTCGGTCATCGCCCACAAGGGCTAGGCTCAAGAACGCCGGTACGCTTACGCGCCGAAGGGACTCAATGACCGCTCACCCAGCTTTCTCCAACGACGACCCCGCGCAGGACGATCCCATCAAGCCGCCGAGGTCGGGGACCCGGACCCTCGGCCTTGTCGGCCTCCTGGTCGAGCTCGTCTTGCCGGTGGCGTTTTCAGCCGGCCTCTTGCTGGTAATAGCCAGCTACGCCCGCAGCTGGGACCTCCACACAGCCGTGGGTCTGGGGATCTTCGGCCTCCTGCTCGTTGCTCTCAGCCTGTTCGTGAGCCTCCGGGTGGACGCGTTCACCCTGGCGCGACGCCGAGAAAGAGGCAAGAGGCAACTGCTCAACCGGGCGGACGCCCGATCGCGGTTGGTCAAGTTCATCCTCGGCGGAGTGACGATCCCGATCGTGGCCTTCGCCACCGCCAATCTGCTCGAGCTGCCCAACCATCAGACCCCGATGGCGCTGGCGATCCGGCTGAGCCTTGCGAAGCCCGCGGTTGGCCACGCAGAGCAGGTGGGTAACGCGGTGCTGCGCGCCAGGAGCCCGGCCGCCAAGGTGCAGGGGATCCTGGCCTTGCAGGCCATGAGGTCAGACGAGGCGCTCGACCAGCTTCTCCGCGTTCTGAGCGACGACCCAACCACGGTGAGGGATGGCAGCGAGTACCAGGCCCTGTCCAAGGCGCTGGCGTCTTACAAGGCGCAGGCCAAAGCGAAGCTGCTGCAACGCTTCGAACGAGCGAGAACGAGCGCGAGCCCGGGTGCGGCCGCCCTCCCGGGGGATCTGTTCGAGCGCTACTTCTCCGTCGCCTTCGCAGGGCTGAAAACCGAGATCAACGGCGGAAGGGGGGACCCGGCGATGCAAGCCAAGGGGCTGGAGCGTCTCCAAGCGGCGCAGGCCGAACTGAGCCAGGCGTTGACCCAGCTCGAGACCGGCACCGAGTCCGTCCAGGGCAGCAGCCTCCCCGGCTTGGTCATGCAGACCTTCCTCCAGATGGAGCTCAAGCAGGACGCGGAGCTGCTTGCCCTCGCCCGACGGACGGCCGCCGATGCCGCGTGGTCGGACGCCGTGCGCGGGCAGGCGCTGCTCTTGATCGCCGAGGTGGGCGGGAAGGACGACCTGGATGTGCTGTACCCCTACTTGGAGAGTCCGAGCCCCTTGCTGCAGGCGCGTGCCATGCAGGCGATTGCCGCGCTGCACTCCAAGCTTTCGGCCGCCGGGGCCGCCAGCGGCTGATCGCGGCCCTAGCGCTCTTGACGGGACACGCTCTCGCGAAGATCGTACAGGAGCCAGTGCTTCTCGCGGATCGCCCTCCTTTCGAGCCTGACCAGATCGAGGAACTTCTCGATCCCGATCGGCTCGTTCCCGTTGCCGTGTACGAGCACGATGCTGCCAGAAGACGGGACCTGGCCCTTGGCGAGCCAGGCGTCGGATCCGACGGGGATCAGGCCGTAGGAGATGACGCGGCGCACCAGCGCGGGATCCGAGACCAGGCCCGGGAACCGGAAGAAGACGGAGGGCTGCAGGCCGTTGTCGATCATGGCCGCCTCGGTCCTCAGCACCTCGGCGTCGGGATCGGTGCCCGGCTTCAGCAGGAAGTTCTTCGCGAGCGGCAGCTCCGGGGTATAGCGGTGGTTGAACGAATGGTTGATCCAGGTGACCGCGATCTCGCGGTCGCGCTCCAGCTGGCGCAGCCAGGCGAGGTCGACCGGGTGCTCCAGCATCCAGACGCCTGTGATGGCGATCCCCAGGGGGACCGGTTTCTCCTCCGGCTCGAAATTGGCGAGGATGGCGCGGAAGAGGTCCCGGTCGAGCGGACGGCGGGACGGGCAGAGGTCGATCGTCAGGACCACACCCTTGCCACTCGGGAGCGCATGAAGGAGGCCGGCGTCCTGCATGGCCGAAGCGTTCTTCTCGCTGTCGGCGATTGCCCGCCCGTAGGGAGTGTCGGTGGCCGCCTTTCGCAGGCTACTCCAGGAGAGCCGATGGAGGCGCAGCCCTTCTTCCGGCAGCAGCTGGGTCGTCAGGCTCTCGGGGTCGACGGCGAGCACCAGCTTCTGGCCGCCGTGGCGGAGCGACCTGAGCACGAGCAAAGGCGTTCCGCTCACCGGCGCCCCGCACTGGGCGAAGGAGGCGCGGTATTTGTCGACTCCCTTCGTGGAGGGCGCCTGGCTGGGCGGCCACGTCGCCAAGAGCGCGCAAGGAACACCCACCAGCGCCCCTCTCGTCATGACTCGCCCTCTCCACGCCTGCCTGATCTCGTGGATTCTACTTCACGGCTTCGATCGGGGAGCGCCATCCGCTCGCTCCGCTCGATCCGGAGATGCGGGCCGCGTTGACCGTTGGCGCTGACTCGGGGCGGATGAGCAGGTACAATGCAGCCTGAGCGGTCGCGGACCGTGGCCACTCGTGCGGGGGAAGGATTGGCCCAGGAAAGCGACCGGCCCGTGGCCCGCACGGCACCTGGGAAGATCGGCCGATTCGAGATCCGGAAGGAGATCGGCCGCGGATCAATGGGGGTCGTCTACGAGGCCCACGATCCCGCCTTGGGCCGCACCCTCGCCGTCAAGACGATCTCGCTGGCCTTCGCCGTCTCCGACGAGGGCCGCCGGAGCTTCGAGAAACGCTTCCTGGCCGAGGCGCGCGCGGCGGCGTCGCTGTCCCACCCCGGGATCGTCGTCGTCTACGAGGTCGGGACCGATCCGGAGACCGGGCTCCTCTACATCGCGCTCGAGTACCTGCGGGGCAGGACCCTCGATCAGCTCGTCGCCGACGGACGGCTGGAGTGGCGGGCGGCCCTACGCATCGCCGCTCCCGTCGCCGAGGCGCTCCACCATGCCCACACCCAGGGGATCGTTCATCGGGACATCAAACCGGCGAACGTCATGGTGGCCGAGGCGGGGCCGAAGATCATGGACTTCGGGGTGGCGAAGCTGGAGGCGGGAGAGCTGACCGCGGGGGACCGCGTCTTCGGCAGTCCCTCCTACATGTCGCCCGAGCAGGCCCTGGGCCAGAAGGTCGACGGACGGAGCGATCTCTTCTCGCTGGGCGCAGTGCTCTACGAGCTGCTCACGGCAGCAAGGGCCTTCCCGGGGCCCGGCGTGTCCAACATCGTGATGCGGTTGTTCTACGAGGATCCGGCGCCTCCGAGCACGCTGGTGTCCGGGCTGCCGGCGGAGGTCGACTACATCGTATCCCGGACACTCGCCAAGCCCGCTGACTCACGCTATCCGACGGGCAAGGCGGTGGCCGAGGACATCTACGACGTCCTCGAGGGCCGGCCGCCCCGTCACCGGCAGGGGTGGGCGGCGCCTGCGACGCCTGCGGCCGACTCGAAGACCATGACGAAAGGTCCGGGGGGGCGGGAGAGCCCCCCGTCCGCCGGCGTGGGCGACCAGACCTCGCGAGCCGGGGCGGGCGGGCCCTCCCTCGCACTGCCGCCGGGCAAGCGCGTATGCCTCGCCATCCTCGACGGGGCGCGCCAGGGCGAGACATTCGAGCTGGAGCGCCCGCAGGCGACAATCGGGCGCGCGGACGGGCGAGCCAACGCGGACATCGAGATCCCCGACCCCGAAGCCTCCCGTCTCCACGCCGCGGTGGAGTGCCACGGGTCGACCTTCCGGCTTCGGGATCTCGGGAGCACGAACGGGACCTTCCTGGGAGAGGAGCGGATCTCGGACGAGCGGCCGATCGAGAACCACGCCGAGTTCCGCGTCGGACGCACGCGCTTCATGCTCGTTGTGTCCGACCGCGACTGAGGGACGCGTCGCGCCGTGACCGTGAGTCCTCCCATCGCGGGATCATCGAAGGCGCGGCATCTGATAGCAGCGGTCCTGTTGGTGTTCTCGGGAGTCGTCTCCGCATCCTTCGGCTACGGGCTACTGCTGCTTTGGCGAGGCCCGTCGCGACCCGCGGGAGGCGCCCTTGGACGTCCGGCCCCGCTGCCCCTGGACGTGGTCTCCCTCCTCGAGCGGTCCGCCGAGCAAATGAAGAATGGGCAGGTGGAGCAGGCGCTGCTCGGCTATCGCCGTGTGCTGACTCTTGGCCCCTCCCTCGAGGCCCTGCTCGGCCTGGCGGAAGGCGAATGGATGGCGGGACGCGAGGACGCCGCGATCCCCGAGTACGAGCGTGTGCTGCGCCTCGATCCGCGGAACCCGACGGCGCTCCGGCGCCTCGCCCGCGCCTACGCGGGACGGCGGGAGACCTGGGAACAGGCGGAAGCCCGCTACCGGTCGTACCTGGCCCAGGCACCGGGTGACGCGGAGGCCTGGCTGGGCCTCGCCCGCGTCTTGTCCTGGCGCGGGAACGCGGTTGCGGCGGCCGAGATGTATGCCCGCGACGACGTGCAACCGCTCCTGACGTCAGAGGACCGGCGCAACTACGCCCTGGCCCTGGCGCAGGCCGGCCGCGACAGGCAGGCCGAGCCGATCCTGGTCGGCATCGCGCGCTCGAACCCGAGCGACGTCGACGTCACGTTGAGCCTCGCCGGCCTCCACGCCTCGCGCCGCGATTGGGAGCAGGCGCTTCCGCTCTACCGGGCCGCCCTCGAGCGCCGGCCCGATGATCCCGCGGCGAACCTCGCCTATGGTCAGGGCCTGCTGGCACTCAAGGACTACAAGGCGGCCCTGGGCCCTCTCGACAAGGCGGCGCGGGCGATGCCTTCGAATGCCGAAGCGGGCCTCGCCCTGGCCCGCGCCCTCCGAGGTGCTCAAGACCTCAAGAGGGCCGACGGCCAGTTCGAGCGCGTCATACCTTCTCTCGACAGCGCTGCCGCCGTCGAGCGAGAATACGCGGACCTGCTCATGGAGAGGAAGAACAACGCCAAGGCGGCCGCCTACTACCGGCGGGCCCTCGATCACGGCATCAAGGACGAACGGCTCCTCGCGGGCCTGGCGGGGGCGCTGAGCGCCGACGGCAAGCCCAAGGAAGCCCTGCCCTATCTCGAAGAAGCCTACGCGATGCGTCGGAACGACCGGCTGGGCTTGGACCTCGCGCAACTCTACAAGCGGCTGGGCCAGAACGAGCGGGCGCTCCGGCTGCTCGGCGAGATCGAGCGCGTGCCGAGCCCCCGCTGATGCGCCCCGTCATTCTTGCCCTGGTCCTCGTGGCGGCCGCGCCGGCCCTCGCTCGCGCCCAGCCGCAACCGGCCACCCCGCAGGGCGAGGAGCCCCGGCCCGTCACACCCGAAGAGATCGCGCGCCTGAGGAGCGAGATCGAGCACGAGACCCGCTCCAGCGTCGAGCTGCTGTTCGACGGGCACGGCGAGTCCGGCGACGTCAACAACGAGCTGGGCTTCCTTCGCTACGGCGTCCGGCTCAACCTGAAGCGCGGCTCCGGCACGACCTTCCACCTCTCGGCCCGGAACACGCCCTATAGCATGCGGGGCGACGTGATCAAGGAGTCGGGCCTGGGTTTCGCCCTGGGCGCGCGGTCGAAGCGCTCCGAACGGGTCGAATACCAGTGGGAGCTGGGAGGCACGCGCTTTTCGAACGACGCCTGGAGCGTGACGGGCCTGCTCTCGGTCACGGTGCAAGCCAACGACAAGGTCCGCTACACGATCGGCGCGAGCCGCTCGAACGTCGAGGAGTCGATGTTGTCGGCCGCGGGCCTGCTCCCGACCGAGGGTCCCTTCGCCGGCGACCGGGTCGGCACCGTGGCCGACAACCGCGCGACCTTCAGCCTCTCGTGGCAGCTCCCGGCGCAGTTCGACCTGGTGGGCGAGGCGGCTCTCGGCGCCCGCACGGGCAGCCGCGTCGGGACGAACGCGTTCGGGCGCGCGGGGGGCGGGCCGGGGTGGAACGCGGTGGCCCGCAGCCCCGAGAGCCCCGTCAGCCTGGTTCGCCTTGGCGTCTGGCTCGAGTACTTCGCCTTCGCCGACGACCGATTGGGCTACGGCGGGGCTTCCTTGATCGACCGCCAGGGGCGGCCCGTTCCGCCCGAGGCGCTGGGCAGCGACGGGATCTCGCCGGAGCCCTCGCCCACGAACCCTGGGGTGGGAGGCTATTTCAGTCCCTCGCGGTTCTTCGGCGCTCTGCTGCGCCTGGAGGTCCGCGGGCGCCCTAGCCCCTCGGTGGAGTACAGCCTCTCGGGCTCCCTCGGCACACAGTCCTTCACGGGCTCCGAGCGAAGCCGGGCGGCCGGCGTCGCCGCGAGCCTGACCCTCAATCGGGGCGGCCGCGTCTCGCTGCCGCTCGCCTTCCACTGGGACGACTACGGCCCGTTCAAACAATACCTGTTCCAGGCGCGACTCGTCCTTCTCTTCTGAGGACGTTCGGGAGGGGCCAGGACCCATGGCGGTCAGCGAAGCCGGAAAGAGGCGACGCAAGGCCCTCATCGGCTTGGCGGTAGCGTGCCTCCTGGCGCTCCCCTTCGCCTACTCGGCGGTGGTGGTGCCGCTCTCGGCCTGGGAGCAGGCCGAAGTGTCGCTGGCCATGATCGGCTTGGCCATCCTGGCGAGCCTCAGCCGCCCGCTGCGCCCGCTGATCGTGTTCCTGTCCGGCTTCGCCTCCCTGCGCTACTTCTACTGGCGCATCACATCGACCCTCAACCTCGACGGCCCTCTCGACGCGAGTGTCTCCATCCTGCTCCTCGGCGCCGAGGTCTACGGCGTGCTGGTCCTCTTCCTCGGCTATTTCCAGACCATCGAAATGGAACGGAGGGCCCCGGCGCCAATCCGGAGCCTGCCCAGCGTGGACGTCTTCATCCCCACCTACAATGAGTCGGTCGAGATCGTGAGGCGCACGCTGATCGGGGCGCTCGCCATCGAGTACCCGCGCAAGCAGGTGTTCCTCCTCGACGACGGCCGCCGCGAGGCCTTCGAGGCCATGGCCCGCGAGCTGGGCTGTTTCTACCTGACCCGTCCCGACAACGCCCACGCCAAGGCGGGCAACCTCAACCGCGCCCTGGAGCGGACCCATGGCGACCTGATCGCGATCTTCGACGCCGACCACGTGCCGGTGCGGGGCTTCCTGCGCAAGACCGTAGGGTTCTTCGAGGACGCGAGGGTGGCCTTCGTCCAGACCGCGCAGCACTTCTTCAACCCCGACCCTTACGAGCGCAACCTGAACCTGCAGGGCCGCATCGCGCCGGAGCAGACCTTCTTCTATCACGTGATCCAGCCGGGCAACGACTTCTGGAACGCTGCATTCTTCTGCGGCTCCTGTGCCGTGCTACGCCGTTCGGCGATCGAGTCGATCGGCGGCTTCAAGGTACAGACGGTGACCGAGGACGCCCACACCGCCCTCGAGCTGCACTCGCGGGGCTGGCGCTCGGTCTACCTCGGGCTGCCGCTGGCCGCCGGCCTCGCCACGGAGAGCTTCGCGGCCCACGTGACCCAGCGCACGCGCTGGGCCCGCGGCATGGCGCAGATCCTGAGGCTGGATTGCCCCCTCTTCAAGCGAGGCTTGAGCCTGCCGCAGCGGCTCAACTACTCGAACGCGATGCTGCACTTCTTTTTCGGCTTCCCCTGCCTCGTCATGATCGCGGCGCCGCTCCTGTTCCTCCTCTTGGGGATCCACTCGTTCCGCGCCGACGTGCTGGCCGTCCTCGCATACATCCTCCCGCACATCGTATTGAGCACGATCGGCAACTCGCTCATCAGCGAGCGCTTCCGGCACTCGTTCTGGGGCGGGGTCTACGAAGTCTCCATCGCACCCTTCACGGCGTGGGTAACCCTTCTGGCCCTCTTCAACCCGAAGCTCGGGAAGTTCAACGTCACCGACAAGGGCACGAACATCGAGGCCGCGCGCTTCGATTTCGGCACCAGCCGCGGTACCCTGCTTCTCGTGGGCCTCTCGGTCGTCGCGCTGATGCTCGCCTTCCCGCTGCGGCTCGCGGCCTACGACCCGGCGACCGCTGCGTCCGCGGAGCTCCACGCGATCCTGATCAACGCGCTCTGGGCCCTCGCGAACCTCACCACCCTGGCGGCCGCCGCATGCGTCGCCTACGAGCAGCCGCAGCAGCGCAATGCGCCCCGCGTCCAGCGGGACTTCCCGTGCGATGTGCGCCTGGCCGAGGAGAAGCGACGGGCGCGCTGCCTCGACATCAGCGAGAACGGCGTCCGGCTCGAGCTCGAGGCGTCCGGGGCGCTCCCCGACGCCTGCGAGGTCCGCATCGCCGGCGAGCGTGAAGAGGGAGGTGGGGGACGGGTTCAGGCGGGGCTCGCTTTCGAAGGGCTCGACGCGGAGAAGCACCGCGAGCTGGTGGAGTTGATCTTCTCGGACGACCGGAGCTGGCTCCGGAGCACGTACCCGCGCGACGATCCCTTCCGCTCCTTTGGCTACCTGCTCACGACGATCTGGCGCGTGACGCGCCCACGCCGCCCCCTGCGCCGCCGGGCGCTCCGTTTTCAGGGCCGCTGGCCGAGCGCCGTGAACGGGCAGCGCGGCGTGTGCCTGGCGGTGAGCTCTCGGGGCGGCCTCGTGGACCTGGAGGCGCCTCTGGCGAGCGCGGGCACCGGCCGCATCGAGGTCGCGCTGGGCATCGAGGCCGGAGCGCCGCTGGCGCTGCGCGGCCGCGTCGTCCGCAGCGAGGGCGCGCGCGTGGTGCTGGCATGGGATGGAGAGGATGCGGCCGCCCTCGATGTGCTGGCGGCCTTCCTCGCGTCGCGGCATGCCGCAAGAGGTCCGGTGCGGCGGTCGTTCTGGAGCCGGGCCGAGGCGCGAACGTGAGGCGGCGGCTCGCGGGCACGGGGAGACGGGCGCTTCTGCTGGTGGCGGCATGTCTAACCGCCTGCGGGGCGGGCGACGATTCAGCGCCTGCGCCGTCGCCAACCCCGGACGCCGTGCTGCGCCAGACCTGGGCGGCGTACGTGAGCCGCTTCGTGCAACCGGACGGCCGCGTCGTCGACCCCAAGGCGGGCGGCATCACGACGTCCGAGGGGCAGGCCTACGCGATGCTGCGCGCGGTCTGGATGGAGGACCGGCCGGTCTTCGACCGCGCTTTGACGTGGGCCAGCGATCACCTCAACCGCGGGGTGCGCCCGGACAATCTCTGGGCGTGGAAGTGGGACGGCCGCGTCGTGGACACCGCCTTCGCTTCGGACGCCGACCAGGACGCAGCTCTGGCCCTGCTCATGGCCGGCCGCACCTGGGGCGACGACCGCTACCTCCAGCGCGCGCGGGCCGTGCTGGCGGACTTGTGGGTCGAGGGCACGCTCGTCGCCGGCGGNNNGTTCCTGCTCGGCGGCGACACCCTGTGCCAGCGGGGGACCTGCCGCCTGAACCCGTCCTACTACGCTCCGTACGCGTATCGCTACTTTGCCCGTGACGATCCCTCCCACGACTGGCGACAGCTCGTGGACACGAGCTACGTGCTGCTCGACCGGAACGCCGCGCTCACGACCACCCGCCTGCCGAGCGACTGGCTGCTGCTGGACACCGCCACCGGGGCACTCTCCCTCGGCAGCGACAGGGACAGCCAGTACTCCTACGACGCCTTTCGCGCCCACTGGCGCGTGCGTCTCGACGGCGTGCTGTTCGGCGAGGAGCGGGCGCGCACCTACCTGGCCGGCTCGCTGGCGTGGCTCGCCCAACGCTATCGCCAGGACCGTCGCCTTCCCGCAATCATCCTGGCGAACGGACAGGCCGGCGCGGACTACGAGTCGCTCGAGATGCTCGCGGCTGTGATGCCGGCGCTCCAGGAGGCGGCGCCCGACGTGGCCGACGCCATGAACGGGCGGCTCCAGGGGACGCTCTCGGAGGGGCTCTGGGGCGATCGCGACAGCTACTACCTCCAGAACTGGGCGTGGTTCGGAACGGCGCTCCAGCGCCGCGCGCTTTCTCCCTTCGACCGCCTCAAGTAACCCCGGGCGCTCCTGTCCGGCGGTCCAGGACCCGATGCGAGCGATAGGGCCCGAGGACGATGCGAAGGCCCAGCCACAGCAGGCCGCTGGCGCCCGCGAGGATCAGCGGCAACGCGAGCCAGTGTTCGCGCAGCCAGGCCCCGAGGCGCGTGAGATAGGAGATCTCGGTGATGGTGCGGCGCGCTCCGACGCGGAAAGCCACTGGCCCCTCCGCCGCGAGGAAGGCCGTGTCCCCCGAGAGGCGGTGAAGCACCCCTGGCTCGCCGAGGCTGCGGGCCGCTACGCGCAGCAGCGCCGGCGTCGCGGCTCGAAGGCGGAGAACGTAGCGGCCCTCTCCGGGGGGATGCTCGAGCTCCTGCACCAGGGGCAGGCGCCGGAGCGACTCGCCGCCCTGCAGGCGCTTGAGGTCGGGCAGCAGGAGCGGGCTGGGCGAATCGCCCGTTTCGAGCAGAATCAGGTTCTGCCCGCGTCCGGCCCAGGCTTGCGGGGCCAGCGCGACGCGGAAGAGGAACTGCTCGGACGGCAGCAGCCGCCCGAGCACGACGGCGAGCTCGCAGAGCGCGGGTACGTTGTCTTCGCCTTCCGGCAGCGCGACGACGGTGTCGGCAAGGTCCGCGCGCAGGCTGAAGGGGTAGAAGCCGGACCGGAGCAGGGCCAGGTCGGGAAGCTCCGCTACGTACTCGCGGGGGAGGAACAGATCGCTGTCCCCGCGGAGCTTCACGAACGGCCCCGTTGCGCCGGAGCGCCCGTTCCACGCCACGGTCAGCACGTTATCGGGCTTGAGCGCCGACGCGGGGATGGGCGCGGACAGCGTGAAGCTGCGGGCCCGCGCATTCTGCTCCATGGGCGCCTGCCGCAGCAGCACGTCGTTCCAGTACACCTCGAGCTCGGCCTTGGCGTCGCTCGCGAGGGCGGGCAGCCCCTCGAAGGCCAGGGTGGCGCGGTGCCCGTACGGCAGGAAGCGCGCGTCGGGGGGCGCCCTCATGCGCACGCGCGCGGGCAGGTCGCCGGTGACGGCCAGCTCGGCGCGCGGGTCGCCCGCCTCGTCGACCGTGAAGCCGTTCGCGGGCGGGATGAAGCGCCGCCAATCGCGCCGCGCCGCCTGCCGCGGCGTGGGCGCCACCGGCACGAGCAGCAGCCGGCTGCCCTTGCGCCTCGGCGCGCTGAACACCGCGAGGGCCGCCTTGGCCACCGCGTCCGGCTCCCCTCCGGTCACGGCGAGGAGCGGCTGCGCGTTCGGTCCGGCCTCCAGGAGGAGGGCAACCATGCCGGTGGAGGGGCTGGCCTTCGCGGCGCCCTCGCCCAGGCTTCCCAGCTCGCGAAGCGCCGGTTGCTCGCGCGGCGTCCCCACCGCGAGGGCGGGCGTCTCTATCTCACGCAGCGAGTGAGCGAAAGCCAGGGTGACCGGGGCGGGAGCCACGCGGGCCGTAAGGCTCGCCAGCGTCCTTGCCGTCGCCTCGAGCGTCGGGTAGCTCGGCCGGAGGGGGAGCAGGACCGTGAGGCGCCGGGGTTCGAAGCTGCGGCGCCTCAGGATCGGCTCCGGCAGGTCCGTGAGGCTCCGTTCCACGCGCCGGCGCTCGAACGGGATCGAAAGAAGCGAATCCGAGCGCACGAGGGTCCACTCGGCCTCGGCCGTACCAGCCTCCGAGAACTGCTCGACGGAGATCACGAGCTGGTTCTCCTCGCGGAGCATCTCGGGCGCCAGCGGCACGACGATCTCCGTCGGGCCGGCGTTTTGCGGGTCGAGCCGGAAGCTGCGCAAGACCCCGTGGTTCAGGGCGGCCGCCAGGAACGAGCGCTCACCGTCGAGGGCGGGGGAATGCTCGAAGTGCAGCCGCAGCTCGGCGCCCGGCCGCGGCTGCCAGTCCATCGGCCACGGAAACTCGACCAGGCGCGCGGCCCGCCCTCCCACGAGGCGGAGATCGTCGAGACCCAGATGCTCTTTGAACCGCATCTCGAGGTGTTCGGCGGCAATAAGAGGCTTGACCGTCGCCGCCATGGCGAGCCAAGTCAAGAAAAGGAGCCTGCGCATGCCCCCATCGTATCAAGGCATGCGAACATCGCCCCGTGATCGGCTCTGCATTTCCGCGCGCCGTGGGGCGCTACGAGATCCTGGAGGAGATCAGGCGCGGGCCTACCGCGGTGGCGTACCGGGCGCGCGACCCCGACCTCGACCGGATTGTAGTCGTCAAGACCCTGCTCCTGCCGCCGGATACGCCGGACAGCGAGCGCGCCGCCTTCGAGGCGCGCTTTCTCGAGGAGGCGCGCCGCGCGGCGCGACTAGCCCACCCGGGCCTCGTAGCCATCCACGACTGCGGCAAGGACCCGGCGACCGGCACCTTGTTCGTCGCCCAGGAGCACGTTGCCGGAACGCCGTTGCAGCAAGCGCTCGTCCCCGGCGAGCCGCGTCCCTGGGAGGAAGCCCTGCGTCTCGTCGGCGGTGTCGGCCGGGCGCTCCAACAGTTCCATGCCGCGGGCCTCGTACACCGCGACGTGCGGCCCAGCAATATCCTCTTGCTGGACTCGGTAACGCCCAAGCTGGCCGATTCCGGTGTCGCTCGGTTCGAAACGTCACGCCTCACCCTCACGAGCGTCCGCCAAGCCTTCGGAGTTCCCCTGTACATGTCCCCCGAGCAGGCGGTGGGCGAGCCCGTGGACGCCCGAAGCGATCTCTTCGCGCTGGGCTCCGTCGCCTACCGGCTGCTCACGGGGCGCGACGCCTTCGAGGCCGAAGGGCCCCAGAAGATCCTCGCCCGCGTCGTGCACGACCGTCCGCCGCCGCCGTCGTCGTTGATCCCCGGGCTCCCGAGCGGCGTGGACGAAGTGCTGGCCCGGGCGTTGGCCAAGTCCCGCAAGGACCGCTACCCCGATGCGAACAGCTTCTGCGACGACCTCGACGACCTGTTGGCGGGCCGGCCGCCGAGGAACGCTCAAGGCGACGGCAGGAAGAAGGAGGATACGGCTCGCTTCTTGAGTGCGGCGGGCGCAGATGCGCCGATCAGCGACACCACGGCCATCGGCTCGGTCCGGTTGCATCGGCGGCCCGTCGTCCGCGGTCTGGTCGGCCTCGTCGCACTCGCGCTGGTCGCGGGCCTCGAGCTGCTGCGCCGGGAGCTCGAGACCTCCGATGCGACTCCCGGCGCGCGCCCGGACGTGGATCCGCGCCCGCGCGGCGAGGATGCCTCGCAACCCAAGAGCGCCTCGGGCCTTCCATCCATCGAAGATACGTCCACGGCCCACCTGTCGATCGACTTCAAGCACACGCTCGAGAAAGGCACGCTCCTAGTGTCGGTCGATGGCGCCAAGGTCTTGCAGCGCCGCGTCAGCGGCGCCGTCAAGAAGTCCCTGCTCGGCATCAAGCTGCGCGAAGGGCGCGTGCTTCAGGTCATCGAGCTGCCGCCCGGCCGCCACGAGATCGTCGTAAATGTCCTTTGGGGCGACGACGCGCGCTCGAGCAAGATCACCGGCGACTTCACTGCGGGCGCTACCCGGCGGCTCTCGGCCAAGGTCGGCCGGATCGGAAAGCTGCTGTCGGTCGAGTGGGAGTAGCCGCCTGTTGCTTCTGGAGCTGGTGCCGGAGGTGGGAATTGAACCCACACGAGGGGTGACCCTCTCGGGATTTTGAGTTCGTTCCAAGACTGTCCCTATGGGTCGCTACAGCACCCAATAGGTCTCCAAATCAGGCATTTCACCCGGATTTTGTGCCGCGTTCCGACCTTTAACGACCTATAGCGACCTATAGGACGGGCACAGAACGGGCACAACGAGGCAGCCGCGGCGATTACAGCGGCCCACGGTGTCGGGACCGGGACGGACGATCGGGAGGGCGTGA
>WNFM01225345.1_pt1 | contig 25021 bp, 27 predicted proteins | sample 5400271 | NCBI WGS metagenome assembly WNFM01 (sample SAMN13153352, study PRJNA577476) | soil metagenome | isolation source: 60 cm saprolite on Douglas fir-dominated hillslope | place: USA:California | collected 2013-09-17 | reverse complement strand
GATGACCATCGCCGAGACCGGCCTCCATACCGACTCGCTCGCGCAGCTGATGCTGAAGACGCTGATCGCCGGTGAGACGAGCGGCACGCAGCTCGCCGAGAGCCTTCGCCTGCCGTATTCAGTGCTCGACGCCCTCGTGCAGCACGCGCGCGTCGAGAAGCTGATCGAAGTCCGCGGCGCGGGCGGCGTCGGGACGGCCGGCTACCGCTACGCGCTCACGGACCTCGGGCGGGACCGCGCGAACCAGTTTCTCGACATCTGCCGGTACGTCGGCCCGGCCCCCGTGCCGCTCGCGCAGTACAACGCGCACGTCCGCGCCGCGATGGCGACCCGGCCGTGGGTCGACAAGGAACGCCTGTCGCGCGGCTTCGAGCACCTCGTCGTCAACGAGGCCATGTACGACCAGCTCGGGCCCGCGGTCAACTCCGGCAAGTCGCTGTTCCTGTATGGCGCGCCCGGCAACGGCAAGACGGTCGTGGCCGAAGGCATCGGCCGCGCGCTCGGCAGCGACATGCACGTGCCGCACGCGATCGACGTCGACGGCCAGATCATCACCCTGTTCGATCCCATCAGCCACCTGCCGACGGTGGCGGCCGGCGCCTCGCAGAGCGTCGTGGCGGCCTCCGTGCACGATCGCCGGTGGGTGCAGATCCGGCGGCCCGTGGTCGTCGTCGGCGGCGAGCTGACGCTCGAGATGCTCGACCTCACGTTCAATCCGATCGCGAGGTTCTACGAGGCGCCGATCCAGATGAAGGCGAACGGCGGCGTGTTCGTCGTCGACGACTTCGGCCGCCAGCGGATCCCGCCGCGGGACCTGCTGAACCGGTGGATCGTGCCGCTCGAGAGCCGCGTCGATTACCTCACGCTCCACACGGGGCGCAAGTTCGAGCTGCCGTTCAACGTCTTCATCATCTTCGCCACGAACCTCAAGCCGGAATCGCTCGCCGACGAGGCCTTTCTGCGCCGCATCCCGTACAAGATCCGCGCGAAGAACCCGACGGCCGACGAATACACGAGAATCTTCGAGCTGGTCTGCCGCAAGCGCGGCCTGGCGTTCGACGGGGTCATGGTGGAGTACCTCCAGCGGAAGTACTACCAGCCGCGCAAGCTCCAGATGCGCGCCTGCCATCCGCGCGACCTGGTGGAGCAGGTGGTCGACATGTGCCGCTACCAGCAGCGCGATCCCGTGATCACGCGCGAGCTGCTCGACGCGGCGTGCGCCAGCTACTTCCTCGAGGAAGCCGACTCGCAGGGGAACGAGCCATGAAGCGGCTCGCCTTCGCGCCGACTCTTCCGCCGCTGACGTGGCCGGGCCGGCGTGATCTCCTCCGCGTGGAGCGTTCGCGCGCGGAGGTCCCCGCCCGCGACATGGGCGAGCTGGCCGCGAAGATCTTGATCGTGACGCTGTTTTCGTCGATGGCGATACGGCTCGCGAGGGACACCGCCGCCACGGGCCACGTCACCGGCCTGCTGCTCGTGGCCAGCGAGGCGCTGGTCGTGGTGCTGACGATGCTGCGGCGATCCGCCGGCGTCGTCGACCGCACGCCGAGAGCGCGCCTGCTGACCGCGTTCTCGACGTTCGGCCCGCCGCTCGTCCACCCTATGTCCGCGGCGGCGATTGCCCCCGAATCGCTGACCGTCGCGATCGCGGCCATGGGGCTCATCATCGTCGTGTGCGGGAAGCTGTCGCTCGGGCGCAGCTTCGGGCTGGCGCCCGCCAACCGCGGCGTGATCTCGAGCGGCATGTACCGGTTCATGCGGCATCCCATCTACCTGGGCTACCTGGTGACCCACGCGGCCTTCGTGCTGGCGAACCCCGACGGCTGGAACCTGCTCGTCCTGGCCGCGGTCGACGTCGCCCTGATGTTCCGTGCCGTGTGCGAGGAACAGACGCTCGCCGGCGACAGCGCGTATCGCGCCTACATGCAGCGCGTCCACTGGCGCATCGTCCCTGGCGTGTTCTAGGCCCCGAGCGCCTTCCGGCGCTCTCGCGTGAGCACGCTGACGTAGAACGCCCAGGCGGCCGCCGCGATCGCCGCCTCGGCGACGAAGCGCGTCGGGGGCAGTCCACCGTTCGTGCCCTGTTCTGTTTCAGCCGATCAGCGAACGAGCGTGGCGACGGTCGCGCCCAGGTGGGACCCCGGCGCGTCATGGAAGGCCGCCACGAGGGGATGTCGTTCGAGCGCCGCCTGCACGATCCCCCGCTGGACGCCCGTCCCGCGGCCGTGAATCAGGCGGACTTCCCTGAGGCCGGCCTCGTGCGCGGCGCGGATGTATTCCTCGACGACCGAGGGGATGTCACGAGGCTGGAACGCATGCAGGTCCAGGGAGTCTTCGATCGGGATCCTGTGCCCGTCGTCCATCTCGTCGCTTCCGCAGACCGCGCTCGTGGCTTCCGCCTTCAGGCCGAAGGTTTCCGATAGATCGCCGTCACGGTCGTGGAGATGCCGCCGCGGGCGGTGAAATCGCCGACCACCGTCATCCGCCGCGGCTCGCACGCCGCGACCAGGTCGTCCAGGATCTGGTTGGTCACTGCTTCGTAGAAGATGCCCTTGTTGCGAAAGTCCACGAGGTAGTACTTCAAGGCCTTCAGCTCGATGCAGCGATCGTCGGGGACGTAGGTGATGCGGATCTCCCCGAAATCGGGCAGTCCGGTCTTCGGGCAGACCGAGGTGAATTCGGGGCAGCGGATGGCGATCTCGTAGTCACGGCTGGGCTGCGGGTTCGGGAAAGTCTCCAGCGACATGCAAAAAAGTGTAGCATTCATGAGGGTTTTTCGAGGTCCCGCGTTTGACAGCGAAAAAAGGCGGCTATAGGATACGAGTCCGTTTTCATTGATTTCTCCGCTGCTCCGCACGCGCGCGCGGCACATGCGGGTCGTTCAGGAGCGCGCCCAACCAAGGGGAATAGCCGATGGCAGAGGCCCGCAGAATGGGCAAATCCGAGCTCTTCTCGCACTTCGCGGATCGCTTCGAGGTCAAGCGGACGCAGGCGCGCGAGTTCTTCGACGAGCTGAACATCCTCGCCGAGAAGGAGCTCAAGCGCTCGGGAGAGTTCGTGCTGCCGGGAATGGTGAAGCTGGTGGTCCAGAAGCGCAAGGCGCGGATGGGCCGGAATCCGGCGACCGGCGAGGCGATCAAAATCCCCGCAAAGACCGTCGTCAAGGCGCGGATCGCGAAGCAACTGAAGGACGCGGTCCTTCCGAAGAAGTAGGCCGGCCTGTCAGGTCCGGCGCGAGAATGGAAATCGCGCCGGGCCGCGCGGGTCCGGCCGTTCTTGCGTACGGCGGTTTACGCGGCGACCGATGCGCCCGGCCCGCTCCTGGCGGCCAGCGCCCGGCTGTAGATCGTCGCCGGCGCGAGCCGGGCGATCTTCGCCTGCAGGCTGGTCAGGGAATCGTCGTCGAGAATGATGCGGTCCCCGGCGTCGAGGACGACCTCGCAGCTGAAGCGGCGCGTGCCGCGCGCCGTTTTCTGCTCGAAGTAGTGCGCCACATACGTGCGCCCGTCCACCTCAATCTGGCCCGTGTGCAGAAGCTTCCGGAACATGTCTCCCCCCTGGTTATCCCGCCGCCTGCGCCATCGGCCGCGCGGTGGTCCGCGGGAAGTCGATGACGAACGTCGTGCCTTTGCCGACTTCGCTGGCCACGCTGATGCGCCCGCCGAGCTGTTCGACGATCTTGCGTGCGATGGCGAGGCCCAGGCCGAGGCCCCGCCGCTTCGTCGTGACGAAATCCTCGAAGACCGCCTGCAGCCTGTCGGCGGGAATGCCGCACCCCGTGTCGTAGACACGGATCTGCACGCGATCGCCGTGCCCCTCGACCGCCGCGACGACGAGGCCGCCGGGCGCCGTGGCCTGGATGGCGTTCACCACGAGGTTGCGATATACGCGGCCGAGCGCGAACACGTCGCCGTCCACGTACAGCTCCTCGTTCGAGAGCTGGGCCTTGAGCGTGACCCCCGCCGTGTCGGCCAGCGCCTGCATGGACTCGATCGTCTCGCCGACTGACCGGTTCAGTTCGATCGGGAAGCGTTCGAGCGGAATCGGCTTGGCGATGTTCTGCAGGTCTTCGAGCACGCGCTTCACGAGCTGCAGCTCGCGCTCGAACATCCGGCGGAACGTCTCCCGGTAGTCCGCGTCGTCCCACATCTTGACGATCAGCTTGCAGCCGTTGCCGATGTTCATGATGGGGTGGGACAGGTCGTGGACGAGGCCGGCGGCGATGCGGCCGAACATCACCTGGCGTTCCTGCTTGCGGATGTCCTCCTGCAGCTCGACCAGGCGGTCGGCCATCGAGTTGAACGCCTCGCCGAGCTCGTGGATTTCATCCTGGCCGCTCAGCTCGACGCGCGTGTCGAGCTTGCCCTCGGCGATCGATCGGGTGACCCGCGTCAGCGCGAAGATGCGCTGGATGAACGATCGGCCTCCGAGATACCCGACTCCCATCGTCACGAGCAGCGCGAGGAAGATGGAGACGAGCAGCAGCGTTTCAATGCCGCGCGCCGTCGCGAGTGCTTCCACTCTGGGCTGCTCGACGACGACGGTCCACAGCGGCAGCGGCTGGCTGATGGCCGCCGCCACCGCCATCATGCGCTGGCCGTTCTGGTCGTATTCCTTGTAGGGGGGGCCGCCGCCGCGGAACTCGGCGGCGAACCTGAGCTCCGCGCCCGCCCGACTCTGATCAACGTCCGGGATGTGCCGCTTCTCGTCGGGGTTGCCGTGGGCTATCAGACGTCCATCTTCGCCGACAATCAGCGCATAGCCCAGGCTGCCGACGCGGATGCCGTCTACCATGTGCCACAGTTTTTCGAGAGAGATCTCGCCGACGATCCAGCCGGCGGTCTGCTGCGATCGCGACAGGCGGACCGCGATGTGCGTCGTGGGCAGAAGGTCGTCGTCGACTCTGAGCGGCGCGATGTACGGCTTGTCCGGTTGTCGCTGGGCCTGTTCAGGAACCGTCAAGCGCGTCCGACCGAGCGCGCTCGTGGCGATCGGCCTGGCGGCATGGTCGAAGACCGTGATCTCGCGAAACTCCGGAAACGCCAGCACGTAGTCCTTGACGATCCGGTCCTGCTGCCATGACGCCATCTCCGTCGCGCCGAGCTCCGTGCCGACCGACTGCAGCACCCGCGTGTTGTGCTGCATGTACATGCTGACCTGTTCCGACACCTGCTTGGCCACCTTCAGGTTGCCGTCACGGACCGACAACTCGGTGCCGCTGCGCAGGGAACGAATCGATACGTACCCGTAGATAACCAGCGGCAGAACCGCGGCCGTTGCGATCAGCAGCACGAACCTCGAGGTGATGCGCTTCATCGGGATGCCCGTTTCGCAGGGGTCGCGAGGCGCCACTGCCAGACGTTGCTCAGGATGTCGCGGTTGTCCTCGGCGCCCACGTCGAATCTCGTCGAGACCGCGCGCGAGGTGACCTGCCACGCGATGAAGGCGGCGGGTGGATCATCGTGGAGCACGCGCGAGAGGTCGGCCATTCCCGCGCGCACTTGCTCCTCCGAACGCGCGCCGCGAATCCGGTCGAGCACGGCGTCCGCGGCCCGGTAGCCATTGTTGAAATGCGCCTGATCGTGGGAGTGCCAGAACTCGTACACCCAGCTCAGCGAACGTCCGAACATCTCGAAAAGAAATGCGTCGAAATCACCGGTGCTGAGGCGCTTCTCCATCTCCGGCTGTTTCAACGCCACGAGCTTCATCTCGATGCCGACATCGGCCAGTTCCTTCTGAACCAACACGGCGAGCCGTTCGAACCTGGCGTCCTCCAGGACGAGGCACGTGAAGGTAAAGCGTCCGGGCATGCTGCCGTCGGCATGCCGGCGTGTCTTGAACCCCGTGCCGTCCAGGCGCAACCGAGCCGCCTCCGGGTTGAACGCGAAGGTGCCCGCGGGCGAGGAATACGCCCAGTGGTCGGGCCAGATGGGACCGTCGGCGGGCCTGCCGCGGCCGCTCAAGCCGTCACGAATCAGCGTGGTCCGGTCGAGCGCTTCGTTGATCGCCTTCCGCACGTCCGCCCGCTTCAAGATGGGATGACGGATGTTGAAGACCAGTGAATTGTAGTACGGACGTGGAAAGGAATACGACTTGACCGTACTCTCCGCCTCGACGAACTCGGCGGCGTCGCGACTGACTTCGTGGAGCATGTCCACGTCGCCGCGCATCAGGGCGGCCCATGCCTTGCGCTGAGTGGGGTAGGTCGTGACATCGATTTCGTCGACGGAAGGACGGCCCCGGTAGTATTGGGGGAACGCCGTTAGTACCGACAGCTGATCGTCCTGCTTGGTAAGGCGGAAGGGCCCGGTGCCCATCTCTGGATCGCTCGGCAGCCGGACGGAGACGAGCGCGAGGTCCGGGATCACGAACGCGTTCGGCTCTGACAGCTTCATCTCGACTCCGTCGTCGCCGCTGGGCGTCACCGACGTGATGCTCGCAAAACTGAGGGCCGCCTCCTTGGCGGCATTCGCGACGCTCTTGCGCAACGCCTGGGCGGCGATCTCCGGCGTCAGCCTGGTGCCATCGTGAAAATAGACGTCCCGTCGAAGCTTCAAGCGCAGTATGGTGCCGGAGTCGTCCCACGTCCAGTTGGTGATGATTCGCTCCGACTGCCGACCATCCGGCCTGCTCGTCAGCCACGGCTCGCTTCGCAGGGACAGAATCACGGAGCGAGGGCCCGAAGCCGGACTTGCCAGAAGCGGTATGCCGATGCCAATCCGCATCACGACCGGCGCCTGAGGCGCCGCCTCTCGCCGCTCACAACCGGGCGCGCACACGCCCGCTGCGGCGACGACAACGAAAAACCCGAGGGTGCGGTGATGTCTTATCAGCACAGGGCGGCCCCCCGATTATCGTTCCAATCGGGTCGCGGCGCCAGAGTCCGTGGGACTTACGACTTCGCCACAGGCGGCTCGTCGAGCATCCACGGACACACATTCATCGTCTTGACCTTGCCGTTGCTCTTCTTGATGACCGTGATCTTCATGAGTGACTCCTGATGCGCGCCGCTTGAGCGCGCGAACTGTTGCGGTTACGAAGAGCTACCGGAGGTTGTCGACGACGACATCGACGAGCCAGGGGCGCAGCGTGCCGTTCTTCTTCGGGTTGTTCGTCTTCTTGTTCTTCATGCCTGTCTCCTGTTTGACTTGCGTTGACGATTCAGCTTCCGGCTTCCAGCTTCCGGCTTCCAGTTTTAGGCGGCCGTCATTTCGCGGGCCGCGGCTTCGTGCGCGAGCGTGATCAGTCCGGCTTCGAAGCTCGGTTTGTGGCAGTTGGGCGCGTGCAGGTCGCCCAGCTCGTTGTGCGCCGCGACCGTGCAGCCGCCGGCGCAGACCGGGATGAACGCGCAGTCGTTGCACATCTCCCACGCCGCGAGCTTCTCGAAGTTCCGCATCGCCTGCGTGCGGTACGCCTCCTGTCGCGCGTCGATGTGGCCCGTCGACTGCAGCGCCTCGCCGGCGAACCCCGGGCAGGCGAACAGCGACCCGTCGGGCCCGACGGTGTGCGCGTGCCCCTTGTGGATCTCGCACGGGCCGTTGTGCACGCCGTCCGACGTCTTGAACCCGCGCTTCTTCGTTTCCTCCCGGAGGTACGACATCTTGTCGTCGACGAAGTTGCAGGAGTCGCAGACGCGGCTGACCCCGGTCCCGGCCGACGTCATGCACGCGCCGTTGAGGGGCTTGCCCCCGTCGCCGACGACCGTCAGGGGAATCAGGCCTTTCTTCGCCACCGCCTGCTTCTCGCGGATGACCGGCTTGAACACCACCTTCGAGAGCCTCGGCGCGAAGTCCTGCGCGGCGAGGAAGTCCAGGAGCGCCGGGTACGAGTCGGCCGTCTCCATCTCGAAGTTGCCGCCCACGGCGATCTGCGTGAGGTCCGCGACCGCGCGCGTGTTCGCGATGATCTTGTCGAACGTGCCCTGGCCGCCGCGCAGCGGACGCGACGTGTTGTGCGCGTCGCGATCGCCGTCGAGCGTGATCTTGATGCCGTTCAGCCCGAGCGGGTTGAGCCGCTCGACCATCTCGCGCGTCATCAGCAGCCCGTTCGTGATGATGTTGATCAGCATCTGCACGCCGCGCGCCTTGCACGACGCGTGCATCCGCTCGGACAGGTAGTACAGCACCGGCATGTTCAGCAGCGGCTCGCCGCCGAAGAAGGTGAGGATGAGCCGCTCCGGCGCGATCGCGTCGAGGCGCGACTCCATCCAGGTCCCGAGGCGCTCCGCCATCTCCATCGACATCTTCGCGGCGCTCTTGTTGTAGTCGCCGTGGTCCCCCTGGATGCAGTAGTCGCACGCGAAGTTGCACTGCAGCGTCGTGAGGACCGTCACCTTCAGCGTGTCGGTGCCCTCGCGGACTTCGCGGAAGAACGTCTTCAGGTCCTGCCGCTCGGTCCCGCGATCCGTGACCACGAACCCGTTCTCCACGAGCTGTGCGAGCGTCTCGCGCTCGCTCTCCGTCGCCGGTTCGAGCCGTTCCACGCGATCCAGCAGATCGACGACGTCGCGGCTGACGATCAGCTGCGCGTCGGTGAAGGTGTTCATCAGAAACACCTCCTCGCGATTCTCGAGCGGGACCCGAACGTTGAACATCGACGACTGCATGCGTACTCCCGCGACGGACAGCGATCCGTCAGAACACCTGGGAAGACTTTGCTTGTTGATGAGATTGCGCGCACGAAGATCGCGCGCACGTATATATAGAGTTGCAACGGATGTTCCGGCAGGCGCGAATCTGTCGAAAGAGTCCTATGCCGCGGCCTCGATGTGAGCTCAGGCCCAGGATTGCAGGTCTATCGATCTGACTCTTTGGATCTGTGTCAGGTGCGCGGAAACGACGCAGAAGGCCTGCCCAGGCGGGCGGGATCGGCTAAGAAACTGACCGGTTCGGCCAACCGATGGCCCACCTCAGCCGCGTTTCGAGGGGGGCGCGCTAGGCGCCCCGGAGCTTCCTCGCCAGGTCCCGAAGGTCCAGCCTGGCCATCTTGTGCTTCAGGGTGCTGAGGGGGATCCCCAGGTAGCGGGCGGTCGCCGTCACGTTCCAGTCCGACTTCTCCAGCGCGCGCAGGACGAAGTTGCGCTCGAAGGTGTCGCAGGCTTCCTGGAACCGGGTCTCGCTGGCCGCCGACGCCGGGCCGTCCAGCTTCGCGAAGTGATACTCCAGCGGCAGGTCCTCGTCGGTGATCCACTCCCTGTCGCTGACGGCCACGAGCCGCTCGATCAGGTTCTCGAGCTCGCGGATGTTCCCGGGCCACCAGTACGACGCGAGGATCTTGATCGCCGAGTCGGCGACTCCCTTGACGGGCTTCCGGAATTTCGACTTGTAGCGATCGAGGAACAGCCGCGCGAGCTCCGGCAGGTCCTCGATGCGATCCCGCAGCGGCGGCATCCGAATCGGGATCACGTTGATCCGGTAGTACAGATCCTCCCGGAAGCGTCCGTCCTTGACCGCGCGCTCGAGGTCGATGTTCGTCGCGGCGATCAGGCGGAAGTCGGTCTTGATGGGTTTCGTGCCGCCGACGCGCTCGATCTCCCCTTCCTGGATCGCCCGCAGCAGCTTCGCCTGGAGATCGAAGCGCAGGTCGCCGATCTCGTCGAGGAACAGCGTGCCGCCCGCCGCCAGCTCGAACTTGCCCAGCTGCTGCTTGACCGCCCCGGTGAACGATCCGCGCTCGTGGCCGAAGAGCGTGCTCTCGACGAGCTCGTGCGGAATCGCCGACATGTTGACGGCGATGAACGGCGCGTCGCCGCGCCCCGACTCCTTGTGCAGCAGCCGCGCGAGCAGCTCCTTGCCGGTGCCGCTCTCCCCGAGGATCAGCACCGTCGCCGACAGCTTCGCCACGCGCTGCACGAGATCGACGATGTCGCGGATCTGGCGCGACGGTCCGATGATGAAGTCGCGCTCGCTCTGCTCCGCGACCTGCGCGCTCAGCGTGATGACCTGCCGGTTCAGGTCCTGCCGCTCGCACGCGTTCCGCACGAGCGACCGCAGCTCGTCGTAGTCGAAGTCCTTGGTGATGTAGTGGTAGGCGCCGTGCTTCATCGCCTGCACCGCGGTCTCGACCTCGTTGATGGCCGAGATCATGATGCACTCGATGAGGCTGTAGTTCTCCTTGACGATCCGCAGCACGTCGAAGCCGCTGATGCCCGGCAGCCGGATGTCCTGGAGGATGAGGTCGACGTCTTCGTTCTTCAGCAGCCCCAGCGCGGCCTCGCCGCTCGAGACCGTGAGCACGCGGTAGTCCCGCTTCAGGATCGCGGTGAGCGTGTCCCGCATGCCCTGATCGTCGTCACAGATCAGGATGGTCTTCGTGGGCCGGGTCATATCGATCGTCGGCATTGTAGCAGGCCGACGATCGGCTTTAGGCGTTGGGCGTTGGGCTTTAGGGGGCTCTTGGCCAAAGCCCAAAGCCCAAAGCCTATTGTGGTAGTTTACGAGGGATATGCTCCTCTGGGGGTTCGCGGTGGTGGGCGTGCTCGTCGCCGTCGCCGCCTGGATTCGCGCCGGGAAGACCGCCCGCAAGCTCGAAGCGCTCAACCAGTCGTACTGGGAGCTGCGCTACGACTTCACGCGCCTGCGATCCCAGGTGGCCCGGCTGGATCCGGAGGCGGAGCAGGCCGCGGCCGGATCGGCGCCGGGCGAGCCCGGCGCCCCGACGGGCCCCGGCGGAGGCGAGACCGTCGCCTTCGTGTCGCTGTCGTCGATGAAGAAGAAGGGTTAATGGCCAACGAGTACGACCTCGTCGTCATCGGGTCGGGCACCGGCGGCTACGTCGCCGCGATTCGCGCCGCGCAGCTCGGGCTCAAGACCGCGGTGGTCGAGCGCGCGCCGGTCCTCGGCGGCACCTGCCTGAACTGGGGCTGCATCCCCACCAAGGCGCTGCTCGAGCACGCGCACGCGCTCAAGGTCGCGCAGGACTGGAAGGAATGGGGCCTCACGATCGGCGAGGCTACCATCGGCATCGACATGAACCAGGTCCAGGCCCGCAAGGACAGGATCGTCAAGGGCCTCACGGGCGGGGTGGAATTCCTCTTCAAGAAGAACAAGATCGACTGGATCAAGGGGTCTGGCCGCCTCGCGGGCAAGGGCACGGTCGAGATCACCGAGGGCGACAAGCAGTCGCTCACCGTGAAGAAGGAGATCATCGTCGCGACCGGCTCGCAGCCGCGCAGCGTCCCCGGCATCGAGATCGATCGGACGCGGATCATCACGAGCGACGAAGCGATCGGCCTGAAAACGATCCCCAAATCGATCGTCATCCTGGGCAGCGGCGCCGTCGGCGTCGAGTTCGCGTCGATCTTCCGCCGCTTCGGCAGCGACGTCACCGTCATCGAGCTGCTCCCGCGGATCGTGCCGGTCGAAGACGACGCGGTGTCGGCCGAGCTCGAGCGCTCGTTCAGGAAGCAGGGCATCAAGGTGATGACCGGCACGAAGGTGACCGGCGCGAAAGCCGGCGCGAACGGCGTCGACCTCGAGGCGCAGACCGCGGACGGCAAGTCGACGAAGCTGAGCGCCGACTACCTGCTCGTGGCGACCGGCCGCGGCCCGGTCACGAGCGGCCTGGGCGCCGAGGAGGCGGGCCTGAAGTTGGACCGCGGCTATGTCGCCGTCGATGCGCAGTACCGCACGAGCGTCCCCGGGATCTCCGCCATCGGCGACGTCATCACCTTCGACAAGCCGGGTCACCCGCAACTGGCGCACCTGTCCTCGGCGGAGGGCATCGTCCTCGCCGAGCGGATCGCCGGGCAGGAGATCCGTCCGATCAACTACGACCACGTCCCCGGCTGCACGTATTGCGACCCGGAGATCGGCAGCGTCGGCCTGACGGAGGCGGAGGCGAAACAGCGCGGCTTCGACGTCCAGATCGGGACGTTCAAGTTCGGTGTCCTGGGGCGCGCGAAGATCGCGGGCGAGATCGACGGCTTCGTGAAGATCGTCGCCGAGAAGACGTACGACGAGGTGCTCGGCGTGCACATGATCGGCCCGCGCTCGACCGAGCTCGTGGCGGAAGCCACCCTCGCGCTCCGCCTCGAGTGCACGGTCGAAGAGCTGATCCGAACGATCCATGCGCATCCGACGATGTCGGAGGCGGTCGGGGAAGCCGCGCATGCCGCACACGGGGCTGCGATACACTCGTAACCCTAGGCCCGACCTTCAGGTCGGGCGTGTTGGAGCAACCCGAATGGCCACCAACGTTGTCATGCCCCAGATGGGCGAGTCGATCGCCGAGGGCACCATCGTCCGCTGGATCAAGAAGGTCGGCGACAACGTCGACCGGGACGAGCCGCTCTTCGAGATCTCGACCGACAAGGTGGACGCGGAGATCCCGTCTCCCGGGGCCGGCGTGTTGACGGAAATCAAGGTCAAGGAAGGGGAGACCGTACCGGTCAACTCCGTGGTGGCGGTCATCGGGGGTGAGAAGGCTGCGGATCTTCCGCCTCAAGGCGGAAGCCACGAGATGTCAGACAGGCCGTCCGAGCTGCCCGAAGCGGCGGTCGGACAGCCAGAGGCGATGCCGACGGTCCGGTCCGGGGCGGCCGCCTCCGCGGCTGGCGCCGCTTCCGCCTCCGCGCACGGCGCTTCGGCGGACAAGGCCGCGAGCCAGGCGACGATCGAAGATCTGCACCGGCAGAAGTCGTCGCCGCTGGTCCGGCGGATCGCGCGCGAGCACAACGTCGACATCCGGCAGATCAGCGGCACCGGCATCAGCGGCCGCGTGACGAAGAACGACATCCTCGGATTCATCCAGACCGGACCGAAATCAGGCGTGCCGGCCGCGCCTCGTCCGGCCGGACCCTTCGACGGAGCTCAGAGCCGCCGCATCCCGGCGTACAGGCCCGGCGACAGGGTCGAGATCGTCCCGATGACGATCATGCGCAAGAAGATCGCCGAGCACATGGTGACGAGCGCGCACACCTCGCCGCACGTCTATTCGGTGTACGAGGTCGACTTTCATCGGCTGTCGCAGCTCCGCGAGAAGAAGAAAAGCGACTACGAGCGCGGCGGCACGAAGCTCACCTACACGGCCCTCATCGCGAAGGTGGTCGTCGACGCGCTGCGGGCGTTCCCGGCCGTCAACGCGTCGATCGACGGCGACAACATCGTCTACAAGAAAGACATCAACCTCGGCATCGCGGTGGCGCTCGAGCAGGGGCTGATCGTTCCGGTGATCAGGAACGCGGACGAGAAGAACCTCGTCGGCCTCAGCCGCGCCCTCGAGGACCTGGCCGCGCGCGCGCGGTCGAAGAAGCTGAGTCCCGACGAAGTGCAGGGGGGGACGTTCACGATCACCAACCCGGGCATTTTCGGCGCCGTCTACGGCCTGCCGCTGATCAACCAGCCGCAGGTCGCGATCCTCGGCGTCGGCGTGATCGAGAAGCGCGCGGTCGTCGTGCAAGCGGCCGACAACGTCGGACGCGCTGATAACGACGCCATCGCGATCCATCCCACGTGTCACCTGTCGCTCGGCTACGATCACCGGTTGATCGACGGCGCGGACGCGGGCCGGTTCCTCTCCTATGTCAAGGAGCGGCTGGAGAAGTTCGACGAAGCGTGGTTGTAACGGTTCGACATCTGGGTCTCGTCGAATATCAAGCGGCGCTGGATCTGCAGGCAGGCCTCGTCGAGCAGCGCAAGCAGGGCCTGATCCCGGACCAGTTGCTCCTTCTCGAACATCCTCACGTCATTACGCTCGGCGCGCGCAACCGCACATCCCGCGATCACGTCCTCGAGACGCCCGAGGCGCTGGCGCTGAAGGGCGTCGGGCTCTTCGAGACCGGCCGCGGCGGCGACGTGACGTACCACGGCCCCGGGCAGCTCGTCGGCTATCCGATTCTCGAGTTGCCGGTCGATCGGCGTGACGTGCACCGCTACGTGCGCGATCTCGAGGACGTGCTGATCCAGGCCGTCTCCGATTTCGGCATCGTCGCGGCGCGCGTGCCGGGTCTGACCGGCATCTGGGTCGGCGATCGGAAACTGGCCGCCATCGGCGTGCGGATTTCGCGCTGGGTCACGAGCCATGGCTTCGCCCTCAACGTGAGCACCGACCTGTCCCATTTCGATCTGATCGTGCCCTGCGGCATCACCGACAAGGGCGTGACGTCGATGGAGCGGCTGCTCGGCCGGCCGGTCCCAATGGATGAGGTGGCGCAGGCGGTCGTCCGGCGATTCGAGCGGGTCTTCAACGCCCCCCTAACTATCTCAAAGTAAGTTACTTACAGCTCGGAATAAGACCCCTCCGTACGGTGTTCACACATAGACACGGAGGCCACAGATGCGTCAGCAGAATGGGGAACGCGATCTGATCGGCCGCATGCGCGCCAGAGACGGTTCCGCCGTCACGGATCTGGCGTCCCTCTACGGCCCGCGGATTCAGCAGCTAGCGTTCCGGTACTTGAAGAACTGGGAAGATGCCGAGGAGGTCGCGCAGGATGTCCTGCTGAAGGTCTATCGAAAAATAGAAGCCTTCCGCGGGGACGCCGCGCTGTCGTCCTGGATCTATCGGATTACGTTCAACACGGCGATGTCACGCCTGCGCAGCGGACGCCTCAACCGCGGGGCGGAGGTGCAGACGCCGGAGTCGCACGTCGACGGGATGGAGCACGTGAAGGCCGAGCCGGCGGACTGGACGTCGCTCGCCGACGATCAGGTGATGCGCGCGCAAATGCGCCGGAAGCTGATCGACGCGCTGACTCACCTGCCCGAGGTGTACCGCGTGCCGGTGCTCCTGCGGGACATCAACGGACTGTCGACCGAAGAGGCGAGCGCGATTCTCAAGGTGAAGCCGCAGACGCTGAAGTCGCGGCTGCACCGCGGGCGCCTGATTCTCCGGAAGCACATGGGTGAGTTCTCGGACGGCCTCGAGCTCCACGCGCGCGAAGCGGTCAACTGAGACCACAGACGAACACGGTTCAACCGGCCACAGATAGACACAGATAAACACAGATCGGTTCTGTGTGAAATCTGTGTTCGTCTGTGGCCGTTTAGCTCTGTGTCGTTCTGTGGCGGTAACCGCTATCTGAGGCCGTTTTCGAACGCCGTACGCTCGTGCCGGCTCAATGCCGGCTCGAGCGCCTTTCCGACTCCACCCTTCACGATCTCGACCGGGACCGCCGCGATCATGTCGCGGCCGGCGCCCATGACGTCGATCGCGGCGAAGCACGTGTAGCGCCGGCGCGAGCCCTCGACGAGGGCCTCGGCGACGCGCGCCGCCGCGCTGGCCAGCGTGTAGGGCTGCGGCGGCCAGAGCGCCGGGAGCCGCGACGTCAGCGATGACAGATGATGCGCCGCGAGCACGTCCGCGATGGGCCGGTTGAACGCCGTCGCCGCGTTCCACCCGATGACCGCGTCACGCGGAGGCACGCCCGCGACACCGATCGCGAGATCGGCCGGGCTGGCGTCCATCAACGCGGCGGCCACCGCGCGCACCGCGGATTCGAGCGCGAGCGGAGCGGATCCGACGAGGCGGCGCGGGGCAACGTGCAGCTCGGCCATCGCGCGGGTCATCAGCTCGCGCTGCACGCTCCCCGCAAAGAGGAACGGCGCCGCGGTGTCCATCAGGGCGAGCTGGCGGAGCAGCGCCAGCCCCGGCTCGCCGGCAATCTCTCCCCCCGACGCGAGATCGGCCAGGACGATGGCGCCGGCGCCCGCGGCCGCGGCGTAGCTCGTCGCGGCCGTCATGCGCGTATTGAAGGGCTCGATCGGCGACGACTGCAGGATGTCGAGCGCCTTGCCCTCGGCGATCCGGCCCTCGGGATCGATGAGCCGCACTTCCGCGACCCGGCCGCGCCCCGCGAGCGCGCGCGCGAGCGCTCCACCGAGCGGCCCCGCCCCGATGATCGCAACCGTCGACATGCGTGCTGATCTATTCTATAGGACGCTATGGTCGGCATTGTCACCGGCGGATCGAAGGGCATCGGGCTGGCGATCGCGCGGGCGTTTCTCGCGCGCGGGATGCAGGTCACGATCAGCGCGCGGCAGGACGCCGATCTCCAGGCGGCCGCGCGGACCCTCGCCGCGGGTGAGAGGCTCCACATCGTCCGCGCGGACGTGCGGGACGCCGGCGACGCCCAGCGACTGGTCGACGACACCGTCCGCCGCTTCGGGGGCGTGGACGTCCTCGTGAACAACGCCGGCGTCGGCCTGTTCGCCAACGTGGCCGACATGGGCCTCGAGGCGTGGCGCCAGGTGATGGACACGAACCTGAGCGGCGTCTTCTACTGCTGCCGCGCGGCCATTCCGGCGATGAAGACGCGCGGCGCGGGATTCATCATCAACATCAGCAGCCTGGCGGGAAAGAACCCCTTCACCGGCGGCGCGGCCTACTGCGCGTCGAAGGCCGGCCTGAATGCGTTCAGCGAGGCGCTGATGCAGGAAGTGCGGCACGACAACATCCGGGTGAGCTACGTCCTGCCCGGATCGGTGTCGACCGGCTTCGGCGACCGCGGATCCTCGGGTGCCGACCCCTCGACGGAGCCCGGGGCAGGCTGGAAGCTCACGCCGGACGACGTGGCGCGGGTCGTCGTCGATCTGATCGCGCACGACGCGCGCAGCCTGCCGAGCCGCGTCGAGCTTCGGCCGTCCCGGACGCGGAAAAACTGATGACGGAGATCGCCCACTACAACCTCCTGGATCGCATCGGCGAAGGCGGCATCGGCGAGCTGTATCGCGCGCGCGACACGAAGGTCGGCCGGACCGTCGCCCTCAAGATCGTCTCGCCGGCCATCAGCGGTGATCCGGAGCGCCTGCGGCGCCTGCTGCAGGACGCGAGGGCGATGACCGTCCTCTCGCACCCGAACATCGCGACGCTTTGGGACGTCGGCGAGGCGGACGGCAAGACGTATCTTGCGTACGAATTCGCGGCGGGCCGCGCCCTGCGCGAGGAATCCGGGGGCGCGGCCATGAATCCGCGCCGCGCGCTCGATCTCGCCGTCCAGATCGCCGACGCCGTCGCCGACGCGCACTCGGCCGGCATCATCCACGGCGACCTGCGCCCCGATACGATCATCGTGACCGCCAAAGGCAACGCCAAGGTGCTCGACTTCGGGCTCGCCCCCTGGACGAAGGGGGGCATGCTGCGCGCCAGCGCCGCCCGGAACCCCGACGCGCTGCCGCCCGAGTCCGTTTCGGTGATCGGGTACCTGTCGCCGGAACAGGCGATCGGCAGTGCCGTCGACCCGCGCACCGACGTGTTCTCGATCGGCACGCTCACTTATGAGATGGTGACCGGGAAAAACCCGTTCGCGGCGGCGACGGCCGCAGCGACCGTCATGAACGTGATCCAGGGGAAGTTCACGCCCGCGTCCATCGCGAATCCGGCGTCGCCCCGCGACCTGGACGCCATCCTCGCGCACGCGCTCACGCCCGATCTCGCCCTGCGGCACCAGAGCGCCGCCGCGCTCGCCGCGGAGCTGCGCAGCGTGGCCGCCATCCTCGACGTCCGGACCGGCGACGCCGCGTCGCCGTCCGCGATCCTGCCGATCGAGGACGCCGCCGACAAGAGCGTCGCGCGCCTGCTCGCCGGCGCCCTCGTCGTGGCCGCCGCCGCTGCGGCGGGCGTCTGGTGGTGGCTCAGTCGGTGATGTGGGATTTGGAAATTTGGAAATTTGGAGATTTGGAAATTTTCCAGATTTCCAAATTCCCAAATTTCAACATTTCCAAATTCCCTGATTTAGCTCAGGACGTCGATCAACCGCTCCCGGTCGATGTTCGCGCCCGTGAGAATGATCGCGACGTTCCCCTTCAACTCGATCTGACCATCCAGAAGCGCAGCGGGCCCCGCCGCGGCGGCTCCCTCGGCGACCAGGTGCTCGTGCGTGACGACGCCGGCCAGCGCGCGCCGGAGGACGGGTTCGTCGACCACGACGATCTCGTCGACGACGTCGCGGACGAGGTCCAGCGTGATCGTGTCGGGATCGAGGTTCCCCGTGAGTCCGTCGGCGAGCGATGGCCCGACGTCGATGGTGACGAGCCGGCCGGCCGCGAGGCTCGCCGTGAAGGGACAGGACGCCGCGACCTCGACGCCGACGAGTCGCGTCGAGGGCGACAGTGCTTTCAGGGCGATCCCGACCCCCCCGATCAACCCGCCTCCGCCGACCGGCACGATGACCGAGTCGATCGACGGCAGGTCCTCGAGGAGCTCGAGCGCGATCGTGCCCGCGCCGGCGACGACGTCGGGATGCGAATACGGCGAGACGAAGAGTCCGTCCCCGGCCGCGGCGTGTGCCTTGGCCTGCCGCTCCGCCTCGTCATAGTCCCTGCACTCCCCCAGCTCGGCACCGGCGGCGCGGATCGCGTCGACCTTGGCGCGCGGCGCGTTCGCAGGGATGAACACCGTGAGCGGCAACCCGAGGGCTCGCGCGGCATGGGCCATCGCCCGGCCGTGATTGCCGGCGGACGCGGTCACGAGCCTGGGTGATGCCGTCGCGCCCGCCCCCTCGCGGACGCGCAGCGCCGCGTTGAACGCGCCCCTGATCTTGTACGAGCTGGTCGGTTGGACGACTTCGAGCTTCAGGTGAACGGCGGCGCCGCTGATGGCGGACAGCCACTCCGACCGGCGCACCGGCGTCCGCAACACGCGGCCCCGAATGCGTTCGGCCGCGGCACGAATCTCCGCGAGCGCGATCGTCACTCAGGCGCCGGTGTCGGCGCGGCCGCCTGGAGGATGTCGGCGAGGCGCCCCGCAAACGCCGAACGCGGCAGTACCTCGTCCGCGCCCGCCTTCCTGGCGGCCGCGATGAGATCGGTGTGGACGTGTGAGGCAAATCCGATGGCGCGCAGAGCAGAGGTTGCCGCGTCGGCCTTCAAGGCCGCGATCGTCGCGATCGGATCCATCTTCTGGCTGTTCAAGTCGAAGATCACCAACGCCGGCTGGAGCGACTTCGCCTGCGCGACCATCTCGTCGGCCGTGGAGGCGAACTGGATCTCGATGCCCAGGTGCTTCGCGGTCGTGCGGACTTTGGAGCGAAAGAAGAGATCGTCAACGGAAGCCAAGATCGCCACACCCGGGATCATACTGCACGGGCCGACGGCTCATCACGAAGGGCACAAAGGCGTGCCTAGCCGTCGCGTGGGAGCCGTTCCTCTTGGTACAGCGCCACGCCGTTCCTCACGGCGCCAATGACGAACGCGAGCAGGAGGCCGGCGATACCCGCGGCGCCGCCCACGTCGAACAAGAGCCACCGGTGTCCGAACAGGGACACGACATCCGCCCGCATCAGTTGCAGCGTGCCGATCGCGAGCACGATGCGCAGCTCGGTCGGGCCCATTCCCCAGGCCGACATCCGGAACGTCCCGCGCGCGTGGGTGGCGAGCGCGATCTCCACCACGAGCAGGAAGTAGGCGGCGGCGAAGCCGAGCCCCAGCGCCGGGCCCATGTGACCGCCGAGGATCAGGCCGCCGACGAGCGCCACGAACCCCACCGCGTCAAGGACGTGGTCCACGTAGTAGCCGTAGCGCGGGCGCTCCTGCCGCCGCACCCGCGCCAATGTCCCGTCCAGGCTGTCGCCGAACCAGTTGACCGCCAGCAGCGGAATGACCAGCGCCAGCGCGCCTCCTCCCGCCCAGAAGCACGCGCCGGCGCCGAAGAGCGCCGCCGCTCCGATGAACGTCAGATGGTCCGAGTTGACCCAGGCCGGCAGCCGTCGCGCCATCCACACCAGCAGCCGCTTTTCCGCGCTCGCGGTGACGGCGTTGTGTACCCGGACGGTCTGAAACTCCATCGTTCTGGCTCCCATGCCCATTAAGGCGCGGGCGCCCCGGAAACAGGCTCAACCTTGATCCGAGGGGCTTCGCCCCTCGGACTCCCCTACACGGTCGCTCGCGGGGACCCCGTGCCCCGCTCCGCGACCGTGGCTCGCTCGCTGCGCTCGCTCGCAACGTGTCAGGGATTCGTGTGTTGGTCTGTGGCCGGGCGTGTCTGTGTTGGACTGTGCTGGTCCGTGGCGGGTTTGTCCGTGTTGGTCTGTGACTGGTACGCTGTGGCATGATCCTGGAGCGCCGGGCCGCGGCCCCCTTCTTCAAGAACGGCTTTGTGATCGGCTGTGAGGAAATCCGTGCAGGGGTCATCGTCGACCCCGGCGACGAGGTCGACCAGCTGCTGGAGGCGGCGACTCGCCACGGCCTGGCGATCACGTCCATCCTCCTCACTCACGCGCACCTCGACCACGTCACCGGCGTCGCGAAGGCGAAGAGGGCGCTCGGCGTCCCCATCTGGCTGCACGCGGACGATAACTTCCTCTACGAACAGGTCGTGCAGCAGGGGCTGATGTTCGGACTGCGCGTGGAGCCGCAACCGCCCGTGGATCACTTCTACGAGGGAGAGGGCCCGCTGCGCTTCGGACGGTACGCCGTGCGCGTGCTCCACACGCCGGGGCACTGTCCGGGCGGCGTCTGCCTCGCGGTCAGCCGGGACGGCGAGCCGGCGGCGACGCTCTTTGTAGGCGACACGCTGTTTGCGGGGTCCATCGGCCGCACGGACCTGCCGGGCGGGGACCTCCCGACGCTCCTTCGATCAATCCGGGAGGTGTTGTTCCGCTATCCCGACGACACTGTGGTGTGGTCGGGCCACGGCGAGCAGACGACGATCGGGCGGGAGCGGCGGACGAACCCATTCTTGGCCTAGCAATTTGGAAATTTGGAAATTTGGAAATCTACTCTCCACACATTTCCACATTTCCAAATTCTCAAATTTCCAAATCAACAAGCAGCTCCACCCGCCCCACCCCGAGGCGATCTCCGTTTTTCAGGATCGCCCGACCAGTCCGTTCTCCATTGACGAACGTCCCGTTCGTGCTCTCCAGGTCGACCACTTCCAGTTCCGTGCCGCCGGCCGTCAGCCGGCAGTGCAGGCGCGACACCAGCGCGGCGTCCACGATGAAGTCCGCGCGGGCCGCGCGGCCGACGGTCTTGATGCTGCCGGGCAGGATCCGGAACATGAAGGGCGGTTCAGCGTCGTCCGCTGTCTTGAGGACCCACATCTACGATGTCACCGGGCCGCCGCGCCGAGCAGATCCTTCACTCGGGCGTGGACGACGTCGCCGTCGCGCGTCAGCAGCGTCTCCCGCGTGATCTGGTCCGACAGATCGAGCTCGAGCGACGGCTTCTTCGCCCCCTCCTTGCCCAGGAGGTGCGACAGGAACGTCGTGATGTTCTTCGAATACATCTGGCTGGCGTGGTTGGGTACGAGCGCCGGCGGATTCGAGGGCCCGAGGATCGTGACGCCCTTGTGCGCGACCACTTCATCGGGGCGCGTCAGCTCGCAGTTTCCCCCGCGCTCCGCCGCGAGGTCGACGACCACCGAGCCGGGCGCCATGCCGTCGACCATTTCCGCCGTGATCAGGATCGGCGCCTTCTTGCCGGGGACGAGCGCGGTCGTCACGATCACGTCGCTGCCGGCGACGACCTTCAGCATCATCTCGCGCTGGCGGCGGTAGAACGCCTCGTCCTGCGCCTTGGCGTAGCCCCCCTTGTCTTCCGAGTCGCCGGTCTCGAGCGGCATCTCCACGAACCGCGCGCCGAGGCTCTGCACCTGCTCCTTGACGGCCGGGCGGACGTCGTACGCCTCGACCCGCGCGCCGAGCCGGCGCGCCGTCGCGATGGCCTGCAGGCCGGCCACGCCGGCGCCGACGATGAACGCGCGCGCCGCGGTGAGCGTGCCCGCGGCCGTCATGAGCATCGGAAACATCCGCGGCAGGTGGTTGGCCGCCATCAGGACGCCCTTGTAGCCGGCGATGGTGGCCATCGACGACAGCGCGTCCATGCTCTGCGCGCGCGTAATGCGCGGCATGAGCTCCATCGAGAACGCCGTGACGCCCGCCTGCGCCAGCGCGCGGATCGCATCCGGCTCGCCGAGGGGATCGGCGAAGCCGATGACCACCTGCCCCTTTCGCAACCGGGCCGTGTCCGGGGGAACGGAGCGCACCTGGAGCATGATGTCGGCGGCCGAAAAAACCGCGTCGCGCGAGGCGATGGTCGCGCCGGCCTGCTCGTATGCGCCGGAGAGGAACCCCGCCGCGAGTCCCGCGTCCCGCTCGACGATGACGTCGAGGCCGCTCTGCTTCAGCGCCGCCGCGGCGGACGGAATCAGGGCGACCCGGGCTTCGCCGGGCCACGTCTCACGCGCGACGCCGACCTTCATGCGCGAAGTCTACCCGATCGCGGTCAGAGCTTCTTGATCCACTCCGCGACGGCGGCCGCGACTTTCGGGCTGACCACCTTGGCGCGGGCCGGGCTGAACGTGTGATCGACGTCCGGGATGTGGACCACTTCCGGGGCCGGCGCCTTCTTGCGCGCGCGCGCGAGCTCCCCCAGCCGATCGCCCTCGGTCGACGGGACGCCGGGATCGAGATCCCCCTGAATAATCAGGATCGGCTGCTTTACCTTCGGCAGGATCTGCGACGGGTCGTACGTCAGCAGGCTCTTGAACCACGGCGTGTCCGCCTGACGGCGCATCACGTCGGGCACGCCTTGCCAGCCGGAGCCGCTGATGACGGCGGCCTGGATCCTCTTCTGGAGGTCGATGCGCGCCTGCCGGTCGGCCGGCGGCAGCTTCAAGCCGTCGAGCACCCGCTGCTGCTCCTGCAGGATCAGATCCGCGCCCGGCGACCCCGCCGCGTCGAGCGTGATCACGCCGTCAATCGACCGGTCGCGCGCCGCCGCGATCAGCGCGACCGCGCCGCCGTCGCCGCGTCCCGCCACGACGATCCGCCGCTTGTCGACGTCGTCGCGGTGCGACAACCACTTCACGACGGCGCTCACGTCGTCGGCGAAGTCCGGCAGCGTGGCCGTTTCGGTTCGCCCGCCGCTCTGGCCCCCGCCGCGGCGGTCGTACCGCACGATGAGGGCGCCGGTGTCGGCGAGCGCCTTCGCGAGCTGCGCGAAGACGGGAATCCCGTCGAGCACTTCGTCCCGGTCGCCCGGCGTGGAGCCGCCGACGAGGATGATGGCCGGATGACGCAACCGCCCGGCGACGCCGGGAGGCGCCGTCAATGTGCCCGCCAAGTTGAACCCGTTGGCCGGAATCGAGACGTCGGCGTCCGTGGCATTGCGTACCGTCTGCGCGCGCGTGGCGACGCTCGACGCGTCTTCGCGCACGACAAGCAGGCCCACCGCGGGGATCTCGAATCGCACGAGGCGCAGCGTCTCGTCGATGACCGCGATCGCGTCGAGGGGGGCGTTCGGGTTCTGAAACGACAGCTCGAATCGGCGCGTCGGCAGCGCGCCTTCCGGCCTCGTCAGCGTCTGCTCGCTGACCGCGCGGACCGCGACCTTCACTTCGGTCTGCGGCGCCACGTACACGGGAAACTCGGCGCCGGCCGTCACACCTGACAGGCGCACCGCGAGCGCCTCGTAGCTGCCGAACACGTTGTTGGGCAGAACGATGGTCCTGGCGCTGATTTGATCTTCCTTCGCGACGGTCTTGCCACTTTGGGTGATCTCGTTGATCGCGGTGGTCATCGCGAATGACGAGGCGAGCGTGATGGAAACGTTCTTCAGCCGCGCCTCGAGCTTCATCTCGAGCGGTTGCCAGTCGGCGGCGTACTTCATCTCGAAGCGCGTGACGGTGAAGTCGACCGGTGCGCCGGTCTGTCCGGTGGAGGTGATGACCCAGCCCGAGCTCGTGCGCGCCAGCGTCACCTGCTCGCGTCCGATCTGAGTGCCCTTGACGAAGATGCCGAACACCGCCTCGCCCGGCGCTGGGGAGGGCGCCTGGGCGGATGCCGTCCCCGCCGCGGCCAGCAGGGCGGCTGCCGCGAGGGCGGTACAATGAAATCGCATTGAAACAGGATAACAGCAGCGGGTACGCGGCGCTCCGTCACGGCGCCGGATTGATCGATCGCCGGCGGACGGGGCGGATCCTGCTGACCGGTGTGGACCGGCGATCGTACCTGCAGGGACTCCTCACCAACGACATCGAGGCGCTCACGCCCGGGACCGGCTGCTACGCCGCCATGCTGACGGCCCAGGGCCGCATGATGACCGACCTGCGCGTGCTGGAGCTTGGCGATGTCATCCTGCTCGACGTGCCCTTGCAGGTGACGGCGCAAATCCGGGATCACCTGGACCGTTTCGTCTTCAGTGAGGACGTGCAGGTGGAAGATGTGACGGCGGTGCGCGGCGAGATCGGGATCTACGGACCCGGCGCGCTCGACGTCGTCGTGAAGGCCGGCATGGAGGGCGTCGCGCCTGCATCGGTGTTCGCGACGACCCGCGTCCGTTTCGCCGGGGCGGACGCCGTCCTGGTCCGCAGCGACGAGGCCGGCGTGGCGGGCTACGACATCATCGTGGACACGCCGCACATGGAGCCGGTGACGGCGGCCCTGGCGGCGGCCGGCGCCGTCCGCGTCAGCGAGTCCGACGCCGAAGCCGTGCGTATCGAGAGTGGCCGTCCCCGGTTCGGGGTCGACATGAACGCGGACACCATTCCCCTCGAGGCCGGCCTCGAGGCGCGCGCGATCTCGCGGAGCAAGGGCTGCTACGTCGGCCAGGAAGTGATCGTCCGCGTCCAGGACCGCGGCCACGGCCGCGTCGCGAAGCGCCTGGTGGGTCTCACATTCGATGCCGACGCGCAACCGCCCGCGCCCGGTGCGCCCATCGTCTCGGGCGACCGCGAGATCGGCCGCGTGACGAGCGCGACCTGGTCACCCGCCCTGGCCCGCCCGATCGCGCTCGGCTACGTCCACCGCGATTTCGTCGAGCCGGGCACTCAGGTTGCCGTCGAGGCCGTGGCAGCCGTCGTCACCGCTCTGCCACTGGTCGCCGCCGGGTAGGTCCGGTTCCCCGTTCCGGCGCCGGCTCTTGCCACGGACTTGCACGGGCCCTAGTCAGCCACGGACTGCACGGAGTACGCGGATCAAAACGCAATTGAGCCGTGTTTTTCCGTGTACTCCGTGGCTGGTGTCTTGGAACCGTGTGATGTGCGCCCGTTGGGGCAACGCACGCTGGCATGATAGCATGATGGCATGAAGCGAAACGCCAGTGCCCTCGCCGACCGCGTGGAAATCAAGGTGGTGGGAAAGAGT
>WNFM01209874.1_pt2 | contig 25036 bp, 32 predicted proteins | sample 5400271 | NCBI WGS metagenome assembly WNFM01 (sample SAMN13153352, study PRJNA577476) | soil metagenome | isolation source: 60 cm saprolite on Douglas fir-dominated hillslope | place: USA:California | collected 2013-09-17 | reverse complement strand
GTTCTTCGGGCGAGAGGGTGATGCGCAGGCGCCGCTGCGGTTCCTTGCCCATGCTGCGGGCGGAGAGCTCGTTCTCGGCGACCAGCTGGTGCTGTAGCCGCCGCAGGTAAGCGTTCTGCGGCGAGATCTCGACCGGGCGGAGCGTGGACTTCACTGCCTTGATCGCTGCGGCGGCCTCCGCCAGGGCGCGCGTGGTCGCCTCGTCGTGCCGGTCGACGCCGTAGATGCGGGTGAGCGCGTCGCGCACCTGGGTGACCGAGTTGCTCTTCAAGATGTGGATCGGTAGACCGCGGCTCTCGGCCTGGCGCAGGCTGTCCGGTCTCCGCCGGTAGTGATTCTTCAAAGTCAGCACCGCTCCGGCCCCGTCGAGGTTTCCGAGCACCCGCACCGGCAGCTCCAGCTCCTTGATCGTCTGCTCGACGTGGTGGCGGCTCACGCCATACGGAAAGATGCCGAGCGGCTTGTTCGGCGTCGGCTGCGCCGGCGGTGGCTCCGGCGTGACGACCACGGGTGAGGCGACATTCGAGATGACGCGACCCTCTCGCGTCCGCAAGCGCACCTTTGGCGTGAGCAGCGGCCCGCGCAGCGCCGTGTCGACGACGTCTGCGAGCGGCATGTGAATGGCGACGCGGTCGCGGTCCTGGATCTCGACAAGCACGTCGAACGTCGGCGGAGCCTTGCGCTCGAGGACCGACTTCTGCGTCCCTCTCCGGCGCGCCTCCTCGTCCGACAGGGTCACGCTCTGGATGCCGCCGAGCAGGTCGTTGAGGGTGGGGTTGACCAGAAGGTTCTCGAGCGTCTGGCCGTGCGCCGTGGCGATGAGCTGCACTCCGCGCTCGGCGATCGTGCGCGCGGCTATGGCCTCGAGCTCGGTGCCGATCTCGTCGATGACGATGACCTCGGGCATGTGGTTCTCGACTGCCTCGATCATCACCGCGTGCTGCAGCATCGGCGTCCGCACTTGCATGCGGCGTGCGCGGCCGATTCCAGGATGAGGAATGTCGCCGTCGCCGCCGATCTCGTTCGAGGTGTCGACGATGACGACCCGCTTGCGCTGCTCGTCGGCGAGCATCCGGGCGCACTCGCGCAGGATCGTCGTCTTGCCGATCCCGGGCCGCCCGAGGAGGAGGATCGACTTCCCGGTCAGCGCGATGTCCCGGATGATCTCGGCGGTGCCGCTGACCGCCCGGCCGACTCGGCAGGTGAGGCCGACGATCCGGCCGCTCCGGTTGCGGATGGCGGAGACGCGGTGCAGCGTCCGCTCGATGCCGGCCCGGTTGTCATCGCCGAACTGGCCGACCCGGTTGGCGACGTAGTCGAGGTCGGCCGCGGTCACCGGCCGGTCGGCGAGGAGCACCTCCCGCCCGGGCACCCGGGCCTCCGGCTCGCGCCCGAGGTCGAGCACGATCTCCAGCAGCTGGGTGGGATCGATCCGGTCGTGGAGGGCCTGGTAGAGGTGGGTGGGCAGCGTCTGGGCGAGGAGCTCGATCTCGGAATCCCAGGCAGGCTCGCTGCCGCTGATGATGGGATCGGACATCAACCGAACGCTGGGACCATTCCTTTTTCGCGCGCGGGGACCCGCTGGGCGAGCTCCCTCACCATCAGCGACTGGTTGACCAGCGTTTCGAAACCGCGGCTTCGAAGAGCCTCGATCATGTGCGAATCATAGTGACGGAGGCTCGACCAGACCGGTCCGGGCCGGGCTCCGAGGAGGCCCAGCGCATGGTCGGCCAGCTCGTCGGGCAGGTGCTCCTCGGGTAGGGCCATGAAGGAGAGCGTGCTGGGCCGGGTGCTCGAGCTCTGCTGGACCCGGAGCCAGGCCACGATCTCGGTCCGGTCGACGACGAACTGCTCGTCCGACTCGCCGCGGATCGGGTGGTGGCCGAACCACTCACCCTGGAGGGAGCGCCATTCCCGATAGGTCGGCGCCTCGATGGTTGCGATGCCGCGCGGGGTGAGCTTGCGGTAGAGCTGGTAAACCAGTGCCTGGTCGCGGCCCCGCTCGGGACGGAGACCGGGCAGCTCGGGGCAGGGCTTGCCGGCCGGCTTCTCAGTGTAGAGGACGCTCTCCACCGCGTACTGGCGGAAGCTGTGCTTGCGGAAGATGTCCGCCAGCGGGTCTTCGAGGGGAAGCCGCACGAAGAGGCGGAGAACGCGCCGCTCGAGGGCCTGGTTGGTCAGGTGCTCGATCAGGATCCGGGCTGCCTCGTCGGTGTCGGCCGCGGGGTCGACGCACAGGTTCAGCACCTGGAGGGTGGTCGCGCCGACCAGGCCCACGGCCGCCGGCCGGTTGGAGGCCTGGATGAAGCCGATCACCTTGCCCTCTTCCTCGGCGACGAAGAGCAGGGTCTCGTGATAGAGCGCGGGGAGGATCGCGGAGAGCGTCTGGCTGACCAACGACCAGAGCCGCACCGGTCCCCGGCTGGCTGTCTCGGAGAGCTCGCCGCCACCCTCCCGCTGGATCTCCTCGATCCGGCCGAGGTCGCGGAAGCTTGCGGTCCTGACGGTCGAGGTCAAGAGCGGACCAGGCGCAGGAACTCGCGGTGGAGGCGGAGGTCGCCGCTCAGCTCGGGATGGAAGGCGAGCGCCATCGTGCGGCCCTTGCGGACCCCGACCGGCCGGCCCTCGTGCTGAGCGATCACCTCGGTCGTCCCGGCGTCCTCGACCAGCGGCGCCCGAATGAAAACCCCGGGAAAGGGCTCCCCGTCGCCCTCCAGCTGGAGGGGCGCCTCGAAGCTCTCCAGCTGCCGGCCGTAGCCGTTCCGGCGGACGTCGATGTCGAGCGCGCCGAAGCTGCGCTGGCCATCGATCCCATCGCTGACGCGGCTGGCGAGGATGATCATCCCGGCACAGGTCCCCAGCGTCGGCAGGCCCCCGAGCACCGCCTCGCGCACCGAGTCGAAAAGGCCCATGCGCTCCATCAGCATCGTCATCGTGGTGCTCTCCCCCCCCGGGATGACCAGGCCGTCGAGGCCCGCGAGGTCCTCCGCGAGACGGACCAGCCGGGTGCGCGCGCCTGCTGCCTCGAACGCACGGACGTGCTCGGCGAAGGCGCCCTGGAGCGCCATGACCCCGATTAGCGGTGCTTCTATCGCTACCAGCCGCGGGAGGCGAGCAGCTCTTCTTTCGGGAGCGTCGGGATCTCGATGCCGACCATCGGCTCGCCGAGGTCCTCGCTGACCTGCGCGATGATGTCCGGCCGGTCGTGGTAGGTCGTCGCGGCGACGATCGCCTTCGCCCGCTTGAGCGGGTCGCCCGACTTGAAGATCCCGGAGCCGACGAAGACGCCGTCGACCCCCAGCTGCATCATCAGCGCCGCGTCGGCCGGGGTCGCGATGCCTCCGGCGGCGAAGTTGACGACCGGGAGGCGACCCAGCTTCTGGCACTCGGCGAGCAGCTCGACCGGGGCGCCGATGTTCTTGGCCTCGTGGACGAGCTCCGCGTAGTTCATACCGTGGAGGCGCCGGATGCCCGCGTTCACGGCCCGCATGTGGCGGACCGCCTCGACTACGTTGCCGGTGCCGGCCTCGCCCTTGGTGCGGATCATGGCGGCGCCCTCGGCGATCCGGCGGAGCGCCTCGCCCAGGTCGCGGCAGCCGCAGACGAAGGGCACCTTGAAGGCGTGCTTGTCGATATGGTTCTCCTCGTCGGCCGGCGTCAGCACCTCGGACTCGTCGATGTAGTCGTGGCCATCACCGGGATGGTCACCGCCGCCTGGATCTCCTTGATCAGGCGGGGGTCGCTCATCCGCGCGACGCCACCATCCCTGCGGATGTCGGCGGGGACACGCTCGAGGGCCATCACCGCACAGGCGCCGGCCTCCTGGGCGATCCGGGCGTGCTCGGCGGTGACGACGTCCATGATGACGCCGCCCTTCAGCATCTCGGCCAGCCCGGCCTTGAGCTTGAACGTCGCGGTGGTTTTGGAAATGGGCTTTCCGTTGCTTTCGCTCACTGCGTCCTGAATTCTACGCCCCGTTCGCCTAGTCTCAGGTTTCGTTGAAGCGGGCCCTGCTGCTGGTGGCGATGGTGGTTGCCTGTCAAACGACTGCCGGATCACCTGCGCCCGCGGCCTCGGCGCCCCCCGGTTACGCACCCGAGCCGCCGGCGACGCGGGGAGGCACCCTCGTCCTGGCCGACTGGGAGGCTCCCGACACCCTCGACCCACTCCACGCGACGACCGTCAATGACCTCCGCATCGCCAGCCTGCTCTTTGCCCCACTCTGGACGCTGAGCCCCGGCCACAAGGCAGAGCCGGACCTTCTCCGCGAGGTTCCCACGCTCGCCAACGGCGACATCAGAGCAGGTGCCGACGGGTTTTCGATGACGGTGGACCTGAAGCTGAGGTCGGGCCTCCGCTGGTCGGACGGGCAACCGCTCACCGCCGACGACGTGATCTTCACAGTCGACGCGATCTGCTCGGCGGCCCTGCCGGCCCGCGACCAGAGCGGGTTCGACCACATCGCGAGCCAGGAGCGGAAGTCGGACACCGAGTTGGTCTGGCACCTCGGACCTCGGCCCCGAGGCGCCTGCGGGCTGGCGGCCGACCTCGCCAGCGGGCTCTTCCCGGCGCTCGAGGTCCTCGGGCCGCGAGCGCGGCTCCTGCCCGCGCACAGGTTGGCGGCGACCCAGCCGGCGGCCTGGCCGGCGGATCCCTTCTTCCAGCATCCCGACGTCGTGTCCGGCCCGTTCACCGTCAAGGGTGGGGTTGCGGGGCGGCTGATCGACCTCGCCGCCAACCCGGCTTACAGCGCCGGCCGGACGCATGGGGCCTGGCTCGACGGCATCACCTATCGCTTCTCCAACGGCAAGGCCTCGATGATCGCCGGGCTCCAGGCGGGCGAGGCCGACGCCGGCTTCCACCTCCTGCCCAGCGACGGCAGCGAGCTGCGCGGGATCGCGCGGTCGCGATGGATCGTCACGGCGACCCTGCAGGGCGAGTTCCTGAGCCCCAACCACGGGACCAACACCGCGACCGGCCGGCCGCCACCCTGGATCGGCGACCCGAGGATCCTCGGGGCGCTTGCCGCGGCGATCAACCGGAAGACGCTCGACGACGCCGCCTTCGACGGAGCCGCCACGATCGAGCTCGGGCTGTTTCCGCCGCCGCTGGCCGCCTCTTCGCCGCCGGCGGGCGCGGTCTCCACGCCGGCCGAGGCGCGCGCGATCCTCGCCACCAGCAAGCCGGCCTTCAACCTGCTGACGATTTGCGACAGCGCGCCCCGGCAGGTCGAGCAAGCCGAGCTGATCCGGCAGTGGAACGCGGCCGGGGCCGTCGTGTCAGCGTCCTGCTCGCCCCGGGCCCGGTTCTTCGCCGGCGACGGGCCCAACGCGGCCGGCGCCTTCGACATGAGCCTCTACTCGAACAGCTGGGAGCCCGATCCCTCCGCCTGGGCGCCCTTCGCCATCAGCTCAGCGGTGCCGGGTCCGGCCAACCCCGGCGGGCGGAACTGGAGCCGCTGCCAGGACTCGCGTCTCGACCAGGGCTTCGCCGCCGGCGAGTCCACCCTCGACCCCGCCCGGCGCCGGACCGCGTACCTCGACGCGGCCGCGGAATGGCAGCACTACGGCTGCACCATCCCCCTTTTCGAGTGGCCGTCGGTCGTCCAGGTGACGAGCCGCCTCCACAACTTCGCGCCCAATCCAACCCTCGCGATGGACACCTGGAACGCGGCCGACTGGTGGCTCAGCGCTCCATGAAGTACCAGCGGTGGCCTTCGAGGTCCTCCACCCGGTAGCGGCGAGGCCCTTCCTCGGGCTCGCTCAGGATCCGCGCCCCGGCGGCCTTCGCGCGCTCGAAGTGCGCCGGCACGTCGCCGACGTAGACCAGCACCCCGTCGATGATGTAGGGGACAGTCGACCAGGCGCGGGCCTGCTCGCAGCGCTCCCGGTGGAGGGCCGGCCCCTCATAGTCCGGGCTGGGCGTGGCGAGCATGACGATGCCGTCGCCGGCGCGCATCTCGCCGTGGCTGAGCCTCCCGCCCTCACCCAATATGCGCGTGCGCTCGGTGAAGCCGAAGGCGGCGGCAAGCCAGTCCATGGCGGCGGGCCCGTCCCGGTAGGCGATCATCGGGATGACGCTCGGATATTCGCTGCTCATCGATCAATGTTGGCAGCAGCAAGAAGGGTCGTCCCGGGAGACTTGCCTCCCCACGCAGTGGGGAGGTGGCGGCGAAGCGGCCGGAGGGGCGTTCACCGATTAATGCAGAGCAGGTTCCCACCGCAATCCGTCGGAGAAAGCCCCTCCGACCCCGCTGCGCGGGGCCACCTCCCCATGAATGGGGAGGCAACACTTGCCATCTTCGCGTACGAAAGCTGCGGCGGGAGCCGCTAGAGGACTTCGAGCAGCTGGGAGCGCTTGCTCTGGTACTCCGCGTCGCTCAGGAGGCCGCCTCGGTGCAGGCGGCTCAGGGCGTCCATCTCTTCGAGGACGTCGAGCAGCGGCGCCATCGTGCGCCGGGCGAGGTACGCCTCGGAGGGAAGCCCGTGGTCCTCCTCCTCACGTCCGTCGAACTCGCGGATGTAGAAGAGGGCCTTGATCGCCGAGAAGGGCACCGCCAGCCGGCGCGGTGCGCCCGTCGTCTCCGGGTGCAGGTGCATGGCGAGCCCGTAACGGTGGCGCTTGATCTCGCCGGCGGCGTGGCCGCGGAGCACCTCGCCATCGAGGAAGCGGATGGCGACCTTGCGGCCCTTTGCCTCCAGCTCCTTGGTGATCGGCAGCTCGACCATCTTCACGGCCGAGAGCGGGATCCAGGCGACCTCCGAGTTTTCCAATCCACTCGGGTCGTCGATCTCGAGGATGAAGTCCGGCTCGTCCAGGTCCAGGTCCTGGGCAGTCCCCTCCAGGGTCTCGTCGTCAAAGAAGCGAACTCTAACCATCTGGTGGACTCTCAGACGATAACGTGCGGCGCGGGGAAGGCTTGCGCCTCGGCAGCTTGCGCGAGCAGCTCACGCAATGGGCGAGGTGCTCGCGCACCGCGTCAGCCTGTACCTTGCGCAGCTTGCCGGCCAGGTACGGCTTCAACATCCCGAGCACGTCGCGGTGGTCCATGTCCTCCCCGGCCTGCTCGGCGACGAACTCCTCCTTGAAGCGCAGGCGCGCCCGGTAGACAAGCGTTTCGACCGCGCTCTCCGAGATCTTCATGACCCGGGCGATCTTCCGGTAGCTGAAGCCCTGGAGCTCGCGAAGGGTCAGGACGAGCCGGTACTTCTCGGGCAGCCGCTGGGCCACGTCGAAGACCTGCCGCCGGAGCTCGTGCGCCTCGGCCTGGATGACCGGGTCGAAGCGTTGGGCGGGGGCCGGGATCTCGTAAAGGATCTCCCTGTCGGCCGGCTGCTTCTCCTCCACCCGGGGGTCGCGCCGGCGCCGCCGGAGCTCGTCCCGGCAGAGGTTCTGCGCCACCGTATGCAGCCAGCCGCCGAAGTTGAAGGAGTCGTCCATCCGGTCGAGCGTCCGGAGCGAGCGGATGAACGTCTCCTGGGCGATGTCCTCGGCCAGCAAAGCGTCGCCCAGAGTTCGATGGACGAGGCGATAGATGCTGGCCACGTGGCGCCGGTGAAGGTCTTCGAAGGCATGCACCTCGCCGGCCCGGTAGGCCGCCACGAGCTCGGCGTCGGTCCTCTCGACCGGCTGCTCGCTCAAGTGGCAAGCTCCCGGACCGCTCTCGCCGCGGCGAGCTCGACCAGCTCGGCGGCGTGGGCCTCCCGGTACTCGACTGGCTGGTTTTCGTCGCCTATGGGATACACGCGGTAGCCGAGCGTATCCCAACCGTCGCCCAAACTCCCCGCAATCAGCACCGCGGACACCCCCGCGAGCTGGGCGCGGCGGATAACTTCGGCCGGGCCCTTGCCGTACCCGGTCTGCCGATCCACGCGGCCTTCCCCGGTGAAAACGGCCTCGGCGCCGGCCAGGGCCCCGTCCAGGCCGGCGGCTTCCACGACGAGGGGAGCGCCGGGTGTTAGGCGGGCGCCGAGGAAGGCGACCAGCCCGGCGCCGGCTCCGCCCGCCGCACCCGCACCGGGCAGCTCGGCGACCTCGACGCCGAGATCCCGGGCTACCACGGCAGCGAAATTGGCGAGCGCCGCATCGAGTAGACGCGGGTCGCGCCCTCCGGGCCGCAGAGCGGGTTGCTTACGTCGACGGCGACCTCGACGGAGACCTGCTTCCAGCCGGGATCGACGGCGGAAGCGTCGATGGCGGCGAGGTGGGCAAGGGCGGCGCCGCCCGGCGGCAGGTCCCGGCCGGCGGCGTCGAGCAGGCGGAAACCGAGCGCCTGGCCCATGCCGGCTCCCCCGTCGTTGGTCGCAGATCCGCCGATGCCGGCGATGATCCGGATCACCCCACTCCTTCTCGTCGCTTCGAGCAGCTGCCCGAAGCCATACGTGGACGTAACGCGTGGATGGCGAAGTTCCTTCGGCAGGAGCGTCAGTCCGCTGGCCGCGGCGAGCTCGACCACGCCCGTCCGGTCGCTGTCGATGAGGCCGAATGGCGCCTCGACCGGCCGTCCCAGTGGGCCGGCCACGGTGGCCCGCCCGAACCGGCCGTGGGCGGCGGCGACGAGCGCCTCGACGGTTCCCTCGCCCCCGTCGGCAACGGGCACTTCGAGCACCTCGGCCGATGGTCGGACGGAACGGATACCGCGGGCGATTGCGGCGGCGACCTGGGGCGACCCCAACGACCCTTTGAAGGGGTTAGGAGCTGCTACGTATCTAGTAAACCGCGAGGCACCAGTCGGAATACTTGGGATTGTCGCCCCGAACGGCGCCAAAGTAGATGCCCTGCAGCTCGCCGGTGAGCTCACCGATGCGGCCGTCGCCGACCGGCCGGCGGTCGACCTCGACGACCGGAGAGACCTGCGCGCCGGTGCCGCACATGAAGAGCTCGTCGCAGGTGTAGAGCTCGGTCCGGTCGATCGATCGCTCGACGACCTTCTTGCCCAGCTCCTTCTCGATGAGCCCCATCATGAGCCGCCGGGTGACGCCCTCGAGGATGTCATCGGTGACCGGCGGGGTGACGAAGACGCCGTCCTTGTACATGAAGATGTTCTCGGCGCTGCCCTCCGAGACGTGACCGTCGACGGTCATCACGATCGCCTCGTCGAACCCGTTCTCCTCCGCCTCGGCCTTCGCGAGCGCCGAGTTGGCATAGGCGCCGGTGATCTTGCCGCGGGCGGGCAGCGACTGGTCGGACACCCGCCGCCAGCTGGACACCATGCAGCGGATGCCGGCGTCGACATCGACGTAGTTGCCCATCGGCGCCGTGTAGATGAGGAAGCTCTCGGCGATGCCCGCGAGCCTGACGCCGATGACCTCGCTCGACTTGTAGAGCAGCGGTCGGACGTAGGTGTCGGCCTGGTACTCGTTGCGACGGAGCAGCTCGACGGTCAGGTTGACGAGGTCCTCGGTGGAGTGCGGGAGAGTCATCTTCATGATGTTCCCGGACCGCCGAAGCCGGTTGTAATGCTCCGGCGCGTGGAGCAGGAAGAGCTGGTTCTTGGGTGCGTTCCAGTAGGCGCGGATGCCTTCGAATAGATCCTGGCGTCGTTGTAGCGGCGAAACTCGCCGTCCAGGAAGATCCAGCTGTTGGGATGCACTGGACCGCCGGTCACTTTCTGAGAGGTGTCGGTCTCAATGCTCATCCGGGCTTGATTGTAATCTTGTGCTCGCCGATGACCCTTTACGACATCATCGCCGACCTGCGGCGCGAGCACGCCAACGCGACGGCTTCCAAGACCCTCGACGTCGTGATGATCGAGCTCGGCCATACCCGCGACAACCTCCGCGAGGCGCTCGCGAGGATCGACCGGGAGTCGATCCCGCCCGGCGGCGAGGCGATCCTGAAAGAGCTCGAGGAGCGCGCGCATCGCTATCACCTGGACAACCTCAGCTACCCGGAGGTGAGGCTGCGCGGCTTCCAGCCGCCGCTCGAGCCGGTCGATGAGGGGACGTTCGGTATCGCGGCGCTGCTCGGGATCAGCTCACTCGTGCTGATGGGCCTTGCGACGGTGGCCGTCGTGGCAGGCCTGAACAGCATCTACCACTGGTTCTAACGGAGGGGAAGACGTGGCCGAGTTCTCCTTCGACGTGGTCTCCGAGTTCGACGGGGCGGAGCTCGGCAACGCGATCGACCAGGCGCGGCGGGAGACCGGCACCCGATTCGATTTCAAGGACACCGCGACAACCTACGAGCTGAGGAGCGGCGAGGTGATCGTGGAATCCTCCAGCGAGGACCGCGCCCGGGCGGCCTACCAGGTGCTGGTCGAGAAGGCGGCACGGCGCAGCCTCTCCCCCAAGCTGTTCAAGCCGGCTGAGCCGAAGACGATCGGCAAGGGGCGTGGCCAGATCGAGGTGAAGCTCAACGCCGGCATCTCGGACGAGCTGGCCAAGGAGCTCCAGAAGAGGGCCCGGGCGGCGAGCCCGAAGATCCAGGTCCGCATCCAGGGCGACCAGCTGCGCGTCTCCAGCAAGGAGAAGGACGCCCTCCAGTCGGTTATCAAGGCGCTGCGCGACGCCGAGGACATCCCCGTACCGCTGCAGTTCACCAATTACAGATAAGTGGTGTGTCTGGCGTGGACGTGATCCCCGCCATCGACATCCGGGGCGGCCGCGCGGTGCGGCTCACCGAGGGCGACTTCAAGAGTGAGACCGTCTATGGCGACGACCCGCTCGCGATAGCCCACCGCCACCGCCAGGCGGGCGCCAAGCGGGTCCACGTCGTCGACCTGGACGCGGCGCTCGGCCGTTCCGCCAACAACCGGGAGATCGTCTCCCGGATCGTGGCCGAAGCGGGAGTCGCGGTCCAGGTGGCGGGTGGCGTGCGGGACGAGGCGATCGCGGCCGAGTGGATCGACGCCGGCGCCGCCGCGATCGTGATGGGTACCGCAGCCATCCGCGACCCCGACCTCTTCGCCGAGGCAGCCAACGCCCACCCCGGAAAGGTGATGGGCGCCCTCGACCTGCGCGGCGGCACGCCCCAGGTCTCGGGCTGGACCGCCAGCGAGTCGGTCGAGCTCCGCGAGCTCCTGAAGAGCTGGGGCTCGCTGCCGCTCGCGGGGATCATCCTGACCGTGGTCGAGCGCGACGGCACCTTCGCCGGGCCCGACCTGGAATCGCTCCGGCAGACGGTCGCCGCGACCCGGCACAAGGTGATCTACGCGGGCGGCATCGCCAACCTCGACGACGTGCGGGCCGTCGCCAGGGCGGGCGCTTCAGGGGTCATCATCGGGAAGGCGATCTATGAGGGACGGATTGACCTGGCGGCTGCTCTCGGCGCTTGCTAGCGTCCTCCTGCTGGCCGCCTGCGGCAGCACAGCCGTGCGCGAGTCGGCAGATGACGGCGAGGTTCACGCCGACATCGCCTCGGGCAACGCTGTCGAGGTCACCTTCGACGGCACCCTGACCGCTGACCCGCAGCAGATCGGGACCCACGAACACATGCAGGTGAAGATCCCGCAGGGCGACAGCCTCGAGGTCGACCACAACACCACCCTCGCACCGTCGGTGCCCGCCCACGCCGGCGACATCGTCATCGTCCACGGCCTCCTCTACATCGACCCCGGCCCCCGACCGGGCGTCCACTGCACCCACGCCCACACTTCGAGCGGCTGCCCGGTGCCGGGCTGGATCGAGCTGGCCGGGACCTATTACGAGTGATTGACGGCGCGGTCCGCGGCGGACCGCACCGTCAGATCAAGCGCTAGCCGCCGTTCCGATTCAGGCAGCCCTCCAGGCTGGCGGCCGGGCAGCTGGCGGCGATCTGGGCCAGAACAGCACCGGCGAGGAGGTCGCGCCCGAGCGGCGTCGGGTGGACGTCACAGGGCGACGTCGGGTCTGCGGGGGTTGGGATGAGGAGCCCGGCGGCGCAGGAGCTGCCGCCGGCTGCGTTCGCGGTTGCTCGCCAGGCATCGAGGCCGGACGCGACCAGCACGCCGTGCGCCTTGGCGGCGGCGATCATCGGCGCGTTGAGGAACCTGGCACCAGACTCGTCCCGGTAGTCCAGCGCGTAATAGGTGAGAGCCACGATCAGGCCGGTGTAACCGGTTCCCCGGATCCTCTCGAAGATGGTGTTGAGGTTCGCCTGCATGACGGCCGCCACGCCGCCCAGCCCGAGCGGGCAGGTGCCGACCGTCGAGCCCCTTGCGCAGTCCTTCTGGAAGCGGAAGACGTCATTGGCACCGAGGTTCAGGGTCACCAGCCGCGTTTCCGGGTGGGAACGCAGGTAGCTGATCGCGAAGTCCATCTGGGTGCTCTTGTAGGCAACATGGAGCGGGAAGAAGGCGCGATAGGGCCGGCAGACGTTGTCGGTCCCGGTGCTCGAGAGGAAGCCGCCGGTCGCCTCGCCCGAGCAGCTGGCATTGACGTCCTCGATATTGAGTCCCTGGGCGACGATCTCCGGGTAGCCGGTGAAGTTGGCAGCGTTGCTCTTATCCGCGTGAGGGTCGAAGCCGAAAGCGACCGAGTCGCCGAGCGCAAGGTAGCTGTGTCCTTCGCTGGTCGCCGATGCCGGCACGACGCCGAGCACGGCGAAAGCGAAGGCCGAGAGCAGGGCAAGCAGACGAACCTTCATTCGGTACCCCTCCGACTTGTGGCCGCCGGGCTGGCGGGCCTGACCCGAGGAGTCTAAGTTCGTCCACCCGTCAATGGCACAGTTTGAGTTGGGACTCTCATATGCGGTCATCACAAAGTCATTCCGTGGAATGGGCGCTAACCAGACGCCCTCCCCATTTTCATGGGGAGGGTCGGGGTGGGGACGAATGGAGGCCAGGGAGCGTACTGAGGGCAGTCGGAGGCCTGCCGCCGGCCCCACCCTGCCCAATACGCCTCGCAGAGCGCGGAGGGTGGAAGAAGCTCCCCGCAGAGCGGGGAGGCTGAACAAAGGGTAGGAGAGATTTACCGGTTCAGCCAGGAGCCGACCACGAGCGACATGCCAGTCCGCTCCTCCTCGAAACCGAGGTTGCGATAGAAGTCCTCCTGGTGCTCGGTGAAGAGGGCGACGTGGTGACCGGGCACCCGCTCGAGGAGGCGCCGCACCATCGCCGAGCCGATGCCCTGTCGGCGGTGGACCGTCGCGGTCCAGACGTCCACGAGGAAGGAGTTGCACACCCCGTCGGCGAGCAGCCGGGCAGTGGCGATCACCTCTTTGCCACCCCCGACGATGGCGGTGGCAAAGCTGTTCTCGAACGATCGCCGCAGCTCCACCGGCGTGCGGCCGTTGTTGAAGCTGTCGGCGGTCAGTGCCTGGTCGAGCGTGTCCCAATCGATGCCGGCGAGGTCGTCGCGGACGACGATGGCAGGCCTCACTCAGACAGCCTGGCCGTTCGGCCTCATCTGGATCTGGCTGAGGACCGAGTTGTGCGGCTGCGCCAGCGCGAAGATGCAGGCGGAGGCGACGTCGGCGGCCGTCAGCGGGTCGAAGTTGCGCGGGATGACGCCGGCGCCTTCGTGGCGGACCGCCACGTCGTAGAAGGGCGTGTCGACGGTCGCCGGTTCGAGCAGCGTCACCCGGACCTGCTGCTCGGCCAGCTCTTGCCGCAGCGACTCGCCGATCGCCGTCACCGCGTACTTGGTCGCCGCGTAGACGCCGGCCCCCAGCCGCGCGTTGCGGCCGCTGATCGACGACATCAGCAGGATGTCGCGGGTGCCCGTCGGCGCCAGCTTCTGGTAGCCGTAGAAGACCGTGTAGAGAAGGCCCATCACGTTGGTCTGGACGACGTCGTACCAGTCCTTCGGGTTGCCCTTGGTGATGTGCCCGTAGAGCCCGTAGCCGGCGTTGGCGACGATGCCGTCCAGGTGCCCGCCGAGCGCCTCCGCCGCGCGGTCGACGGCGCGCGCGACCTGGTCCTCGTCACGGACGTCGCAGCGGAAGTTGTGGATCCCCCTGTCCAGCCCGTCGGTGACGCTCCGAGCGAGCCCGGCGACCTCGGCTCCGGCCGCGATCGCCTGGAGCGCGATGGCTTCGCCGATGCCGGTGCTGGAGCCGGTGACCAGGATCCGGCGGCCCTTGAGGTCGGGTGAGTCAGCCATGCGTTTCCTCCTTCGGGATGCGGGGTTCGAAGCGCTCCAGGTTCTCCGGTGTGCGCTTGGGGATCAGCACCCGGCGGCGGAACACGCAAACCCGCTTGCCGTGCTGGTTGTAGGCCCGGGTCTCGACCAGGATCGTCCCCCGGTCGGGCTTCGATTGCGACGGGGTCACCTCGAGGACCGTCGTCTCGGCGTAGATGGTGTCGCCGTGGAAGGTCGGGTTTTCGTGTTTGAGCCCGTCGACCTCGAGGTTGGCGATCGCCTTCCCCGAGATGTCGGGCACGCTCATGCCGAGCGCCAGCGAGTAAACCAGGTTGCCGACCACCACGTTCTGCCCGAACTGGGTCCGTTCCGCCGCGTAGGCGGCGTCGAGGTGGAGCGGGTGATGGTTCATCGTGATCAGGCAGAAGAGGTGGTCGTCGTACTCGGTGATCGTCTTCCCCGGCCAGTGCCGGTAGGTCGCGCCGACCTCGAACTCCTCGAGGTAGCGGCCGAAAGGACGGTCGACCTCCCGCTCGCTCATCGCTTGGCAACCCTCTCGAGCGCCCGGCCGATGACCCGTAGGGCGAGGACCTCTTCGGCGCCCTCGAAGATGGCGAGGACGCGGGCGTCGACGAAGTAGCGCGAGACGTCGGTCTCCTCGCCGTAGCCCATCCCGCCGAAGAGCTGCATCGCGTCGCGGGTCACGTATTCCGCCATCCGTGACGCATAGAGCTTCGCCAGCGACGCCTCGACCTGTCCACCGCCCGCGTCGTTCAGCGCGGCGGCGGCGTAGGAGAGCCGTCGCGATGCGTGGAGCCGGACGCCCATCCGGCCGATCATCTGCCGCGCCAGCTCGTGCTCGGCGACCAGCTTCCCGAAGACGCTGCGCTGGGCGGTGTAGGCGAGCGTGTCGCGGACCGCGGCGTGCATGACCCCGACTCCGCGCGCGGCCGTTTGCAGGCGGCCGGTGGCGAAGCCGTCCATCTGGAGGTAGAAGCCGCGGCCCTCCTCTCCCACCCGCGCGGTGGGGGGCAAGCGGTAGTCCGCGAAGACGAGCTCGAAGGTGTGCAGGCCGCGGTAGCCGAGGGTGGGGATCGCCCGGCCCCGAAGGACACCCCCCTCGGGCTGGCGGTGCTCGAAGTCACGGCCGAGCTGCGATGGCTTCTCGAGCAGGAAGAGGCTGAGGCCCCGGTGATCGGGCGCGGAGCCGGTGCGGCAGAGGAGCATGACCAGGTGGGCCCGGCCGGCGAAGGTGCACCAGAGCTTAGCGCCGTTGACCGACCAGCCGCCGTCCGGAAGCCGCGTCGCCCGGCACTGGATGGCGGCGACGTCGGAGCCGTGGTCGGGCTCGGTGACCGCCACCGCGACAAGCATCTCCCCGCTTGCGATGGCGGGAAGCCAGCGCCGTTTCTGCTCCTCGCTGCCGCCGCTCAGGAGCGCCCGAACGAGGATCTCGGGCCGCGTCATCAGCGACCCCCCGACCGCCAGCGAAGCGGCGGACAGCTCCTCCGTCCCGATCAGCATCGCCAGGTGGTCCGGCCGGCCGGCGAGCGAGCCGCCGTAGGCCTCCGGGATGGAGAGGGCGAAGAGGCCGAGCTCGGCGACGCCGGCGATGATGTCGGCGGGCACGTCCTCGTCGCCGCGATGGATCTGCTGGGCGCGCGGCGCGATCCGCTTGGCGGCGAAGTCGCGCAGCGTCGCGCGGAGAAGCCGGTGCTCGCTGGACAGGTCCAGGTCGTCGGCGCCGCGTCCCGCCAGGAGCAGCCTGGCCACGGTGTCGAAGGCGGGGTCGAAGGACTCGGCGCCGTTGTCGGCCGCGGCGCCGGCAGCGATCCCGGCGGCGAGCTCGTCGCCCGTCCGCTCGGCCCACCCGCGGGACGCTTCGGCAGCGGCACGTCGCGCCGCAGCCCAGGCCGCCTGGTAGGTCTCTACCTCGCCGATGAGACGCTCCAGGGCCTTGCCTTCATCCCGAATGCCTCGCCTCGCTCGGCAACGACAACGGCCATCTTCCGCGACGCCTCGTCGATCATCTCGTCGCCCAGCATCACGGCGCCGGACAGCTCGACATCGGTTGCGTTGCGGTATGCCTCGAGGATGGCGACCGCCTTGTCGTAGTCCTCCTGGCGGGGCGAGAAGACCTCGTTGAGGACCTCTACCTGGACCGGGTTGAGCGCCCACTTGCCGTCGAAGCCGAGCATCGCGGCACGCTCGGCGAAGGTCCGCAGGCCCTCCCTGTCGCGGACCTGGGCGTAGGGCCCGTCGATCGGCTGCAGGCCGTTGGCGCGTGCGGCGACAACCAGGCGGGCCAGGAAGTAGTGCCAGAAGTCGCCCGGGTAGTCGGGCTGGAGGCGGCCGACCGTGAGCTCGGGCAGGCGAAGGCTGGCGGAGAAGTCACCGGGGCCGAAGATCAGCGTCTCGGCCCGGTCGGAGGCGCCCGCGATCGCGTTGATGTTCTCCATCCCGCGCGCCGACTCGATCTGCAGCTCGAGGCCGATCCGCCGCTCGAGCCCGTGCTTCCACTCCAGCTGGTTGAGCAGGTGGACCACGAAGTGGACGTGGTCGACGTCTTCGACCTTGGGGATCATCAGGCAGTCGAGCCGGTCGCCGGCGCCCTCGACGACGGCGATGATGTCGTCGAAGCACCACTTGGTGTCGCAGCCGTTCACGCGCACCGTCCGCACCTTGCCGGCGAACTGGTAGGTGCGCAGCGCTTCGACGACCTGTTCGCGGGCCGCCACCTTGGCACCCGGCGCGACCGAGTCCTCGAGGTCGAGGAAGACCTGGTCGGCAGCCGACTGATCGGCTTTGGCGTGGAAGCGGGGATTGCTTCCCGGCACCGCCAGGCAGGAGCGGCGCGCCCTCACCTGGCTGGCTTGGGACGCGGGCCCTTGCCCGACTCGACGTACTTCTTGAGGCTGGCCAGGGTCTTCGACAGGTCGTTCGGCACCTGCTTCTCGATGATCCCGAAGAAGAGCCGGGCGCCCAGCCCGTTGGGCTCGTAGTCCATCGAGTAGGTGAGCCTGGTGCCGCCGTCCTTTTCGGCATACGCGTACTTCCAGGTGCCCTTGATGGGCCCCTTGATGAACCTCCCGGCGACCGTCTTGCCCGGCGTCACGGTCGTGTGCTCGACCTCCAGCTGCTGCTTGCCGCCGGGAGTCGTGAGCGTGTAGCGGAGCTCGGTCCCCTTCCGCGTCAGCCCGTCGGTGAGGATGTCGACGTGGTCAAGGCTGCTGGTCCACTTGGTGGCGTTCTTGAAGTCCTCGTGGACGACCGCCCAGACCATCTCCACCGGCGCATCGATCTCGACCGTCTCGCGAACTCTGGCCACCCCACCCGAAATTATCGACGCTTGGCCGGGCTATTACGATGGGGGGAAGAAGTGCGCGAACCCGCTCCCCGGTCCCCCACCCCTCCGATCCGGGTGGGGATCGGAGCGTTGCGCCACCGCAACTACCGGCTCTATTTCGTCGGCCAGGCCATCTCGACCGTCGGCACCTGGACGCAGAGCGTCGCCATGCCCTGGCTGGCGCTCACCCTGACTCACGACGCTTTCCACGTCGGCCTCGTCATCGCCACCCAGTTCGCGCCGATGCTGGTCGCAGGCCAGTTCGGCGGCCTCCTCGCCGACCGCTTTCCCAAGCGCCGGATCCTGGTCTGCAGCCAGCTCGCCTTCATCCTGCCGGCGGCGGTCATGTACTACCTCACCTCGCAGCACCTCGCCCAGTACTGGATGGTGCTGCTGGCGGCGCTGGCCGTCGGCTCGATCAACGTCGTCGACGTTCCCTCGCGGCAGACCTTCGTGATCGAGATGGTGGGTCGCGAGGACCTGCTCAACGCGATCGCCCTCAACGCGACGATCTTCAACGCCGCCGCGGTCATCGGACCCTCGCTGGCGGGCCTGATCATCGGCCTCTTCGGGGTGCCCCTCTGCTTCCTGGTGAACGGGACCAGCTTCATCGCCTCGGTCGCGGCGCTGCTGTTGATGACCAACCTGCCGGCGTTCGCGCGGGCGAACCACCAAGGATCGATGCTGGCGCGTATCCGCGAGGGGCTGGACTATGCCCGGCGCGACCCGGTCGTCGGGACGCTGCTGTTGAACGTCGCCGTCTTCTCGCTCTTCGCGATGAACCGGTTCACGCTGCTGCCGATCTTCGCCGACCAGGTCCTCCACACCGGCGCAACCGGCTTCGGCTTCCTGACCGCCGCCCAGGGCGTCGGGGCGCTGATCGGCGCCCTCTCGCTGGCCATCCTCCAGCGCCGTCTGGCCAGCGGCAACGTGCAGTTCCTGATCGGCGTCGCCTGGTCGGTGTTCCTGGTCCTCTTCAGCCTCAGCCGGAGCTACCCCCTCTCGCTCCTGCTCCTGATGCTCGCCGGCTTCTGCCAGATCAGCTTCGTGGCGACGACCAACACGCGCATCCAGGTGGCGACCCCCGACCACCTCCGGGGCCGGGTCATGGCCCTCTACGCCCAGGCCCTGATGGGCGTCGGCCCGCTCGGCAGCTTCCAGGCGGGGGCGCTCGCGCACTTCTTCGGCGCGCCCGTGGCGATGGCCTTCGGCGCCGTCGTGTCGGCCCTCTTCGTCGGCGCCAGCCGACTGGCCCGCCCGGCGGTCTTCAAGGCCGACCCGCCGGAGAGCGGTCTACCCGGCGCCTGAGCCCGGATCGTGCGGGGGGTTCGGTTCAACACGAAGCCACGAAGGCTACGAAGACGCATGAAGGGTTCCTTGGCCAACTCGGGCGTCCACGCCCTCTCCGACGAGATCAACTGTTATTTAGGTTTTGTCTCTTATGATCTTGTTGGGCGTCGTCCTAAATTTCTGTACCGACCAACTTAGGAATCGCCCGGAGACCCGGGACCTCACCAAGTCCTTCGTGAGCTTCGTGTCTTCGTGTTTCCGTACCCCGGCCGCCTAGGCATGTAGAGGCAGGTAGGCCTCGAGGATCGCCGCCACCGCCAGCAGGGGCGTCAGCCAGACCAGGGCCTTGGCCAGCTCGGCTTCGGCGGCGAGCACACGTCGGGTCCAGCCGCCGTCTGGCTCGAGGTGGATCACCGATGCCCCGATGTGGATCGCGAGGCCGCCCGCGATCGCCGCGACCGGGATCTCGATCAGGCCGTTGGGCAGGATCCCGCTGAGGGCCAGGCCCCAGGAGGAGACGGCTGCCGCATAGCCGACCAGCGCGCCCGGCAGCGCGGTCAGGAGGTAGCCGGTGAACCCCAGGGTGATCCCCGCCAGGAGCCCGGCGAGGACGATCGCGAGCAGGTTGTGGACGAAGATCGCCAGTGCCAACCCGGCCGGGTCGGGGTTGGCCGAGCTCGCCAGCAGCGTTCCCAGGACCGGCCGCACGACCTCGCCGGGGAGGGATCCCGCCGCCAGGTAGCCGAGGCCGGCGCCGAGCGGGAAGGAGGCAAGGGAGACCAGGATGGGCGTGGCTCGCCCGCCGCAGCTGGTCGCGGCCGCCCGTCTCCCGCGCCAGCAGCGCCTCCCGGGAGAAGCCGCGCAGCCCCATTCGGAGCAGGATCGCGGAGCCGATCGCCATCGCCGCCGCGAACCCCCAGAGCAGCTCGCCCCGGCCGATCAGGATCAGGCCGGCCTCGACCTGGAGGACGATCGACATCGGCAGGATGATGAAAGAGGCCATCACGTTGGCGGCTCGCATCGTCCTCGCGTTCGCGCTCACGATCACCGCCCCGGCGACCATCGCCGCGACCTGGCAGATCGTCGAGACGGCGAGCGAGACGAGGATGCCGAGCGGGAAGTAGCCAAGGCCCGGAAAGGTGACCCCGCAGTAGACGAGGAGGGCGCCGAAGCAGAGGACGAGCGAGATGCCGAGCACGGAGGCGACCTTGCCGGCGTAGATCTCGGCCTCCCGCAGCGGGGTCGAGAGGAGCACCTCCAGGGTCGCCCGCTCGCGCTCGCCGACGAACGACTCGAGGGCCAGCACGAGCGAGTAGCTGGCAGGCAGGAAGACGACGAAGAAGGCTCCCACGATGGAGAGCCGCTCGACCACCACCGAGGTGCCCCCGCCGAAGTAGGAGAGGGCGCGGATCCCGGTGCCGGCGATGATCGGGATCACCGCCGCCAGGCCGACCATGGCAAGCGCAAGCCGGAGGTCCCCCGCCGCATCGCGGAAGTCCCGCTCGGCGACGAGAAGGGCCTTACGCCGGTCGAGCTTCATCCTCTTCCCGGTTCCCCACGATGGCGAGGTAGACCTCTTCCAGGGTCGGCCGCTCGACGACCTCGCGGTGTTTCTTCAACCCGGCGGCGCGGGTCAGCGCGTGAAGGTCCCCGGATGCCAGGAGTCGCCCCCGCGCCATGATCCCGATCTCGCCGGCGAGGGCTTGCGCCTCCTCCATGTTGTGAGTGCAGACGACCAGCGCCGCGCCACCGGCCCGGAGCTCCTCGAGGTAGGTCCAGGCCACCCGGGCGCTGTCCGGGTCGAGGGCGGAGGTCGGCTCGTCGGCAAGCACCAGCCGGGGGCGGTGCATGGTCGCCCGGATCAGAGCGACCTTCTGTCGCATGCCCTTGGAAAAGGTTCCCAGCCAGCGGTCCGCGGCCTCCGCCAGCCCGAACAGCTCGAGCAGGTCGGGGATCCGCGCGTTCCGGGTGGCGCCGTCGAGTTGGTAGACCCGCCCGAACCAGTCCAGGTAGGAACGGGCCGACATCCGGTCGTAGAGACCGGGCACCTCCGGCACCAGGCCGACCTGCGCGCGGACCCGGTCGGCGTCGGCAAGGCTGTCGACACCGCCCACCAGCACCCGGCCGGCGCTCGGCTTGAGAAGGCCGGACATGCAGCGCAAGGCGGTCGTCTTGCCGGCACCGTTCTGGCCGAGCAGGACCAGCGTCCTGCCCGCCGCCAGGCTCAGGCTGAGCTCACTCACGGCGACGACCTCGCCGTATCGCTTGGCAAGGCCGTATACCTCGAGCACGGAGGGATTATGCGACCGGGGTCAGCCCCTTAGAATTTTTCGCGACCTCAATGCCACGCAAAGCAACCGCCAAGTCGCCGCTGGACGCCCTGCTGGCCGACACTCAGAGCCTGGTCGCGCGGCTGCTCCGCGAGAACCAGCTCCTCAAAACCCAGAACAAGCGCCTCTCGGGCGAGCTGGACCGGGTGAGCAAGGGCTGGGACCAGATCAAGGCTTTGGCCCGCCAGGCGCCAAGAAAGCCCCGCCGCTAAACCTCCAACCGCGGCCAAAGCAAGTCTTGCCTCCCATTCATGGGGAGGTGGCGCGCGAAGCGGCGGTAGCCGTGGCGAAGGCAAGTCTTGCCTCCCCATTCATGGGGAGGTGGCGCCGCGAAGCGGCGACGGAGGGGCTGTCTCCGACCACCCCCAGAGAGGAACTCTTTGACCCTGTCCCTCGTTCGGAGGTGGTCGCTGACAGCCCCTCCCCTCCTCGCGTTGCGAGGAGGACCTCCCCACCTTGTGGGGAGGCAAGCCTTGATTAGCCCTTAGGCCAGCCATTCGAGCAGCGCCGCGAACAGCGGGGCGGTAGTCTCCGGGCGTGTCGTCGGACGGCGTGCCCTACCGGCGACCTCGACCTGGAGGGCGGTTCCACCGGCGACCTGGACGGTGGCCGTGATGGTGCCCGGCCAGGTGGCGTCGAAGGGGGCGCCCGTCCGTACCACCAGGCCACGGGCGGTGGCGACCGCGATCAGCCGTTCGGCCAGCTTGCGGACGGCGGCGCTCGGCGCCGGCCCGAGGCCGAGGATGAGGTCCTCGGCGCGCTCCTCCCGAAAGCCGTGGACGTCGACCACGACCAGCTCCCGGCGGGCGAGCACCTCCCGCTTGAAGGCGCCCAGCTCGACGTCCCAGTTGGGGTCCCCGGTCTGCCGGCCGACGACCGTCAGGGCAGTCGAGCCGGTGAGCTCGGCGAGCGCCTCCGCCAGGCCGCCGGTGCCCATGTCCGCCTGCTTTACGACTCCGCGCCGGATGCTCCGCACCGAGTGCGGCGCCGTGAAGAGGTAGCGGCCGGTGCCTGGCCCACAGAGCCGGAGCTCATCGAGCTCGTCGCTGCCCTTGTGCTCGGTCGCACGGTAGGGCAGCTCCCGGCTCGCCCACAGGGCGAGCCCCGCAGTCAGTCCCTCGGTAGGTACCGCGGCAGGTCCTCCAGGGAGGCGAAGCCCTCCCGGTCGAGGTAGGCGCCGATGCCGTCGTGGACGTTCGCGATGGCACAGCCGTCGACGAAGGTGGCGGTGCCGACCTGGACCGCCGAGCAGCCGGCGACGAGGAACTCGAGCGCGTCCTCGGCGGTGACGATGCCGCCGATCCCGACCACCGGGATGCGAACCGCGCGCGCCGCCTGGTGGGCCAGGTGCACGGCCAGCGGCCGGACGGCCGGGCCGCTCATACCCCCGGTCCGGTTGGAGAGACGGGGCCGGCGGGTGGTGAGGTCGATCGACATCCCGACGAAGGTGTTGACGGCGCTGATCGCGTCCGCCCCCTCCGCCTCGACCGCACGCGCGATGACGGCGATGTCGGTGACCATCGGGGTGAGCTTGACCCAGACCGGCAGCCTGGTGCGCCGGCGCACGGCCGCTGTCACCCGTGCCGCGGCGACGGGGTCGTTGCCGAAGTAGAGGCCGCCCTGGTCGACGTTGGGACAGGAGATGTTGACCTCGAAGCCGGCAACCCCCGGCACCCCGTCGAGCCGGGCTGCCAGCTCACCGTACTCCTCAACCGTCTCGCCGTTGATGTTGACCAGCACCGGGAAGTCCCAGCTCGCCCAGGCCGGCGCGTGGTCGCGAATCAGCGCCTCCACCCCGGGGCCCTGGAGGCCGATCGCGTTGAGCATGCCGGAGGGTGTCTCGACGATCCGGGGCGGCGGCGTCCCGGCGCGGGGGCGGAGGAAGATCCCCTTCGAGACCATGCCCGCCAGCGCGCGGCGCTCGAGCAGCGGCACCTCGGCGCCGTAGCCGAAGGTCCCCGAGGCGGCCAGCACCGGACCCCGCAGGGGCAGGTTGCCGATCGCCACCAAGAGGCCGGCCATCTCAGGCACCGACCGCATAGTGGAGGTGGCCGGGAAGGGCGGGCCAGTCGATCTCGGCGGCGCGATAGACCGGTCCCTCCTTGCAAGCGCGGTCGTATCCGCCGGCCAGCTTGGGCACAGCGCAGCCCAGGCAGACGCCGGTGCCGCAGCCCATGTAGGTCTCGACCGCGACCTGTGCCTCAGGCCAGCGCCGCGCGACGGCTGCGAGCATCGGGTTGGGGCCGCAGGCGAGGACCGCACCGATCCCCTCGGGCACGGCATCCACGGCCGAGCCACGGTGGCCGCGGGAGCCATCGTCGGTCGCCCAGACGACCTGGTCGCCCTCCGCTTCGGAGCAGAGGTCGGCGGCGCTCCGGGCGCCGTGGACCCAGCTGACCTGGAGACCGGCCGCCCGCGCGGCCACTGCCGTGATCGGGAAGGGCGCCACGCCGAGGCCGCCGCTGAGGAGTGCCACCGACCGCCAGGCCGGGTCGAGCCGGAAGCCCGTCCCCAACGGGCCCAGCAGGGAGACCCGGTCACCGGCCGCGAGGCCGAGCAGCTGGGCCGTCCCGACGCCGACCGACCGGAGCAGCACCTCGACCCGGCCGTCCAGCGCGCGATAGACGCTGAAGGGGCGGCGGAGGAGCGGGCCCGGCCGGAGAAGGAGGTTGACGAACTGGCCCGGCAGCGCGGCCTCGGCGACATCCGGCGCGGCAAAACCGAGCACGAAAAGGTCACGGCCCACCTGCCGGCGCTCGACCAGGGGGGCGTCAGTCGAGAACACCGGCCCTCCACTCGGCGACCGTCCGGACGGTGATCGCCTCCTCCGCCTGGACCGCCGACTCGAGCAGCGCGGCGGCGGTATCGAGCGACGTCAGGCAGGGGATCCGGCGCTCGACGGCCGCCCGCCGGATCTCGAAGCCGTCGCGGATCACCCCGGCGCCGGACTGCTTGGTGATGTGGCTCATGGTGTTGATGACGAGGTCCACCTCGCCCCTTTCGATCACGTCGACGACGGTGGGGCCGGCTTCACCGATCTTGGCCACCACCTGGGGCGAGAAGCCGGCCGCGTGCAGCGTCGCGGCAGTCCCCTCGGTGGCGAGGATCGTGCAGCCGAGCTGGACCAGCCGGGAGACGATGGGGAGGATCTCCGGCTTGTCGGCGTCGGCGATGGTGAGCAGCGCCCGAGCCTTCGGCTTCACCCTCAGTCCGGCGGCGAGGAAGGCCTTCTCGAGCGCCCGGTGGAGGGTCCGGTCGATGCCCATCACCTCGCCCGTCGACTTCATCTCGGGGCCTAGGTAGGAGTCGACCGCCGACAGCTTCGCCATCGAGAAGACCGGCGCCTTGACCGCGACCAGCGGCGCCGCCGGCACCAGGCCGGTCACCTGGCCCATCGACGCCAGCGATTCGCCGAGCATCACCCGGGTCGCCAGCCGCACCATCGGCACCCCGCTGACCTTGGAGAGGAAGGGCACCGTCCGCGACGCCCGCGGGTTCACCTCGAGGACGTAGACCTTGCCCCGGTGGACCACGAACTGGATGTTCAGAAGTCCCCGGATCTCGAAGTGGCGAGCGATCCGGATCGTGTAGTCGATCAGGTGCTCCTGCTCCTCCGGCTCGATCCCTGGGGCCGGGTAGACGGCGTAGGAGTCGCCCGAGTGCACGCCGGCCCGCTCCACGTGCTGCATGACGCCCGGGATGACCACCGTCTCGCCGTCGCTGATCGCGTCGACCTCGACCTCGACCCCCTGCAGGTACTTGTCGACCAGCACCTCGCCGCGCGGGTTGGCGCCCAGGGCCCAGGTCATATAGCGCTCCAGGTCGCGGGGGTCGCGGACGATCTCCATCGCCCGCCCGCCGAGCACGAAGGAGGGACGGACGAGGACCGGGTAGCCCACCCGGTTGGCGACCTCGACCGCCGCATCGACGCTGGTCGCCGTGTCGCCCAGCGGCTGGGGCACCCCGATCGACTCGAGGGCGGCGGCGAACTGGCGGCGGGCCTCGGCGAGGTCGATCGCGGCCACGCTGGAGCCGAGGATCGGGGCGCCGGCGGCGGCGAGCGGCTCGAA
>WNFM01048308.1_pt1 | contig 25040 bp, 25 predicted proteins | sample 5400271 | NCBI WGS metagenome assembly WNFM01 (sample SAMN13153352, study PRJNA577476) | soil metagenome | isolation source: 60 cm saprolite on Douglas fir-dominated hillslope | place: USA:California | collected 2013-09-17 | reverse complement strand
GGTGATCGGATAACGCCGATCATCCGAAAAGAAGTTATCCTCGCGAAAATCGGGCTTCAGCACTTCTTGTCTGAACCACGCTACCTCATCCTCGCCGGCTGACGGTCGCTTACTCGAGTGGCAGGTCGCACAGTTCTCCGCGAAGACGATCTTTCCGCGTGTCATCACCGCTTCATCCTTGGTGATGAGATCTTTTCCGCCTGGCGCGTCCTCGAGCCGATAGGACTTCAGACGGGTAAAGAACTTTCCGACGTTCTGAAACTTCTGCTGAGTAGCCAGCCAGTACACGGAATATTTCTGCGCCGTCGCGATTTCGAATGGTTTCTGCTTGGTCAACCCGATCAGCACGTTGTGTTGCTGCAAAAAGTGCTGCGAGTAGCTCCCAATGTTGATGTAAACGCGCAAGGTCGCACCGACGACACCGACGGAGTCGGCGCCATCTTTCAAAACGTGAGGTACCGGCATCGTGACGGAGTCAGCGCCTTTTTGGACTGCATCTCTTATGAGCGGCAAAAGCAGCGTTTGGCCGGCCAGCGTTTCTTCTGTTCCCTCGGACGCGCGCACACCGAGCAGGAAGATCGGGTTGATCGCATTGGGATTATTGATGTTATCCGTTGCGATTCTCGAAGTATCTGAAGTCCCGGGCGGCTGAGCTTTCAACATCTCCCAGAAGAAACCTCCCTCTTTGACATTGTGGGCAAAAACCGGGCCTTCTCGTATGTATTGGTTGCCGATCGCCGATGCGAGGTTTGTCCATTTCGGATTCTCCGGGTCTTCCGGCGGATTACATGGGTTGAACGCGATATGGCATGAACCGCACGAGATCCCGACGCGGTACGGTCGTATGAGCTTCGGATCGACCGCGTAATCGGAATCGCTATAGTAACGGCTGGCATCCCATTTCTTGACCGCTTCACCCTTGAAATCGGGATTATCGAAGACCCGGAAACCCATAATACCACTCGAGCGACCATAGACTTTGGGGTCAATTGCCGGTGGTTCCGGCTCAACGGCTTCGTCGATCCAGAGCCCATACTGATCCGGCTTGGCCGCCTGTTTATAGCCCGGCTCGTTGATCAGTCCCATTTGCTTGAACCGGGTTGAACGCTCTCGTGAGTCGATGGTTTTGAGGAGGTCGATTAACCCGTAATTGCTCGGTGCCGGCGCACCAGAGATTCCAGGTGTTGCGGCCCTTGATTTCATCCGGCGAAAGCGCGACCCCGCCGTCCATCGGCTTAAACACGTCTTCCGCGATCTCAGGAAGATCTTCTGGTTTACGTCCGCCGGCATCGTCCGCCAGCGAGAGGTCACTGTTATTATTGCAGCCGGAGTTGCTCAGGCTGAAGCCAATCAACACGGTTAGGCCCGCGCCGGCGGCGAGCATCGACTTCATCCTAAGAAACCTCCGGAACGATTCGATGTAAAAACGTGGCAACATCATCTTCCGAGAAACCAGCTGATTCGACGCACTAAAAAAACGAGTATAACAATAAGAGCTGTACTTGGAATACGTAAATCTACGTACAGGCGCGCTGGCGTGTTGTAACCGGACTCTCTTATCTCGAGAGGCCCAGCCGGATGGCGAACTACCTATGCTTCCATGTCCCTGATCGCGAATTTCCGATGGGCAAAATCCGCTAAAAGATCTGCGATTTAGCTGTCAGGTTTTTAAGAGTCCCTTAAGATTGCCCACCTAGAGTGTGGTGAGTACCCGGTCTGCAATGATGTGACACCAACCAATTCGGTTCAAACTACGGAATGAATCAGCCCCGGAGATCAGTCAGTCTAGCCGGCAACATTAGCCGTTAAGGGTCCTGCGGCAGGCTATCGCCCGCGCTGCCTTAATTGCTGCTTCGATTTTACCTGCTCGCAGGCAATCGAGGGGTCTTTTGCCGGCTAGCCGTGTCATATAGCTTAAGAAAAACACCGTCGTTTGGCAGTCATCATCTGAATCAAGTTCTGCTAGGCAGTCACGAATGCCTAGCATGACGCGTTTTTGTTTCCGAGCGAACTGCCAGACCGGATACATCCAGGTCCCGGCGTCGTTTTTGATCGCTACGATTTGCCGGTAACGGCGCCAATCTTCAACGATGCTAACATTCTCCAGTTCCAGGAGATTGGCGACCTCCTGATCACTGATGCAACCGCCTTCGGCCCGGAGCAGATCTTCAGCGCCAATTCTAGCGACGAATGATGGTTGTACCGAGTCTCGATGGCTGTCCTGTGGTTTGAGCATCTGACCAGCCATGTCAAAAGATTACCGCGTCGGTTAACAGCTGTCTTCTAATTTCTTCAATGATGCCAAAAACAATACAGCCCGGGCCGCGAGTCGTTGCTTGAGTATGATGTCTCTCGAGCCATTTCCAGCGTGGCTAATCCCAAGAAGGCGGTCATCGGCGTAATGGCTTTTTTCCGTTGTCGGCGTCGTAGCTCTGTTCATCGTCGATCTTATCAGCAGTAAGCGGCACTTCTCGGACGGTGTAGCTTTCCTTCAACTCCTGCGCGAACACCCATGGCGCGCTGCCTTGCTGCCGCTGCATCATCATCATTGGACTATTCCGTCCGAGTACCGGTAGGGCGCTCAAGATCGCAGAATACCAGCCCGTCTCCCGGCAATCAGCTAGTTCCAACGGTATTTCAAGGGCTTCTAAGCGGTGGCCGATAGTAGATGAAGCTTATAACCGGATAACTGGCGCCCAGACGATCGGCAGCAAAGTTCTAATAAATTCGTCAGATTCGGCATCTGTTGCCGCGGTTCACAAAGAGCTTAGCGCGTTGCCGAACGGACCGCCGCCTCCGACTGTTGGTCCTTCTCAGAACAGAATTTGGTTTCGATAAGGCTCTTCCAAGTCGAGTCCAAATGGGTAAGTTGGTCATGTAATTGCTGTTTCAATACGTCGCTCAATTGCTGCTCCGATTGATCAGGCGTGCCGTTGAGAAGTTGTAGGTTGAGTCGGTTCTGAAGATCTCGCATTCCGTGGAGGATGAGGGCGAGTGTGTCCCTTCCTCTTAGTTGAGAGGAAATATCATGGCAACGCTCGGCAAGCCTCGAAATTGCATCCAGGGCATCGATTGCGAGATCGGGACTTTCCAGGTTATCGGAAAGCTTGAAGATCTCTTCTAACCTTTTTGCTAGCAAGTCCGCTGTGGCTGGGCCTTGCGACGCCGAGTTTGGCGGAAGCGAGTCGGCCGACGAAGAATGCCCCGGTTGCAGGGCTTTCCATCCTAACGCGATTAGTGCCGTATGCCTGGCAATTCGATTATCTGTGTTATAGGCATATTGGACCCATTTGGCCTCGTCGGTAGCATCCAATGCGTCAACATTTCCCGTAAAGAGAGCAATTCGAGATGGGATCTGCTTGCAATCTTCTTCCAGATCATTCAATTGTTTGTTCTCACCCGTCCTCGATTCTAAATGAGCTTGGATGTCTAGCCCCATCAATTCTAAGATGATGGCACCCTTAACCTTTGAACTCTCTTCGCTCAGAGTGTTTACCTGTTGAAGGATCTTGTCCGCGAAGAGTGTTGTCGTGCTTTCTTTCTTTAGCGTGAGATCGATTTTGTCCTGCTGGCTCTTTAGCCCTTGTTGTTGAAAGTTGATCCAGACGGCCAAGAGGGCAGTTAATAGCGCGACCATTCCCTGACCCCAATCTAACCAATCTCTTTTTCGCTTTTGTTCGGACGGCTGCACAGTGGAAACACTCATAAGTAAATGCCTATATCTCGGTCAGTGAGTACATAGGGATTCGGAGCTCCTGGTTTCAAGAATTCGAAAGAATCTCGACCGAAGCTTGGAAAGTCGGCGCTGCGGATCCCGGAGGCTGACCGGTGCAACGGTACTGCGCTCACGCAAAGCCAATCGCCGTGTTTGGCAGCTCTATGCGCTACTAACCGGCGCAGATCGACGTGGCACTTCGCGCAGCCGAAGGCCAGGCGAGGGACGGCAAGCCGCTTCTCAATTTCCGCGCGTCCTGAACCCAGGAAGGAGCCCGAAAGTGGGTGAATTTCGGCTTCCGGTTGAAATGATAGTGCGACGGCTTAATGATAAGTGACTTAAGGCTTTCTAATTTGACCTGAATCTTGGCCGGAAAGCCATTGAGACGACCTGGAGGAGGATAGTCATGAGCGCATCTTTAATGCGAGCCGTGCAGGTAGTAAAAGCGGGCGATCCCTTCGTCGTGACGAACATTCCAATCCCCGAACCCGGCCCAGCCCAGGTTCGGATCAAGGTGCACATCTGTGGCGTGTGCGCCGGCGAGAATATCGCGCGGCTAGGGTTGCTTGGCGTCCAGTTGCCACGTGTACCTGGTCATGAAATCGCCGGCGTGGTCGACGAAACGGGTCCCGGTGTGAACGCATGGAAAAAAGGTGATCGGGTAGGTGTTGGGTGGCACGGTGGCAGTTGCTTTATCTGCGACTCTTGTCGCCTGGGGGATTTCGTCAATTGCGTCGAGCGTAAGATCGTCGGGCTCTCCTACGACGGTGGTTACGCCGAATACATGGTGGCACCGCAGGATGCGTTGGCGCGTATCCCTGGAGCGCTTTCTTTCGAGGAGGCGGGTCCGCTGATGTGTGCGGGCATCACCACGTTCAACTCCTTGCGCCGTTCCGGGGCGCAGCCAGGCGATACGGTGGCGATTCACGGTGTCGGCGGCCTGGGCCATTTGGCCTTGCAGTTTGCTGACAAGATGGGTTTCCGAACGATAGCGATCAATCGAGGCCGCAGCAAGGAAGCCCTCACTCGGAAATTGGGTGCGAACGAGTACATCGACAGCAATGAAGGCAGCGCGGGTGAAACGTTGACGCGATTAGGCGGCGCGACCGTAGCAATCTCAACCGTTGGCTCAAGCCCCGCGCAGGTCGATCTGATCCAGGGGTTGAAACCCAATGGCCGTCTCGTACTGATCGCTACCGATCACCAACCACTTCAGTTTTCTTCGGATTTGCTGGTGTTCAATCGGCGCGTGGTCGCCGGCTGGTATAGCGGTCATGCGAAGGACAGCGAGGATACGATGGCTTTTGCTGCGCTGAAAGGTGTGCGCCCAATGATCGAGACCCATCCGCTCGAGGAAGCTGAGACAACGTTCCGGAATATGGGCAACGCGCAGTTTCGCGCCGTACTGACGATCTCGAATGGGCCGGGCTGACCGGCATTTGTCTCAGGTGTTTTTTAGTCGACGGCCAAGCGGCTCGAAACCGATGCGACCGGCGACTATCTTGACGGAACCTGCCAAACCCTTCACGTCTTGATTGACGACGGACGGCTCCCCCGGGTCGATTTCAGATATGCGCTTGGCTCCAAACGACAAGCCAAGCGATCAAGAAAACCATTGGCAGAAAAATCGGAGAAGCAATTCCCAGCCAGCGAGTGAGCAGGCTTCCTTGGATCTCAGGGAAACCTCCGACCGAAGAGACATGGGTCGCATAAGCTCGCCGGAGCCGATAAAGCGCCAATACTCCCGCGATGACGCTGCAGTAGATAAGGATATCGGAAATGCATGCCACCGCTGGAATGATATTGAAGAGGAGGTCTTGTTGTTTAGCTAAGAGAGCATTGCGAGCCTGCGGTGTGGCGTTGGCGATGATGGCGTACCCGGTGAAAAAGAACGATTGCGCCGCCATCAGCCAGGACAGTCGTTGCACGATAAGATTATCTTCGTGTTGGATCTGATCCCGGATGGTTCGATACCAATCGGCTGGACCAAACAGATTGAGTGAAGGCACGCTCATGGGCTTTAACGTACCTTTTTCTCGTTCTGAAGGTTTGCCGTCAATTCACAAAGCGGCCAAGCAAGACCGGAATAAGTCGCATTGACCTGTGGTGCGAGCATGCAAGCCAGCCTCCCGAGTGGCGGCGGGCTTTGATTCTCCCAAGGGTGTCTTTCATCTTATTACGACCGCTCGCAATCAGATCAGACGTTCTACTGTTTCCGCAAATATCCCGGTTTGGAAATCAACAGAGAAGAATCTATGGCTATCGTCGCAATCGTTTATCACAGCGGGTTCGGACACACCAAACTTCAAGCCGAAGCAGTACACCGCGGCGCAGGGAGCGTAGCCGGAGTTGAGGCGCGCCTTTACACCAGCGAGGAAGGGATCGCCAAGCTCGATGAACTCGATCAGGCGGATGCAATCATCTTTGGCTGTCCGACCTACATGGGAAATATCTCTGCCGACATGAAAAAGTTCATCGAGGTTGCCGCAAAAAAATGGTTTACGCAGACCTGGAAAGACAAGGTAGCAGGCGCGTTCACCAACTCATCCTCGTTTTCTGGGGACAAGCTGAACACTTTGATCGGGCTAGTCATCAACGCCATGCAACACGGCATGATTTACGTCGGCACCGGAGTCTTGCCGGCGGTCAGCCACCCTGAATCTATGAGCACCAGCCAGGGTCCCGGTCCTGAAGTGCAAAATCGTGTTGGCTCTTTCGTCGGAGCGATGTCAGCGAGCTTTCAGGTTCAACCGCCAGACGCTCCGCCTCCAGGCGATATTGCGACCGCGGAAGCATATGGCGAACGCGTAGCCGGGATCACTTTGCGTTTGGCAAAATAAACCCTGATCTTAGTCTCTTGCTTCGCAAAATCGAGGCAGCGTGTAGGCGTATCGGCCACCAAATTGCTCTGACATCGCGACGGGTCTATCCTGCCGTGATATTTCGTTCAATCTCGAAGGCTGATTGGACTGCGGCTGTGTAAAGGTCGAAGATTCGGGACATTTGGTTCTCTACCGGTTAAGAAGCGCTCCCCGGCTGCTGCAGCTCGAACCGATGCTAGATGAATGCTAGTAACCGCACTGAAAGGGCGCCACACGCGCTAAAGTACCGGTGAAAACGCATCCAAACTGTTTGAGGCGTAGATCACTGGTTTGTTGGTTGGGAACGGGATGCTGATTCTCCCTCAGCAACTGTGTCTGGACGCCGAAGCTCGCTACAGCTCAGGACAAGGGATACGTATAATTACGTATTCTTCTCCAAGTTGAAACCTGATATAAATAGGTCTGCTAGGGTTGGCCCCACGGGGCTGCACGATTACCAGCGACCACCATGATATCTTCTTGCTTCAACAATCTTTTCGGATCGCCATTTGCTGGCGCCGAGGCATCAGAGCAAATTGGGCAACAACACTTACTAAGTAAATAAATTACCTATGTTTGGCTCTAACGCACTGGAAGTCGCGACTGGTATAGTCTTCATCTTTCTGCTGCTTAGCCTTATCTGCAGTGTGATCAACGAGGGAATTGCTGCCGCACTAGAGCAACGAGGCAAGAACCTTTTAGAAGGAATCAAAAACCTTCTGAACGACCCCGAGTTTACTAGCCTTGCTCAACACGTTTACAACCATGGGCTCATCGACGGTGTTATGCAGGGAGCGACGGATTTTACCAAAACAAATCGCTTACCTTCTTATATTGCTCCGACCAATTTTGCTCTCGCCCTGATGGATATTCTTGGATCGCAGGGTTCGGGACAGGCGGCCGTTGAGCAAAAGCAGAGGGAATTAGAGGTGGCGCAGAAGAAGAGCGCAGCTGCTCCTGAGGATGAAGCGCTTAAAAAAGCAGTCTCTGATGCACAAGCCGCATTGGAGCGAGTCAAGGGGAGCGCAGCGGATCTGCAAAAGAAATATGACGCTGCCGGCGAAGCGGCAAAGAAGGTAAAGGAACTTAAAGACTTTGGCAGAATTAAGGAGGCGTCGGAGACGCTCGAGCGCGCTCTTGCCGCAGGTCGTGCACTGGCTGCAGAGTATCCAGATCCACTGGGATCAATCCAGAAGGGAATCGAAGCGCTTTCTCCTGGCCGTACGAAGCAGTCTCTTCTTGTTCTTTTAGACAAGACGAAACGTGAGGTGGTCCTGGTGTCTAAGGAAATTCAGATAGGTGAGCACGCGGTTGAAAAACTGCGTGGAAATCTGGAGAACTGGTTCAATGACGCCATGGATCGCTTCGCGGGCTGGTATAAGCGTTGGACTCGACAAATCTCCTTTGCCATAGCGATAATCGTGGTCGGCATAGCAAACGCGGACACAATCATGTTGGCGAACAGGCTTGCCCGGGACGGCGCGTTGCGTGCTGCCATTGTTGCCGCAGCCGATGGCGCAACTCAGAAGATGTCCGGAGATCCCTCCAACGTCCAAAATGCACGACAACAGCTGTTAGAAGAATCGGAGAAACTTAACCTGCCGCTGGGGTGGATGGATCCTAAGGTGAATGGGGTTGAAGATCCCTTCGAATTTGAGCGGATTCCCAATAACCCAGGCGGTTGCGCTTTGAAGGTCTTCGGACTCCTCCTTTCTGCTCTTGCAGTGTCGTTGGGTGCGCCGTTCTGGTTCGATACGCTCAGCAAGTTTATGAATGTTCGCGGGGCCGGAAAGGTCCCTGACGCAAATCGAAGTCGTTGATGCGATCTCCGAGGTCGGACCTAAGCAAACGGTCGGTCTCGGTGGGAAGTGGGCAATGAGTCGGCGGCGGGCTTTGATCAGTCAGATGAAGTCTAGATGCCGAGTAGGTAGGAACGAGTAGTCAGTTCAGACGACTATACAGCTGGGTTAAGTTATGATTGTCGGAAACGGTGCTAAGTTGGTAAGTCAGCGCGACGGGCGTGTCGACGTGCTGGAAGGTAAAAGGGGAGGGCTTAAAGAGAAGCTTCAAGACCAATTCGACATGTCTGCTTCTGGGATCGAGAGGCTTGCAAGTCGCTTGCGTCCATGGAGGAAAGGGTTCTCGTGCTTGCGGCGCCAGCACTTTTCTGAAATACTCAAGCTTTAGTTGCAACCCCCTTTGACCATCACACCTTTTGCAGCTCGGATCGAAGCGTGACGGTACTTCGCCGCCGCCTCCAGGCGGAAGAACTCCAACTCTTCGAGCGGCATGGCAGTATGGAGCTTACCGGGATCAAATTTAATTACAGTCAGAGCACCGGGACGGTGAATGCGCTGTCCATTCGGCAGAATTTTACTACTGGTGTCGCTGTTCCTGAATGGGTCAAGGGCAAGACCCTCGCCAAAAGTTCGCCGGCAGCGTACTCGATAACGGCTGTGGCGGGCAAAATCATTACCATTCAAGCCAGCTTTGCCGCCGATCCCGGAGCGCCCGCCACGGCAGATGTTCGCGCTGACGGGGGCGGAGTGTTAGGCGCAATTGATCCAACGACAATCAACATCAGCGGAGGCGCTTCGGTTCCTGAATTCGTCACGCTGACCCTGGCGCATCATCAAATCGGGCCGTCCGGAATTTTAAAGCAGGACATTCAATGGGATTGGTTTTATAAATCGACCGATGGGACGTGGGTCGCAATGGGCAGTTCCTCGCATCGGGTCTATGTGGTATTAGACACTCCCTTCTTACCTTGGCTACAACCGCCGACACCGCCCGCTTCCGTGACCCAGTTGCCTTGGGTTGACGCTTTGGATCAAGCATGCGTATGGGCCGCAGGAAAACTGAACCCGCTCGATGCGGCTACAGCAGTTACTCAGGCAGTCAATAGCAACCTAGGGCTTACGTATGACATCTCTCATGGAGCGAGCAAGTACACCCAGGCAGTGAGCTCCACTTCCTGGTTTTTGTGCACGGCCTTTTTGGCATTTATCAACCAACAGCCGGAAGGCAAAGGAAACGTTGTGAACTGCACTGACTGCGCGACGATCGTCTCGTCATTTGCCAATCTCCTGGGCTGTCAGTTGGCTGCAGCGGTGATGGCCAGTGCCGGAGGATTCCTGTGTAACAAGATCATCGCGATCGGTGGGGGCGCAGTATGGAATTATCCCTTCCCGCCAGCCAATCGGTTCGCGTATCATGAGGTAGCGTGGACGGGTGCATTCAAACATGGGGACCAGATCTTCGATGCTTGTCTTCTGGCGGATCACAGCAGCAATCCCTGGGATTGGACGGATCCGGTTTTGCCTCACCTCCCCGCGTTGCCAGTCAATGAGATCTTCACCAACCATGGTATCGTTCCGGATTTGCCTATTCCGACGCCTGTAAGTATGGCAGGATATCGCGAACGGCTCGCACAAAATTCTGCGAAGGGAATTGGGTGTTGCGCGCCCATCGGGCCTTGGCCCAACGCGCGGAGTGGTCGGAGAGGGGTAATTTGATGGAAGGCAGAAGAGGAATAATGGCAGACGAAGTATCCTGCGGCACGAGTGGCGATAAGGAGAGATCTCGGATGCACCCTTTCTGGCGCCGCATAACCGGTATAATCTAATGAGCGAATTTCAAGCCATACACGACGCGATCAAAGAGCAGTACGGCTTCAAGGATTGGGGCAAAACGACCGATGGCCATCTTGCAGCGAGAGCGTTAGCTCTCGGCCCACTTCCCAGTGCGGAGAAGGACGAAAACTTCCAGCTCGAAAGACGCGTAGAGCTGCCTGAGGACCGTCCGGGATTTGGTGCTTATATCGAATATTATAAGAGCACTTCCGATGAAGGGATCCGTTTTGCCGTGACGGTTTTGCAGAATCAAACTGTTGAACAAGCCCATGAGGAACTAGCGGAGGAGCTATCAAAATCCATGGCTCCCGCTCTGCCGCGAGCAGAGGAAAAGAACATTCATGTTGGGCACATTGCATTCGCGGGTCACGGGGCGACACAGACCGCGGTGAGATTTGTGAGAGGGAACCTTTTTATCAAAGTTGAAAGTGTTGGGCCCAAGCATGCTGACGTTAAAGATCTTGCTGAAGCGATTGATAAGCGGATGTCGGCGCATTCAGGCGGACAATGACAGGCCACAAGCTCGCCCAGTTCGTCGGGCCATGCCATTCGATTGAGCCTTCCTCACGTACGTGCTTTGACGTATAGACACTCTCGCTATCGAGGGTTTATCAATCGGGGACGTTTAGCAAAAGCCAGCCACGCCGAGTTCGGTCAATTCAGGGAGGCGTTTCCTATTTGAGCGACTTACTTTCCATCAGTGCTCTGCGACCCGATTCGAAGTCAATAATTTTTCGAATCTGGTTTTCATGATTTTGATAGTTTTGGCAAGAAGCGATCCCTGGTCAGGTCAAGAAGGTGGTGGCCTTGACTATAAGACGCAGAAGAATGCCGCCGATTCATCCTTTTTCTGGGATGTTAGTTTGTGTCGAGATCAGGTTGAAGAACTCGCCCGTTTTTTCTCCAGCGTCAGCGGAGGTTCCTGGTACAGGTATAGTGGTGAGCCCAATTGGCTGGAGTTAATATTCTCTGATTCGACTTCCACTCTCCGTCTAATAGTTTTCGCGCCAGCATCTTCCCGAGCTGGTTCCAACTTCCTTTCGTGAACGGCTTTCACATAAATCAGATGCGGATTATCTTTGATAGCGGCCGCACCATACAATGCCGCTTTTTGCATATCCTGCGCGGTAAGGGTGATTACGGCCCCACATTCCACCTCGTAAACTTTCATTGAGGTCTCCTCAGCGAACTGTTTCTGCGCGGTCCGGCAGTGATGCGGTTTTGTTGTCTTCGACCGTGGCTCCTGAGTTCGTGTCAAAGTTTCGAGCGGAATAACTTGTTGTGACATGTTGCCTCTTTCTTGGAGGAACAATAGCCAATTTTTGTATAGGATTGAAATATTAGTTTCCTATGTCCAGGATAGAGGTTGCCTATGGAATCTGTCGCGCGGTCAAGTTGATCGACCACCCGGCAATTTGGGTGTGCAGCAGCCTGTGCGGACATGCTTACGATCGAAGAGGGGAAACGCTACCTAGGCATCATGCCAGCGTGAATACACTTTCTCGCCCGGCGCATAATAATATTTCCGGGGCGAAAATTCAAAAACCCCGCTGTCTGGTCGACCAAATTCGCTAAGAATGTGACGGGTTTTTGCTCGTTTTCTGCTCTCAGGCGCGGTAATGTTTGCTTTCTGTGCCAAGCTCCGGACAGATCCCCGTCAACTCAGTGGCGGAACGCAAATCGCCGGCGCACTGTACAGGCGCCCGCTCTGCCGGTAAGTCCCGATTAACTCCGCTATCTCTGTCGGTTTCAAGGACGCCTGGCGCTCCAGCGAGCGTACGTCGCGGATCGTCGAGGTTTTTATCAATCCGATGCCTAATAAGATCGATCGTCTGGCCATTTCCAGTAATGATCGGGATTTCTAACGAGCAGATCTGCTCGCCGCGTCCAGTCGCGGATGTATTCGATCTCGACGACCTTGTCCTGGTCGTAAACGACGTTGACGAAAAAGCCGTTATAGCTGAACCGGTGCCAAGTCTGGCACTCGTTTTTAACGGCGTCACGCTGCTGGCCGTAATGGGATGTTCCGGATGTCCCTCACACGCCCGTTCATTAGGTAGATGCAGATTGGCACGAAAAAGCAGATGATGCCGTAGATGATCGACACGATCAGGAATAGCCCATACAGGCTCGCGCCACCAACTACTATACTATCAGTTGTTGCTATCGTACGTTATACCGGATCCTCAACCGGTGGCAGAAGCTCACGCGGCTGGGCCTTCTTGGCCTTCGGCTTCGACTTCGGACGGCTGGGGATGCGACCGTCATAGCGCCAGAGGCCGTTCTTGCTCAGGTACTGCTTGTAGCAGATCCGCAGGACATGTACTCCGCCTGACGAGTAGATCTTGGCGAAGAGCCGACCGTCGGTGGTGGCGAACTCGCGGTTGCCCCACTGGTCGACGCCGTAGACGCGCCACACCTGGGCGTAGTTGTCGCGGGCGTTGTCCAGCGACTGCCAGATGGTGCTTTCCAATATCCACCTTCCCGGTGGTGCCACGACCAGCAACGCTTCGATGTGACCGTTGGTCAGCTTATACAAGCAGTTGGTGGTGGTCGGGCCGCTGTACACCCAGACCCACTGGCGGTCATTGGCGAATCCGGCAGGGAATCGAGAGATGTCGACGTTGTAGGAGCTGGCGAGGCTGGCGTAGCAGCTGCTGGCAGCGGTCAGGATGACCGCACAGTAGAGGACGAATAGTCGCTTCATAACGCGTATTCGCCCTTCCCTTTGCTCGGGCCGTCCAGCTCCTTGTGATCGGGCGGGGTGCTCGGGTCGTCATCAATCGGAGCGTCACCGTAGTTGGGCGCGTCATCGAGTTTGCCCTTGCCCTTGATCCACCATGTGTAAGCGAATTGCATATCGCCGTCCGGGTAGAGGGCAGCCAGAATCAGGCCGTCATTGGTGGCCCAGCAGGCGGTGTAGTTGCTGTCGCCGCCGCCATTCGGTTGCCAGATCTGGCTTCTGCCGCATTGTAGCGGCAGCAACCGCTCGACGTCTTCGACCGTGTAGCTGTAGTCCTTGTCCGGGACCAGCCTCATGGCCACGCACTCGTTCTTGACGAACGCTTCGATGACGAAGTGGTGGTGGATGTGCCACCAGATTCGGCGCTTCTGCTTGTCGACGTGGCCTTGGCCACCGAACTTGGCGCAGCTGGCCGAGTAGGTGTCGCCCAGGTCAGCCTTCGCTTTCGGGCATGCGTTCAGGACGATGATCGCCGCCGCCAGCACAGCGAACGCCATCTTATAACTTAGTAGTATTTTGGCTCTCATATCAGTTTGTTGTGCTCAGTCGCGTTGTGCGAACTGACGACTGCCTGTGGGGCGGGCAGATGGTCAATCAGCGGTCGTTACTTGTTTATTCAATTCGGACTATTGTATACCAAATTGATCCTATATATACAAAAATTCAACCGTTTTCGACAGATGTGGCGGCCTGTTGATGAGTCAACAGAACTCACCCGAGCGAGCACGCCTGGGTCGTGGTAGCAAACTGTCTGCGGGAGTACTTTCGGATTCCATCGGTCATGCCTATAAAATTGCGGTGTCGTTGGACTCGGCTTTAGTGAAAATGTTCAAAAATTTATAAAAAAGTATACAAAGACGCTTATAAGTATACTTGGTACACGTCGCGTTTCGGTACAACTGCATGAGCCGTGTCTGCGCTCGACTACGAGTCTCCTTCCAGCAACCCACTTGGTTGGGAGAATCTTGATCCGGCTGAGAGCGCGCGACGGACATCGAATTGATAAAAACCTTTTGGGTAAGCCGATATGACAAGCAGTATCCGCTTTAACAACTCCGCGTTCGACCCAGAGTGTCAGGAACACCAGCACTGGTTCGCCATCGATGACAATCAGAGACAGGTGCCAAAAATGCCTGAAGAGGAACGATCGTGGTAAGCTTTAAGCTCGGTCGAGCTAGTTGGTGATCGCTCTTTGGACCATCGCTTCGGAAAAGGTATAACTGAATGCGATTTCTTGGAGAACTGCAGATGGAAAACGACTGGGCTCGTTCATGCGCCAATCCTGTTCGGTTTCGTTATGAGCCATAACGAAAATCGCGCGCCGGTCCGGTTATGACGAGGCGGTTCCCTGTCCGGCTTCCATTCCTCGATAGCGGCGCGCAGATTGCATACGGTCGAGAGTCGAACAAATGACGATGCCGTTACTCTCTTCGGCGTACAGCTAGACCGATGCCGGACGAACAGTGTGCTCGGCCGCTTTTCAAGACTGGTAGGAGCTCAGCGCTAATGAGGAACAGACATTGCCCGAGTGTAATCCAGTACCGACTGTGTGAAACGGCCACGCCTTTGCTTCAAGAAGAGAGCGATGTTCTCAAACGCTGAATCCGAATCCGAAGGAGTAGTCGACAGTGACCAGTTGCCCGCTGCCAGGATATCGTTCGCGTGAAACAGAAATCCGCCCAATCGAACGTCCACTGCAATTTGGCCTTGCTGCTGATGCGGTGCTGACGCCGGCGCAAGGTTTGCTGGCCACGGAATCGATCCAGTTCGACAAGGACTGGTTGTTGGCTAATGGTCGCCAGAGCAAATCATCGTCGACGTCAACGCCCTTGAAGATGGCGGTCTGGAATACTCCCATTGCCGTAGCAGCCATCTCTTTCGAAACAGACTTTTTGATTCTTTTCAGTCATTGTCGGTCCTTCTTAGCACGGCGTTTCAATTGGCCCGACAACGCCTTGAGTAAACGGTCGCCTCCGGGAACCCCTAGCCCCGTGCACGCATCCCATCCAACCTTTGCTTCGTAGGTGCCATTGTTTCCAATCGTGATATCACGCAAGACCCCAGTGGCAAATTTCTGGTAAAGCACCGGATTAAGAAATCCGCACGGAACTCCCAGCCCCTGATTAAGACGAGCAATCAGCGCGGCCCAGAATGGTGCTGCCGCACTCGTTCCTCCGATTGGTTCGAGTGTCGTTCCGCTGACATGAATGACAACAACACCCGTCAATGGGTCTGCGATTGCAGCTACGTCCGGCACTCCACGACCAATGGTGTGTGGCGGATCCACCGCGGGAGGCACGCCGACGCCACTTTGATAAAGGGGCTTACTGAAGACGACACTGACACCTCCTCCGCCTGCCCCCTGACTAATCATGGTCTCGTTCCACACGATCTCTTGACTGATGGACGCATGGCCTCCCCGCGACGCAGCCAATTTCGTTCCTCCAACACCAAGTACATACGGACTTGACGCTGGAAAGTCGACGTGAGCCCCTACCTGCTCCTGGTCACTTGAGCCATCGTCTCCAGACGCGACGCAGATTGTAACACCCTTCGCCGCCGCCGCCTGCAAGACTTCATTCACCTGTTTCACACCCATCGGTGTCCAAGCACCTCGCGGATCGTCTTCCGGATTGCCGTAGCTGATCGAGATCACACTTATGTTATTATTTCCCGCGACCGCGTCATTCAATGCATCTATCCAGCCTCGGGTGGTGAACTCCGTGAAATATACGAATATCTTGGCCCCCGGCGCCACCGAACCCACAACGCAGAGATCAAGCATCACTTCGCCAGTGGCATCGCCATTTTCTGCCGATGCCCTCGTATCTGGACCGGGGTCGTTACCACGACCCTGTACAACAACGTCAGAGATGGTAGGGGTTTTCCCGCCTAGGACTTTTTCAAAATAGGTCCTAAGTGAAGGAAGCTTGTATCCTCCACGAGGATCGGGAGTATTGCCACCATTGAAAGCAAGAACGGCGATGTTTTGTCCAGACCCGTCAAGGTTGGCTGGGTATTCGTAGAGGTTAGCAACCTGAGGAGGAAGGAACGTGCCGGGCCACTTGTTCCGCAAGTCTACTGTCCTGGCACGAGTTCCTGTCTCGTGCTTTGTCTTGAGTTTCGCGTCCTCGGCCACCCAAGCGAGAGGCACTGCCGGGCTTCGCCGAAGGCGAGAACGTCCTACCGGGCGCGTATCGAGGCCGAAGACACCTTGAACAATAGATACCAAGTCGGAGGGCACGTGAATGCTGCCAACCCTCCCTCGAAACCTGCCCGCCTCGGCATCGTCGTACTCGTTCAGTTGTAACCCAAAGATCTTTTCGATATCGGCCGTGGGGCCTTCCACGATCACTCGCCGGTGCCGGGCGCTGCTGTCCACCACTTTCAGCCCGCCATGCTTTGCCCAATCCTCAACTTTTCTTAGCTCGTCAGGATCAGCACCATATATGGCTTCGAACTGTTCGGCTGTAAGGTATTTTCTTTTTTGAGGTAACTGACCGCCGAGTTCGTCAGGAATAGACACGGCCTCAACTACATGCTGTGGATTCCGCCGAGCATAAATGCTGACGCGTATGGGTTTCTCTTTATCGCTTTTTGCCACCAGTTTTGCTTTGGCTAGTGGAGGTCGCGCACTTCCTGGAATTGAAACTGGAGCTGAGCTTATATCGCGCTTCATGGTGTAATCTTTCTCGTGTCAACTAACTAAGTGGTCGCAAGACCTCGGTCATCTACTGATTCCTTCGGATGGCGTCACGATAACAGGTACGACTTTTTATCGAACACCTATACGGCTCGACCAGTCCATTGTCGGGCCCTATGCAGGTCTGGGTGTACACGCACCAATATTGGTCATCATGAGTGTGTGGAACGCTCGGATCGTCTGGCGGTTGCGTAAATTGGCTCTTCCAGACGAGAGCCGGACAAAGATCGGGGTTATTGCGATCAAACCGCACGGCATGAGACAGCACCGGAAGCACCTTCACGATTGAACTCCTTTGGGATGAGGTGGAGGGGCAACTATACCGGAAGCCTGCATAATCGCTCGCCTGAGAGCGACCCGCGCTATCTGAATTTTGTATCCGTTCTGCCCGAGATTGCGGGAAGGCTGCAACGCCACCTGGCTTGCCGCTGCGGCCACGTCCTCATCGATCACTTTTCCAATTAGGGCTGCTTCCGCTTCCTTAGACCTCCATGGGATCGGAGCCACATGGCCCAGAACGACGGATGCGCTAGTAACCTTTTTGTTCTTTGTGATGAGTGAAACGGTAGCGGTGGCCGCGGGCCAGTCGAATCCGTGCTTTTGGCGCACTTCATAGTAGGAAGTCGATGATCCTGGACTTGGCGGTGGCAGGTTCACGAAAACCAGAATTTCGTCGGGGGAAAGATCATGCTCGCGCTGTCCTTGCTTCTGCGGAATCCGGTAAAAGGATTCGAGCGGAACCGAACGGATACCTTTCGAGCCGGCGATATCGATGCTTGCGCCCAGTGCCACCAATACGGGTGCTATGGTTGAGGGACTGACAAAGTATGCAGGCCCTCCGTTGCCGAGGATCGCGTGATAGCGGTTATCGCCTTTCAGCACCAGAGACTCTCCGTTGGCATCCAGCGCGAGCAAGCCATATCCATTGCGGAAATACCAACAGCGCGGACGCTGGCAGAGGTTTCCACCCAGGGTCGCCATGTTCCTGATCTGTGGGCTGGCTGCATCGCCAAGGGCCATAGCGAGGGTTGGGTACAGCTTGCCTATCTGCTCGTTTCTGGCCAGTTCGTCCAGCTTGATCAGGCAACCAGCGCGCAATCCCGTTTTCTTATCGTTTTTTAAGCTGTGCAGCGTACCGATTCCTTTGATATTGACCAACTGCGACGGCGCCAGGACGTCATCCTTCAACAGAGCAAGCAGGTCGGTTCCCCCGGCCAACAATTCCGTCGTTCCCCAGCTCTTACCGAGCAAGCTGAGAGCCGATGACAAATCGGTTGGGCTGGTATAGGTGAAGGCGTTCATGACTGCACCCCCAGAGCCGCCAGCACGCGGTCGGGTGTCAGCGGAAGATGCGGAACACGGACACCGATCGCATTGGCTACTGCGTTGCAAATAGCCGCACCCGGCGAAATGAATGGCGGTTCACCACAACCAATAATTCCCCGCTCATCGTATCCCTCGCCCTGCATCAGATGCACGACTAGCTCACCCGTGTCGCCGATCCCGCACAATCGGTAGAATTCCATGTTCGGGTTCAGCATGCATCCGAGATTCGGGTCCATGATTTTCTCTTCGTAGAGCGCGTAGCCAATTCCCATGATCAAGCACCCGAAACACTGGCTGAGCGTTGTCTTCTGGTTGATGATCAAGCCGCAATCCTGCACGGCGACGATCTTATTGATACTGACGACACCGGTCTCGACATCCACCGAAACGTCGGCCATCTGCACGCCACCAACGCCGCTTGAATTCAGGTCGCCCTGACCTGGATTCGCTCCATGGGTTGTAATGGAGAGCCCTCCCATCATCGAGCAGGCTTGCTTCCAGGTCACCGTGCTAGTTCCGCCAATGATCTTGCCTCCCGCCGCGCGCAGTGCAGATGGCTGTACCCCGAGACCTGGAGCGATCTTGCTGAACAATGCCTGTAGCGCATCCACTGCGGCGCGCCTGGTTGCAGACCCGATACCACCCACGGTGCCGCTGCCACCGGAGCCCGCCGACGCCGTTAATGTACTGTCTCCCACCTCTACTTGAATCAGATCCATATCGAGGCCAAAAGTCTCGGCAGCTATGATGGCGATCACCGTGCGAGTGCCCGTTCCGATATCCTGCGTGCCCGAGGAGATAGCGACAGATCCATCGGGATTGATTGTGAGATTGCATGACGCGGGGTGTGCCCCCCCGGTCCAGGTGTGAAAAGAGAGGCCGAGACCCTGCCGGATTGGCCCCTTGTCGCCCTTATTCCTTGGGTGCCATCGCGCCTTCCATTCCAAGAGGCCGGCAGCCGCTGCAAATTCGTCTTTATAAATTTTTGCGCGCTGACCAGCCAGCTTCAGGTTTTTCAGGACTAGCTCCAGCGGGTCCATTCCCAGCTTGTCCGCTAAATCATCGATGGCGCACATGGTGAGGAAGCAGGCCTGCGCTTGCCGCGGTGCACGCATGGAGCGGGCACTTCCGATGTTGTTAAGGATCGTGGTGTGCTGGTTCGTCTGATTGGGTATCTTAAGGATGTAGGGCAGGGGAAACTCGGCTCCTCCGGTCATTCCACCCGTGCTCCATGTTGTTGCCTGCCATGCTGTCAGGTTTCCCTTCGCATCAGAACCGATCTTGATCGTCCCGTAGGCAGACGGCCTGCAACCTGCGGTTTGCTGTTCCGTACGCCGGTCTACCACCAGACGCACCGGCACTCCCCCGGCGAGCTTGGACAACTGTGCTGCGGCGAGTCCCCAGCGATCCGCGGCAAGCTTCGAGCCGAAACCACCGCCCTCATATTGGGCGTGCACCCGAATCTTGCTCGCCGACAGATTCAGCGCCTTGCTCATTTGAGCCACAATGCCCGCGACGGACTGGGTCGATATGTAGACGTCGAGCGAGTCGCCATTCCATGTCACGACGCTGCCGTGTGGTTCGAGGCAGCAATGCGTAATCACCGGCATGGAATAGGTCTGCTCGATAACTGCTTTGGCTTGCTGGAAAGCGGAAGCGGAATCTCTAAGTGTTTCGGGCTTCATGGGCTGGGAGAATCCCGCGGGTGCGTCCGGATTCGAGTCCACAACGAGATGCGGAAGCTCCTGATACGTGACGTTGACCGCCTTCGCCGCCTGCGCTGCGGAAAATTCATCAACCGCCGCGACCGCAACGATGTCGTCGCCGACCCAGAATATCTCTGTGCCGGCTTTCTGGATGACATAGATGGCTTTGCAACCGGGACTCTTTTCCGCGGCCGTAGTATCGATGCTCACGATCTTCGCGTGAGCGTACGGGCAACGCACCGTAGTCGCGAACAGCATACCCGGTAGATTGTAGTCCGTTGTATATTGGGCCTTTCCAGACACCTTGAGCGGAGCATCGATGCGCAGAACTTTGGAGCCGATCAATTTGCGATCGGCGGCTGCGGGCCAGGAATAGTCAGCCACGGTGCGCCTTCTTTCTGGACAAAGTGCGCATCTGGCTCACCGTCAGGAGCGCCTCCGTGATGCCGGCGTACGTTCCGCAGCGGCAAAGATTCCCGCACATGCCTTTCCTGAGCTCATCCAGGGTCGGGTGCGGATTTTCAGCTAGAAACGCTGTGGCGGACATGACGAAGCCGGAGGTGCAATAACCGCATTGCGAAGCATCCGCATCCACAAAGGCCTGCTGCAGCGGATTCAGCTGACCATCACTTGCGAGAGACTCGATTGTCGTGATTTCGGCGTCCTGCACATCGATTGCCAGTATGGAGCAGGCATAAACCCGCTTACCATTGACGATCACCGTGCAGGCGCCGCACGTTGCGCGATCGCATACTTGTTTTGCACCAGTGAGCTCCAGTTTTTCGCGCAGAACCTGGAGCAACGTAAGCCATGGCTCCGCGGTTGTGGACATGATCTGACGGTTCACGTTCAATCGAATCGAGACAGGCCCGGGACCAAACACCGGCGCCTGGGAGTTTCTCAATCGTGTACCCCGCGCAGAATTGCCTCTCGTTTTCTTCCTGCCCTTCACGCGCAATCCTTCGATCGTTTTGGAACGAATTTGATTGAGCCTAACCTGTGGGCCGAACGGTCGGAATTTGAAAAATACTCGTTCATCACCTGAATCGGATCGCTCTTGCCGACGTTTGCTTCTTCGAATTGCGGAAAATGCGGCTCAATGCGCATATTCTTTCGGTCTTTAGCATTTGCCTCCGGTCGAGATTCGGAAGGATGAGCCTTTCTTATCTCAAGCTAAAAGGCCTGCAAATTGAGTGGGGGGGACGCAATATAACGAAATTTTACTGTGTCATTCTAGCTTTTTTTGCGATAATCTCTCAACCAAGTACCTGGAACGTCGACTGTGCCTTACGATCCTCCTCGGCAGTTGAGTCCGAAGCCGCCTCATGACCCCCTTGAAATCGAACTTGTCTTCAATGTTCGATCATGCGGGACCTGCGATTTTTTTTGGCCACAGAAGTCACCTCAACCCTATGGCCCCTATCCCAGTTATGACTTCAAGTCGAATACGCCCACAGAAAACGCACCGGCAGGAAGTCCCAGTTCTTTTGTCTGGATCGAGGGTGTTACACGACCGCCAGTATTTCCCGATGCTGAAGTAATGGATGGATGCCGCAAAGCGCCCATCATGACCATCGGAATCAATCCCAACCTCACGGCTTTCGCCCCGGGAAAGACAGGCGCCACGTGGTGTTATCCCAGTTTTTCCAGTGCTGACAACACGGATTCATGGGAAAAATACGCTTATTACTACCGATATCGATCTGTGTATCAGGAGCATTTCGACCTGAAGTTCGTTGAGCCGTTTTTACTTCCTGAGGGACAGGTGAAAGCGCCTAAGTCGGGCGTAGTAATATCCTTTCTCCGTCCCAGCGATGATCCGTCTTACGAGCTGCGAGTCCAGTATGACGGTGACCAGACTCCAACTTCCATCCATCTTCCCGGTAAACTCGGCGAGCCGCGGTACGTGGTCCTAGTCAATGCGGACCAGAAGTTCCAGAGCGGAGACCTTCTCGCCGCCCCGCTGAATATTCCAGGTGGTCACAAAGTAGCAGTCTACGCACAGCCTATCGAGTATTACCTGCAGATGGTGCCGGTTCTCCAGGGCTTTGAGAAGTTTCTGAGGCAGCAGGGACATCCGGGCGCGAGTCTTCGGGTAGGTGAGGATGTCGGGCAGCTCGATATGGTCGCCTGTGCTTCGCCGCACTGGGGGCCGCAGTGGCTGGGTGGAAACAGCCAGAGCGTCAACACGATCATCCGGAATTGCGTCCACAAGAATGCCTGGGCCATGAAGCAGCTGGTTCAGACGCGTCCGGCAGTTCTGTTCCTGGTCGGACAGGCCTCCTGGAACATGTTCCGTCAGTCCTTCGGCCATCTTATTCATGCGAATGCGACACTGCCGGCGTACCCCGATGATGGGCCGTACACTCTGTTGCGGATGACAACCCAACAAGAGTACCGTCTGGAGTTTTCGACAAAGATCGGGACAGAAGAGTACGCGCTTTCGACTCGACTCGTAATCACACCGCATTTTTCATACGCCGAGAACTTTGTGCTGCAATTCCGCGTAAGCCCACAGGCTTTCGAGGTTTTTGAAAAGCAGTATCCGCCCGTGGCGGCATTCCTCCAAAACGACCCACGCATCAAGTTTCTGAAGCCGCCTGGAAGCTTTGTGGTGGCAGGTCTGGTGAAGGATGCTGCGGCAGTTTTGACTGAACTTAAGCAGAAATACCCTGCTGCCGCTGCAGTATTGATGTCGGATTTTTACGATCCGCACAAGATGATGACTACTGTACTGACGAACATGTACGGAAAAGAGATTACGTACACCGGATCTAAAGATGGAAGTTCGGGATATTTAACTCGCACCAGTGGTCCCTGCGGGTTCTGTGTGAACAACCGATGGAAATTTCCTAAGGGCTGCCCGTACGGCAAACCGGAGGAGAAGCAATACACGGTTGGGTTTTTGGAAAAAGTGACTGCAGCATTGGTCGAAAGCAACAGCGCGGCCACAGGTACCCACGCTTGATGGAAGAGACGAGAGGGAAAATGTAGATTTGTGCGCATTATTTCACCGATATACGAGGAATCACGACATGATTATTGACAGACGATGGGCCGAGCGGAATTTGGGCTTCGATCCGATCGCAAGACCGGCGCCGCAGTCAACGTTCGCGGTTACTTCCGCCGCGCGTTCATCCAGCCCCGAGGATTTACAGCGAGAAATCATAGACTTTGATTCCGAGGCATCCGAAGGACGAGAATTCCTGGCATTTACGACCGCAACCGGGCTATCACGATATACGGATGTGCCATGGCCCAAAGGGCTTGCGCCGAGAACTGACAAGACGCCCAGCAAAGGCGCAGGTGGACGGCTGCCTAAGGCCGACGTGCTGGTCGTCACTTGGACCGTGGACGAAGGTCATGCGCTCAGCCGCGCACTCACGCCCGGCAAGGATTCACGCAATGATTATCTCCCCTACATACATAATTACGCGTCCATCTCCCAAAAGATGGTTCCCACTTGTCCCGCGCGGCAGGCGAAGCGGTTGGGAGCGTATTGGACGGCAAAGATCGGAGGTAAGAGCATCGTCGTCTTCAAATCCGATTCCCACATGTCGCAGGATGGTCCGAAGCTTCCGAATATCGATGTGTGGGCCCAAATCATCTCCGAAGTCCAGCCGAAACTCGTCATTACTACAGGGACGGCTGGAGGAATCGGAAAAGATTCTGAGGTTGGCGACGTGGTTGTCAGTCCGATTGTTCGCTTCGATTGCACAGCAAAATTCAAAAGCGAGCCGTTCCATAACGCCCACTATTCGAGTGTCGCTCCAAAAACCAAATATATATCGACGGCAGCAAAGCTTTTTAAGGCGAATGCCGGGCAGCTTCCGAAGGATAATACGCGACCGCCAAAGATTGTGCGCGTCTCGCCCACCGCGCTTTCATCGTCCGTCGTAACAACCGATTTCTTTGGGTTCGATACCTCAAATAATCATTATAATCTTCAGGGACTAGGTGATGTTTCGGAGATGGGAGACGCTGTACTGGGGCTCGTCGCCAGTCAGATGCAAACGAAGGCCCCTCGCTGGGTTGCGGTGCGAAATGTTTCGGACCCGCAGATCAAAGCCGACGGCATGACCCTCAAACAGCAGGCCGTGCTCGCCGCTCAAATATATAAGGGATTCGGTCGCTGGAGTTCTGTTTGTAGCGCCATCGTGTGCTGGGCGCTCATCGCCGCAGAGTAGCAGCGGTTTAAGACATCCAGAGCTGGCGATCGCCGTAGCGGCGACGGGCACAAATTGTAAAGGCGATCGCTGCAGCGCCTTAGGATCCGTTTTGGTTTAGGTGCAACGTTCAGTCACCACCATGCTTGTGAAGAATCACTCAATCTAAAAATCGCAGTAGGCTCGGCGAGAGCTAATCGACACCGGGGGGCACTACATACTTATGCGTATATCCGGGAGGCTATTAACAACGCTTTAATTATCTCGGGTGCAGAAAGCGAATAAGTCCTGAGAAAAACCGTCTGGCCAGAACCTACAATTATCGTGTCGTTCACAATTCGAAGTGCCATTCGAGGAAATTGGCGACCAAGTTTTGCCAATCTCCTCTGCAGAGCTTTACCTGAGTTCTATCTTCTATATGAACGTCGTAAGAGAGCGGATCATCGCTTCGGTGGTTTGCAAACACGCAGACCTTGGATACCAAAAGAAGGGGCTGGAGATAACTCTCATGTATCGGCGTGAGCAAATGGGAAGTCGGGTGCGTTCATAATCTCAAAGACGACTGCTTTATCGTCAATCCGAAAGGCGGTGGTGCTCATGGGTTCATTTTTGTTTCGGAGGTCGCTTGGGGAATCAGCCACGCAGTTGTGGCGTAAGGTCGAGTCTGGATCGGGCGGGAAAATCTTGTCCGAAAGGCGGAACGGTTTTCTAGAGGCCGAGGGGGAGGAATCGCAGGGGTGTCTCTTTCTGAAACGCCACGAAATCTGTTGTTGGTTCTCCAGGCATTAGTCGTGCCAAATCTAGCGCATGCGAGCCATCTGCGGCGACGTGAGGATACGTAAGAGTACGTATATACACATCTCAGGCCGACACTTAGGATATTGCCTTTACAATTATTATCCTTTCCGAATTACGGGAAGGTAGCTCAGCAATCCGAACAGCACACAAAGCAAAGTTAAGGACATTAGCTATGTCTAGCATGGCGTTCTTGATGCACGTCGGGAGGAAAAGACGAGAAATTGGCATTGTCGCACTCGTAGCGCAATCCGTGATCCTTCCTTTCGCACCCCGTTGTGGTTACCTTGAAGGCCTGTGACCTGACCCCCAAAAACTGGACGTAGCAAAAGTAGAGTTCTGCGCGAAGAAGAAAGGCAGAACGAAATGAAGCAAAGTCGGTTTAGCGAGGAA